>Ga0302314_10015619_pt1 | contig 12890 bp, 10 predicted proteins | sample III_Palsa_N2_3_FD_200533 | JGI IMG/M metagenome (GOLD analysis project Ga0302314, IMG submission 200533) | Peat permafrost microbial communities from Stordalen Mire near Abisko, Sweden - III_Palsa_N2_3 | ecosystem: Environmental > Terrestrial > Soil > Palsa > Peat permafrost | place: Sweden...
CCACCGCCCCCCGGGGTGTGGGGGGGGGCCGGGTGGGTTTCTCGGCCGGGGGGGGGGGGGGCCCCCCCCCGGCCCGGCCGCCCCGGTGCCTTCCGCGCCGCCCACTGGTCGCGCTGCGCGATGCGCAGCAGTTCCGGATTGACGATGGCCCGAGGTCGGCCATTCCTCCGTGCTGGGCCGCCAGGCCCGGAAGACGCGGAAAGCCCGGAAGGCGCGGAAGGCCCGGAAGACGCGGAGGGCCCGGAAGACGCGGAAGGCAGGCGAGCCGCGGAAGGCGCCTGGTGATCGCTCGTGAACATGTCGTACAGGCGGCCGCCGGCCAGCACGTGCTGCCAGAGCGGAACAGGCCGGTGCTCATCGACGATCACCGTGGTGCCGCCACGTACCTGGGCGAGCCAGTCGCCGAATTCCTCCGCGTTGCTGACGGTCGCCGACAGCGCCACGAGCCGTACGGACTCGGGCAGGTGGATGATCACCTCTTCCCAGACCGAGCCGCGGAACCGGTCCGCCAGGTAATGCACTTCGTCGAGCACGACGTAGCCCAGGGCGGCAAGGGTCGCCGAGCCGGCGTACAGCATGTTCCGCAGCACCTCGGTGGTCATCACCACCACCGGCGCTTCGCCGTTGATGCTGTTGTCGCCGGTCAGCAGTCCGACGCTGGCCGCGGAGTAGCGGCGGACCAGGTCGGCGTACTTCTGGTTGGACAGCGCCTTGATCGGCGTCGTGTAAAAACACTTGCGGCCCTCGGCGAGCGCCAGGTGCACGGCGAACTCACCGACCACCGTCTTTCCCGACCCGGTCGGCGCGGCCAGCAGCACCCCGTGGCCTCCGTTCAGTGCCCTGCATGCGCGGACCTGGAAGCCGTCGAACTCGAAGTCGTAAAGCGCCCGGAACGCGGAAAGCTCCGGCCCGTCTTCTGCCTGGCGCCTGCGGGAGGCGGCGTAGCGGTCCGCAGGACTCACCGGCGTGCTCATGCGATCAAGGGTAGGCCGGGCCGCCCGGTGCGGTGGCGGCCCGCTCAGCGGTCGGAGGCATGCCCGCCACCCGCGCCGTCGGCTCCCGCGCCGCCCCGCGCCGTCGGCTCCCGCGCCGTTCGATTACGGCGCCGTTCGATTACGGCGCGGCCGGCCTATTTGCGGTGGCCGACGTCGAGACTGCTGTCCGCATCGTCGAGCGGCGCTGCGGCCTCGGCGGCCAGGGCATACGGGTCGCCGCGGCGCGCCCGGCGGCGGTCGTTCGCCCACACGAAGATTTCGGCGAACTCGACCAGGATCACACAGGGCACCGCGAGCAGCAGCATGGTCAACGGGTCCGGGCTTGGCGTGGCGACCCCGGCGAACACGAAGACGGCGAAGATGATCATCCGGCGCCACTTCCTGAACCGCTCATGGGGAAGCAGGCCGGCCAGGTTGAGCAGCACCACCACGAGTGGCATCTCGAAGGCGAGGCCAAAGATCAGCAGCATCGCCATCGCGTAGCTGAGGTAGGTGGTGATCGTGATGATCGGCGTCACGCCGTGCGGTATGAGGCCGAGCAGGAACCGCAGGCCCCTGGTCATCGCGAAGTAGGCGAGCAGCCCGCCGAAGGCGAACAGCGGCACTGCGGCGCCGACGAAGTAGTAGGCCCAGCGCCGTTCCCTCGCGTACAGGCCAGGGGCGATGAACGCCCAGAACTGGTAGAGCCAGACCGGAGACGAGACCACGATGGCGATCACGAACGCGAGCTGCAGCCGCAGGAAGAAGGCATCGAAGATGCCCGTGACGTACAGGCTACAGGTGCCCTTGCCGGCCACCCCGATGCGCGACATCGGGATCTTGCAGTACGGCGCCTCGATGAAATGCCAGACGTACGGGTAGACGAACCACCCGATGATCATGCCGATGGCAATCCCGAACGCCGCCTTGACCACGCGGTTACGCAGCTCGCGGATGTGCTCCATCAGCGGCATCCGCGCGTCGCTGTTCGTTGCCCTCGGTGCCCTCGGCAAACGTACTCGCGGGCGCGCTGGCCCCGTCGGATTGGCCGGCGTCGTCATGTGCGGGGCGGATCAGCCGGGCTGGTTCCGCTGTGCCTCCGACAGCGGCACGCCGTTGACGGTCGCCCCGTCAGCGCCAGCCGTCTTGCGCTGCAGCTCACTGAGCTGCCGCTGCATCTGCTCGATCTGCTCTTGCTGCGACGGCTGCGCCGTCGGCGAGAGGGCCGGCGGCGCGGTGACGACCGGCGCAGCGGAGGCGGGGGCGGCGGCGGTCGGGGTCACGGCGCTGTCCTCATGCCTCAGCCCGCTGACCTCCTTCTTGAAGATGTTCATCGCCTCGCCCAGCGATTTTGCCGCGACCGGGAGCTTCCGCGCCCCGAACAGCACAACGAACACCACCAGGATGATGATGATGTGCCACGGGGCAAGTGCATCGCCCATGTCTGTCCCCATTCAGCAGGAAGCTCGTTCCCGCGCTCAGGTAGCTCGCACAGCAGTCTACATGTGCTGGCTTCGTAGCAGGCCGAGCCAGCGGCTTGGTCGCCAGTATGTTACATCCCGGTGAACCAGGTAAAAGTGGCTCATCTCGCCAGCGCCCCGGCAACCCTGGCAAGCTCAGCAACCTCAGCAACCCTGGCAAGCTCAGCAACCCTGGCAAGCTCAGCAACCCCGGCAAGCTCAGCAGGACCGGCAAGCTCAGCAGGACCGACGGCACCGGCCTCCTCACTCGTACTGGGCCAGCGCGGCGGCGGCGTCCTCGCGGATCTGCGCGGCCACCGCGGGCGGCGCGACGACCTGGCCGTCCTCGCCGAGGCGCAGCGCGAGGCGCCGGACCCAGCGGGTGTCCGGGGTGCTCAGGCTGACCCGTAGCCGGCCATCGCCGAGTTCCTCGACCTGCTCGCACGGGTAGTACTCCGACACCCAGCGTCCGCGCGGCGACAGCTCAAGCAGCACGTGCACGTCGTCGTCGGACGGCCGGAACAGACCCTGGTCCACGTCGACAGGCTCCGCGTCGGTGGGCACCGCGGTAGCCGTGTCGAGCACAGAGATCGCGATGACGCGATCAAGCCGGAACAGCCGCACCGCCTCCGCCCGCAGGCACCATCCCTCCAGGTAGGTCCGGCCTTCCACGACGAGCAGCCGCATCGGGTCGACGTCCCGCTCGGTGGCCTCGTCGCGGCCGGGCACGTAGTAGGACAGGTGGATCCGGCGGCGCCGCGCGAGCGCGTCCTTCACCTGGGCAAGCACGCCGCGGGCCGCGTTATCGTCGACTTGCACTGCCACCTGCGCGCTTGCCGCCGCCGCCTCCCCCGCGGCCGCCTCAAGCTTGGCGATGGTGCGGCTCAGGGCGGACCGCTCCTGGATGCCCGGCACCTCGGCCAGCATCCGCAGCGCGACGAGCAGCGCGCTGGCCTCGTCCACGCCGAGCCGCAGCGGCCGGTCGATCGATTCCGCCTGGCTGACCACGATCTCGCCGCCCTCGTAGGACAGGTCGATCGGGCAGTACGGGTCGGGGGACCGCAGCTCGACGCACCACAGCATGTTCAGGTCGTCGACGAGCTGGAGCTCGGTCACGCCGAACGCGGCCGCGGTGTCGGCCAGCCCGACGACGCTCCTGCTCACCACGTAGGGCACCAGGGCCAGCAGGCGCTGCAGCCGGTCGGTGGCGGTGGGAGGCCGCGCCGGTGATTCGCGCGGCGTCGCCGCTGTCGTCATGCCAGCACGCCCTTCAGTCGTGTCATGACCGCCTCCCGCAGGTCGGTCGGCTCCAGCGCGACGGCGTCGGCGCCGAACGAGGCGATGTGCTCGGCGAACCAGCCGGCGTCGGAGAACTGCAGCTCGGCCAGGTCCCACCCGGGGCCGGCCGGATCGGGCCCGCAGGCGCTGGCCCGCTGCCGCAGGCCGTGCCCGGTTCCCCGCCTTATCCGCACCACGGCGGTGCGCAGCGCGGGCGGGTCGGCGTCCCACTGCCTGACGGTCTCCCGCACGTCGGCGCCGGCCGGCACCGTGACCGAGCCCGGCGGCCCCGCGAACGAAACCGGCCCGTCGATGCGGCTCAGCCGGAACACCCGCACGTCGGCGCGGTCCAGGTCCTGGCCTGCCACGTACCAGCGGCCGTGCCTGTTCACCACGCCCCACGGCTCCAGGCGGCGCTGCTGGGGCGAGCTACGGCCCGCCGCGCGGTAGCCGAACGTGACGGGCCGCCGGTCGCGTACCGCCTCCCAGAGCGCGCCGAACGCGGCCTCGCCGGTCTGCAGCCGTGGCTCGATGCCTGGCTGCGTGGTCTCCTCGGCGTCGATGCCCGCCGCCCGCAGCTTCAGCAGGCCGCCGGCCGCGGCGCCGGCCAGCTCGGCGCGCCGCCACACCCGGGCGGCCAGCCCGAGCACCGCGGCCTCGTCTGGCTCGAGCCTGATCTCCGGCAGCATGTAGGCCTGCCGGAAGATGCGGTAACCCGCCTCCTCGTCGGACGGCGAGTTCATGCCCGTCTCCAGCGGGATGCCGAGCTCGCGCAGCTCGTCCTTGTCCCGCTCGAACATGCGCTTGAACGCCTCGAAGGTGTCCGGGTAGCCGGGCACCGCCGCGCGGATCTGGGTCGCGGTGAGGAAGCGGCCGGCCGACAGCAGGCAGACCACGAGGCTGAGCAGCCTTTCGGTCTTCCGCCTGGACATCCGCGCTCCTTTCCCCGGCACCGACGCTACCCTGCCGGAGTGATCAGGTGGCGTAGTGGCGTGGTTTCCGCGCTGCGGCGGGAGTGGCCCGGCGCGGCCGAGCTGGAAGTGACCGTGGACGGCGCGCCGATGAAGGCGCTGGCCTACCCCGCGCTGACCGGCCTGCCGCAGCCAGGTGACCAGGTACTGCTCAATACGACTGCCCTGGCGCTGGAACTTGGCACCGGCGGGTACGCGCTGGTCGTGGCGGTCCCCGGCCGGCTGCCCGCAGACCCGTCCGGCCCCGGTCACCTGGTCAAGGCGCGCTACACGCCGCTGCAGGCCACCGTGCTCGGCGCGGACGAGCAGGGCTCGCCTTACCACGAGGTGCTGCGCGAGGCTGACGACCTTGACGGCATGCCGGTGGTGGTCGCCGACCTGCACTCCGCGCTGCCGGCCGTGCTCGCCGCCTTTTATTCAGAACGGATGACTGGGCGTGCTGGCGCCGCCATGGCGCGCGTGGTCTACGTGATGCTGGATGGCGGCGCATTGCCCGCCGGGTTCTCCCGGACGATCCCGGCGCTACGGGAGGCGGGCTGGCTGGCCGGAACGGTGACTGTGGGCCAGGCGTTCGGCGGCGACCTGGAAGCGGTGACGCTGCACAGCGGCCTGCTCGCGGCACGCCGCGTGCTGGGCGCCGAGCTTGCCGTCGTCTCGCAGGGACCGGGGAACCTGGGAACCGGCACCCGATGGGGGTTCTCGGGGGTGGCGTCCGGCGAGGCGGTGAACGCGGCCGCAGTGTTGCGCGGCCGGCCTGTCGCCTCGCTGCGGATCAGCGAGGCCGACTCCCGTGAGCGCCATCGCGGCATCTCGCACCACAGCCTGACCTCCTACGGAAGGGTGGCCCTGGCCAGGGCGGACGTGGTCGTGCCCGACCTGCCGGGCGAGTTCGGTGCCCGGGTCAGGGCGGAGGCAGGCCCGCTGGCGGACCGGCACGACCTGGTCCTGGTGAGCGTCGAAGGCCTGCACGAGGTGCTGCGCGGCTGCCCGGTGCCGCTCTCCACGATGGGCCGCGGCCTGGAGGAGGACCTCGCCTACTTCCTTGCCGCAGCCGCGGCCGGCCGGCACGCTGCCGCGCTCACCCGGGAGTCCTGGACCGGAGCCTGAGCCTGAGCCTGAGCCTGAGCCTGGCCTGAGCCTGGCCCTGAGCCTGGGCGCTGGAGCCTGAGCCGGAGCCGGAGCCTGGGCCTGGCCCTGAGCCGGATCCCACCTGACCCACGGACCACTCACTGCACGTGCGATGAGTGGGAATGAACAGCGGTGTAGATCTGTCCGGTCCCGACCGGACAGATCTACACCGCTAATCTCATCCGGTCTACACCGCTAATCTCATCCGGTCTACACCGCTAATCTCATCCGGTCTACACCGCTAATCTCATCCGGCGATGACCGGGCAGTTGCCCGCGTTCCTGGTCGGCGAGGCGATCAACGGGCCACCTGAGCGCGGAACTGAGCCGCGCTGAGCAGGCGGCGATACGCGACGAGTTCCGCGCCGGGACCGCGACGGCCAGCCCGGCGGGCCGGCCGTCGCCGGACCGCAATTACCGCTGCGCCAGAATGGGCTCAAAGACAACTCGCGACCCTGGAGTGCGCATGGCGATATCGGCAAAGGCGCGGCGGCTGCCCGGCCGTCTGGCGACGGGAGCGTTCATACTCAACGCGGGGGTGGGCAAGTGGTCGGCCGACGAGGAGACCGCCGCCCGGCTGCACGGGATGGCCGTCGGCACCTACCCGTTCCTGGCGAAGCTGAAGCCTAAGGACTTCGCCCGCCTGCTGGCGGTCGGCGAGATGGCGCTCGGCTCGGCGCTGCTGCTGCCGGTCGTGCCCGCGGCGCTGGCCGGAGCGGGCCTGACGGCCTTCTCGGCCGGCCTGCTCGGCTTGTACGTGCAGACCCCGGGAATGCGGCGCGAGAATAGCCTGCGGCCGTCCCAGCAGGGCACCCCGCTGGCCAAGGACGTTTGGATGCTGGCCATCGGCCTGGGGCTTGTCGCCGATGCGCTGACCCAGCCACGCGGCGACGGCGGCTGAGCGGACTCCGACGGCTAAGCAGAGGCCGGCGGCTGAGCGGACTCCGGCGGCTGAGCTGAAGCCGGTGCTGAGCTGATGCCGGCGGCTGTCAGCCGACTGCCCCGACGATGTCGACGACGAAGACAAGCGTGTCGGTCCCCTTGATGTGCGCTGCGGAGTTTCCCTTCTTCCCGTAGCCGTCGACGGGCGGGACGACCAGCAGCACCCGGCTGCCGACCGGCACCCCAAGCAGGCCCGTGTCCCAGGCCGGGATGATCTGGGCTGGCGACGCGTCGAGCGTGAAGCCGAACGGCTCCTTGCGCGACCAGGAAGAGTCGAAGGCCTTGCCAGTTCGCCAGTTCACGCCGACGTACTGCGTCACGATGGTCTGGCCCTTGGCAGTGGGCGGGCCCGATCCCTTGATCAGCATCTTGACGACCAGCTTGGTCGGCGGGCGCCGCGCCGGGATCTTCACCTGCGGGGCGCTGCCCGGCTTTGCGGTGACGGTCGGCAGTGCCCCGCCGCCGTTCGACAGGTGCGTGCCTGACGCGGCGGCCGTGGCGCTGAAGTCCTTGATCAGATCCACCACGAAGACGATGGTGTCGGTCCCCGTCACGCCGATCTGCGGATTGCCCCGGCTTCCGTAGGCTTCTTTCGGCGGCAGCACCGCGAGCACCCGGCTGCCCATTTTCTCGCCGGTCAGCGCCTTCTTCAGGCCCGGTAGCCCGACGTCCGCCGCGAGCACCTGCGGGGAAGATCCCTTGGTGAAGGTGCTCAGCGCGAGCTTGTGCGTGGTGCCGCTCCAGATGTAGACGGCGTAGTTGCCGACGAAGGAGTCGGTCGCGCCGAGGACCGGGCCCTTTCCCTTGATCAAGGTTTTGATGGCCAGCTTGCTGCCCGCCTTCGACGCCGGGATCTTGACCGTGGGCGCCACCCCGAACGCCCCGGTCACCTGGACCGACCCGTTCGGGTCCTGGCTGGCCGACGTTGACGACCCGCAGCCCGCGAGGATCATGACGGCGAGCAGCGGAAGGGAAAGCGCAGCGGCAATGCGTCGCATAAGGAACCTCGTTGTCGGGATCGTAAGCGCCGCCAGCCTACCCGTTGGGGATGCCGCCGGCCCCCGAATGCTGCGGGCCGTAGGCGCGGCCTGGATCAGCGCAGGCCGGTGAGTAGATTCCGGTTCCAGACCAGCACCGTGCACTGCCCGGCGTCGTAGATACGGGCGGGCTGGCCGAAGGTGGCCCGCACGTCGAAGGACCAGGGATAGGCCAGCCCTGGGCCACCGGGCGGCAGCACGAAGAAGGTCGCCGTGTGCCGGAGCGGGTCGTACCAGGAGGCATCGGCCTCCCAGCCGCCGCGGGAGACGGTCTCGTGCCCGGCCTGCACCGGCAGGACCTGTACCCTGCCCCCGCTTGCCAACGTCGTGCTGGCGGCCTGCCAGTAACCGGCCAGGCCGTAGTCGAGGTGGTGCGCGGCCAGCCAGCTGGCGAGCTGCTGGCCCTGGGCCGGCTGCGCTGGCCGCGCCATCTCCCGGCCCAGGCACAGCAGGTAGCCGGTGAGCGCGACAAGCAGGGCCGGCACCATCCTGGCCGCGTCGATGCGCCGGGCCAGCAGCCGGCCGGCCAGCACGGCGCAGCAGGGCAGCACCGCCGCGATCTCCCTGGTGCTGTGGACGTCCACCGCCCTGGTCCCTGACACGTAGGCCGCCACGTCGACGGCCACCGCCGCCAGCAGGACCTGCGTGACCAGGTCGGCCTCGCCAGCGAACCGCCGGGCGGCGAGGCAGACCGCGCACCCGGCCAAGGCCAGTCCGACCCAGTGCAGCATCGCCAGCGCCGCGGCCAGGCCCAGCTGCTGGCCGAAGAAGTCGGCGCCGAACAGCAGCAGCAGCCCCTGCCCGGTGAGCAGCAGGTGGCCGGGCAGCTCGCCGTAGCTGGCGAGCTGGGAGCCGACCGGCCAGACGCGGAACCCGCCATGGCTGGCGATCAGCGCGAGTGCCGACCTCGCGACCGCGGCAGCGATCAGTGCCCCGGCGGCGAGGGACAGCTCGAACCACCAGCAGCCTGGCGGCAGCCGCTCCCTGACGATCGCCCGGTAACAGCGGGTGGCGCAGACCGCGAGCAACGGCAGCACGCCGATGATCAGCACCATGCTGTCGGCGACGAGTGCCCAGGCCAGCAGTCCCGTCGCTGCCATCGGCACGTACCAGCGCCTGGGCGCCCGGTCGAGCAGCAGCCAGACCAGCAGTACCGGCACCGAGGTCCCGGTGTGGTCGGGATCCAGCATCAGCACGTAGACGCCGCTGCCCAGCTGCGGGGCAAGCATGATCCCGGCGGCGACGCCCATGCTGACCGCGGCTTGCCTGCCGCGCCGGTTGCCCTTGGCGAGCATCGCGGCGACAAGCACGAGCAGCGTGAAGGTGATCGCGCCCGCCACGTGCACCACGTCGGGGCTGAGCCCGCGGACCAGTTCGATGATCATGTACTGCGGCAGCTCGGTCGTGTAGAAGGACACGTCCGACAGGTGCCAGCCGCGCAGCAGCAGGTTGCCGTGCAGCATGTCCCATGCCTGCAGTGCGTTGGACGCGCCGTCGGAGTCGACCGGCACGGTCCGCGAGATGTGCAGGTAGCAGCCGAAGAGCAGCGCCCCGGCGGCGAGCCATCCGCCGCCCCGCGCGGTCGGCCCGGCCAGCGCTGCGAGCTTGCGCCGCAGCTGCCCGGCATACCGGGGCGTGCGGCGCCGCGGCCGGGAAGCAGCGGGCCGCCGGGACGGGGCGAGCTGCCGGGTGGACGTGTCGGCCACCGAAGCAACAATAGGTGATCAGGCAATAACCGCTAGTGAGACACGCGGGGGTCACATTCCCGCGATGAGCTTCTCCACCCGCTCGTCCACCGAGCGGAACGGGTCCTTGCACAGGACGGTGCGCTGGGCCTGGTCGTTGAGCTTCAGGTGCACCCAGTCCACCGTGAAGTCCCGGCGCCGTTCCTGCGCCCGCCGGATGAACTCGCCGCGCAGCCGCGCCCTGGTGGTCTGCGGCGGCACCGACTTCGCCTCGAAGATGTCGATGTCCCGGCAGGCCCGCTGGACCGCGCCGCGCCGCTGCAGCAGGTAGTAGAGGCCGCGGCCGCGGTGCACGTCGTGGTAGGCGAGATCGAGCTGGGCCACCCGCGGCGAGGACAGCGCTAGGCCGTGCTTGGCCCGGTAGCGCTCGATCAGCTGGTACTTGGTCACCCAGTCGATCTCCCGCGCCACCAGGTCGAGGTCACCGGTCTGCACCGCGTGCAGCGTCCGTTCCCAGAGATCAAGGACGCGCTTGGTGATCGCGTCCGGGCCGCGCCGGTCGGCGAACTCCCTGGCCTTGGACAGGTATTCCTGCTGGATGTCGAGCGCGCTCACCTCGCGGCCGTTCGCCAGGCGCACGTTCCGCTGCCCGGTGATGTCGTGGCTGACGTCCCTGATCGCCCTGATCGGGTTCTCCAGGGTGAGGTCGCGGAGCACCGTTCCGGCCTCGACCATCCGCAGCACCAGGTCGGTGGCCCCGACCTTGAGCAGCATGGTGGTCTCGCTCATGTTCGAGTCGCCGACGATCACGTGCAGCCGCCGGAACCGCTCGGCGTCGGCGTGCGGCTCGTCGCGGGTGTTGATGATCGGCCGCGACCTGGTGGTCGCCGACGACACCCCTTCCCAGATGTGCTCGGCCCGCTGGCTGACGCAGTACACCGCGCCGCGCGGCGTCTGCAGCACCTTGCCTGCCCCGCAGATGATCTGGCGGGTGACCAGGAACGGGATCAGGATGTCGGCCAGCCTGCCGAACTCTCCGTGCCTGCTCACCAGGTAGTTCTCATGGCAACCGTAGGAGTTGCCGGCCGAGTCGGTGTTGTTCTTGAACAGGTAGATGTCGCCGGCGATGCCCTCCTCCCTGAGCCGGCGGTCGGCATCGACGAGCAGGCCCTCCAGGATCCGCTCGCCGGCCTTGTCGTGCGTCACCAGGTCGATGAGGCTGTCGCATTCCGGCGTGGCGTACTCGGGGTGGCTGCCGACGTCCAGGTAGAGGCGCGCGCCGTTGCGGAGGAAGACGTTGCTGCTGCGTCCCCAGGACACCACCCGGCGGAACAGGTACCTGGCAACCTCGTCCGGCGACAACCGCCGCTGGCCGCGGAAGGTACAGGTGACGCCGTACTCGTTCTCCAGCCCGAAGATCCGCCTGTCCATGCCTCCTGCTCACCAGCCGACGGCGATGTACTTGGTTTCGGTGAACTCCAGCAGCCCGTCATGCCCGCCCTCGCGGCCAAGGCCGGACTGCTTGACGCCGCCGAACGGCGCGGCCGGGTCGGACACCACGCCGCGGTTGATGCCCACCATGCCCGCTTCCAGGGCCTCGGCGACCTGCAGCGCCCGCCGCAGGTCCCGCGTGTAGAGGTAGGAGACCAGGCCGTACTCGGTGTGGTTGGCCTGGGCGATGGCATCGGCGGTGTCGGTGAACCGCACCACCGGGGCCACCGGGCCGAAGATCTCCTCGGCCAGGATTCCCGCGTCGCGCGGCACGTCGTCGAGCACCGTCGGCGGGTAGAAGTAACCGCGGCGCTCGGGCACCGTGCCGCCGATGACCAGCCGCCCGCCGTCCTTGGTGGCCGACTCGACCAGGCCGGCGACCTTCGAGCGGGTGTCGGAGTTGACCAGCGGCCCGAGGTCGACGCCGTCCTGCAGGCCAGGCCCGACCGACAGCTTGCTCAGCCGGTCGGCCAGCCGGGCGGTGAACTCCGCGGCCACCGCCTCGTGCACGTAGAACCGGTTCGCGGCCGTGCACGCCTCTCCCCCGTTGCGCATCTTGGCGAGGAACGCGCCCTCGACGGCGGCCTCGACGTCAGCGTCCTCGAACACCAGGAACGGGGCGTTACCGCCCAGTTCCATGGAGCAGTTCGTCACGGTGTCCGCCGCAGTTCGCAGCAGCGCCCGGCCGACCTCCGTGGAGCCGGTGAAGGAGAGCTTCCGCACCCGGGGGTCGGCCAGCATGGCCGCGACGAGCGGGCCGGGCTTGGTGGTCGGCAGCACGTTCACGACCCCCTCCGGCAGGCCGGCCTCCTGCAGGATCGCGGCGATCGCGAGCGCGGACAGCGGCGTCTCCTTGGCCGGCTTGAGCACCACCGTGCAGCCGGCCGCCAGCGCCGGGCCGATCTTCCTGGTCGCCATGGCGGCCGGGAAGTTCCACGGCGTGACGAGCACGCTGACCCCGACCGGCTGGCGCAGCACCATGATCCGGTTCGCGCCGGACGGCGCCAGCCCGAGCGATCCTTCGTTCCTGACCGCTTCCTCGGAGTACCAGCGGAAGAACTCGGCCGCGTAGCTGATCTCGCCGCGGGCGTCTTTCAGCGCCTTGCCGTTCTCGACCACCATCAGCCGGGCCAGCGCCTCGGCCCGGTCGGTCATCAGCTCGAACGCCCGGCGCAGGCATTCGCCGCGCTCCCGGGGCGGCCGCGCGGCCCAGCCGGGCAGCGCGTCGTGCGCCGCGGTCACCGCGTCCAGCGCGTCCTGGTTGGTCGCGCTCGCCACCTGCGCGATCACGTCCTCGGTCGCCGGGTCGACCACCGGGAGCGTGCCGCCGCGCCCGGTGCTCCAGCGCCCGCCGATCAGCAGCCCGGTCGGCGTGTCGATGCCCGTAAGCGTTGCCAGGTCGGCGGTCACTTATCCTCCAGCGTCGAGGGGAACGGCAGAAGACTGCGCACGTCCATGACACTACAGCCGATACCAGCCTGATCGGCTAGCCGGACCGCGGTGGTCATGGGCGGAGGCAGGTCAGCAGGGATCGCGGGCAGGCTGGCGGGGTGGTTGCGGGAACAGGTCAGAGGGTGGTTGCGGGAACAGGTCAGTAGGGGTTGGTGACGAACAGTTCCTCGGCCGGGAACCTGGTGATGATCTCCACTCCGTCCGCGGTTACCACCACTTCCTCCTCGATCCTGGCCGCGGAGACGCCGTCGGACGCCGGGCAGTAGGTCTCCAGCGCGAACACCATCCCGCGGCGGATCTCCAGCGGCGCGTCCAGCGAGGTGAGCCTGCTGATGATCGGGCGCTCGTGCAGCGCCAGCCCGAGGCCGTGCCCGAACTGCAGGCCGAAGGCCGTCTTCTCGTCGGCCAGGCCGATGTCGCCTGCGGTCGGCCAGAGCCTTGCCACCTGATCGGTCGAGACCCCTGGCCTGATT
>Ga0302314_10015620_pt1 | contig 12890 bp, 14 predicted proteins | sample III_Palsa_N2_3_FD_200533 | JGI IMG/M metagenome (GOLD analysis project Ga0302314, IMG submission 200533) | Peat permafrost microbial communities from Stordalen Mire near Abisko, Sweden - III_Palsa_N2_3 | ecosystem: Environmental > Terrestrial > Soil > Palsa > Peat permafrost | place: Sweden...
TGACGCGTCGCCATAGGCGATCTCGGCCACCACATCGAGCTGCTCGGGCGGGATCAGGGCGCGGTAGGGGCTGGGCGTCTCGGCGAAGGCGGCCGGCGCCATGGCGATGATCTCCAGGTCCTTCGGAACCCCCAGATTGCCCACCGCCGCCGGCAGGCCGTCGGCGCCGAAGCGCAGCTCGCAGCCGTCGTTCTCGTAGCCCAGCAGCGGAACCGCATCGCCGAACACGTCGCCGTAATAGAGGTCGCAGCCCTCCAGCGCCCAGTGCCGGTCGCGATAGACCGTGTAACCGCCGATCCCCCGCGCCGCGCAGAGGCCCAGTCGATGATAACCGCCGAAGATGAAGCTGAGGCCCGTCGTGACCGCCTCCGGCCGGGCGAAGGCCGGATGGGACCAGAGATGCGTCGCCTGCGACGGCTCGACCGTCTCGGCCGCGAACCCCTTCCACTTGTGGCAGATCAGCGTCTCGTCCTCCCAGCGCACCTTCCAGAAGGCCGTATTGCCGGAGAAGATGGCCAGGCCGCCGCCGCGATCCAAAAAGGCGTCGATCGTCGCCCGCTGTGGTCCCGACCAGTATTCGCTGTGCCCGACCAGGATCACGGCGGCGTAGGGGTCGAGCGCCGCCGGATCGGCGTCCAGGTCGCGGTCGGTCAGGTAGTCGAACCCGATGCCCTCGCTCTCGGCCCAGCGCGCGAAGGCGTGCTCCCATTTGTTCAAAAAGCCGGCCGAGCCGTCATAGGGGCTCTGGTTGTGCGCCCGGCCCCAGGCGCCGGTCTCCGCGCCGGCCCAGGGCCGCTCCTCAAAGCCGCGCTTCCTCATATTGACCAGGCGCGGCATGTCGGCCGGCGGCGCGATCAAGAGCGGCGCGATCGGCCGTTGGGTGGAGAGCCGGCCGATGGCGTTGGCCATGGCCTCGGGCAGGCTCGCCTGGCGCGCCATCAACGATTCCACGTGCGCATAGGCGCTGGCGCCGCCCCAATAGTTGTAGGCGAACAGGGTGTTGGTCGCGAGCACCAGCACCGCCTTGGCGGCCGGCCGATCCGCCGGGGCGCGCACGACGACGAAGTGGTGCGCCTCGTCGCCATCGGCGCCCATAAGGACGATGTCGTAATACCCGCTCGCCCAATCGTCGCCGACCGTGACGGTGCAGCAGGCCGGCCAGCCGCACCCCTCGGCGTCGGCATGCTCCGGACGGGGATGGTCGCCGACCGCGACGCGCGATCGGTGCACCACGCGCCGTTCGGCTCCGACGCGGGCGATCTCCAGCGCGCATTCGCCGTCGGCGGAACTCGCATGCAGCGAAAATGTCTCGCTCGGCGCCACGCTGATCCGGTTGGTGTAACAGGCCGTCACGCTTGCGCCTCCCTGGCGGTGAAGTGCAGCCAGGCCACCAGGGCCAGCCCCGACAGCACCAGTCCGCCTCCCAGAAAGAGCACGCCGCGCGCATTGGCGTCGCTGACGCTCAGAATCGCCAAGAGCGGGCCGAGCGCGCCGCCGAGGATCTGCGCCGCGCCGACCTGGACGGCGGTGCGCCGGCTGGGGTCAGCCTCGATGGCCATGGGTACGAAAAAGGGGCCGATGAGCAGCAGCATGAAGCCGTAAAGGCCGCTGACGCCGATGAATAGCCAGGCCGGCTGGCTGAAGCCGTAAATGCCCCAGGTGACCAGGAAGGCGATCGTCCCGGCGACAAAGACGTGGAAATATCGCGCCCGTCCGGCGATGGCGATGGCGACCGCCCCGCCCGCCACCTGGGCCGCCAGCGACACTGAATTGGCCACGCCGCCGGTCTCGGAGCTCAGGCCCGCCTGGTGCGCCAGCGGCACGATATAGATTCCGACCGCGCCCGAGGCCGCGCCGATCAGCAGCATGGCCGCCAGCGCTACCCAGCCGCGCGCCGGCAACGGGAACGAGGCGCCGCCCGTGGCCGGCAGGTCGGCATAGCGGTCGGGGATCAAGAGCGAAATCGGCGCGGCCAGCAGGCTGACCACGGCCACGAAGGCGAAACCGCCATTGGCGTGGAAGCGCGGCACGATCAGCACCGCGCAGAGGGTCGAGGCGATGAACTGGGCGAGCGTCAGGGCGGTGAGCAAGACGCCCGCCCAGCGCTCCGGCGTCACCGTGCGGGCGATCATGCCGATGCAGATCCACAGGAGCAGGCCCTCGGGCACGCCGGCCATGCCTCGCACCACGAAGACGCCAACCCCGCTGGCTTTCAGCGAGGCCAGGTCGATGGCCGTCAGCGCCACAGCCGCCACGACGCCGATCGCCCTCAGGCGCACGGGCTTCAGCATCGCGCTGGCCAGGGCGGTGGCGGCGCCCATGCTCAGCGCCTCCAGCATGGCGGCCAGCCCGATGCCCTGGGCGGTCAGCCGGTGCTCGTCGACCAGGGCGGCCAACAGGATCGGCAGGACCCCGGCCAGCAGCAGCGACAAGACCCCGATCGCGATGGCCGATCCCGCTTCGAGGCCGCTCAACGGCGGCCCGACCGCCTCGTGCACCTCGTGATCGTCCGCCGCCAGATCCGTCATGCACGCCCCTTTTTAAGCCGGGGTGCACGCTAGCTTGCGCGGCGGCGGAGTAAACCTCTCACCCGCCGGCGGGTCCTTAAAGATGCGTCATCTGACCGCACCGCCCCGCCGCGCGATCTCCAGCGCCGTTTGGGGAAGATTCATCTTAGTCGTCTACGGCTTAGCCTGTCGGGGAACTTTGATGACCAAGCTGTCCATATTCGATTTCGACAGCCCGGAGCGGCGGGCGGGCCGCACGACCAGGGCGTTCCGCTTCGCCTGGGCCGTCTTTTCCTGGACCCTGGCCTTCTCGGCGGTCACCGTCGCGACCATGGCCTTCATCCGCTGGCGCCATTTGATGTGACGGCGCCGGGCGGCTAGCGCGGCCAGTCCAGCACCTCGTCCGTATAGGTCTCGACCACCAGCGAAAACGGCCGCCGCTGGTCGTCGTAGAGCACCGCCGTGTGCCGGAAGAGCGCGTCCGGAATGACCAGCGCCCGCCCGCCGCCGTCCGCCGGAGCCGGCTGGCCGACCTTCAGGTCCCACCCGGCCGGCAAGGGCGACCACAACATTTCCGCCGACAGGGTCTGGCGCGCGGGACGCAGGGCCGCGACCGCCCGCCCGAACGGCGTGTCGGTGGTTTCCAGCACCCGGTTCATCTCGTCGGTCAGCCGGCCGGGCACGTACCAGTTGTCCGCCTCCGACAGCACATGCCCGCCGCAGGCCAGCCGCACCCGCCGATATTTTACCGGCTCATCCGGCCCCACCCGCAACAGCCATCGCTGCGCCTGCGTTACCGGCTTGTCGATCCCTCGCACCAACTCGGCCGCCAGCCGCGCGGGCGAGGCCATGTGATGCTCGCCGCACCAGGCCTCCAGTGTCGTGGTGGCGCTGGAACTGGCCAGCAGGTCGGCGTTGAGCGTCTCGACAACCGCGAGGGCCTCCGTGCGGCCAAGGGCGGTGTCCGGCCAGGACGGCGCCGTCACGGCCGGCCCCACGAAGATCACGCCCGCCGCTAGGGCAAGGGTGAACAGGACCTTCATCGAGGCCTCCTGGCGCATCACTGACAGGGAGAATCCTTGGCTGGGTAGCAGCCATAGGGGACCAGTTCGTGCCGCTGTTGCTGCTTCATCGAAGCGGACATCCGGGCGATGACGCGATCCCAAACTGTCTTCTGACTAACCGGATACTCCGCGTGCAGAGTGAGGTTGCCGGACCCATTGTACCGGGCCGCCCAGTACTCGACCTTCCCCGCCTTAACGCACGAATAGGCGGAAACCTGGTTGTTGAGCAGCCTATAGGCCGGCGGCAGCACGTCGCAGTCGGCCGCCGTCGGTGTCAGGTCCGAGGTCGGATCGTTTCCCGGAAATCCCGGCCGTTCCTCCGTGGTGGTCGCCAGCGTCACGACGGTCGTTCCGTCAGCGCTGCGCAGGACCAATTGGGACGGGTCCTTGACCGGCGTCAGCGCGGCCGGCGCTTGCACCGAGGCGCCGCTCTGATCGGAGTAGACCCGCCACGCCGGATCGGGCGCGGCGTGGCCCGAGCCTGAAAGACTGGTGGTGATGGCGGCGACCGCGACCATGGCCGGGAACCAGCCGAAAACGGATCGATCAGCCTGGCCCATCACGCCGCCCCACCCCGACGCCGCGGAGATGTGATCGCGGACCCAGGAATCCCGGCGCCGCCTGGGTGACTCGAACACCCGACCCCCGCATTACGAATGCGGTGCTCTACCGGCTGAGCTAAGGCGGCTTGCCGTGGGGGCGGTGTTTAGTCGGGTTTCGGGAGGCTCGCAACGCCGGCCGTTTAGGGCGCCGAGGTTTCCGCGCGCGCCCAGTCGTCTTCGGGACCTGGATCGTAGGGCGCCGGGGCGAGGATGGCCTCGGGGCTCGTAAAAGGCGCGCCGGGCTCGTAGGGGGCCGGCAGCTCGGGCAGTTCGCTCATCACCCGCTCGCGGCGCTCCAGGCGCGGATGGATCAGCTCGCCGGTCTCGGCATAGGTGGAGACGAGCCTGGCCCAATCGGTCGGTGCATAGGCGAAGGCGCGGCCGGCCGGATCGAGGTCGGTCCAGTCGGGGTCCTGGGAGGCGGCCAGGCCACGGGCCATCCAGACGCGGGCCTCGTCGGCGCGGCCGGCGGCGTTGGCGATACGGGCCATCAGGCCACAGAGCCTGGCGTCGGGCTGGCCGTCGGCCATGGCGTCGACGGCGACTTGCGCCGCCGCTGGGTCACGATTGAGCAACGCCTGCTCGGCGGCGACGAAGCGGCTCTCGCGATTTTCCGGGTTGAGCGCGGCGAGCTCGCCAAGCCGGGCGGCGCGGGCCTTCGGGGTCTCGGCGGTCTTCAGGTCACGCCAGAGGAAATAGAGCGCTGGGTGCGGGCGAGCCTTCCAGGCCTGTTCGATCACCGGAACCGCGCGCGCCGGCCTGTTGTCAGCGATCTGCAGCCGCGCGGCGATGACCGGGCCGGGCGGGAAGCCTGGATCGAGCCTGGCCGACTGGCTGGCGAAATCCAGCGCCTGGGCGCGCAAGGCCGGATTGGGGTTCGCCTCAAGGTTGGCGGCGGATGCGGCCAGCAGGGCGGCGCGGGCCCGCTCGGCGCTGATCGGCGAGACGATCTTGCGCTCCATGGCGTCCTGGACGAGTTCGAGCGCCGCGGCCCAGTCGCCGCCCTCCAGCCGGCTTTCCAGGAGGGCGCGCCAGGCCCAGCGCGAGGCGCGCGCCATCCCATAGGCCGCCTTGGCGTGGCGCAGCGCCGCCTCGTGATCGCCCTGGACGGTCGCGCCTTGCATAAGCCCGCGATGGCCGGCCAGGCGCATTTCCGGAAACCCCAGCATGGCGGCATAGGCGGCCTGGGTGGCGGCGGCGTCGCCGGCGGCCTCCGCGGCCTGGGCGGCGAGGATGCGGACCAGGGCCGGGGCGTCTTCCACCAGTTCGGCCGCCTGCTGCGCCAGGCGCCGCGCCTCGGATCCGTCGCCGGCGGCGGCGGCGAGGAAGCCTCTGGAGAGCGCGTCCATGCCGCGCTGGCGGCGCGCCTCGGCGCGGGCGGCGGCCTGGCGCGCCGGTGTCGCGACGATCCAGAGCGTGATCCGCCAGAGCGCCACGGCCAGGAAGGCGCCGATCAGCACGGCCAAAGCGGCTGCGGCGGCGGTCATGTCGATGCGCCAACCCAGCCATTCGACGCTGGCCCGCCCCGGCTCGCCGCCCAGCACGAAGGCGGTGACCGCGACTGCCGCGAAGGCCAGGAGGACGAGGAAGCCGCGGATCATGCGGCGGGTCCTGCTGTCGCCGTTGTGGGCGAGGCGGCGGCGAGATCGCGCTCGGCGCCGGCGCGGATGGCGGCCGTCAAGCGGTCGATCTCGATACGGCGCTCGGCCTCGGCGCGCCAGGTGGCGGCGGCGTCACGGCCAGGCGCGGAGAGACCGTCGAGCTCGGCCACGGCGCTTTCGATGTCGCCGTCGTCGGCATAGGCCTGGGCGCGGGCGAGGATGGCGTCCGGGTCTGCGCCGGTCAGCCGGTCGACCCGGCGGATGGTAAAGACCGCCGCCAGCATGTGCGCCAGATGGGCGAGCGCGCCGGAATCCTTCGGCGGCTCGCGCGCGGCGACGGCGACACGGTCGGCCAGGCCGTCGAGCTGCATGGCCAGGGCCGCGCGGCTGGGTGCGCCGGTCGCGGCATAGCCGGACAAGGTGTGCAGGTCGGCGGAATCGGGCAGCAACCTTTGCAGGGTGGTGAGCTGATCGGCGAACGGGCGCGAGGTCTGCGCCGCCTGGCCGACATCGGCCGCCGCCAGGGCCTCGGCCGCCGCCTGGCGCAGGCGCTGGTCGTCGGCGTCCATCCGGTCGAGCCGGGCGGTGAGACTGGCCAGCGCCGGGGCAGGCGGCTGCGCAGGCTGCGCTGTCAGATCAGCGCCGGCCGCGCCCAGCGCCGGTGGACTAATCGGCGCCGGCTGGAAATAGCCGGCGACGCCGCGCGGCGCAGAGACGGGCGCGGGATGGGCCGGAAAGAGCTTCGGCCCATAGCGATCGATGGCGATCCCGGCCAGGATACAGATGAGGCCGAAGACCATCGCGGCCCAGAAGGCCAGCCCCAGGCCCCGCCGCCGCAAACTGTAGTCGTGCGGGTCACGCGGCAGGCCGTGGTTGGCGAGTTCGTCGGGATCGGGCGCGCTGGTCATCGAACTTGGCCCATCGGATCTCCGCATCGGGTCATTTGAGCAAGTCTAGCAGCGCCGCTTCATTGGGAAAGGGCGCCGCCATGACGCGCGCGAAGCTTGAACGGCGCAAGGGCCGCGCGGCCGTCTCCGAAATCGCGAAAACCGCGATCTGGGCGCAAGGTCGATCCGCCATGAGCACCGCGACCCGTTCGGCCCCGCGCGCGGAGTGGATCAGGATGGCGTCGATATCGTCCGGGGCCAAGGCGAGATCGGTTGGGACGGTCTCATAGACGGCGACGGCGCGGGCGGCGACGCCGCGCTCGGCCAAGAGCGCGACGAGGTCGGCGGCGGGCTCGCGGGCGCCGGGATGCAAGACGAGGGCGGGCCGGGGTTCGGCGACGGCGATCATTTCGGCCAGGGCGAGCGCGCCGCCGTCGGCCGATTGGACGGCGCCGAACCCCGCCGCTTCCGCCCACCGAGCGGTCGCCGCGCCGACCGTGAAGACGGGCAGGCTGCGTTCGTCCGAAAGCGCCGAAAAGGCGGCCACCGCGTGGCCGCTGGAGAAGGCGAGAGCGTCGACGCCGCCGAGGTCGATCTCCGCCCCCGCGATCGGCCGAGCCTCCAGCACCGGCGCGACGACAGCCTCGCGCCCCATCGCCGCCAGCCGCTTGGCCGTCGACTCAGCCTCAGGCGCGGTGCGCGTAACCCAAACTCGGGTCATCGGACCGCGCGCGCAAAACTTCTCCCAGAGGGAGAAGGAGGCGCCCACGCGCCCGGCGCGTAGGAGGATGAGGGGTTACGCCGCTTCAGGATAAAGCTGAGAGGCCGTAACCCCTCACCCTCCCACCGGCTTTGCCGGCGGGCCTCTCCCTCTCCCTCTGGGAGAGGTTTTGGAGGCGCGGCCCCAACCTATCCGGCCGCCGGCATCAGCAGCCGCTCGCCGCCTTCGTCGCGGATCTGGCCGCCCAGTTCGCGGCCGAGGTCGCGGACGGCGGCGATATTCTCGCCTCCTAGCTCGACCTCGCCCAGCCGGCGCAGGCGCTCTCGGCCGTCCGCCGTCAGGGCTTCGACCACCAGGGTCAGCCGGCCGTCCTCGATCCAGGCATAGGCGCCCATGGCGGTGCGGCAGGAGCCTTCCAGCGCGTCCAGCGCCCCGCGTTCGGCCGCCACGGCCTGCGCCGTCGGGAGGTGATTCAGCGCCTTGGCCCAGACCGCGCCGGCGTCGGCCTCGCGGGTCTCGATGGCCAGGGCGCCCTGGCCCGGCGCCGGCGGATAGTCGACCGGATCGAGCGCGTGGCGGATGCGGCCGGCCAAGCCCAGCCGGTTCAACCCGGCCATGGCCAGGATCATCGCGTCGACCTCGCCGGCCTCCAGCTTGGCCACGCGCGTATCGACATTGCCGCGCACCAGCAGGAAGTTCAGGTCAGGCCGGCGGAACTGCGCCTGGGCTTGGCGGCGGATGCTGGCCGTGCCCAGCCGCGCGCCCAGCGGCAGGTCAGCCAGCGTCGCGAAGCCAGGGCTGAGGAACGCATCGCGCGCATCCTCCCGCTCGGTCGTCGCGGCCAGCACCAGGCCCGGCTGGCGCGCGATCGGCACATCCTTCATCGAATGCACGGCGCAGTCGATGCGGCCGCCGATCAGGGCGTCCTCGATCTCCTTGGTGAACATGGCCTTGCCGCCCAGTTCGGTCAGGCGGCGGTCCTGCACCCGGTCGCCGGTGGTCGAGATGATCACGATGGGCGCGGCCTGTTCGGCCTCGGCCGGATCGGCGCCAAGGGCCGCCGCGATGGCGCGCTGCATCAGGCCCGCCTGGGTCAGCGAGAGCTTCGATCCGCGCGCGCCGATCCTGATCGGGTCCATTGGCCGGTCTCCGTAGCTGAGCGACCCAACATCGCTCACCGCGCCCTGGCCTGCTACAGGAGCCGCGATGCGCCCGCAACCGACCGCCTCCCTGACCGCCCTCGGACCCCTGACCGTACTTGGGATCGAGACCAGCTGCGACGAAACCGCCGCCGGCGTGGTGCGCCGGGGCGCCGACGGCCATGTCGAAGTCCTGTCGTCCATCGTGCTCAGCCAGGTGAAAGACCACGCGCCGTTCGGCGGCGTGGTGCCGGAGATCGCCGCCCGCGCCCATGTCGAGGCGATCGATGCGGTGATCAAGGCCGCCATGACTAAGGCCGGGCTCGGCTTCGACGACCTGGACGGGGTGGCGGCGACCGCCGGGCCCGGCCTGGTCGGAGGGGTCATGGTCGGACTCTCGGCCGGCAAGGCGATTTCGCTGGCCCGCGGCCTGCCGCTGGTCGCGGTCAACCATCTGGAGGGCCACGCCCTCTCGGCGCGGCTGGCGGCCGACGTGGCCTATCCGTACCTTCTGCTGCTGATTTCCGGCGGCCATTGCCAGCTGTTGGACGTCGAGGGGGTCGGTCGCTGCACGCGGCTGGGCACGACCATCGACGACGCCGCCGGCGAGGCTTTCGACAAGATCGCCAAGGCGCTCGGCCTGCCCTATCCCGGCGGCCCGGCGCTGGAGGCCCTGGCCAGGGACGGCGACGCCAGCCGTTTTCCGCTGCCCCGGATGCTGCTCGGCCGCGCCGGCTGTGACTTTTCGTTTTCCGGACTGAAAACCGCGGCCGCGCGCCTGGCCGAGCAGGCCAAGGACGAGATCGACCGCCGCGACCTCGCCGCCGCCGTCCAGGCCGCCATCGCCCGCCAACTGGCCGAGCGCAGCGAGCGGGCGATGAAGGTGTATGCGGAGGCGCATTCACTAGCCCTCCCCCTCGATGGGGGAGGGTTGGGTGGGGGTGTGGCTGCCGGTCGTGACGTCGCGAACTCAGATGGCGCCGGCGCCTCAGAGAGCCTTTCGCCCAAACTCAGCGGCCACAGCCCCAACCCTGCCCTTCCCCCATCGAGGGGGAAGGGTTTGCGCTTCGTCGTCGCCGGCGGCGTGGCGGCCAATGGCGAGGTGCGGCGGGTGCTCGAGGGCGTCGCCGCGACGCACGGTTTCAGCTTTACCGCGCCGCCGTTGGCCTATTGCACCGACAACGCCGCCATGATCGCGCTGGCGGGCGCCGAACGCCTCGCCCTGGGCTTGATCGACGGGCTGGACGCGGTGGCGCGACCGCGCTGGCCGCTGGATGAAGAGGCCGCCCTGAACCGCCCCACCCACATCGCTGGCCGCAAGGGAGCCAAGGCATGAGCGGCTTCAAAAGCGTCGGGGTCATCGGCGGCGGCGCCTGGGGCACGGCGCTGGCCCAGGTCTGCGCCCGCGCCGGGCTCGACACCCTGCTCTGGGCCCGCGAGCCAGAGGTGGTCGAGGGGATCAACGCGCGCCACGCCAACCGGCTTTTCCTGCCCGACATTATGATCGACCCGGGCGTTCACGCCACCGCCGCCCTGACCGAGACCGCCGAACGCGACCTGATCCTGGCCGTGGTCCCCGCCCAGCACCTGCGCGCCAGCCTGGCCGCGCTCGGCCCGCACCTGCGCCCCGATCAGCCGGTGGTGCTGTGCGCCAAGGGTGTCGAACAGGGCTCGCTGAAGCTGATGACCGAGGTGCTGGCCGAGGTCGCGCCGCACGCGCGGGCGGCGGTGCTGTCCGGCCCCAGCTTCGCCGGTGAGGTGGCGCGCGGCCTGCCCACCGCCGTGACCCTGGCCTGCGCCGAGCCCGACTGCGGCCAGACCCTGGCGCAGGCGCTGGCGACACCGGGTTTTCGCCCCTACTGGACCCGCGACCTGATCGGCGCCGAGGCCGGCGGGGCGATCAAGAATGTGCTGGCCATCGCCTGCGGCGTCGTCGAGGGCCGCGGACTCGGCCGCAGCGCCCATGCGGCCCTGGTCACGCGCGGTTTCGCCGAACTGACCCGGATGGCGGTGGCTCTGGGGGCTGAGGCGCGCACCGTCGCCGGCCTTTGCGGGCTCGGCGACCTGGTGCTGACCTGCTCCAGTCCGCAGTCGCGCAATATGAGCCTGGGCCTGGCGCTCGGCCGCGGCCAGTCCCTGCCCGAGGCCCTGGCCGGCAAGCTGTCGGTGGTCGAGGGCGTGGAGACCGCGCCGGCGGTCCGCGCCCTGGCGGCGCGGCTCGGGGTCGAGACGCCGATCTGCGAGGCCGTGGCCGCGGTCCTGGCCGGCGAGCGCGACCTGGACGAGGCGATCGGCGGCCTGCTGGCCCGGCCGCTCCGCTCGGAACTGGAGGATATCTAGCCCATGACCCTTTTTGTGCTGAGCTGCATCGACCGGCCGGACAGCCTGGCCCGCCGCCTTGCCGCGCGCGAGGCGCATCTGGCCTATCTCGCAGGGCACGGCGATCGCGTCCGTCTGGCCGGCCCATTCCTCGGCGCGGACGGGCAGCCGGTCGGCTCGATGCTGGTGATCGAAGCGCCCGACCTGGCGGCGGCGCAGGCTTTCGCTGACGCCGACCCCTATCGGCTGGCGGACCTCTTTCAGAGCATCGATGTCCGCACCTGGCGCATCACCATCGGCGAGATCGCGTGAATCCAGCCCAGCCCTCGCCGGGGGTGCGGCTCTGCGCGCTCGGCGATATTCCCGACCCCGGCGCCAAGGGGTTCTTCTTCCGCGCCGGCGAACAGATCTTCATGGGCTTCGTCGTACGCAGAGGCGGCGAGCTGCGTGGTTTCGTCGACCGCTGCCCGCATACCGGGACGCCGCTGGCGGCCATGCCCGACCGCTATCTGACCCGTGAGGGCGACCTGATCGTCTGCGCCACCCACGGCGCGATGTTCCGACCCGGCGACGGCCTGTGCCTCGCGGGGCCTTGCGAGGGCCGCTCCCTCTGGCCCTGGCCGGTGACGGTGGTGGGGGACGAGGTGCAGACGGCCGTTTAGGCCGGCGCCCCGGACCGCTCCTTGTCCAGCCTCAATGCCCGCTCGGGCCAAGTTCCGCGCCGCGATTGACGCTGTCGGCCAGGCCGTCCTGGGAATCACGAGTCTCCTGGTCCCACTGCGCCCGCGTCATGCAGGTCTTGCCGCCGCCGAGACGCGTGCCGAGTTCCTCGGTCCATTTGCAGATCACCGTGTTCGGATCGTAGCCATGCTTCATCAGCTTGGCGGCCGGCGTCGGCGTTGTGTTGGCGATCGGGCTCGTCGATTGCGGAGCGGCCGGCGAGGGCGCCGGCGCGCCTTGCGCGAAACAGGTTCCGGCCAGGGCGCTGGTGGCCAGAACCGCGAGCGAAAGTCCGAACTTCATGGCGATTCCCTTCAAGGGTTTATCGTCAAACTTGCGGCTGGATAGCCGCCGGGGTCAAGCCGGCGGCTTTTCCGCGCCGAAACTCGCCACCTCGGCGATCAATCCCTGCACAGCCAGCTTCACCAACTCGCCGCCTTTTTCCGGCGTCGCCAGGCCAGGGTCGGAGCCCATGCGGCCATCCGGATGACGGGCGCGGAAATCTAGCGCCTCGCGGATCGGGCCTGAGCCGGCGATCTGCGGCGCGTAGTTGGCCGACTTGATCGCGTCCGGATAGGCCCACTGGGTGACGGCGATCTCCGACGGCGTCGCGTGGCTGCCATGACCTGACGGGAATTGGCTGTAGGCCAGCTTGGTCACGCCGCTCAGGTCCCACCAGTTGCGTAGCTTCAGCGCGAAGCCGGCCGGCCGGTGCGCAAAGCTCGCCTCGGCATAGATTTCGGAAAAGGCCGCCTCGATGCTGGCGACATTGCCGCCGTGGCCGTTGAGGAAATAGATTCTCTGAAAGCCGTGCAGGGCCAATGACCGGGTCCAGTCGCCAATAGCGGCGATGAAGGTCGAGGGGCGCAGCGAAATGGTGCCCGGAAAGCCTAGATGATGCTGGGCCATGCCGACATTGAAGGTCGGCCCGACCAGGATGTCGGCGCCCTTCTGCGCTTCGTGGGCGATGATCTCGGGGCAGAGCCAATCGGTGCCGAGCAGGCCGGTTGGCCCGTGCTGCTCGTTGGAGCCGATCGGGATAATGATGGTTTTCGACCGTTCGAGAAACGCCTCGGTCTCCTGCCAGGTGGAGAGTTGCAGCAGCATGGGGGGCCTCCGCAGGCGGGATTGAGGGGGGGGTTACGGGCATCCTAGCGGGATGGGGGAAATGCGACAGAGCCGTTCGAATCTTCCCTTCTCCCCTCGGGCTACCGCATTCACACATCTCGTCTTGGCGGGTGGAGACAGTTCTGATTCTCTGTTGCTGTTGACGGGAGCAGATGATGTCGGATGTGACGCTGGGGCGGTTTGGGGACCGCCGCCTGGAAAA
>Ga0302314_10015622_pt1 | contig 12889 bp, 13 predicted proteins | sample III_Palsa_N2_3_FD_200533 | JGI IMG/M metagenome (GOLD analysis project Ga0302314, IMG submission 200533) | Peat permafrost microbial communities from Stordalen Mire near Abisko, Sweden - III_Palsa_N2_3 | ecosystem: Environmental > Terrestrial > Soil > Palsa > Peat permafrost | place: Sweden...
CGCTTGTCGCCAAACTCCTGCAGCAGGTCGCGGCTGACCTTGTAGGCGCCCTGGTACTGGGCGACTTCCTCGCCCATCAGGAAGACCTTGGGATCGCGCCGCATCTCCTCGGCCATGGCGTCGCGCAGGGCGTCGCGGACGGTGGTCTTGGTGAGCTTGGCGCCGGCGGGGATTTCCGGGTCGGCGGCGGAGGGCGTGACGGCGACAGGGCCTTCGCCCTCGGGCTGGGGCCTGGCGGATTCGGGGGGCTGCTTTTCGGGGTCGCCGGCGGAAGCTTCGCCCTCACCCTTTGCGGGGGAAGACTCGGCGGGCGGCGGTGGAGACGGCGCGTCTTTCGCGGTTGAGGCGGTCTTCGACCCTTCATCCGTCTCGCTTCGCGAGCCACCTTCTCCCGCGGGGGGAGAAGAATTCGACGAGCCGCCTTCGCCTTTAAGTCTGGCGATGGCCGCATTCACCTTGACGTTCTCGGTCCCTTCCGGAACCAAAATCTCCTCGACCACGCCTTCGTCGACGGCTTCCACCTCCATGGTGGCCTTGTCGGTCTCGATCTCGGCGATCACGTCGCCGGACTTGACGTTGTCGCCGGCCTTCACGTGCCATTTGGCCAGGGTGCCCTCTTCCATCGTGGGCGACAGGGCCGGCATCAGGATGTCGGTCATTGCGCGGCCGCCTCCAGGTAGACGTCGGTGTAGAGCTCGGACGGGTCCGGCTCGGGGGCGGTGCGGGCGAATTCGGCGGCGTCGGCGACGATGCGTTTGACCTCGGCGTCGATGGCCTTGATCGCGGCCTCGTCGGCGAAACCCTTCTTTTCCAGGATCGCATCCAGGTGTTCGATGGGGTCGCGGGTCTTGCGGACCTCGTCCACCTCCTCCCGGGTCCGGTACTTGGCCGGGTCGGACATGGAGTGGCCGCGGTAGCGATAGGTCTTCATCTCCAGGATGACAGGCCCCTTGCCGGAGCGGGCGTGCTCCGCCGCCTTCAGGCCGGCTTCGCGCACGGCCAGCACATCCATCCCGTCAACCTCGGCGCCGGGAATGTTGAAGCTGGCGCCGCGTTTGTAGAGGTGGGTCTCTGACGACGAGCGCTCGACGCTGGTGCCCATGGCGTATTGGTTGTTCTCGATGATGTAGACCACCGGCAGGCCCCAGAGCTCGGCCATGTTGAAGCTCTCATAGACCTGACCCTGGTTGGCCGCGCCGTCGCCGAAGTAGACGAAGGCGACCTTGCCGTTCTCCTGATAGTGGTTGGCGAGACCAAGGCCCGTGCCCAATGACACCTGGGCGCCGACGATGCCGTGGCCGCCGTAGAAGCCGCTCGACGGCTCGAACATATGCATGGAGCCGCCCTTGCCCTTGGCGATCCCCGCCGCGCGGCCAGTGAGTTCGGCCATCACCTGTTTGGCGTCGACCCCGCAGGCCAGGGCGTGGCCGTGGGCGCGGTAGCCGGTGATGATCTGGTCGCCGTCCTGCTTGACGTGATGCATGCCGACGGCGATGGCTTCCTGGCCGATGTAGAGATGGCAGAAGCCGCCGATCAGCCCCATGCCGTAGAGCTGGCCGGCACGCTCTTCGAAACGGCGGATGAGCAGCATTTCGCGATAGAGGCCGAGCAATTCCTCCTTGGAATCGCCCTTGGCGTGATCAGCCTTTGAGGGCGCCGCTTTCGTCTTCGATGCGGCCTTGGTCGCTCGCGCCATTCCGGTCTCCTTACCCGCCGTCATGGACCCGGCGGCGTAACCCGGAGCGCGGCGAAAAGGTTCAACCGGCCCCTGGCTTGGTTCGGATCACATAGTCTCTGGGATCGGCGACGCCTAGCACGTAACGCGCCCTCTCCTCCAAAAGATCGGCGGAAAGGCTGTCACTGCGGAGCAGGCGCGCACGGGTCAGCAGGTCCTGGTGCTGGGCCTTGAGCCTGTCCAGTTCGGTGACCTTGCCCTGGAGGGTTTCGTTGCGGGCGCGGACCAGCAAAAGCCCGCGCGGGCCAATCATGGCCTGAAAGCCGAAATAGAAGATCAGCGCGGCCAGAATCAGGGTCGGGATAAGGGATCGCAAGCGATCGAGCATGGGTCGCGACTCATCGGCGGGCCGGGGATCGCAGAATGACGCCACGTGCTTAACGGGAGGTGAGCGGGGGGGCTTGAGAAATGTGTTTCGAGGTTCGGCTTCGGCTCGCACCTCGACATGAGAATCTGAACAGCCTCGACCCACACGCCGTTTCCCAGGCCCTGTGCCTGGGACCCATTGAGCGCCGTGTCGAAGCGAAGGGTGCAGGCGGCGAGGCCAAGGCAAGCCTTCCGGATTTCGCGACCAATGGCCCCCAGGCACAAGGCCTGGGGAACGCTTAACCTGGCGCTTTACAGCCGCTTGATCGACTTCGCGCCGGCGTAGACGGCTTGGTCGTCGAGCTCTTCCTCGATGCGCAGGAGCTGGTTGTATTTGGCCACCCGGTCGGAGCGGGACAGGGAGCCGGTCTTGATCTGGCCGCAGCCGGTGGCGACGGCGAGGTCTGCGATGGTGGTGTCTTCGGTCTCGCCGGAGCGGTGCGACATCACCGCCGTGTAGGCCGCGCGGTGGGCCATATCGACCGCATCGAGGGTCTCGGACAGGGTGCCGATCTGGTTGACCTTTACGAGGATCGAGTTGGCCAGGCCCTTGTCGATGCCCATCTGCAGGCGGACGGGGTTGGTGACGAACAGGTCGTCGCCGACAATCTGCAGCTTGCCGCCCAGCTTGTCGGTGAGCAGCTTCCAGCCCTCAAGGTCGTCCTCGGCGCAGCCATCTTCGATGGAGACAATCGGGAAGGCCGCCGCGAGGCCGGCGAGATAGTCCACCATGCCGACCTGGTCGAAGGTCTTGCCCTCGCCGGCCATGACGTATTTGCCGTCTTTGAAGAACTCGCTGGCGGCGGCGTCCAGGCCCAGGTGGAAGTCCTTGCCGGCCTTGTAGCCGGCCGATTCGCCGGCCTTGACGATGAATTCCAGCGCTTCGTGCGCCGAGCCGATGTTGGGGGCGAAGCCACCCTCGTCGCCGACGTTGGTGTTGTGGCCGGCCTTCTTCAGCCCGCTCTTGAGGCTGTGGAAGATCTCCGCCCCCATCCGCAGCGCTTCGGCAAACGTCGGCGCGCCTGTGGGCAGGATCATGAATTCCTGGATGTCGATCGGATTGTCAGCATGGGCGCCGCCGTTGATGATGTTCATCATCGGGGTGGGCAGGACCCGGGCCGAGACCCCGCCGACGTATTTGTAGAGCGGCAGGGCGGCCGACTGGGCCGCGGCCTTGGCCGTCGCCAGGGAAACCCCCAGGATGGCGTTGGCGCCGAGCCGGCTTTTGTTCTTGGTGCCATCCAGGTCGATCATCAGGGTGTCGATCCGGCGTTGGTCTTCCGCATCGAGGCCTGAGAGGGTGTCGAAGATTTCGCCGTTCACCGCCTCGACCGCGCCGCGCACGCCCTTGCCGCCGTAGCGGGCCGGGTCGTCGTCGCGCTTCTCGACCGCTTCATGCGCGCCGGTAGAGGCGCCTGATGGCACCGCCGCACGACCCAGGGCGCCGTCTTCAAGGACCACATCGACTTCCACGGTCGGGTTGCCGCGGCTGTCGAGAATTTCGCGGGCGCTGATGTCGACGATTTCGGTCATGGGATTCCCTTGGAGGCGCTCGGAGTATGGACGCAGCAAAACGCGCGGGGGTGTTAGCCCAGCCCCGCGCGTTCGGAAAGTCCGAGAGTGCTTAGAAAGGCGCCGTTAGGCGCTAGTCTTCCTTCGGCGTCAGGACCTGGCGGCCCTTGTACATGCCGGTCTTCAGGTCGACGTGGTGGGGGCGGCGCAGCTCGCCCGTCTCTTTGTCTTCGATGTAGCTGTTGGGCTTCAGCGCGTGGTGCGAGCGGCGCATGCCGGCGCGCGACGGGGAGACTTTGCGTTTAGGAACGGCCATGGGAGCGCTCGATAAAAGGGTGTGCGAAAAGGGCGAACCGAACCGGGCCGCCGACGCGAGCGCGGGTGTATGCCTGAAACGGTAGCGGGTTTCAAGGTTGTGAGAAAACGAGCCGCCGAACGCTAGATGACGCCGCCATCGTTGGCGTGGTCGGGCTTGTTGGCGGGCGGCTTGATCTTGGTCTCTGCAGACTCGATGCCCGCCTCGAGGTCGGCGGCCTGGCGGCGTTCCGCGTCGAGCTTCTTTTGCATCTCGTCGAGGGTCTTTTCCACGTCGGCCATCGAAATCTCCGCAAAGGGTCGAGGGCCTAACGCGGCGCGCACTGAAGTGTTCAATGCGCGCCGCGTGGAGGCAAGCCTCTACTTCAGGTGTTTGGCTAGGTGGGAGTTCATCTCGAACATGGTCACCTTGTCCAGGCCGCCGAAGACGGGCTTCAGCTTGGCGTCCGCCAGGATCTCGCGCTTGTTGGCGGGATTCTGCAGGTTGTTGGCCTTGATATAGTCCCACATCTTCTTGACCGCTTCGCTCCGCGCGACCGGGCCGGCGCCGATCACGGCGACGAGTTCGGGCGACGGGGTCATCGGTTTCGAAAGTCCATTGGCAGCCATACGATTTCCTCTCCTGGGGGGTTCGGCCGCCTCTGAGGGCGGCCGTTCCGAAACGTTGCTCGAATAGCCTCGTCCCCCACCGGCATCGGCGCGGAGCTCCGAGACTCGCGAACAATCGCCTATAGGGCGCTTCGAAGGCGCTGTCTCGCCTTTTGCTATGAGGGGTCCACAGACAAACGGCCAGGCGCGCGGCTACGCCAAGCCAGCCCGAGCATCAGCAGCGCCAAAGCCTCGTCCGCGCGCTCGTACCAGAGAAAGGTTGAGCCGCCACGGCCCCAGGCGCCGGGGACGGGCTCCACAACACCAGGATGACCGAGGCTGAGGTTGTGCTGATCCTCCGGATCCAGCCTGGCCATCATGCGCGGATGGGCGAGGTGGATGGTGGCGAAAACCTTCCCACCCACCCGAAACGACGGCATGCCGTGGTGATCGGCTTCCACCGCCTCGGGGAAACTGAGCGCGAGGCGGCGGATGTCGTCGGGGGTCATTCGACGCCAACTCCGCTACCAGACGGTCCGAACTCGATCCGACCTACTACATTCATACTCTCATGCGGAATGCGCGCCACCACCACCTGTTCGTCTTCAAGATGGAAGAATATGACGTGGCGTCCCGACTTCAGACTGCGCACCGCGGCGCCAATATCCGGGCGGGGGCGGCCGGGTCTCGTTCGTTGCTTGAGCTTGATTAGCTGATCGGCCAGTTGCTGACTGTTGTGGCGTCCTTGATCAGCGCCCCATGCCCGGCGCGAATACTTCCCTATCGCGGAGATGTCGGCTGCAGCGTCGGGCGAAAGAACAAGCCGCCTCACGGCTCCTCAAAAAGCCCGAGCAGCTGATCGCGGCTTTCGATTACCAAGCCGCGACCAGACGCGACGTCCTGCCGCGCCTTGGCGATCGACGTCCGAAGATGGGCAAGCCTGGCCTGATGGTCTCGCAGTAGCGCCAACGCGTCTTCAACCACCGCTTCAGCGTCAGGATAGGCACCAGCGTCAATCTGGGCCCGCACCATTTGCTCAAGTTGCGGCTTCAACTCGATCTTCATAACCCAAGACTACGCCAAATTCGTCTCTAAACCAACCGGCTCTGCACCTTCGCGGCGCCGACGAAGCTGGCGTAGAGCGGGTGTGGCGCGAAGGGGCGGCTCTTCAGTTCAGGGTGGAACTGGACGCCGACGAACCAGGGATGGTCGTCGCGCTCCACCGTCTCCGGCAGGACGCCGTCGGGGGACATGCCCCGGAACATCAGGCCCGCGCCCTCGATCTTTTCGCGGTAGCCGATATTCACCTCATAGCGGTGCCGGTGGCGCTCGGAGATGGTGTTGGAGCCGTAGATTTCGGCGATCTTGGAGCCCGGCGCGAGCACCGCGTCATAGGCGCCCAGGCGCATGGTGCCGCCCAGATCGCCGCCAACGGTGCGTTGAACCCGCTCATTGCCCTGAACCCATTCGGTCATCAGCCCGACGATCGGCTCATCCGAGGGTCCGAATTCGGTGGTCGAGGCCTTGGGCAGGCCGGCCAGGTTCCTGGCCGTCTCGACCACGGCCATCTGCATGCCGAAACAGATGCCCAGGTAGGGCACGTTATGCTCGCGGGCGAACTGCACCGCGCGGATCATGCCGTCGGCGCCGCGCTCCCCGAAAGCGCCGGGCACCAGGACGCCATCCGCCGCGCTGAGGCGCTCGGCGGCGGCTTCGGGATCGGACTCCAGCTGTTCGGATTCGACCCAGTCGATGTTGACCGCGACATTATGCGCGACGCCGCCGTGCACCAGGGCCTCGATCATCGATTTGTAGGCGTCCTTGAGGACCGTGTACTTGCCCACCACCGCGATGGAGACGTCGCCGTCCGGATTGGCCAGGGTGTGGGCGATCGCCTGCCAGCGGGATAGATCCGGCGCCGGGGCGTCGTGCAGACCGAACACCGACAGCACCTCGGCGTCGAGGCCTTCCCGGTGATAGTCCAGCGGCACGCCATAGATGGACTTGGCGTCCATCGCCTGGATCACCGCGGTTTCGCGCACATTGCAGAACAGGGCGATCTTACGCTTCTCACCCGCCGGGATCGGCTGTTCACAGCGGCACAGCAGCACGTCCGGCTGGATGCCGATGGAGCGCAGCTCCTTCACCGAGTGCTGGGTCGGCTTGGTCTTCATCTCCCCGGCGGTCTTGATGAAGGGCAGCAGGGTCAGATGGACGAAACAGGCGTGGCCGCGCGGCAACTCCTGGCCGAGTTGGCGGATGGCCTCGAAGAAGGGCAGCCCCTCGATGTCGCCCACCGTGCCGCCGATTTCCACCAGCACGAAATCCACCGGCTCGCCCTCTTCGGACAGGGCTTGGGTGAGGACAAATTTCTTGATCTCGTCGGTGACGTGCGGGATCACCTGGACCGTGGCGCCGAGATAGTCCCCTCGCCGCTCCTTCTCCAGAATGGTCTGGTAGATGCGGCCGGTGGTGATGTTGTCGCCCTTGTCGGCCGATACGCCGGTGAAGCGCTCATAGTGGCCGAGGTCGAGATCGGTCTCCGCCCCATCGTCGGTGACGAACACCTCGCCGTGCTGATAGGGGCTCATCGTCCCCGGATCGACGTTGAGATAGGGGTCGAGCTTGCGCAGGCGGACCTTGTAGCCGCGCGCCTGCAAAAGCGCACCGAGAGCGGCGGACGCGAGACCCTTACCCAAGGAGGAGACCACGCCGCCGGTGATGAAAATATACCGGGCCATGGGAGTCCAGATTACACGTGATTCGCGGACCGTGGGCGCTTTTTGAACGCCCACGGCAAAGAAGGCTGAAACCGGTTGGTCAGCGCTTTTGGCGGCTAGTGCTTAGCCGGCTGTTCCTGGCTTTGACCGAACAGATCCTGCGGATTGGCCGGCGCGGGTTGGGCGGGCTGCGGCGACGGCAGGGCGCCGGTCGGCGCGGTCTGGACGGGGGCGGTCTGGGCCGGCGGCGTCTGGGCCTGCTGCTGAACCGGCAGCGCGCCGGGATTGATCCGGCCGACGTCGTTCGGATTGATCAGCGAGCTCTTGGCGTGGTGGCCGTTCAGCAGGGTCATGGCCAGGCAGAGCGCGAAGAAGATCCCCGCCAGAATCTGGGTGGCCCGCGACAACAGGTCGCCGGTCCCCCGCGCCGACATGAAGTTGCCTGGTCCGCCGCCGCTCATGCCCAGCGCGCCGCCCTCGGAGCGCTGCAGCAGGATGAAAACGACCATGGCGAAGGCGACCATGATGATCGCGACCAGGAGGATGTAGTTCAGCATGCCGAAGGTTCACTCATGGAGCCGGGGGCTCATTCATGCCCTTGGCCTGAAAAAGACCGTGGGCGGACGTGGCGCGGCGTCTATCACCAAGCCGGCGCCGACGCTAGACATGGCGGCGCAACGGCGCTGACACAACCATGATCCTGCAAACTTCCAGACTGACCCTGCGGCCGATGAGCATCGCCGACGCCGAGAGTCTGCACACCATCATGAGCGATGCTGAGGTGATGGCCTTCTGGGACATGTCGGAGATCGAGGACATCGAGCTGACGATCGCGATTCTGAAGAGCCAGCTCGGCGACATGAAGGCCAAGAAGTCGTCCTACTGGGCGATGACGCGCACCGAGGACGGCATGTTCGTTGGCTGCTGCGACCTGTCGCAGATCGACCGCTGGCACCACAGGGCCGAGGTCGGCTTCATCGTCGCCAGGTCCTTCTGGGGCGACGGCTATGCCCAGGAAGCGATGGCGGCGGTGGTCGACCACGCCGCCCAGGCGCTGAAGTTGCGACGCCTGACGGCCCGCACCCATCTGGGCAACATCCGCTCCGTGCGCCTGCTGGAAAAGCTCGGCTTTCGCCACGAGGGCCTGTTGCGAGGCTATGTCGACCGGGACGGCGAACGGCGCGACTGCCTGATGTTCGGGTTGCTGCTCTAGCCGCGACCTCAGACCGCGCGGATGATTCCCAGGAAGTCCTCGGCCTTCAATGAGGCGCCGCCGACGAGGGCGCCGCCGACGCCGGGAATCTTCAGGATCTCCGCCGCGTTGGAGGGTTTAACCGAGCCGCCGTAGAGGATCGGGGTGTGCGCGGCGGCTTCGCCGACGACCTGCTTCAGGGCCGCGCCGACGGCGGCGTGAATCTCCTCGATCTGCTCCAGGGTGGGCGTGAGCCCCGTGCCTATGGCCCAGACCGGCTCATAGGCCACGGCGAAGGCGCCGGAGGCCATCTGAGCGGCGATGGAGCCGGCGATCTGTGTCGACACCACCTGGACCGCCTGGCCGGCCTGGCGCTGCTCCAGGGTCTCGCCGATGCAGACGATGGGCTCCAGGCCCACGGCCATGGCCGCCAGCGCCTTGGCCTGGACCCCGGCGTCGGTCTCGGCATGGCCGGCGCGGCGCTCGGAGTGGCCCAGGATCACCAGCCGGGCGCCGGCGTCCACCAGCATGGCGGCGCTGAGGTCGCCGGTGAAGGCGCCGGCCGGCTCGGCCGAACAGGTCTGGCCGCCCACCTCGACCGCCGATCCCTTGAGCGCCTGACCCATGCGCCAGATCAGGGTCGCGGGCGGACACAGGGCGACTCGCGCGGCGGCGGGCTGCTGCGCCAAATCGCTGGCAAGGGCCTCGGCCTGAGCCAGATCGGCGCCCAGGCCGTTCATTTTCCAGTTTCCGGCGATGAATGGCGCGGACATCTGCATTCCCCCAAAAGGCCTTCAAGACCCTCATCCGCCGTGGCGCCCGAGTCCCACCGGCGAGTCAAGAGCGAGGCATTCGAGCCTGCAACCCTTGCCCCCGCTCCGCCCGCTCCACTATACCGCCCGTTTCCAGCCGTGGACGCGGCCGACAGGACTATCCCAGATGCTCCACATGTTCCGCCGCCTCGCCAACACCTGGGTGGCCCGCGTCCTGCTCGGCGTCCTGGCCCTCGCCTTCGTCTTCTGGGGCATCAACGGCACCCGTCAAAGCGGGACCCTCACCAATGAGGTGGTCCACGCCGGATCGCACACCATCAGCCCCGACAGCTTCAAGCGCTACTTCCAGACCGCGCTGCAGGACGCCGAGAAGCAGGCGGGCCAGCAGGTGACCAATCTGGACGCCGTCCAGCACGGGTTTGATGTCCAGCTGCTGCAAGGGCTGTCGTCCGACGAGGCCTTCGCCGAGCTGACCACCCGCATGGGCGTGCGTCCCGCCCCGGACCTGATCATCGGCGAGCTGCGCAAGCAGCCGGACTTCTTCGACCCCATCACCGGCAAGTTCGACCAGAACGCCTACCAGCAAAAAGTCTCCCAGCTGGACATGACGACCACCCAGTTCGAGTCGCAGATCAGAGACGAGATCGCCCGCGACCAGCTGGCCACCGGCCTGGCCGCCGGCCTGAAGGCGCCCCGCACCCTGGGCGCCATCGTCGCCGACTTTGAACTTGAGGCCCGCACCCTCACCTATTTCACCCTCGACCAGCACAACGTCGACCAGCCCGCCCTGCCCACCGACGATCAGCTGATGGCCTTCATGAAGCAGAATTCGACGGCGCTGATGCGGCCGGAGATGCGCACCCTGACCGTGGTGCGGTTCAGCCCCAAGCTCATGGCCCCCAACATGCCGGTGGACCCCGCCGCCCTGCAGAAGGCCTACGACTTCAAGAAGGACAGCCTGTCGACGCCGGAAAAGCGCACCCTGGTGGAAGTGCCGGTCCGCGACGCGGCCACGGCGGCCACTGTGGCCAAGCGCATCGGCGCCGGCGAGGCGCCGGAGGCGGTGGCCAAGTCCCTGAATGTGCAGCCCATCGCCTATGCCGACGCGATCAAGTCGGCGGTGGCGGACCCCAAGGTGGCGGACGCGGCGTTTGCCCTGAAGGAAGGCCAGACCAGCGGACCGATCCAGAGTGACCTTTCCGGCTATGCTGTGATCAAGGTGAGCGCCGTCACCCCCGGCAAGATCCCCACCCTGGACGACCTGCGCCCCCAGCTGGAGCCGCAGGTGAAGCTCGATGCGGCCAAGAAGAAGGCCTACGACGAGGTGCAGAAGTTTGACGACGCCCACGGCGGCGGCGCCAACATCGTCGATGCCGCCAGCAAGGCCGGCCTCGCCGCCGAGACCATCGGCCCGATCAGCGCCCAGGGAACCGACCTGAACAACAAGCCGGTGGACGGCCTGTCGCCCAAGCTGCTGAAGGACGCCTTCGCCCAGGCCCAGGGCGGCGAGATCGACGACGAGGACGACGGCAATGGGGAATATTTCTCCATGCGTGTGGATAAGGTCACCCCGCCCGCCCTGCCGGCGCTGGCTGACGTCAAGGGCCAGCTGATCCAGGACTATATGGTCCAGGAGATGCTCAAGCGCCTGCACGCCAAGGCCGACGAGCTGACCGCCGCGATCAAGAAGGGCGAGACCATGGACGCCGCCGCCGCCTCGGTGAAGGCCCAGGTCGGCCATGCGGTGGACATCACCCGCCAGGGCATGGCGCAGAACCGGGCCCTGGGCGGCGAGCTGCTGCAGAAGATCTTCGAAGCCAAACAGGGCGAAGTCTTCAACGGCCAGACCTCACAGGTGCAGGTCATGGTCGCCCACGTTGACACCGTCGCCCCCGCCGCGCCCGGCGTCGCCGCCAGCATGGTGCTGGGCCAGCGCACCCAACTGTCCGAACAGCTGTTCCAGGACATGGGCGATCTGGCGCGCACGGCCGCCAAGGAGCGGATCAAGCCCACCTTTGACATCAACCTGGCGCGCCAGGCGATCAGCGTCAGCCCCGATCAGCTGAGCTCCAGCCCGCCGGCCGGGACCAAGAAGGCGCCCGCGCCGTGACCCTGACGCCGGACTTCGAAGCCTTCCGGCAAGGTTATGACTCCGGCCGGCCACAGGTGGTCGTCGACAGCATCGTCGACGACCTGGAGACACCGGTCTCGGCCTACCTGAAGATCGCCGACGGCCAGCCCTACGCCTTCCTGTTCGAGTCCGTTGAAGGCGGCGCCTGGCGGGGTCGCTATTCCATCGTCACCCTTGAGCCGGACCTGGTCTGGCGCTGCCGGGGCGACGTGGCCGAGATCGCCGAGGGCGAGGATATCGCCGCCGGCCGGTTCCGGCGTCAGGACGGCGGGGCGCTGGACTCCCTGCGCGACCTGATCGCCCGCTCGCGCATGGAGGTGCCCAAGGGCCTGCCGCCGATGACGGCGGGAGTATTCGGCGCGATCGGCTACGACATGGTGCGGCTGGTGGAACGGCTGCCGCACGTCAATCCCGACCCCCTGGGCCTGCCCGACGGGATCATGACCCGGCCCTCCATCGTCGCCATCTTCGATTCCATCGGCCAGGAGATCATCCTGACCACGGCCGTGCGCCCCTCGGCCCTGAGCGCGCAGCAGGCCTATGCAGCGGCGACGGCGCGCCTGGACGGCGTCGTGGCGCGGCTGCGCGAACCCCTGCCCCGCCAGCCCGCGCACAAGCTGGACGCGCCGGCTGGCTTGGCCTCGGCGGTGACGCAGGAGGCCTATGGCAAGATGGTCGAGGCTGCCAAACGCTACATCGAGGCCGGCGACGTCTTTCAGGTGGTGCCCAGCCACCGGTTCAGCGCCGATTTCGACAAGGCGCCCCTGGCCCTCTATCGCTCCCTGCGGCGAACCAACCCGTCGCCCTTCCTCTATTTCCTGAACTTCGGCGATTTCCAGCTGGTGGGCTCCAGCCCCGAGATTCTGGTGCGCCTGCGGGACGGCAAGATCACCATCCGCCCCATCGCCGGCACCCGCCCGCGCGGCAAGACCCCGGAAGAGGACGCGGCCCTGGAGGCCGAGCTGCGCGCCGATCCCAAGGAGCACGCCGAACACCTGATGCTGCTGGACCTGGGCCGCAACGATGTTGGCCGGGTGGCGATGCTGGGCTCGGCCGGCCACAACGCCCCGCCGGAAGAACGCCGCCGCGCTCATGTGAGGGTGACCGACAGCTTCTTCGTCGAACGCTACAGCCACGTGATGCACCTGGTCTCCAACGTAGAGGGCGACGCGCCCGAGGGTCTCGATCCCGTCGACGTGCTGATGGCCGCCCTGCCCGCCGGCACCCTGTCGGGCGCCCCCAAAGTTCGGGCGATGGAGATCATCGACGAGCTGGAGAGCGTCAAGCGCGGCATGACCTATGCCGGCGCCGTGGGCTATTTCGGCGCCGATGGCTCGGTGGACACCTGCATCGTCCTGCGCACGGCCCTGGTGAAGGACGGCGTTATGTACGTCCAGGCCGGCGGCGGCGTCGTGGCCGACAGCGACCCGGTGGCGGAGTACGAAGAGACCCTGCACAAGTCCGGCGCGCTGAAGCGGGCCGCCGAAGAGGCGTGGCGGTTTGCCTGAAGTGGCGACGCTGCACCTGGTGTGCGGGAAGATCGCCGCCGGCAAGTCC
>Ga0302314_10015624_pt1 | contig 12888 bp, 9 predicted proteins | sample III_Palsa_N2_3_FD_200533 | JGI IMG/M metagenome (GOLD analysis project Ga0302314, IMG submission 200533) | Peat permafrost microbial communities from Stordalen Mire near Abisko, Sweden - III_Palsa_N2_3 | ecosystem: Environmental > Terrestrial > Soil > Palsa > Peat permafrost | place: Sweden...
CATCTATCACATCGCGCTGTTCCGGCTGGACGCGATCGCCTACGGCGTGGCGCTGGCGCGGCTGCACGTGCAGGGCAGCCGGCTGTTCGACCATCCGCGGCTGGCGTTCGACGTCGGCGGCGGCCTGATCGCGGCGTGCTGGTGGCAGGATGCGTATGGCGAATGGCTGGGCCTGCCGTGGATGACGTTCCTGCACCTGCAACTGTTCGCGGTCTCCATCGGGCTGTGCCTCCTGCTGACGGCGATGTTGCGGCTGCCGCCGTTTCCGCGGCCACTGACCTGGGTCATCTCGACCGGCGCGCGCATTTCCTACGGCATCTACATCATGCACCTGACCATTATTGCCACGGTCGCGTGGACGGCGGCCAAGCATGGCCTCGGGCTTGCGGTGGTGCTGCCGGTCTCGCTTGTGCTGATCGCGGTGCTGCCATACCTCTCATACCGATTCTATGAGACGCCACTGCTGGCGCTGCGTCCCCGGCAAGTGCATCCCGCGGCCCTCGGCGGTGTGGGCCGCCCCCCACGCAACGGCGCCGAGCCAATGCCGCGCCCGCACCTCGCCCGGCCATGAACATCGCGGTTCCAGCTGTGGCGACCGCATCCGATGCCATCGACGCGGCCTATCCCGCCTGGGTCCACGCGCACGACACGCTGAGTGAAGCGGACCATGACGCCATCCTGGCCGACATTGCGCGAATGCCCGAGCCGCCGATGCTGTCGCTGCTGCTGCCGATCGGCTTTGCGGCGGCCGACCGGTTGCTCGACACGCTGGCGACGCTGCGCCTGCAGCTTTACCCGCATTGGGAGCTTTGTGTCGCAGGTGTGCCGCCGTCGCCGGACGTGCTGGCCGCGCTGACCACGGCCGACCCGCGCCTGCGCGTGGTCGACCGCCGTCGGCATGCCGAGCCGGCGGCGGCGGCGACGTTTGCGCTGGCGCATGCGCAAGGCCGGCATGTGATCCTGCTTGCCGAAGGCGACCGCCTGCCGGTGCACGCGCTGTATGAACTTGCCACCGAGCTTGCGCGCTTCCCGCAGACCGACCTGCTTTACACCGACGAGGACCTGATCGACGGCAACGGCGTCCGCTCGACGCCGCGCTTCAAGACGGGGTGGGATCCGGACCTGCTGCTCAGCGGGGACTACATCGGCGGCATCGCCGTGTACGCGCGCGCCGCGATCGAGGCGGCGGGCGGGCTGCGCACCGGGTTCGGCGCCGCATTCGGCTACGACCTCGCGCTGCGCGCCACCGCGCAGATGATGCCGGACCGCATCCGCCATCTGCCGGCGGTGCTGCTGCATCGCCCGACGGAGACGCCGCGTTCGCTGCGCGACCGCGCCCTCGGGCCGGAAGCCAATGCGATACGGCACGCCGCCCGCGATTTCCTCGGGCCGGCAGCGGAGGTCAGCCCGGCGCCGCTGCTGCCGTCGTGCAACCGGATCACATGGCCGTTGCCGTCGCCGCCGACCGTATCGGTGATCATGCCCACGCGCGACCGCAGCGACCTGTTTGCGCCAGCGGCCTGGGGCGTGCTGCAGCGTACCGACTATCCCGGCATGGAACTGCTGATCGTCGACAATGACAGCCGCGAGGAACAGACGCAGGCGACCTTCCGGGCATTGGAGAGCCAGCCGGGCGTGCGGGTGCTGCGCCACTCCGGCCGCTTCAACTTCGCCGCCATCGCCAATGCCGCCGTGCGCGAGGCGAGCGGCCAGATCATTGTCCTGCTCAACAATGACATCGACGTGATCCATCCGGACTGGCTGCGCGAGATGGTCAGCCACGCCGTTCGGCCGGATGTCGGTGCGGTGGGCGCCAAGCTGCTGTATGCCGACGGACAGGTGCAGCATGGCGGCGTCGTGCTCGGGCCCGGGCTGAACGCCACGCACGTGCATCGCCTCGTCGCCCGGCACGATACCGGGTATCGCGGGCAGCTCGCGGTCACGCGCTCCTATTCCGCCGTGACCGCCGCGTGCATGGCGATGCGGCGGAGCGTCTATGTCGAAGTTGGCGGCATGGACGACACAGGCTTCGGCGTCGCCTTCAACGACGTCGATCTTTGCCTGCGCCTCGGTGAGCGGGGCTACCGGGTGGTGTGGACGCCGTTCGCCGAACTGTTCCATATGGAGTCGAAAAGCCGTGGCACAGCTGACACGGAACAGAAGGCGGCCCAGGAACGCCGCGAGATCGACCTGCTCTGGCGCCTCTGGCGCCATGCGCTCGATTGCGACCCATTCATGAATCCGAACCTGCGCTGCTCCTGGCTGGAGCCGCTGCAACTCTGCCCACCGCGACGGCGCAAACCCTGGCAGCGGTTCGATACATGAGGCAAGACCGGTCGCCCGACCATGACGCGGGAGTGCAGCGGTAATGGACATGCCCAGCGACGTGCCCGCCGCGACGGCGCAGCCCGAGGGGAACACCTTGCTGTCCGCGCTGCTCGCACCTCAACTCGACCCGCTGTTCTGGCGCCCGATGCGTCTTGGATACGACAGCGCCTGGACGGCGCATGTCCCGTTCGCGCACTGGATCGTCAACGCCGCACGGCCGCGCGTGCTGGTGGAGCTCGGCACGCATAACGGCGTCTCCTACAGCGCGTTTTGCGAAGCGGTGCTGCGGGCACGCCTCGCGACGCGCTGCTTCGCCGTCGACACCTGGCAAGGCGACGAGCACGCAGGCCACTACGGCAGCGACGTATTCGACAATCTCCGCAGCTTCCACGACCAGCACTTCGGCGCATTCTCCGAGCTGCTGCGCAGCACGTTCGACGAGGCGCTGCCCTATATGCCGGACGGCTCGATCGACCTGCTGCACATCGACGGGCTGCACAGCTACGAGGCGGTGCGCCACGACTTCGAGAGCTGGCTGCCGAAGCTTTCCAGCCGCGCGGTAGTGATGCTGCACGACACCAACGTGCGCGAACGCGGCTTTGGCGTGTGGCAGTTGTTCGCCGAGCTGCGCGAATCCTATCCGGCGTTCGAGTTCATCCACGAGCATGGGCTGGGTGTGCTGGCTGTCGGCCGGGACGTTCCGGCGGATGTCGCGGGCCTGTGCACGCTGGCCGATCCGGCGACGGTCCTGGCGGTGCGCGAGCGTGTCAGCCAACTGGGGGAACGCTGGCGGTTCGAAGTCCACATGCAGTTGCTGCGCGAGGCCTTGCATTCGCGCAACCTGCAGCAGGCGACGTTGGAAGCCGAGCGCGACGCGGTGCGCCGGGCCACCGGCGACAGCCTGCGGATGCGCGCGCGCGCCGGGCAGCGTGCCGAGGAAGCCCGACGCGCCGCCGCCGTCGCCTATCTGGAGATCGACCGGCTTGCCACCGAACTGCGGACGATCCGCAACGAGCGCGACCGGCTCTTCGCCGAGCGCAACGCGCTCGCCAAGGAGCGCACCCGGCTTGTCATGTCGCCGGCGTGGCGCGCGACGGCGCCGCTGCGACGCCTGACGAACCGCATTCCCGAGCGTCTGCGCGACAAGGCGATGGACTACTCCAAGGTGTTGGTCTGGGCGGCGACTTTGCGGTTGCGCGGCCGGCTGGAGCAGCGCGCGCGCGTTCGCCGTGGCCTGGGCCTGCTGTCTTCCTCGGCGCTATTCGACGCTGACTGGTATGTGGCCCGCTACCCCGACGTCGCGGCCGCGGGCGTGGACCCGGCGCTGCATTTCGTGCTGATCGGCGGCGGGCAGCAGCGCGATCCCGGGCCGAAGTTCGATACCCAGGACTATCTGGAGCGCTACCCCGATGTCGCTGCGACCGGCGCCAGCGCGTTTCTGCATTATCTGGAAAGTGGCAAGAAGGAAGGCCGCGTCGTCTTCCCCGTCATCGACAAGCGGCCGGTTCCGCCGCCGCCGATTCCGCCGGCGGTGAACGCGGCGGTCTGGGCGGTGCCGGCACGGCCGCCGGGCCTCACCTTGCCGCCACCGCGCATCGTCTTCATCTCCGGCGAGCCCGGCACGCCCGGCGAGACGTACCGTATCTCGCGCTTCGCCCGGGCGGCCGAACTGGCGGGGGCGCGCACGCTCACCGTTCCCGTCAAGGATGTGCCGGCGCACCGCGAGGACCTGCTCGGCGCGGACATCATCTTCATCTGGCGGGCCGCGTGGAGCCACGAGATCATCACCGTCCTGGAGACGGCGCGGGAGATTGCGGCGCGGCTGGTGTTCGACGTCGACGATCTGATGATCGATCCAGCACTCGCGCGGCTCGATGTGGTCGACGGCATCCGCACGCAGAACGTGCCTCTGCCCAAGGCGTTCGAGCACTTCACCCGCATGCGCGACACGATGGCCAATTGCGATTTCTGCGTCACGACGACGGACGAACTGGCCTGGCACATCAGGCGCCACGCGAAGCCCACTGTCGTGCTGCCGAACGGCTTCGACCGGCAGACGCTGGGCATCTCCCGCCGGATCGTCCGCCGGCGCCGGCAAGGCGGCGGCGACGGGCTGATCCGGCTCGGCTACGCGGGCGGCTCGCGCACGCACCAGCGGGATTTCGCGCAGGCGGCCGCCGCGGTCGGGCGCATCCTGCGGGAAACTCCCAATTGCCGCCTGGTGCTGTTCACCAGCGACATCGATTTCCGGCCGCTGCTCGACGTGGCCGAATTTCCCGACCTTGCAGGCCTCGACGCACAGATCGAATGGCGCGAAGTCGTGCCGCTGGCGCAGTTGCCGGAGGAACTCGGCCGCTTCGACGTCAATCTGGCGCCGCTGGAGGTGGGGAACGCGTTCTGCGAGGCGAAGAGCGAGCTCAAATATTTCGAGGCGGCACTGGTCGGCGTCTGCACCGTCGCCTCTCCCACCGGCCCATACCGGCGCGCCGTGACGCACGGCCGCACCGGCTTCCTCGCGGCAACGCCGGACGCGTGGTACCAGGCGCTCGCCGCGCTGGTCGGCGATGCGGCGCTGCGCGACCGGGTCGCGCGCGCGGCTTATCTTGATGTGCTCTGGACGTTCGGGCCGGAACGACGGTCGCAACTGGTCGCGTCAATTCTCGATCAGGTGCGCGGCGGCGCGCGGGCGGCCAGCGCCTTCGCGCTCGATGCGCAGCGGGCGACGCGGCCGCGCGCCACGCCGGAGATCCCGCCCGGCGACGTGATATTCGAGGCGGACGCACTGGGCGAGGCGGCGGTGACGGTGATCGTTCCGCTCTACAACTACGCCCACTATGTCGAAGAGGCGCTCGACTCCGTCCGCGCGCAGACATTGGCGTCGCTCGATCTCGTCGTCGTCGACGACTGCTCCACCGACGCCTCGCTCGACGTCGCGCGGCAGTGGGCGGAACGTCACGCGTCGCGCTTCAACCGCATCACGGTGATCCGCAATCGCGCCAATGCGGGGCTGGGACTGACGCGCAATGCCGGGTTCGCTGCGGCAGAAACGCCGTATGTGCTGCCGCTCGACGCGGACAACCGCCTGCTGCCCGAGTGCTGCGACAAGCTGCTGTGGCACGCCGAGGCGACGGGCGTGGCCTTCACCTATCCGGTGATCCGCGAGTTCGGCGACTCGGACAAGCCCATGGGCATCTTCCCGTACGCACCGGCGCGGCTGATCGGCGTGCCGTACATCGATGCAATGGCCCTGGTCTCGGTCGCCGCCTGGGCCGGCGTGGGCGGCTACAGCGACACGCGCCTTGGCTGGGAAGATTACGAATTCTGGTGTCGCATGGCAGAGTTCGGGCTGGAGGGCCTGCAGGCGCAGGGCGATCCACTGGCCGAATACCGCGTGCATCGCGGTTCGATGCTGCGGGCAATTACGGAATCGGCGGCAGCCAAGCCACGCATCATCGCGGAGATGACACGGCGGCATCCCTGGCTGTCGCTGGTGGACGCACAACAACTGGCAGGCCCCGGCACCACGGGCGTCGCGGGAGATGCCGGTGGCTGACTTCCATTTCGTCGCCGACTACGAGCGCCTCGTTGCCGACCTCGTCGCGGCCCACCCGATCGACGAGGCGATGTCGCTGGCCGTCGGCGGCGATTTCGAGAAGAACGGCCTGATCGAGGCCGCCGTGATGCGCCATTTCGGGCTGCGCGACGGCATGACGCTGATCGACCTCGGCTGCGGCAGCGGCCGCCTCGCCTGGGCGCTCGGGCAAAGCATGCGCATCGACTATCTCGGCATCGACATCGTGCAGGCCCTGCTGGACTACGCACGGACCAAATCGCCGCGCACCTATCGCTTCGTGCTCAACCGCACGCTGAACATCCCGGCCCCCGACGCCTCCGCCGACATGGTCTGCGCGTTCAGCGTGTTCACCCACCTGCTGCATGCGGAAACCTACCTGTACATGGAGGACATCAGGCGCGTGCTGCGCCCCGGCGGCCGGCTGGTGTTCTCGTTCCTGGAGTTCGCCAACCCGGATCACTGGCTCGTGTTCGGCGGCACGGTGGAAAGCCAGCGCAACAGCACGCTGCCGCATCTCAACCAGTTCATCGAACGCAACGCCATCGACCTGTGGTGCGAGAAACTGGGCTACGAGCGCGAGGCGTTCATCGACGGGCCCGATGCGCCGTGGGGCGACGCACCGCGGCTGTGGCAGGCCACCGCGGTGCTGCGGCGGCCCTAGCCGCTTCCGCCCCGCCCGCAACCGCGCTAAGCGAGGGCAGGCGCGACAGGAGGAAACCATGGCCGACAGCAAGCGTTTCGAGGGGCGGGTGGCGGTTGTCACCGGCGGGGCATCGGGGATCGGCTTCGGTGCCGCCGCGCGGATGCTGCGCGAGGGCGCCAAGGTCGCCGTGTGGGACCGCGACGCGGCGGCGCTCGCGGCATTGTCCGGCAAGATCGGCGGCACCGTGCACACCGAGGCGCTCGACATCACCGACCCCGAGGCGGTCGCGCGCGCCGCGCAGGCCACGTTCGATGCGCTCGGCCGGATCGACATCCTGGTGGCCAGCGCCGGCATCACCGGTCCGAACCCGCCGCTGTGGGAGTATCCGATCGACGCCTGGAAGCAGGTGATCGACGTCAACGTCAACGGGCTGTTCTACAGCAACCGCGCCATCGTGCCGTTCATGCTGAAGAACGACTACGGCCGCATCGTCAACATCGCCTCGGTCGCCGGCAAGGAAGGCAACCCGAACATGTCGGCCTATTCGACATCCAAGGCGGCGGTGATCGGGCTGACCAAGTCGCTCGGCAAGGAACTGGCGAAGACCGGCATCCGGGTGAACTGCATCACCCCGGCCACGGTCGATACGCCGATCCTCAAGCAGGTCAATCAGGCGGCGATCGACTACATGCTGTCGAAAATCCCGATGGGCCGGTTTGGCACGGTCGAGGAGAACGCCGCGCTGATCTGCTTCCTCGCCAGCGAGGAGGTCTCGTTCAGTACCGCTGCCACGTTCGACATTTCCGGCGGCCGCACGACGTTCTAGCCGATCGTGGCGGAACCGTTGTCGGCGACCACGAGCTCGTCCACGAACGCGCGGAAGCCGGTGACGGGGCCGTCGCGCCAGACCTCGGTGCGGATCGCATCGCCCGGGAACACCGGCGCGGTGAAGCGGCATCCCATTCCGCGCAACCGGCCGGGGTCGCCCTCGCAGACCGTGCGCAGCAGCGCGTGGCCGATCACGCCGAAGGTCGCCAGCCCGTGCAGGATCGGGCGCGGGAAGCCGGCACGCCGCGCAGTCTCCGGGTCGGAGTGCAGAGGGTTGTGGTCGCCGCTGAGCCGATAGATCAGCGCCGTCTGCGGCTGGGTCGGCAGGGTCAAGGAATGATCCGCCGGCCGCTCCGGGATCTTGTGCGGCGGATCGAGCGGCCGGCCGGCGCTGCCGCAGCCCCCGTCGCCGCGGCAGAACGCGACGTGCCGGACCGTCGCCAGCAGCGCGCCGCTGTCCGCGTCGTGGATTTCCCGCTCGGTGGCGACGATGGCGCCCTTGCCGACGCCCTTGTCGGTGATGCCCACCACGCGCAGCAGGCCGCGCACGCGTCCGGCCGGCGGCAGCTTTGCGTGTAGCCCAATGTGTTCGGAGGCATGCACCACGCGCAACGCATCGATGCCGGTCTGTGCAAGCCCCCACCAGCCGCGTGGATAGGCCAGCACCACCGGCATGGTCGGCAGCACCGCCAGCGCGTCCTCGGTCACGAAGCGCAGTTGTGCGGGGTCGAGCGGATCAAGGCCCAGGCCGACCCCGAGCGCGTACAGGATGGTGTCGCGTTCGTCGTAGCGCTGCTCCACCGGCGGCAAGTCCAGCGCCAGCAATTGTTGCGGGTCGATCACGGCCTGTCCTCTCCCTGCTCTTGCGGCGAGCCTAGCCCGGCGGCGGCGCGCATGCTTCCCTGCCATCAAACGCGACGGAGGCAACGGCGATGGCGACGATCGGCTTCATCGGGCTGGGCAACATGGGCGGGCCGATGGCGGCCAATCTGGTGAAGGCGGGCCATGCCGTGCGCGGGTTTGATCCTGTTCCGGCCGCGCTGGAGATGGCGCGCCGTTCCGGCGTCACTGTGGTCGGCGGGGCCGCCGCAACCGCCGAGGGCGCCGACGTGGTCATCACCATGCTGCCGGCTGGCCAGCACGTGCGCGATGTCTACGACGACCCGGCCGGCCCGCTCTCCGTCGCCGCCAAGGGCACGCTGTTCGTCGAGTGTTCGACGATCGACGTGCCGAACGCCCGCGCCGCCCACGCGGCGGCGGTGGCCGCTGGCATGGCGTCGCTCGACGCCCCGGTCTCCGGCGGCGTCGGTGGGGCCGCGGCGGGGACGCTGACCTTCATGGTCGGCGGCGAGGCGGAGGCGTTCGCGCGCGCGCAGCCGATCCTGGCGGCGATGGGGCGGAAAATCGTGCATTGCGGCGGCGCCTCGGCGGGGCAGGCGGCGAAAATCTGCAACAACATGATTCTTGGCATTTCCATGATCGCGGTCGGCGAGGCGTTTGTGCTGGCCGAGAAACTTGGCCTGTCGCATCAGGCGTTGTTCGATGTGGCGTCGACGTCCTCCGGCCAGTGCTGGTCGCTGACCAACTATTGCCCGGTGCCCGGCCCGGTGCCGGGCAGCCCTGCCAACAACGGCTACAAGCCCGGCTTCGCCGCCGCGCTGATGGTCAAGGACCTGACGCTGGCGCAGGACGCCGCGAGATCCGTGGGCGCGGAGACCGAACTCGGCCGGCACGCGGCGGAGCTCTACGCGCGGTTCGCCCGGGAAGGCAGCGCCGGCGTCGATTTCTCCGGCATCATCAATGCCATCCGGGCGTGGTCCGGCGAAGGCAATTAGCCGAACCGCTCCTCCATCTCCCGCCGCGCCTGCGGAGCGGCGCCGTGGATCGCGACCACGTCGTCGTAGCGCAGCATCGCGCCGTCCGGCACGTCGCGCACCAGTTTGACGCCGTGCGCCAGCCCGATCGGCAGCGCGCCGCCGCGCAGACTCGTTTTCGCCGGCAGCAGCTTGCCCCAGACGGTGTAGCCACCTTCGCCGTCCAGCGTCTCGCCGGCGCGCAGCGCGCGCTTGGCCACCGCCACCACGTCGCCGCGAAAGCCGCGCGGCTGGCCGGTCGGCTCGCCGCGCAGCGCCGCGGACAAGACAGAAATATTCAGCTCCAGCCCGATCAGGTGGTACGGCTTGTACATCGCCGCATAGCGGCCGGAGGCGTCGGTGCGCAGGCCGTACTGGCGAAAGCACTGCGCCGCGTAGTCGTTCGGTGCCTCGAACACGACGTAGACGCCCCAGCGCAGATCGCGGAACACCGGCCGCCCGTCACGCTCCAGCGACGACACCACCTCGACGATGCCCGCCCGCTCCAGCACGCCGCCGGCGGCGCGCGGGCGCAGCAGGAACGGCAGATCGTCCACGCCACAGGCGGGGAAGCCGAGGCCGTCGCCGGGCACGTCGAGGTCGCAGGCGTTGGCGATCGCCGCCATTTCGATCGCGGATTTCGTGCCGTCGAGGAAGGAGTTGAACATCTGCGGGTTCATCCCCGCCGCCTTCGCCTGTTCCGGCGTCAGGCCGTAATGGGTCCACACGTCGTCCGGGGTGACGCGGTGGTACTGCGGCAGATATTTCGTGCCCTTGCCGGCGGCGACGACGGAAAACCCGCAGGCGCGGGCCCAGTCGACCATCTCCGCCGTCAGCGCCGGCTGGTCGCCATAGGCCAGCGAATACACCACGCCGGCCTGCCGCGCCGCTTCCCCCAGCAGCGGCCCAGCCAGCACGTCGGCTTCCACGTTGACCATGACGATATGTTTGCCTGCGGCAATCGCCGCCCGGGCGTGGAAAATGCCGGCGGCGGGACTGCCGGTGGCTTCCACCACCACCTCCACGTCGTCGCGGCGGGCGAGCACCGCGCCGTCCTCGACGAACGCCGTCGCCGCGATGCGCTCCTCGCTCCAGCCCACCGTGCGGCAGGCGGTGCGGGCGCGCTCGGGCGAGAGGTCGGCGATGGTGGACAGCACCAGTCCCGGCGTCGTCGGCACCTGGGACAGGAACATCGAGCCGAATTTGCCGGCGCCGATCAGGCCGACGCGCACCGGGCGCCCGGCCTCCGCGCGTGCGGCGAGCATGCGAAACAGGTTCACGGTTCCCTCCCACGGGTGCGGCTGCATGACAGTCCAGCCGGCCGGCGGCGTCAAACGTGAACATGACGGGGTCGCAACGCCCGCGCATAACCTTTCCTTAGCCGCGCCCCGTCAGTTTGGTCCCGCAGCAGAACGGCGGCGGCGGAATGGCGGACAGGCGCGTGCTGGTCACCGGCGGGGCCGGCTTCGTGGGGCGGCAGGTCGTTGCCGCCCTGCACGCGCTGGGTGCCGAGCCGATCCTGCCGGGCAACCCGCGCCCCGACCTGCTGGCCACCGAGGCCCGGCGCGCGCTGGTGGCCGAGGCAGGCGCCGACACGCTGATCCATGCCGCCTGGGTGACGCGCCACGGCGCCTACTGGGACGCCGCGGAGAATCTCGACTGGATCGCCGCCAGCCTCGACCTGATCCGCGCCTTCGCCGCCTCCGGCGGCAAGCGGATCGTGCTGGTCGGCACCTGCGCCGAGTACGACTGGTCGCGCCCGACCCGTAACCCGTGGCGGGAGACCCGCGCGACCAGGCCGGCCTCGCTGTACGGCGCGGCCAAGCTTGGCACCTGGACCGTTGCCGCCAGCTTCGCCGCCCAGGCGGGCCTGACCGCCGCCAGCGCGCGGCTGTTCATGCCGGTCGGGCGGCACGAGGCGGGCGGCCGGCTGCTGCCCAGCCTGATCGCCGCCGCCCATACGGGCACCGAGTTGCGCACCGGCCCGGCGCACCTGACCCGCGACCCGATCGACGTGCGCGACGCCGGGGAGGCGATTGCCCGGCTGACGCTGTCGGAGGCGCAGGGGCCGGTGAACATCGGCACCGGGCGGCCGGTCACGCTGGGCGAGCTGGTGCAGCGGGTCGCCGGCGCCGCCAGCCATCGGGTGCGGCTCGGCGGCCGGCCGCCGCGGGCCGGCGAGCCGCTGTGGATGGTCGCCGACTCCGCGCGGTTGCGCCGCGCCACCGGCTTCATGCCGCGCCACACGCTGGACGACACCATCGCGGACGCGCTGGCATATTGGCGCGCGAAAACCTCCTGCTAGGCTGCGCCCCCACGTATGGGAGGCACCACGATGGCAGCGGCAAAACGCGTTCTCTGTTTCGGCGATTCCAACACCTGGGGTTTTATCCCGGTGCCGCACGGCGCACCCAGCAGCCGCTACGCGCGTGAGCAGCGCTGGCCGCATGTCATGGCGGCCGCCCTCGGCGGGACCGTCGAGGTGATCGAGGAAGGGCTGAACGGCCGCACCACCGACGCCTTCGATCCGACCATGGTGCAGATCGGCGGCGCCGGCATGGACGGCAGCGCCTACCTGCCGGCGGCACTCGCGAGCCATCTGCCGCTCGACCTTGTTGTCATCATGCTGGGCACCAACGACGTGAAGCCGCATCTTGGCCGCCTCGCGCCGCGGATCGCGCTGGGGGCGAAGAAGCTGCTGGACATCGTGCGCACGCTCGACGGCGGCGTCGGCAGCACATACGCGAACCCGAAGGCGCTGCTGGTCTGCCCGCCGCCGCTCGGCAAGCTCAGCGTGCAATTCGAGGACATGTTCGCCGGCGGCCACGCCAAGAACGCGCTGATGCCGGGGCTCTACGAAGCGGTGGCGCGCAACGCCGGCGTCGAATTCCTCGACGCCGGCCAGCATATCGGGACCGACGGCATCGACGGCGTGCATTTTTCCGCGGTGACGCAGCACGCGCTGGGGCTGGCGATCGCGGAGAAGGCGCGGGGGATTTTGGCGTAGGGAAGCGGGGCACGCCCTTGATTTGATTGCAATAACGGAACAATATAGGCGTGCGGAGGCGCCGGGTTGCGCTCAGGCTTTTCGGGGTGGGCTGCGGGTTCGGGTGCGGGAGAACCATCGGGTTCGGGAGGGCGGCCAGTTCTGCATCCAGGCGGGCGCCTCCGGCGGCGTCGGCGGACGGTAGGGCGGCAGCGGTTCCCGCCTGGGACGCGGCGGCCGCGGCTTGCGGGGCTGGGCCGGTCTTGCCGGCCGGGCCAGGATTTTTGGCGGCTCGACCCGCAGCATCCAGCAGAGCGACCGGATGGGACGGCGGAGCGATACCGGTGCGGCGGCCAGCAGTTCCGCCATCCCGGGGTCCCGCAGCAGGGTTTCGAGCTGCCCGCCAAACACCACCGCCGCCGGCACCAGCGGCACCAGCCACCCGAATTTTCTGGCGAGCGGGTTCGGCGGCGGCCGGGGTTTTTGGACGGCGGGCGGGCGTGGCGGGGTGGAGGCGCGGCGGCGCGGGGCGTAGGTGCCGGCGTCGATGCGGGCGGCGAGCCGGGCGAAGGCCTGCTTGGCGTCGCGGATGCGGGTGATGATCAGGTTGATCAGCGGCTGGGAGAGCCCGAAGGCGCTCCGCGTCACCACGGCCTGGGCGAGACACCAGAGAATG
>Ga0302314_10015626_pt1 | contig 12888 bp, 9 predicted proteins | sample III_Palsa_N2_3_FD_200533 | JGI IMG/M metagenome (GOLD analysis project Ga0302314, IMG submission 200533) | Peat permafrost microbial communities from Stordalen Mire near Abisko, Sweden - III_Palsa_N2_3 | ecosystem: Environmental > Terrestrial > Soil > Palsa > Peat permafrost | place: Sweden...
GCGAGCTGCTCCCGCAACTGCTCATACGGCGGGACCGGGGAGGTCACGTCGACTCGGAGCGCCGGCGCCGCCGGTTCTGATCCTGGGCGGCCAGCCCCCGCGTCGCTCATGCAGCAACCGGGCCGGACGGCGCGGCAGCAGGCGGTTCGGCGACGAGGCGCTTCCACCTGCCCAGCACGCACCACAGCAGGACAGCGGCGATATCCAGGCTGATGCCGCACCAGAACAGGATCCGCGCGATCACGTAAGGTCCGCCAGCGGGCTCCGGGGTTTCCACGCCGCCGCTCACCAGGATCGCCTGGGCCGCCAGGACGAACAGTTCGGTCGCGAGCACGGCGGCGATCACCGCCCGCGCGCTGTTGCGGCGGGCGCCCTCATCCAAACCGGGCTGTCCCACCGCGACCGGCGGCAGCAAGACGACCCGGCGCAGCCCGAGGCCGCCGACGGCAAGAGCGAGCACGGCGAGCGCCGCCGGCGGAACACAAGCAGCGGCCGGCCACTGCAGCGCTCCTCCGGGCAGGGTGATCTGGGGAGCATCAAGGGCGTCAGGTTGCCACGGCCCGTAGCGGACCGTGGGCAGCACAGCCAGCACGACCGGCACGGCGATGGCAAGAACGCCAGCGGAAAGCAGCACCGGAACCGACCACCGCGGCAGGTAGCGGCGGGCGCGCCGGGTCGCAAGGGCGGCGACGCGCAGCGGGCCGGTGGGTTGAGGCACCCATAGCAACTCGGCCGCCAGCAGGCCGAACAGGTATCCGAGGGGAACGGTGGCCGGTGCGAGCTGCCCTTGGCCGAGCCGGATCGCCAGGACCCCCGCGAGGAGGCCCGCGGCAAGCCCGGCTAGCCGGGCCGCCCGGACGCGCCGGACCAAGCCGGCCGGCGCGTCAAACCGTGCCTGGCGCGCCGTCCACCATACTGCGGCGCCGACCAGTAGCACTGGAACGCCGACATAGCCTACGTTGAGCAGGACGAGCATGGCCTGCACCCAGAAGGGCAGCGCCGGCAGGCCGGCGGCCCCTGGGTGATACGTCATGACCTGAATGTATCATGCACTTGATACAAAGTTTATCCCCAGCGGGGACTGCCGCTCATCCCGCCTACTGGGCCGGCCGCCGGTAGCTGCGCACGCCAGGCGCGCCCGTCAGATACCGGCAGCGACACGAAACGCCCGTTGCATCACCGCAACGGGCGTTAACAGGTAACGCTCGAGAGGGATACAGCCTGTCGGCCGTACCCCTCTCGAGCGGGTAAATCTTTCGTTAAAGCGATCCTGATTAAGAGCAGCCGCTGGTCGAGCCGCAGCCCTCGCAGACGTAGCAGCTGCCTGCCGGGCGCATCTTCGTGCCGCAGGTGAGGCACAGCGGGGCATCCGCGGTCCGGCCCTGCTGGAACTCGATCAGCTCCGCGGTGGAGTGCGGGCCCGCGACGGCCGCCCCCCGCGCGGACGCCGCTGGCTTGGCCGCCGTAGGCGTCGACGGCGCGGAAGACTGGGCGGCTGGGATGGACGGCGCCGTCCGGTCGGCGCTTACCGTCGGTTCCACCGCCGCGGACTGGGCCAGTTCCACCGGGTCGACCTCGTCCCCGAGCGCGGACGGATCGTGCCCGGTGAGCTCGGCCGCACGCTCGGCGGCGGAGAGGATGCCGAGCTCGGCCCGCTGCTCGTACGACAGGTGGTCGAGGGCGAGGCGGCGGAAGATGTAGTCCATCATCGAGGTCGCGATGCGGATGTCCGGGTCGTCGGTCATGCCGGCCGGATCGAACCGCATGTTGGTGAACTTGGCAACATAGGACTCGAGCGGGATGCCGTACTGCAGGCCGACCGAGATCGCCATCGAGAACGCGTCCATCACGCCGGCCAGAGTGGAACCCTGCTTGCCGAGCTTGAGGAAGACCTCGCCCACGCCGTCATCCGGGTAGGTGGAGGCGGTCATGTAGCCTTCCGCGCCGGCTACGTCGAACCTGGTCACGGTAGCGGAGCGGGTCTTGGGCAGCCGCCGGCGAACCGGGCGGTGCTCATGCGGCTCCACCGCTTGCGGTGCACTCGGAACGGGAGCGGCTTCCTGCTTTACCTCTTCCGACTTCTTCTTGGCCGACAGCGGCTGGCCGACCTTGCAGTTGTCCCGGTAGATCGCCAGCGCCTTGAGGCCGAGCTTCCAGCCCTCGAAGTAGATCTCCTCGACGTCCTCGACGGTCGCGTTCTCCGGCATGTTGACCGTCTTGGAGATGGAGCCGGACAGGAACGGCTGCACGGCGGCCATCATCCGGACGTGGCCCATCGGGATGATGGAGCGCTCGCCCATCGCGCAATCGAAGACCCCGTAGTGCTCCTGCCGCAGGCCGGGGGCGTTCACCACGTGGCCGTGCTCGGCGATGTACTCGGTAATCGCTTCTGCCTGCTCGGGCTGGTAGCCCAGGTTCTTCAGCGCGCGCGGCACCGTCTGGTTGACGATCTGCATGGACCCGCCGCCGACCAGCTTCTTGAACTTGACCAGGGCGAGGTCGGGCTCGATGCCAGTGGTGTCGCAGTCCATCATGAAACCGATGGTGCCGGTGGGCGCCAGCAGGCTCGCCTGGGCGTTGCGGTAACCGTTGACGTCCCCCGTCCGAAGGCACTCCTGCCAGGTCTTGTTGGCCAGCTCGAGGATGGTCCGGTCGAAGCTGGCGGTGGCGCTGACCTGGGCGCTCGCGTCCGCGTGCATGCGCATGACCCGCTTGTGCGCGGTCGCGTTCTTGGCGTAGCCGTCGTACGGGCCGACCACCCCGGCGAGCTCGGCCGAGGTCTTGTAGGCGCTCGCGGTCATCAGGCTGGTGATCGCGGCGGCGATGGCGCGGCCGCCGTCGGAGTCATAGGCGTGGCCGGTGGCCATCAGCAGCGCGCCGAGGTTGGCGTAGCCGATGCCAAGCTGGCGGTAGGCCTTGGTGACGTCGCGGATCTTCTCGGTGGGGAACTCGCCGAAGGTGATGGAGATGTCCATCGCGGTGATGATCAGCTCGGACATCCGGGCGAACTTCTCGGCGTCGAACGTGTCGTCGCTGTTGAGGAACTTCATCAGGTTAAGGCTGGCGAGGTTGCAGCTCGAGTTGTCCAGGGAGAGGTACTCCGAGCACGGGTTGCTGGCGGTAATGCGGCCCGTCTCCGGGTTGGTGTGCCAGCTGTTGATCGTGTCGTCGTACTGCAGGCCCGGGTCGGCGCAGTCCCAGGCGGCCTCGGCGATCTGGCGGAAGAGGCTCTTAGCCTCGACCGTCTCGATGGTCTCGCCGGTGAGCCGGGCGTTGAGGCCGAACTCCTGGCCGTTCTCGACCGCGATCATGAACTCGTCGCTGACGCGGACGGAGTTGTTGGCATTCTGGTACTGCACGGAGATGATGTCCGAGCCGCCGAGGTCCATGTCGAACCCGGCGTCGCGCAGGGCGCGGATCTTGTTTTCTTCCTTGGCCTTGGTCTCGACGAAATCGACGATGTCGGGGTGATCGACGTCGAGGACGACCATCTTGGCGGCGCGGCGGGTGGCACCACCGGACTTAATGGTCCCGGCGGACGCGTCGGCGCCGCGCATAAAGCTCACCGGACCGCTCGCGGTACCGCCGGAGCTGAGCAATTCCTTGCTCGAGCGGATCCGCGACAGGTTAACGCCAGCCCCGGAACCGCCGCGGAAGATCAGGCCCTCCTCGCGGTACCAGTCGAGAATCGACTCGATGGTGTCATCCACGGCCAGGATGAAGCAGGCGCTGACCTGCTGCGATGCGGACGTTCCAACATTGAACCAAACCGGCGAGTTGAAGCTGAAGATCTGGTGGATCAGCGCGTACTTGAGCTCGTGGTCGAAGATCTCCGCGTCCTCGTCGGTAGCGAAGTAGCCGTGCTCCCGGCCGGTCTTCGTGTAGACGCTGGTGACCCGGTCGACAAGCTGCTTGAGCGACCACTCGCGCTGCGGCGTGCCCACCGCGCCGCGGAAGTACTTAGTCGTCACGATGTTGCCCGCATTAACCGACCAGGACTCGGGGAACTCAACACCGTACTGCTCGAAGTTGACCGAGCCGTCGCGCCAGTTGGTCATCACCACATCACGGCGCTCCCAGGTGACCTGGTCATAGGGATGCACGCCCGCCGTCGTGTTGATGCGCCTGACCTTCAAACCCTTAACGCGCTTGCCCTTGCGCGCCGCCGGGCCACTCACCGTCTCCGTCATAACTCCCTTTCCCCCTTGTTCAATGGATCCGCGCCAGGATCCGTCCGTCAGCTTGCTGCCCGGCCGCCCCATCAGCCGTCAGGGCGCGTGATTAACCTCGGTGGCAGTGCCCGGGCCGGCGTCGGCGGCATCCGCCAGATGCGCGCTGCGCAGCTCGGAGATCGCCTTTTCGAAGTCATCGAGCGATTCGAAGCCCCGGTAGACCGAGGCGAACCGGAGGTAGGCGACCTGGTCGAGATCGCGGAGTGGCCCGAGAATGGCCAGGCCCACCTCGTGGGACGGCACCTCCGCCAGGCCGCGCGCCCTGATCGTCTCCTCGACCCGCTGGGCCAGCATCGCGAGCTGGTCCTCGTCGACTGGCCTGCCCTGGCAAGCCCGCTGCACGCCGCGGACAATCTTGTCCCGGTTGAACGGCTCGGTCACCCCGCTGCGCTTGGCCACCATCAAGATGACCGATTCCTGCGTGGTGAACCGCCGCCCGCACTCCGGGCAGGACCGCCGCCTGCGTATCGCGGTGCCATCCTCGGCGACCCTGCTGTCGATAACCCGGCTGTCCGGATGACGACAGAACGGACAGTACACGCGATCACCTCCACCAGGGACTGTGCTACCCATACCGATAGGAACGCCCACAAGTTCTAGAAGAACCACATCGGTGTAACTACTAGATGTTGTGGTCTACGGTAGTCCAGGGCGGTACCCCTAGGCAACCCGAGACGGCCATCGAAGCCGAAAATCCTGCCTGGGCGAGCGAACCGCGCGCGGGCCGGCGTGTCGTCAGCCAGCCGCCGGGAACCTACCGCACCCGGCCGGGCCGCTGCCAGTCAGTCGCGCGGGACCCACAGCACCTGGCCCGCCTTGACCTCGGCCCCCGCCATCGAGTTCAGCTGCTGGATCTGCTCGACCGCTGCCCGCGGGTCAGCATGCGGGTCATACGTCTCGGCCAGCGACCACAGGCTCTGCCCGGGGCGGACCATTACCTTGGCGACGTAACGGCCAGCGGGCGCGTGGCCGCCGTGCGCGGCCTGGGCCGCGCTGGCGAGCGCTACCGACAGCGCGCCGACCATGAGCGCCGACACACCGGTGACCACAATCCGTCCGCGCCGGGAAAGCCGGGCTGGCGGAAGGGCCTGGCCCGTTCGAACCCGGACGTCCTGTTGCGGCACGGATCCGCGGCCCATGGCAGCCGCGGGATCTCCATCTACCATCGTCACCATGTCAACCACCCTCCTCAAACGTCAATTCGATAGTACACCCGTTCGATCGCAATAAGGTTCGATCGAACGCGCCTCTGCCATCTTTGTACCGTCCGGGTCCGACATTCAAGCGACACGTCGAACAGATGTTTGGTGATATCGCTAATTGCCGCTAGGCTCGTATCCGCAAGCGACAACCTTTGAATCGGAGGTTCATCCAGTGGACGACAGTGCAGATCACGGCATTTCCGAAATCTCGGACGTAGCAGTTCGCCCGAAGGGCAGGCCGGGCCGCAAACCTAAAGGCAGCGTGCCCGTCGTTATCCCTGAGACCCCGGACAAGCCCGACCCCGACCACGTACTCACCTGGCGGCAGCGCAAAGTGCTCCAGGTCATCAGGGATTCGGTGCAGAAGCGCGGGTATCCGCCGTCGATGCGAGAGATCGGCGAGGCGGTCGGCCTGACCAGCACGTCAAGCGTCTCCTACCAGCTTTCCACGCTCCAGCGTAAGGGATACCTGCACCGCGATGTGGGCCGTCCGCGCACTGTGGAGGTCCGGCTGCCGGGTCACCCCGCCGTCCGCCCGGAACAGAGCGCCAACGGGGTTGTCGCCGAGGCTGAGATCACCCCTGACGGCATGGACATCGCCTCGCAGGAGGCCACCTACGTACCGCTTGTCGGCCGGATCGCGGCCGGTGTGCCGATCACCGCCGACCAGCAGGTCGAGGACATCTTCCCGCTCCCCCGGCAGCTCGTCGGCGAGGGTCAGCTGTTCATGCTGAAGGTGGCCGGTGATTCGATGATCAACGCCGCTATCGCGGACGGGGACTGGGTGGTCATCCGGCAGCAGGAGGACGCGGAGAACGGCGAGATCGTCGCGGCCATGATCGAGGGCGAGGCCACCGTCAAGACGCTCAAGCAGAGCGACGGCCACGTATGGCTGATGCCGCACAACCCGGCCTTCACGCCGATTCTCGGGGACGACGCCTCGATCCTCGGCAAGGTCGTCGCGGTCCTGAGGAGGGTATGAGGTGCCGCGTCGCCGGGCCGATGCACAAGGCCCGGGCCGTGAGCTTCGCTCACCCGGCGACGATATTCACCAGCTTCGGCGGACGGACCACCACCCGATTGACCTCCTGGCCGGCCAGCGCCCGGGCAACGCCCGGCGCGGCCGTGGCCAGCGCGCGCAGTTCCTCCTCGGTGATGCCAGGCGAGACTTCCAGCCGGTCACGGACCTTCCCGTTGACCTGGACGACACAGGTGACCGTTTCCTGAACCAGCAGCGCCGGGTCCGCGGCCGGCCAGTCAGCCCGCGCGACGGACGCGATGCCGGCCGCACCAGTCGGGCCGCCCAGCGTCTCCCAGCACTCCTCCGCGGTATACGGTGCGAACAGCGACAGCATGGCCGCCAGTGCCTCCGCTGCTTCCCGCACCGCCGGGTCGGCAGCGCCCGGGCCTGAGTCGATCGCCTTGCGGGTGGCGCTCACCAGCTCCATCAGCCGGGCTACGGCGACGTTCAGGTGGTAGTTCTCGACCTGGCGAGTGACCTCGGTGATCATCCGGTGGGTCACCCGGCGCAGCTCCAGGTCGCCGGCCGCGAAGTCACGGGCGGCGGGACCGGCCGCGGTCACGTCGGCGGCGATCCGCCAGACCCGGCCCAGGAACTTGACCATCGCGTCCGGGTTCACGTCCGCCCAGTCGATGTCATCCTGCGGCGGGGAGGCGAAGATCATCGTCAGCCGGATCGCGTCCACGCCGTACAGGCCGATCTGCTCGCCCAGGTTGACGCCGTTGCCCAGCGACTTGGACATCGCCTTGCCGCCGTTGATCACCTGACCCTGGTTGATCAGCCGGGTGAACGGCTCGCCAAATTCGACCAGCCCCATGTCCTGCATCACCTTGGTGAAGAAGCGCGCGTACAGCAGGTGCAGGATCGCGTGCTCGACGCCGCCGACGTACAGGTCGACCGGCGCCCAGCGGTTAACGTCTTCGCTGCGGAACGGTCCGCCGTCGTAACGCGGTGAAACGTAGCGGAACATGTACCACGACGAGTCCACGAAGGTGTCCATCGTGTCGGTGTCCCGGCGGGCGGCACCGCCGCACTTGGGGCACTCTACGTTGACCCAGTCGGTGGCCGCCGCCAGCGGCGACTCGCCCTTCGGGGTCAGGTCAGCGCCGCGCAGGTCCGGCAGCACGACCGGCAGCTGCTCGTCCGGAACCGGCACCTCGCCGCAGGACGGGCAGTGGATGATCGGGATCGGCGTGCCCCAGAATCGCTGCCTGGACAGCAGCCAGTCGCGCAGCCGGTAGTTGATGGCCGGCCGGCCCAGGTCCCGGTCCCGCAGGACCTCAGTGATCCGCGCGATCGCCGCCTGCTTGCCCAGCCCGTCCAGCGGGCCCGAGTTGACCAGCGTTCCGTCACCGGGGGTCGCGGTCCCGGTCTCCGCCGGGTCAGCCTGGTCGGTGGCGACGACCACCCGCACCGGCAGCCCGAACTTGCGCGCGAAGTCCAGGTCACGCTGGTCGTGCGCGGGCACCGCCATGATCGCGCCGGTGCCGTAGTCCGGCAGCACGTAGTCCGCCGCCCACATCGGGATCCGTTCGTCGTTCACCGGGTTGACGGCGTACACGCCCAGGAAGACGCCGGTCTTCTCCCGGTCGGTGGACTGCCGCTCGATGTCGGTCAGCTTGCTGACCTGCGCCCGGTACGCGTCCAGCTCCGCCCGCTGGCCGTCGGCACACAGCTCCGACGCCAGCGCCGAGTCGGCCGCCACCACCATGAACGTGGCGCCGAACAGGGTGTCGGGGCGCGTCGTGTACACGGTGACCGGCTCGTCGCGGCCCTCGACCACGAAGTCGACCTCCGCCCCGGTCGACCGGCCGATCCAGTTGCGCTGCATGGTCAGCACCCGGTCGGGCCAGTGGCCCTCCAGCGCCTCGGCATCCGCCAGCAGCCGGTCGGCGTACTCGGTGATCTTGAAGTACCACTGGGTCAGCACCCGCCGGACGACCTCGGTGCCGCACCGCTCGCACCGGCCGTTGACCACCTGCTCGTTGGCCAGCACGGTCTGGTCCCGGGGGCACCAGTTGACGTAACCGCCCTTGCGGTAGGCCAGCCCGCGGTCGTAGAAGCGCAGGAACAGCCACTGGTTCCAGTGGTAGTACTCCGGGTCGCAGGTCGCCAGCCGCCTCGACCAGTCAAACGACGTCGCGTACCGGCGGAAGGACGCCGCCTGCGTGTCGATGTTCTTGTAGGTCCAGTCCGCCGGGTGGGTGTTGTTCCTGATCGCCGCGTTCTCCGCGGGCAGCCCGAACGCGTCCCAGCCAATCGGGTGCAGCACGTTCTTGCCGCGCAGGAACCAGTACCGGGCCAGCGCGTCGCCGATCGCGTACGCCTCGGCATGCCCCATGTGCAGGTCGCCCGACGGGTAGGGGAACATGTCGACCAGGTAAAACCGCTCGCGCGGGTCAGCGGGGTCGTCGCTGGCACGAAACGGCTCCAGTTCGGCCCAGCGCTCCTGCCACTTGTCCTGGACGTCGCGCGGGTCGTAGGCCTTCGGCTCGTCGGCTCTCTCGGCGGCAGTCATCGTGTCCTCACCCTTGATCGGTCCGGCTTCTGCGGTCCCCTGTGCTGGCAGGAGCGAATCCCCCTGGCGCCGGGAGCGCTGCCTGCCCAACAAAAAAGCCCCTCGGTGCACGAGGAGCGGCCGCGCCGACGGCAGTGCCCCCGCGGTGTCGCGGGACCGCCAGTGTGTCGGCGCGGCTAGCTAAGAAGCAGCCGGACAGAACGCATACCTTAATATTACCGCATCGGCCCTTGACTCCGTTGCCTGACACATCACCACGCTCCGTACACGATCCGATAACGCTGACGTGGCAGCCTGGCAACATTGCCGTGCCAGCCTGAGGCCATGACCGATACGACTACGACCTCACCCGAACCGAAGCGGATCGCCCTCGTCGCCCACGACGACCGCAAGGGCGACCTGCTCGAGTGGGCCGAGTACAACCGGGACATCCTCGCCAATCACGTCCTGTACGCGACCGGCACCACCGGCAGGCTGCTCGGTGAACTGCTTGACCGGCCCGTCACCTGCTTCCAGAGCGGCCCCCTGGGCGGGGACCAGCAGATCGGCGCGCTCATCGCGGCGGGTGACCTCGACATGCTGGTCTTCTTCTGGGATCCGATGAGCCCGCAGCCGCACGACTCCGACGTCAAGGCCCTCGTCCGGATCGCGGTGGTGTGGAACATCCCGATCGCGTGCAACCGCACCAGCGCCGACTACCTCATCAGCTCACCGCTGCTGGATCAGGCGCCCCGCGCCCACCGGGCGCTCGCGGTAACTCTCGGCTCCCGGTAAGACCGGCCCGGCCACAGAACACCACCCCGCTCAACACGAAGGACCGGCAGCGCCGCGACGCTGCCGGTCCTTCGCACAACCGGATGACGTCGCTAGGCCCCGGCCTTCGCCCGCTCGACCGCGGGCTCCCAGTTGGGCCGCAGCGGCATGCCCGAAACCCCGCCCTGGTGCAGCTTGACGCCGAGGATCTGGTGCAGCTGGACCACATTGCGGTCAAAGCCGAGCTGCGAGCCGGCCATGTAGAGCCGCCAGACCCGGGCCGTGCCCTGTCCGACCTCGGCGACCGCCTCGTCCCAGTGCGCGTCGAGGTTGGCGCACCAGGCGGCGAGGGTCTTCGAGTAGTGCTCGCGGAGGTTCTCCTCGTGCCTGATCTCGAAGCCGTTGTCGTTCATTACCCCCGCGAGCCAGCCCGGGCCCTCCAGCTCACCGTCGGGAAAGACGTAACGGTTGATGAACCCTTCCTTGTAGATGGACGGGCCGGTGTTGTCCGGGCGGGTGATGCAGTGGTTGAGCATCCGGCCGCCGGGCTTGAGCTTGCCGTTGAGGAAGGCGAAGTAACCGGGGACGTTCGCCTTGCCGATGTGCTCGGTGATGCCGATCGAGCTGATCGCGTCGAAGTCGGTTTCCGGCACGTCGCGGTAGTCCTGGTGCCGGACCTCCGCCAGGTGCTCGAGCCCGGCCTTCTTGATGGCCTGCTGGGCCCACAGCGCCTGCTGCTCGGACAGGGTGACGCCGATCGCCTTGACGCCGTACTCGCGGGCAGCGTGCATGACCATGCCGCCCCAGCCGCAGCCGACGTCGAGCAGCCGCATGCCGGGCTTGAGCCCGATCTTGCGGGCGACGAGGTCGAACTTGTACTCCTGCGCCTCCTCGAGCGTCGCGTTCTCGGTCGGGTAGCAGGCGCAGGTGTAGGCCATCGTCGGGCCGAGTACCCACTCGTAGAACCGGTTGGAGACGTCGTAGTGGTGCGAGATCGAGTTCGCGTCCCGGTTCTTGGAGTGCATCCGGCCGATCGTCAGCCGGCGACGGTTGACCGGCACCTCCTGCGGCGGCGGCGGGAGCCGCGGCAGCAGCACCTTGGGGCCGCCGAGCTCCTGCAGCAGCCGGAGCCGGTCGGCCACGCTGACCTTCGCGTCCTGGACCTTGGACAGCCGGGACAGGGCGGTGAACATGTCGCCTTCGACATCGAGGTGACCAGACACGTAGGCCCGGGCCAGGCCGAGCGAGCCCGGTGCCTGGGCCAGGTACGACACGGCTACCGGTGACCTGATGGTGATCTTGACCGGTGAGTCCGCAGCGCCGGCGCTGGACCCGTCATATGCCTTGAATTCGACCGGAGCGTCCGGGCCGACAATCGCCTCGAACACCTGAGCCAGTGCCATCTACCGTTTCCCTTTCTTGAACTTCAACCGCCTCAGCGGCCGCGCACGCATTTATCGAAAAGGGTGAGCAGCCGGCCGTCGCCGTCGTACTCCGCCTTCAGCTTGTCGTACGCGGCCCCGTTGTACCTGCTGCGGAACTCTTCCTCGGAATAGAAGGCCGAGGAGTACAGCGACTTGTGCCCGTCGAGCGCGCTGACCTCTTCTTCCACCATCCGGTTGTAATAGCTGTCCCGCTGGCCGGGCGGCAGCGGCACCGTTCCCCAGAAGCCGAAGTTCACGTACACCTCGTCCGGGTCCATCGGGTACAGCGTCCACGTGCGGTCACCGCGCAGCCGCAGCGGACACATCCACACCGGCGTCATCTGCACGCTGCGCTCAAAAAAGGTCAGGAACTCCTGGCCGCGGCCGACCGGGATCTCGACGTCCTGCACGACCATCTCGCGCGCCGGCTGGTGCCGCCGCTCCTGCAGCACGGCGGTCAGGCCGTATTTCTGGTCGAGCGCGACCAGCTTGCGGTAGACGTCGGAGCGGCGGTACTTGCGCGGCCAGAAGGGCCGCAGTTTGCTGTTCTGCACGCCGAACGCCCGGGAGCACCAGAACCAGTCGGTGTCCCAGCGCCAGATGTAGTCCTTGATCGTGAGGAAGTCCTCACGGCTGGTTTGCAGCGACTTGTAGAAGATGTGCTGGCCGGTGTAGTCGCTCAGCCAGGGCGCCTTGTCGCTGAACGCGCCGACGGTCAGGTAGAGCTCGTTCGTGCTGAACGCGACGCCGTCGAGGAAATCCGCCTTGTGCCCGTGGTAGCTGCCGTCCGCCGCGATCTCCGCGATCGCGGTCATGCAGCTCTCCGGGTCGTTGAAGGCAAAGTGGCGCAGGTGCACATACGGCTTGACCGGCATCAGCTCGATGGTGAGCGCCACCGAGTAGCCGAGCGTCCCGTAGGAGTTCGGGAAGCCGTAGAAGAGGTCGCTGTACTCGTTGTCCTTGGTGGCGATGACGACCCGGCCGTCGCCGGTGAGGATCTGCATCTCAAGCACCGACTCGTGCGGCAGCCCGTTCCACAGCGAGGTCGACTCGATGCCGAGGCCGGTCACCGCGCCACCCAGGGTGATCGTCTTAAGCTGCGGGACCACGAACGGCATGAGCTGGTGCGGCAGCGTCGCCTCGCACAGGTCCTCATAGGTGGTCATCCCGCCGACAACGGCGGTCCGGGTGGCGGGGTCGACGTGGATCACCCGGGCGAAGGCGGACACGTCGAGGACGGCCCGCTCGCTGCCCGGCTGACCCGGCTTGGCGGCGTCACGCGAATACCGGAACAGGTTGGACGTCGGCTTGGCCAGCCGGACCGGGACGCCCGCCGGAACTGCGGCGTACGCGTCCCGCAGCCGCGCCACTGCGGCCTCATGCGCCGCCAGCTTGGCCGGCGGCAGACCTGAGATGCCGGTCACGTGCTCCTCCTTACTTGCGCGGGCGCCACCCGCCGTCTCCGCTGCCATCCTGTCTAGGATGCGCACCGGAGTACAAACAGGGCAAGCGCCGCGCTCTGCCAGGCAAACGGCTCAGGCAGTGTATCGGGTCGCATCTAGTCACTTTCCACCCGACTCAGCTGCGCGGACAGCGTGCGGCGGGCTCTTCGTCGGCTGGTTCGCAGGCGGCGGCGGCTTCTTCGGGCGTCATCGGCCGCCGCGCGGCGGGGCGGAGTTGACCACCTGGCGCAGCAGCTTTGCCATGGGGGAGCGCGGGTTGCCGGCCAGGGCGCCGT
>Ga0302314_10015629_pt1 | contig 12886 bp, 13 predicted proteins | sample III_Palsa_N2_3_FD_200533 | JGI IMG/M metagenome (GOLD analysis project Ga0302314, IMG submission 200533) | Peat permafrost microbial communities from Stordalen Mire near Abisko, Sweden - III_Palsa_N2_3 | ecosystem: Environmental > Terrestrial > Soil > Palsa > Peat permafrost | place: Sweden...
CTGCTGCGCCGCGAGGGCATTGATGTGCCGCTCTTCACCTGCGACCAGCCCGCCGACCTCGGCCGCGGTTCGCTCCCCGGCGTGCTCGCCACCGCCAACTTCGGCAGCCACGCGTACGAGGGACTCGCCGCCCTGCGGGCCCACCAGCCCGCCGGCCCGCTGATGTGCACCGAGTTCTGGATCGGCTGGTTCGACCGCTGGGGCGGCCGCCACGTCGTCCGCGACCCCGCCCAGGCTGCCCAGGAGCTGGACGACCTGCTGTCCACCGGCGCTTCGGTGAACCTCTACATGTTCCACGGCGGTACCAGCTTCGGCTTCACCAACGGCGCCAACGACAAGCACACCTACCGCCCCACCGTCACCTCCTACGACTACGACTCGCCGCTCGACGAGGCCGGCGAGCCCACCGAGAAGTACCACGCCTTCCGCAGGGTCATCGCCAAGCACGCCCCGGTGCCCGACGAGCCGGCGCCCGGGCCGACCGCGAGGCTCGCCGCCTCCCGGGTCGGACTCCCGCTGAGCGCCCCGCTGTTCGACAGCCTTCCGGCGCTGGGCGGCGTCGTGCCCTCCGAGCACCCGCTCACCATGGAGCAGCTCGGGCAGGACTTCGGCTACGTCCTCCACGAGACCGTCCTCACGGCGGAGGGACCGGCCCTGCTGGAGCTGGACGGGGTGCACGACCGGGCCCAGGTCTTCGTCGACGGCCGACCGGCGGGCGTGCTCGAACGCGAGAACCACGAGCACGCGGTCACCCTCACGGCTCCCCGCTCGGGCAGCACCCTGAGCGTGCTGGTGGAGAACCAGGGACGGGTCAACTACGGGGCCGGCATCCACGACCGCAAGGGGCTCACCGGGCCCGCCCGGCTCAACGGCCGCGAGCTCAGCGGCTGGACCAACCGGCCGCTCCCGCTGAGCGACCTGGGCGGGCTGGTGTTCACCGCCGTCGAGGGGTTCCCGACCGGGCCGGTCTTCCACCGTGGGACCTTCACCGTCGACCGGCCCGCCGACTCCTTCGTCCACCTGCCCGGCTGGACCAAGGGCAATGTCTGGGTCAACGGCTTCCACCTGGGCCGCTACTGGTCGCGCGGCCCCCAGCGCTCCCTCTACCTGCCCGGTCCCGTCCTGCGCCCGGGACCGAACGAGATCACCGTACTGGAGCTGCACGCCGCGCCCTTCTCCCGCGCCGTCGACCTGCGGCCCGAGCCCGACCTCGGGCCGACCGAGGACTAGTCGGCCGGGGGCCAGTTGCGGAGCAGGACGTCGAGGGCGTCCAGGGTCCGGGTCCAGGTCTCCTGGGTGTCCGGGGCGCTGTGGCTGAAGCCGCCGCCCAGTTCCAGGCTGACATAGCCGTGGAAGACGCTGCCCAGCAGCCGGACCGCGTGGGTCTGGTCCGGCTCGGCCAGGTCGTAGCCGCGCAGGATCGCCCGGGTCATCCGGGCGTGCCGGACGCCCGCGCTGGCGGCGGCGGTCTCCGGGTCGAGCCGGAACTGGGCGGCCGCGTACCGGCCGGGGTGCTCGCGGGCGTAGTCCCGGTAGACGTTGGCGAGCGCGCCGAGCGCGTCCTTGCCGGCCCGGCCGGCCACCGCCTCGGCGGCCCGGTCAGCCATCTCCTCCAGCGCGAGCAGGGCGATCCTGGTCTTCAGGTCCTGCGAGTTCTTCAGGTGCGAGTAGAGGCTGGCGACCTTGACGTCGAACCGCCTCGCCAGCTCGGACAGGGTCACCCGGTCGAAGCCGATCTCGTCGGCCAGCTCCGCACCCGCCAGGGTGAGCCGCTCCGTGGTCAGTCCTGCGCGCGCGATGGCCCTCCGCCTTCCGTCCGTCCCCGGTTCACCCTATGCCCCTCGATCATGTTCCTCGGCCATGCCCCTCGGTCACCATTAGCGATATTACATTTGCCTAATACCTATAGGCAATTTAGCCTGAGCTCCATGAACCCGCTGACCGAACCAGAGATCCGTGCCGCCTTCGTCAACTGCACCGTGGGTGAGGCGAAGCGGCTCTCCGTCCCGCGCGACCTGGCCGACCGGCCCTGGCCCGACCTGGACTTCCTGGGCTGGCGGGACCCCCAGGCCCCCGACCGCGCCTACCTGGTCACCGAGCTGGACGGCCGGCCGACCGGCCTGGCGCTGCGCTGTCCGAGCGCCGCCGCCTGGCAGACCCGGCGCAGCCTCTGCTCGATGTGCCTGACCGCCCACACCGGCGGCGTCTCGCTGATGGTCGCGCCGAAGGCGGGCAAGGCCGGACGGCAGGGCAACTCGGTCGGCGCCTACATCTGCAGCGACCTCGCCTGCTCGCTGTACGTGCGGGGCGCGAAGGACGCGGGCGTCGGCGCGCGGCTCCCGGAGTCGCTCACCCTGGAGGAGAAGGTCCGGCGGACCGTGGCCAACGTCGCCGCCTTCATCGGCAAGGTGACCGCCTGATCAGCCTCAGGTGACGGTCGCCCGCTGCTGGTGGCGGGGGGCCCGGTGCTCCTGGGCGGCCGTCAGGTCGCGGAGCAGGGTCATCGCCAGCCACAGCTCCCGGTGGGTCAGGTACAGGGCGTTGACCCCGAAGCGCAGCAGGTCGGGTGCGCGCATGTCGCCGACGACGCCGTGCTCGGCCAGCGCCTGGACGACGGCGTAGGCCTCGGGATGGCGCAGCACGACCTGGCTGCCGCGCCGGTCCGGCTCGCGCGGGGTGACCAGGCTGAAGCCGAGCCCGCCCGGCAAGGTGTCGGCGCAGTCGATCAGGAAGCCGGTCAGCGACAGGCTCTTGGCACGGACCCGGTCCAGGTCGACGCCGTCGAAGGCGGTCAGCGCGGCCTCCAGGGCCAGCAGCGACAGCATCGGCGGCGTGCCGATCCGGGCCCGGCCGATGCCCTCGGCCGGGGTGTAGCCGGCCGTCGGGCCGAAGGGGTCGGCGTGGCCGTTCCAACCGGTCAACGGGTGGTCGAAGGACTCCTGGTGACGGCCGGCGACATAGAGGAACGCCGGGGCGCCGGGGCCGCCGGAGAGGAACTTGTAGCCGCAGCCGACGGCGAGGTCGACGCCCCACTCGTCGAGCCGGAGCGGCACGGCGCCCGCCGCATGGCAGAGGTCCCACAGCATCAGCGCCCCGGCGGCCCGCACCGCCCGGGTGACGGCCGGGACGTCGAAGAGCTCGCCGGTCCGGTAGTCGACCGGGCTGTAGGCCGCCACCGCCACGCCTTCGCCGTGCGTCCGCAGGAAGTCCGGCAGCTCGGCGGGCGGGACGTACCCGACCCGGAGGCCGAACAGCCGGGCGACCGACTCGGCCAGGTACCGGTCGCTGGGGAACTGCCCGGGGTCGGTCAGCAGCAGCGGCCGTCCCGGCCGCATCCTGGCGGCGGCGCAGAGGGCGTTGAACAGCTGGACGCTGGTGGAGTCCCCGGCGACGGTCTGCCCCGGGGCCGCGCCGAGGAGTCGGCCGATCCGGTCGCCCACCCGCAGCGGCGCCGCCCACCACGCCTCCTCGTTCCAGGAGCGGACCAGCCCGCTGCCCCACTGCCGCTGCACCACGTCCGCCATCGCGGGCGGCACGGCGGCCGGCAGCGCGCCGAGCGAGTTGCCGTCCAGGTAGACCAGCCCGTCCGGCAGCAGGAACCGCCGCCGCAGGTCGGCCAGCGGGTCGGCGGCGTCGAGCTCCTCCGCCCGCCGTTCGAGGGCTTCCAGGGTTCCGGAGGCCTCGGGGGTACGGGCGGCCGAGGGGCCGGGGACAGGAGTGCGCACGTCGGGCTCCTACCGGGAGGGTGGCGCGGCCAGCCGGGCCAGGGTGGCGACGATCTCCCGGGAGGCCGGGGAACCGGGCTCGATCAGGGTGTAGTGGCCGGTGCCGGGCAGGACCAGCAGCTCGGCGTCCCGGTGGGCCGCCGCGTAGTCGGAGAACTGGGCGAGCGGCACCTCCTCGTCCTCGGCGCCGTGCAGCAGCACCGTGCGGACCCCCGTGCTGCCGTGCTCGCGCAACAGGGTGAGCGGGTCGACCAGCGGCAGCCGGGACGCCACCTGGTCGGCCCCGCCCAACAGTTGGAGGGCCGCGCCGTTGCTGAGGTCGGCCCGGACGGTGGCGGCGAGGTCGGTCACCGGCGCGAGCGCCAGCACGGCGGTCGGCAGGCTGCGGGTGTGCCAGGGCGAGTCCTCGGGCAGCAGCGCGCGGGCGGCGGCCCAGAGCGCGAGGTGGCCGCCGGAACAGTGGCCGGCCAGGGTGTAGGGCCGCCCGGCCGGGATGGTGTCGACGGCCAGGGCGATGTCGTCGAAGGTCTCGGGGTAGCCGCCGGCGCCGCCCGAGCGGCGGAAGCCGGGCAGCACCACGGTGAAGCCCTGCTGTGCCAGATGGGCGGCGTAGGGCGTCAGATGCATCCGGTCGTAGCGCCAGTACCCGCCGTGCAGCAGCACCACCATCGGGGCCTCGGCGCCGTCGCCGTCGACGGCCGGCCAGAGGTCGTAGACCTGCTGGGGGTGCGGGCCGTAGCGGTGGTGCCGGGGTGCCAGCACCGGCTTCAGGCTGAGGACGCGGCGCTCCTCCTCCAGTGCCCCGGGCGAGGGCGACCTGCGGGCCTCGGAACTGCGGGTCTCGGAACTGCGGGTCTCGGAACTGCGGGTGTCAGGCATGGCTGCGGGCCGTCCAGAGTTCGGGGAACACCGGGCGCACCGACCGCTTCTCCAGCCAGGCCAGGCCGGCCGTGCCGCCGCTGCCGGACCTGGCGCCCATGGCACGGCGGGTGGCCAGCACATGGTCGCCGCGCCAGCGCAGCACCAGCTCGGCCACCTCGGTGAGCAGCTCGGCCAGTCGCACCAGCGGATCGTGCTGCGGCCCGGCGTAGACCAGCCGCCAGGCCTCCTCGACCCCCGGGTCGGGCCGGTAGCCGAGGGTCAGGTCGCGCCGGAGCACCTGCTCCGGCACCGGCAGCCCTCGGCGCTGCAGGTAGCCGAGCACCTCGTCGTAGAGCGACGGGCTGCTCAGCGCCTGCTCCAGTTCGGCGTGGACGGCCGGGTCCCCCCGGTGCGCGTTGACCATGCTCCGGCTCTTGTCGCCGAGCAGGAACTCCAGGTGCCGGTAGGAGGTGGACTGGAAGCCGGACGCGTTGCCGAACGCGGCACGGAAGCCGTTGAACTGAGCCGGCGTCAGCGCGGCGATCGGGGCCCAGCAGCCGTTCAGCGCACGGTGGCTGCGGCAGCTCCGCGCCAGGGCGTCCAGCGCCGCGTCGAAGTCGTCCTTGGCGAAGGCGTCCCTGGCGGTCCGCCACTCATGGACGATCAGGTGGAACCAGAGCTCCATCACCTGGGTGGTGACCAGGAAGGCCGGCTCGTTCGGGTCGTTGGTCAGCGGCCGTTGGAGCGAGCCGAGGAGGGAGGCGTGGACGTAGTCCTCGTACGGCGTCGGCCCGTCGAACTGGAGGAAGGGGCACCCCTCGGAGCCGGCGTCGAGGTCGGGCTCGTCCTGGGGCTGAAGGTCGGGCATGGCACTCCGTAGGTTCGGACGGGTCCGGCCCGGTCGGGCCGGGGGCGGCTGACGGTGCGGTGGCCGGAGCCGGGCGCGGGCCGGTCAGTCCGGCAGCCCGAGGTGGGCGCCGCCGGTGGCGTCCAGGCACTGGCCGGTGATCCAGCGGGCGCCGTCCCCGGCGACGAAGGCCACCACGTCGGCGATGTCGGCGGGACGGCCGACCCGGTTGAAGGCCGAGGCCGCCGCAGCGGCGGCCAGCACCCGGGGGTCGTTCAGGGTCGGGTTGATCTCGGTGAAGGTGAAACCGGGCGCGACCGCGTTCACGGTGATCCCGCGCGGGCCGAGCTGCTGCGCCAGGGTGAGGGTGAGGGTGTCGAGGGCGCCCTTGGTCATCGCGTAGGCGCCGATGTGCGGGACCGCGATCCGGGTGACCCCGGAGGAGATGTTGATGATCCGGCCCCCGTCCCGAAGCCGGTCCAGGCCGTACTTGATCAGGAAGAACGGCGCCTTGACGTTGACCGCGAAGAGGTGGTCGTACTCCTCCTCGGTCACGTCGGCGATCCGCTTCGGCAGGGTGATCCCGGCGTTGTTGACCAGGATGTCGACGCCGGGCCGACCGCCCGCGTCCACCAGACCCTTGTCGAAGGCCGACCAGAGCGCCTCCGCGTCCCCGGGTACGCCGAGTCGGGCCTGGACCGCGAAGGCCCGTCCGCCGTCGGCGGTGATCCCGGCGACGGTCTCCTCGGCGGCGGCCCGGTCGTGGCCGTAGTGGACGGCGACCAGGGCGCCCAGGCCGGCCAGCCGTTGGGCGACGGCCCGGCCGATGCCCCGGCTGCCGCCGGTCACCAGGGCGGTGCGGTCCTGGAGTTCTGCGGTGCTGGTCATGGGTTGCTGGCTCCTGCGGTCGGGGGGAGGGACGGGGGCGGAGAGGGACGGGGAGAGGGAGGCGGTCGGGGCGGGCGGTCAGGCGTCGAAGTCCAGGTCGATCCGGTCGGACGCCGGTCCGGCGCGACAGGCCAGGGTGTAGCCGGCGGCCAACTCGGCCGCGTCCAGGGCGTACTGACGGTCCATGGTGACCGCGCCGAGGAGCACCCTGGCCCGGCAGCTGCCGCAGAGTCCGTCGCGACAGGAGTAGGGGGTCTCCGGCCGGACGCGCAGCAGCGCGTCCAGCACCACCCGGTCCTCCGGGCGCAGCTCCACGGTGCTGGTACGGCCGTCGAGACGCGCGGAGACCAGGACCCCGCCGGTCCGCCCGGCGGGGGGCGGCTGCCGGGCCGGGCCCGGGTCGGCGGAGGCGGAGGAGGTGGAGGTGATGGCGGAGGCGCCGGTGGTGGAGAACAGCTCGAAGCGGACCCGGGCCGGGTCGGCGCCCCAGCGTTCCAGTGAGTCCCGGGCGAGTTCCACCAGTCCCAACGGCCCGCACAGGTAGTACTGGGCGCGGTCCCCGGGCTCGACGCCGAGCAGCGCCAGCAGGGCGGGCAGCCGGGCGCCGTCGATCCGGCCGCTCAGCAGGTCGCTCTCCCTGGCCTCCCGGGACAGCACGTGCAGCACCGAGAACCGGCCGACATGGGCGTCCTTGAGGTCGGAGAGCTCGTCGGCCAGCAGCACCGAGCGTGCGCTGCGGTTGGCGCAGACGAGCGAGACCCGGCAGCCCGGGTCCGCGCGCAGGGCGGCGGCGGCGATGCTGAGCAGCGGGGTGACGCCGCTGCCCCCGCCGATCAGCACATGGTGCGCGCCCGCCTCCTCGACCAGGGTGAAGTGGCCGGTGGGCGGCGAGACTTCGAGCAGGTCGCCGACGGCCAGCGCGGTCGTGGCGTACTCGGCGAAGCCCCCGGGGCCCAGGTACTTGACCACCAGCCGCAGGCCCCGGCGCTCCCCCGGCGGCAGGCAGACGGAGTAGCTGCGCCGCAGTTCGCGCCCGGCCTGGTGCGAGCGGACGAGAACGTGCTGCCCGGGACGGTGGGCGAAGGTCTCGGCCAGCCGGTCCGGGAGGTCCAGGGTGATCGCCGTGGCCCGGTCGCCGACCGGCTCGGTGCGGCTGACCCGCAGCGGGTACCAGCCGGTCCGGCGCGGCCGTCCCTCGGCGGGGACGGCGGCAGGAGTGGCAGCGGTCGTGGTCATGAGTATCCGTCACACCGCCTTCAACTGGGCGAAGGTCTCCCGGCAGGCGGTGCAGACCAGGACGGACTGGCAGCGGGTCGCCCCGAACGGACTCTGCGGCCTGGTGGCCGAGGAGCCGCAGTGCGGGCAGGGCACGCCGGTGCCCAGCCGCAGGGTCGGCGGCGCGTCGGCCGGACCGGGGGGCGCGATGCCGTGCTCGACGAGTCGGCTGCGGCCCTCCTCACTGATCCAGTCGCTGCTCCAGGCCGGCCGGAGCACCTGCCGCACCCGTCCGCCGGGGTGGCCGGACACCTCCAGCACCGCCAGGATCTCGGACTCGATCACCGTCAGCGCGGGGCAGCCGAGGCGGGTGGGCGTGATCAGCACCTCCAACCGGCCGTCGGCGGCGCGCTCCACGGCTCGCACGATGCCCAGGTCGTCCAGGGTGAGCACGGGCAGTTCGGGGTCGGGCAGAGCACCGACCCGCGCCCGGACCCGCGACAGCGGCAGTGCTAGCGACAGTGGCAGTGGCGTGGGCTCGGTCACCAGTTGCCCCCGGGATACTGCAGCCGTACCGATCGGAACTCGGCCAGCAGCGGCTCCAGCGCCTCGGTGTGCCGTCCCGAACGGCCGCCGGTGGCGGGCCGGTCGGGGCCGGGCGGGGTCAGCCGGGCCCGGTCCAGCACCTCGGCCACCCCCAGCGCCCAGTCCGAGCGCAGCCGTTCGGGCGCGACCGCCGAACCCGCCGCGTCCAGCCGCCGGACCCGGTCGTCGGTCTCGAACAGTTCCGCCGCGTAGGGCCAGACCAGGTCGAGCCCGGCCTGCATCCGGCGGCGGCTCTCGGCGGTGCCCCGGCCCAGCCGCACCGTCCACTGGTCGGCGTGCATCCGGTGGTACTCGGACTCCAGGGCCGCGTGCGCGCCGAGTCCGGCCAGCACCTCGTCGGAGGTCTCCGCCAGGGCACGGTGGAGCAGGGTGCTGTAGTGCGCCCAGAGCAGCTGCCGGGCGACGGTCTGCCCGAAGTCCCCGTTCGGCAGCTCCACCAGCAGGCAGTTGCGGAAGGCACGGACGCTCCGCCCGTAGGCGAGGTCGTCCTCGCTGCGCCCGGTGCCGTCCAACTGCCCGCTCCGGGTGAGCAGGGTGCGGGCGTGGCCGAGCAGGTCGAGGGCGATGTTGGCGAGCGCGAGGTCCTCCTCGATGGTGGGCGCCCGGGTCACCCAGCCGCAGAGCCGCTGGCTGAGGACGAGGGCGTCGTCGCCGAGCGCCAGCGCGTACCCGGCCAGGTCCGGGTCGCGGTCCGGGTCGCGGGTCGGGTTCGCGGTCGGGGTCACCGTCGGGTTCGCGGTCGGGCCGTGGTCAGCCGTCATGGCTGCCCTCCCCCGGGGCCGGGACATCGCCGCCGCCGTCCGCGTCCGCGTGCCCTTCCGCGCGCCCGTCGGCGTTGAGTGCCACATAGTGCTCCGGGTAGCGGTAGGGCTTGCCGGCCGCGTTGCTGAAGAAGGGGTCCTTCTCGCTCGGCGAGGTGGCGTGGACGGCGTCGCTGCGCACCACCCAGAGCGAGGCCGGGTCGCCGCGCCGGGTGTACAGGTCACGGGCGTTGGCCAGCGCCATCGCGGCGTCCGCGCCGTGCACGGAGCCCACGTGCTGATGGGCCAGGCCCCGGCGCGGCCGGACGAAGACCTCCCAGGGGGTCGGCCGCCGGACCGGCGGTGAGCTGCTCATCCGACCCGACTCCCCTCGTCCGCGCCGTCGGCCGGTGCTGCCCCGGCGGCCTGTTCCGCTTCGGCGGCCTCCGCCGCCGCGTAGGCGTCGACGGCCTCGCGGACCCAGGCGCCGTCTCGGTGCGCGGCCAGCCGGTGCGCCCGCCGTTGCCGTCCGGTCCGGGAGTCGTCGCCGAGCGCGGCGCGGTACAGCTCCCAGTCGACCGGGCCGAAGTCGTAGTGCCCGCGTTCCGGGTTCCAGGCGATCGCGGGATCGGGCAGGGTGAGGCCCAGCCGCTCGGCCTGCGGCACGCAGTTGTCGACGAAGCGCTGCCGCAGCTCGTCGTTGGTGTGCCGCTTGACGCCCCACAGCATGGCGCGCCGCGACATCGCGGCGCCCATGGCCGCGCCCCGCTCGTCGCTGCCCCCGGCGGCGGTGTCCGGTGGGCCGAACATCAGCGCCACCGCCGGGAGCCACCAGCGGTCGACGGCGTCCTGCGCCATCTCCCGCTGGGCGGGCGTCCCTTGGCAGAGCGCGTGCAGTACGTCGTAGCCCTGGCGGACGTGGAACGCCTCCTCCTGGCAGACCCGGCGCATGGCGCGGGCGTAGGGACCGTAGGAGGTCCGGCACAGCGGGACCTGGTTGACCACGGCGGCACCGTCCGTCAGCCAGGCGATGGCTCCGGTGTCGGCCCAGGTGAGCGCGGGGTGGTCGAAGGTCGCGGCATAGTTCTGCTGGCCCCGGTGCAGGGCGTCCAGCAGTTCGTCGCGCTCCACGCCGAGGGTCTCCGCCGCCGCGTAGAGGTAGAGCCCGTGCCCGGCCTCGTCCTGGACCTTGGCCAGCAGGCTCGCCTTGCGGTGCAGCGAGGGGGCACGGGTGATCCAGGCGCCCTCGGGCTGCATCCCGATGATCTCGGAGTGGGCGTGCTGGGCTATCTGACGGATCATCATCCTGCGGTAGCCGTCCGGCATCCAGTCGCGCGGCTCGATCTGCTCACCGGCGGCGAGCACGGCGTCGAAGTACTCCTGCAGCCCCGCATGCCCGTTGGGTCCGGTCGGCCCGACCCCGACGCCGGTCTCGGCACCGGCCCCGGCGCCGGTCCCGGCCTCGGGCGTGCTCGTCTCAAAGGGCACGGAACGGCCCCCGCTCCGTGCGCGGCGGCCTGCCTGCCGGCGGCCGACCGATCGACGGTCGGCCGGCAGGGCGCGACGCGGCGGCCCTGCGGATCATTGGCAGCACCTGGGTCCACCCCTCCGTCGGCGACTGCCGGGGTGGCAGCGCCTTCCACAGGAGAAGAGTCGCGGTCCACCCGCCGCGATCCCCGGTGCTAAGTGATGAGCGTCACAGGGGGGAGGCGGAGTGTCCGGCGCCTTTGCCTCCTCTCTCCTCGGTAGTCCGTCAATTCGGCCGTCAGTGCCGGGGTTCGCGCCCGTTCCGGGGCGGGCTCGCGAGGGGCGCGGCCAGGACGCGCCGAGAAGGGTTGGGCCATGAGCGCGATCAGGACGATGCTCGTCGAGCTGACCGGGACACCGGAGTTCGCCGACGGTGTCGGTGACGACGAGGACCTCAGCGCCAGTGGCATGGACTCGGGGGACCTGGTCCGGCTGGTCCTGCTGATCGAGGAGCGCACCGGCCAGGAGGTCTCCGCCGAGGACCTGGAGGGCCTCACCACCATCGCCGACTACGAGCGCTTCCTGGCGGCTCGCGGCACCGGCACCGGCACCGAGGCCCGCTGATGTGGCTGACGCAACTGCTGCTGCGCAACCGCCAGTGCTTCCCTGACCGCACCGCCCTGGTGGACCACCGGCGCTCGCTGACCTGGTCCCAGCTCCACGACCGGACCCTGGAGCTGGCCCACGGCCTGGCCGCCGTCGGGATCCGCTCGGGCGACCGGGTCGCGGTGCTCTCGCTGGACCGGATCGAGGTGCTGGAGACCTACTTCGCGCTGGCCAGGATCGGCGCGCTGTTCGTCCCGCTGAACCACAGCCTCACCCCGGCCGAGGTGGCCGGGGCGGTGGAGCGCTCGGGCGCGGTCGCGGTGGTCGGCGAGGACGAACTGCTGGCCCGGCACCCGGAGCTGCCCGTGCGCTGGCGGATCTCGCTGGAGGACCCGGCCTTCGCGGCCCTGGGCCGCGACGCGGAACCCACGGCCCGGAGCGGCCCCGGCCACGTCCCCGGCGTCCCCCGCCTCCCCGACGTCGGCTTCGACGACGTCCCCGACACCGTCCCCGACGACGCCCCGGCCGCGATCCTGCACACCTCGGCAACCACCGGGCTGGCCAAGGGCGTCACCGTCGACCACGCCTCCTTCCGGGCGATCGCGCTCGGCTGGCTCGCCGTGGCCGCACCCACGGACGACATGGTCCTGGTCAACTGCTGCCCGCTCTACCACGGCAGCATGGTCGTCTCGCTGACGTACATGGCGGCGGGCGCGACCATCGTGCTGCTGCCCGGCTTCACCCCGCAGGGCGCGCTGGAGGCGATCGAGGCCAACCGCGCCACCCACCTCTGGCTGGTCCCGCAGATGCTGCGCTTCCTGCTGCACGCCAAGGCCTCGGAACGGACCGACCTCTCCACCCTGCGCGAGATCCTCTACGGCGCGGCGCCGATGCCGATGGACATCTACGCCGATGCGCTGCGGCGGCTCGACTGCGGGTTCCGCCAGGTGTACGGGATGACCGAGGTGGGCGGCCCGTTCGTGACCCTGGGCCCGGACGAGCACCCGCCGGCCGACCGGCTGCCGGAGTCGCTCCCGGCCGGGCGGGTGATCCCCGGCATGTCCGCCCGCGCCCTCGACCCGCAGGACCGCGAGTTGGGCCCCGACGCCATCGGCGAGATCTGCGTCCGGGGTCCCGGACAGATGCGCGGCTACTGGGGCAACGCCGAGGCCACCGCCGAGATCACCACCAAGGACGGCTGGATCCGCACCGGCGACCTCGGCTTCATCGACCGCGAGGGCTACATCCACCTGGTCGACCGCAGCAAGGACCTGATCATCCGGGCCGGCCAGAACGTCTACCCCTCGGAGGTCGAACGCGCGCTGCGCTCGCACCCGGCGGTGCGCGACGCGGCGGTGCTGGGCATCCCCGACGCCGACTACGGCGAGGTGCCGCTGGCCTACGTCGCGGCTCAGGAGGGCACCACCGCAGTCGAGTTGCAGCGCCACCTGGCGGAGCTGCTGGCCCCCTACAAGCGCCCCCGGCGGATCGAGTTCATCGACGAGGTGCCGCGCAACCCGGCCGGAAAGATCCTCAAGAAACTGCTGCGTGGCTGATGCCGGACCGGCCCAGGCCGAGCGGGTGCTGACGGAGCGGGTACTGGCCGAGCGGGTGCTGGCCGAGCTGACGGCGCTGGCACCCCGGCTGGCCGCGCTCGGCGCAGCCCTGGGCCTCGCCCGCGTCGACGAACCGGCCGCACCCCGCCCGGCTCCCGGCGAAGCGGCCCTGGCGGCGCCGATGCACCCGACCCGGCGCCGCGAGTTCCTGGCCGGACGCCGGGCGCTGCACCGCGCGATGGCGACGGCGGGCCTGCCGCCGGCCGAGGTCCTGCGGGACGGCAGACGGCCGCTGCTGCCGGAGGGCTGCGCCGCCTCGATCAGCCACTCCGGCGGGCTGGCCGTGGCCCTGGCCGGTCCCGGGCCCCGGCTGCG
>Ga0302314_10015630_pt1 | contig 12884 bp, 8 predicted proteins | sample III_Palsa_N2_3_FD_200533 | JGI IMG/M metagenome (GOLD analysis project Ga0302314, IMG submission 200533) | Peat permafrost microbial communities from Stordalen Mire near Abisko, Sweden - III_Palsa_N2_3 | ecosystem: Environmental > Terrestrial > Soil > Palsa > Peat permafrost | place: Sweden...
TGGCACCAGCCCTGCTCGCGAACCACCGCCCACACCCTTGCGCAAGGCATCAGCCCCCGCAGGCCCGGCCGCGACTTCACCGCACCCGCGCCGAACCGCCTGTGGGTCGCCGACCTGACGATGCCGCTCCCTCACCGGTGGAACCGGTCGGCTCCAAGGTGGGGGCCGTGACCTGTTTCTCGGGCCGGGCGTCGTGGCAGGTGGCGAGGGGGGACGTTCGGCCCTGTGCAGGGGCCCTGTCGCCCCTGACGCCGTGTCTGGGCGCGGAGGACCGTGGCGGGTATGACTATTCCGGTGTCCAGGCACGATGCGGTCGGTGCCGAGTCCGCGCCGTCTGCCGAACCCGCACACCAGGAAGCTGACCTGCTGCCGCAGGGACTGAGCAGCGGGCAGGTCGCGGCGCGTGTTGCTGCCGGGCAGGTGAACCGGGTCGGGTCGGGACCCAGTCGCACGGTCGCGGACATCGTGCGGGCCAATGTGCTGACGCGGTTCAACGCTCTGCTGGGCGGCCTGCTCGTGGTGATCCTGGTGGTGGGACCGCTCCAGGATGCGCTGTTCGGGCTGTTGCTGGTCGCGAACAGCGGGATCGGGATCGTCCAGGAGTTGAGGGCGAAATACGCGCTGGAGCGGCTGACCGTGCTGCAGGCGCCGGGTGCGCGGGCGGTGCGCGACGGTGCGGTGACCGCTGTCCCCCTGGACGGGCTGGTGGTGGACGACATCGTGGTGCTGGACGCCGGTGACCAGGTCGTGGTCGACGGCGTGGTGCTGCTGGCCCAGGGGCTGGAGGTGGACGAGTCCCTGCTGACCGGCGAGTCGGAGCCGGTGGACAAGGCGGTCGGGGCGCAGGTCCGGTCGGGGAGTTTCGCCGCTGCGGGCCACGGCTGGTACCGGGCGGTGCACGTGGGCCAGGCGGCCTACGCCGTCGCGCTGGCCGCGCAGGCGCGCCGTTTCGTACCGGTGCGCTCGGAACTGCGCGAGGTCACCGACCGGGTGCTGCGCATGGTCACCTGGGTGCTGGTGCCCACGGCCGTGCTGCTGGTGACCACGCAGTTGCTCGCGGCGCGCGGTCCGGGATGGCCGGACGCTGTCCGTGGCAGCGTTGCGGGGGTGTCCGGGATGGTGCCGGAGGGCTTCGTCCTGCTGACCAGCATGGCCTTCGCGCTCGGGGTGGTGCGCCTGGCACGCCGGCGGGTGCTGGTGCAGGAACTGCCGGCGATCGAGGCACTTGCCAGGGTCGATGTGGTCTGTGTCGACAAGACCGGCACCCTGACCGAGTCCGCGATGCACGTCATCGGCATCGAAATGCTCGGGGACGGCCCTCTGGCGGAACAGGCGCTCGGTGCCCTGGCCGCAGCCGACCCGAACCCCAATCCGACCCTGTCCGCGCTCACGGAGCGCTTCGCCGACCCCGGGTGGAAGCCCACGGCGTCGGTCGCCTTCTCCTCGGCCCGCAAATGGAGCGCTGCCACCTACCCCGTTCACGGAACCTGGGTACTGGGGGCGCCGCGCCTGGTCCTGCGGAAGGGGTCCAGCGAAGTCCTGGAGCAGGCCGATCGGATCGCTGCGAGCGGCCTGCGGGTCCTGCTGCTTGCCCGCAGCACTTCCGACGTGATCGGTGAGCAACTGCCCGCTGATCCGCGCCCGGTCGCGCTGGTGTCGCTGCAGGAGCGGATTCGTCCGACCGCGGCCGCCACCTTGGACTACTTCGCCCGCCAGGGCGTCGCGGTCAAGGTCCTGTCCGGCGACGCCCCGCCCACGGTGGGCGCCATCGCCGCCGCCCTGGGGTTGGCGGGCGCCGACCGTCCGCTCGACGCGTCCACCCTGCCCGAGGATCAGGACCGGCTCGGCCTGGTCCTGACGGAGACCAGCGTGCTGGGGCGGGTGACCCCGCAGCAGAAGCTCGCGATCGTCACAGCCCTGCAGAAGCGCGGCCACACGGTGGCGATGACCGGCGACGGGGTCAACGACGTCCTCGCGTTGAAGCAGGCCGACATCGGCGTGGCCATGGGGGCCGGATCCTCAGCCGCCAGGGCGGTGGCCCGCCTGGTGCTCCTGGACAACAGCTTCGACGCGCTCCCCGGAGTGGTGACCGAGGGCCGGAAGATCATCAGCAATGTGGAGCGGGTCGCGGGGCTGTTCCTGACCAAGACCGTCTACGTGATGCTGCTGGCCGTCGCGGTCGGCGTGACCGGCCTGCCGTTCCCGTTCTTCCCCCGGCATCTGACCGTGATCTCCACGCTCACCATCGGCGTCCCCGGCTTCTTCCTGGCCCTGTCCCCACGCGCCCCGCGGGTTCAGTCCGGCATCCTGCGCCGGGTCGTGCGCTTCGCCGCACCGGCAGGCCTGGTGGCCGCTGCCGCCGCCTACACCGCCTACGCGGTCGCCCGCGCGCAGACCGGCGACGACGCGGCCGACGCGCGCACCGCGGCGACCCTGGTGATCACCGCCGTCGGCCTGTGCGTGCTGGCCCGGGCCGCCCGCCCCCTGACTGCGCCCCGCACCGCCCTGATCACCGCGATGGCCGCCATCGGCACCACGCTGCTGCTGCTTCCCGTGACCCGGCACTTCCTGGCCCTGGCCGCACTGCCCTGGGAGGTGTGGGTTGGCGCGGCGGTCCTCACCGCAGGTGCCGTGCTGCTGCTGCACGCGATGCGGGCCCTGCTCGAACGCTTCCTTCCCGCCCCGACGCAAGCAGGTGAGCCCGATGTCCACGACCAGTGAGCGCACACCGCCTCCCACGGCAGTCCTGCCGGCCGGTCTGACCGGGGCCCAGGCAGCCGAGCGTCTGGCCCGCGACGGGGCCAACGCCCTGCCCGCGCCCCGGCCGACCCGCTTGTGGCAGCGGGTCGTGATGCAGCTGCGCGACCCGCTGGTCGCGGTACTGCTGGTTGCCGCGGCCCTCACCCTGGCCACTCGGGACTGGACCGACGCAGGCGTGATCCTGCTGGTCATCGTGGTCAACACCGGCATGGGCATCACCCAGGAAGTGAAGGCGGACAAGGCCATCACCGCGCTGACGGCCATGGCCGCGCCCGAGGCCCGGGTCCAGCGCGACGGCCGCCAGCTCAGCATCCCCTCCGCCGAGGTCGTCGTCGGCGACCTGCTGCTGCTCGGCGAGGGCGAGATCGTCCCGGCCGACGCCGAGGTCGTCGAAGCCGCCGCCCTCCTGGTCGACGAATCGGCGCTGACCGGCGAGTCGGTACCGGTGGACAAGGCCGCTTCCGGCGTCCTCTCGGCGGGCACCGTCGTGGTCCGCGGTCGCGGCCGGGCGAAGGTCACCGCGACCGGCACCGCCAGCGCCCTGGGCCGGGTCGCGGCCCTGATGACCAAGGGGCCGACGCTGACGCCGCTGCAGCACCGGCTGGTCGGTGTGGGCCGGGCCCTGGCCGCCGCGGCGGTCGTGCTGTGCGCCGTGGTCATGGCCATCGGCCTGGTCCGCGGCCAACCGGTGGAACTGATGGTGATCACCGCCATCAGCCTGGTCGTCGCCGCCGTCCCCGAGTCCCTGCCCGCCGTGGTCACCCTCGCCCTGGCTCTGGGAGCCCGCCGGATGGCCGTCCGCAACGCTCTGGTCCGACGGCTGCCCGCGGTGGAGACCCTGGGCTCGGTCACCGTTCTGGCCACGGACAAGACCGGCACCCTGACCGAGGGCACCATGGTCGCCCGCGCCCTGTGTACCCCGCTCGGCGACGCCGCCCTGACCGGCACCGGCTACGGGCCGGACGGGCAGGTCACCCGCGAGGGCCGGCCGCTGACCGCCGCCCGGGCCCCGGACCTGCGGGACCTGCTGACCGCCGCCGTGCTGTGCAACGACGCAGCCCTGCGCCCGCCCACCGCCGAAACCCCCGACTGGACCGCGCTCGGCGACCCCACCGAAGCCGCCCTGCTGGCCGCAGCTCGCAAACTCGCACTCGACCCCTCAGAACTCGCCCTGGCCCTTCCGCGAAGCGCCGAGGTGCCCTTCGACAGCGATCGGCGCCGGATGACCACCGTCCACCGGCTCCCCGACGGCGGAGTGCGGATCATCTGCAAGGGCGCGCCCGAGACGCTCCTGCGCACCGCCCTGCTCGCCGACCCCGAGGAGGCGATCTCCCGCGCGGCCGACCGCGCCGAGCGCTTCGCCCGGGACGGCTACCGGGTCCTCGCCGTCGCCGCACGCGACAGCGACCAGGCCACCGCCCCCGGCGAACCGACCGCCCCGGACCTGGAACAGGGCCTGCACCTGCTCGGCCTGATCGCGATCCTGGACCCGCCACGCCCCGCCGCGGCCGCCACCCTCGCTGCCTGCCGCACCGCCGGCATCACCCCCGTGCTGATCACCGGTGACCACCCCGCCACCGCCCGCTCCATCGCCACCGCCCTGGGCATCGTCACCCCCGGCGAGGCCGTCATGGACTGCGGGGAACTGGACCGCGCCACCCCCGCGACGATCAACGCCACGCGGGTCTTCGCCCGCGCCACCCCCGAACAGAAGCTCCGCATCATCCAGGCGTTGCAGGAGGCCGGGAACGTGGTCGCGATGACCGGCGACGGCGTCAACGACGGCCCCGCGCTGCGCCGCGCCGACATCGGCATCGCCATGGGCAAGCGCGGCACCGAAGTCGCCCGCCAGGCAGCCGACCTGGTCCTGGCCGACGACGAACTGGGCACCGTGGTCGCCGCCGCCGAGGAGGGCCGGCGCGTCTACGCCAACATCCGCCGCTTCCTCCTCTACGCCCTGGCCGGCGGCACCGCCGAGATCCTGGTCATGCTCATCGGCCCCTTCGTCGGCCTGCCGCTGATCCTGCTGCCCGCCCAGATCCTGTGGGTCAACCTGCTCACCCACGGCCTGCCCGGCGTCGCCCTGGGCAGCGAACCCGTCGACCCCGACACCATGCGCCACCCACCACGACCCCCCGCCGAAAGCGTCCTGGGCGCCGGACTGTGGCAGCGGATCCTGCGCGTGGGCCTGGTCATCACCGCCGTCACCCTCGGCGTCGCCCTGTGGGGCCACGCCACCGACCGCCCCTGGCAGAGCATGGCCTTCTTCGCCCTGGGCACCACCCAGCTCACCGTCGCCCTCGCCTCCCGCGCCCGCCCCGGCACCCGCACCAACCCCCTGCTCCCCCTAGCCGTCACCGGAGCCCTGCTCCTGCAACTCGCCGCCCTGTACCTGCCGCCGTTGCGCGACCTCCTGGGCACACACCCGCTGTCCCTGCTCGAACTGGGCGTCGTCTGCGCCCTGTCGACCCTCGGCTACGCAGCCTTCAAACTGGACCGCCTCATCCACCCCGGCGAACACCTCAGGGAGTGACACCCGAAAGTCATCGGCCACAGACGGGTGAAGTGGTGGCTCTGCTTGAGCAGGATAGCGAACCCCGCCTCGGCGCATCCGGCGATCACCAGCAGGAACCAGTCCATCGAGCCACCTACCCCATTCGCCGCCGGAGACGGCGGCACCCCCAAGGGGGAGGCCGCATGGGCATGCAGACCAGCCTGCCCCCGCAGCCCTCGGCCGCCGACGCCTTCAACGCGACGTCGTCCGGCCCCACAGGCGACGTCGCCGCGCCCAGGACCCTAGCGCCCGGCGCCCTGCCCACCGCGCGCGCCCTGCCCGCGTCAACCCCGCTGCGGATAAAAATTCCCAGCACCGCGGTCGACGCCCCGCTGACCCCACTCGAGCTGGACACGTCCGGCCGACTCGGCGTCCCGCCCGACGACATCCGCAACCTGGCGGGCTGGTACCGCGACAGCCCCCACCCCAGGAACCGCCGGAAACGCCATCATCGACAGCTACGTCGACACCAGCAGCGGCCCCGCCGTCTTCTACAACCTCGGCGCACTGCACAAGGGCAACACCGTCGAGATCGACCGCAAGGACGCCACCACCGCCGTGTTCACCGTCGACGCCGTCGAGGTCTACGCCAAGGACGCCTTCCCCTCCACCCGCGTCTACGGACCCACCGACACCCCGCAACTACTCCTGATCACCTGCGGCGGCTACACCAGAGCCACCGGCTACCTGGGGAGCGTCGTCCTGTACGCCCACCTCACCGGCAGCCGCCACACCCGACGGCACCGGCGGACAGCAGCGGGGCCCAGGTATCCGCGCTCCACCTCGGCGGTGTCGTGCAGCAGCGACTGCTGGACGGTGACCAGGATGCCCGGCTCCACGGCGCGGGCGCGCCGCTCGGGTCCGGCCGGACCACCTCACCTACGGGTCCACGCGAACTTGCTGCTGTTCCCCGGAGAGCTGGTCGCCGCCGGGGGGATCCGAAGTGCACTGAACTCCGTCGGCGGTCTTGGTGAGGAGGTCGAGCCGGGCAGTCGTGGTTCAGCGCGTCGCACCCCGCAGAATTCGGAGTGGTCCGAGGAGTGCGGGGAACGCTCCGGGCCGGTCGGGCCCCGGGAAGGGCCTGTTGGGCCCTGGGCCGTTTCCGAGGCGGGGCGGAGAGTGGGGTGTGCGTACCCATCACCATCGCGAGGGGTCCACCTCATGTCCAAGGTCCGGCACCAGCCCGCTGCAGCGCAGGCCCTGCTTGCGGACGGCACCACTGTCACCATCCGTCCGCTGTCGCCGGCCGACCATGCGGCCGTCCTGGACCTGCACGCCCGGCGGATGTCGCCGGGCAACCAGCGGCTGCGGTTCTTCGCCATGAGCCGTCTGGCCCCAGCCGAGTCGGCCGCACGACTGTGTGCCGCCCCACGCGCGGGCTTCCTTGCCCTGGGGGCGGTGGCGGCGGACGGTGGCCCGCACGAGCGGCTCGTCGGGGTCGTCGAATACCACGTGATCGAGGCGTACGACGGAGACGGCCGCCCCGACCAGGTGGCCGATTTCGCCGTGGCCGTCGCCGATGACTGGCACGACCAGGGGATCGCCACACTGCTGATCGAGCATATGGCCCACGCCGCCCGCAGCCGGGGCATCCGTGTCCTCCAGGCGGACGTACTCGCTGAGAACGTCCTCATGCACAAGGTCTTCGCCGACCTAGGCCTGCACGTGGAGCGACTGGTGGACGGCCCGGAGGTACGGGCCCTGGTCCGGTTGGACGAGGGCGCGGAGGCCTACCGGGCGAGCGTGGACGAACGCGGTCGGCGGGCGGACGTCGCCAGCCTGATTCCGCTGCTGCAACCGCGCTCGGTCGCGGTGCTCGGGGTGTCGCGCCGTCCCGGTTCGGTGGGACGGAGCGTGCTGCTGAAGATCCGCCAGGGCCACTTCCAGGGTCGGCTGTGGGCGGTCCACCCGAAGCGCCCCTCGGTGGCCGGAGCACAGTGCTATCCCTCGGTGGCAGGCCTGCCCGGGGTGCCCGACCTGGCGGTGCTGGCCGTGCCGGCCGACCAGGTGCCCACCGTCGCGGAGGAGTGCGGACGGGCGGGTGTGCGGGCGCTCGTGGTGCTGTCTGCCGGCCTCGACCGGAACCAGGCCAGGACGCTGCTGGACTCCTGTCGCCGTCACAGCATGCGCATGGTCGGCCCGAACTGCCTGGGCATAGCCTCCACCGACCCGCTGGTGCGGCTGGACGCCCAGTTCGGCACGGTGGTACCGGCCCCCGGCAACGTCGGGATCGCCGTGCAGTCGGGCGGGGTGGGCATCGCACTGATGGAACACCTGAACGCACTGGGCCTGGGAGTGTCCGACTTCGTCTCCCTGGGTGACAAGTACGACGTCAGCAGCAACGACCTGCTGCAGTGGTGGGAGAGCGACGACCGTACCGACCTGGCGATCCTCCACCTGGAGTCCTTCGGCAATCCCAGGGCGTTCTCCCGCACGGCCGGCCGGGTCGCCAGGTCGATGCCGATCCTGACCGTCGACGCCGGACGCTCCGCCGCCGGCCGCCGCGGTGCTGCCGCACGCACCGCCGCGGCAGCCGGCTCGGCCCTGGCCCGCGAGACGCTATTCGCCCAGGCCGGAGTCACCGCCACCCGCGGAATCGCCGAACTGGTCGAGGCCGCAGCCCTGATGCAGGCACAGCCGCTGCCGGGCCCGAGCGGCAGAGTCGCGGTCGTGTCCAATGCCGCCGGCATCGGGGTGCTGGCAGCGGACGCCTGCGCCGACGCCGGACTCGGCGTCCCCGAGCTGTCGGCCGACCTGGTACGGGACCTGCTCGGCGTGCTCCCCACGGACGCGAGCACGGTGAACCCGTTGGACACCACACCCGCCGTCGGGCCGGGACAACTCGCCGCCGCCGTGGACCTGCTGGTGCGCAGCGGCTCCGTGGACGCGGTACTGCTGTGCCTGGCGCCCACCGCACTGGCCGAGGACCCGCTGCGGGACCTGCGGGCAGCGGCAGGGCGGCGCGACTGCCCGATCGTCCTGGTGGACCTGGCCCAGCAGCCCGCTGTCGGCTACCTACCCACCCAGGACGGCAGCCGGCTCCCCTCGTACGCGGACCCACAGACGGCGGCCCGGGCCCTGGCCCATGCGAGGGACCGGGCCCGCTGGCTCGCCGAGCCTTCCTCCGTCGTGTCCGACCCGGCAGGTGTGGACAGCCGGACGGCGGAAACACTGGTCCGGACCTTCCTGGCGGAGAATGCGGAGGGCGGCACGCTCGGCCTGCCCGCCACCGCCCGCCTGCTCCACTGCTACGGCCTGCCGGTGAGCGCGTCCCCCTCGACCGCCGCCGAGCACGGCGCCGGACTGTTCGCCGGTGTGGTCCAGGACCAGGTCTTCGGCCCGCTGGTGCTCTTCGGGAGCAGCGGCACGACCAGCGCCCTGGACCACCGGGCTGCCCGGCTGGCGCCGCTGACCAGGGCCGACATACGCGCCCTGCTCACCTCACCCCGCAGCTCCCCGCTGCTGCCCGGCCACCGGGGCACCCCCGTGGCCGACCTCGACGCCCTGGAGGACCTGCTGGCCCGGCTCAGCCAGATGGCCTGCGACCTGCCGGAACTCGCCGAGGTCGACCTCGGCCTCCGCATCACCGGAACCGGCGACCGCACCTGCGCCGATGCCCGGGTGCGCCTGGAACCCCGCAGGACACCCGACCCCTACCTACGACGCCTGCGCCGCATCCCCGGCGCCGACGGGCAGTGACGGCAGGGCTGTCGGTACAGCAGTACCGGCGGAAGAGGACCCGCCCGACCACCTCCGGAAAGGACTGCCATGACCATCCGGCTCAGCTATCTGCAGGCCACCGAGATCCTGGACTCCCGCAGCCGCCCCACTCTGCAGGTCGTCGCCGCCCTGGCCGACAACAGCCGCGCGCGGGCCGGAGTGCCCTCGGGTGCCTCGACCGGCTCCGGAGAGGCCGTGGAACTGCGGGACGGCGACCCGAACCGCTACAACGGCCAGGGAGTGCGCAAGGCCGTCGGCCACGTCAACAACGAGATCGCCGACAGCCTGCTCTCCCGTACCTTCGCCGACCAGGCCGCGCTGGACAACGCCCTGATCGAGCTGGACGGCACGGGCAACAAGTCCAGGCTGGGGGCCAACGCCGTCGTCGGCGTCTCGATGGCCGTCGCCCGCGCCAAGGCAGTCAGCGGGGGCATCCCGTTGTGGTACCACCTTGCGCCGCAAGGTGTCGAACCACGGCTGCCGGTACCGCATTTCAATGTGCTCAACGGCGGCGTCCACGCACCGGGGCCGCTCGACTTCCAGGAGTTCATGATCGCACCGCTCGGTGCACCGGACCTGCCTAAAGCCGTCCGGGCGGGCTCGGAGGTCTACGCGGCCCTTCGTCGCCGCCTGGCCGATGCGGGCCACGCCACCGGACTCGGCGACGAGGGCGGCTTCGCACCCGCCCTTCACCGCCCCGAGCAGGCCCTGACCCTGATCACCGCCGCCATCATCGATGCCGGCTACACGCCGGGACCCGACGGTGTCGCCATCGCCCTGGACGCGGCAGCCAGCCAGTTCCGCGGGCCCGACGGCACCTACCTGGTCGACGGCGAGAAGCTCACCAGCAGCGACATGATCGCCATGTACGGACAACTGGTCGCCGACTTCCCGATCTGGAGCATCGAGGACGGGCTGGGCGAGGACGACCGCGACGGCTGGATCGCCCTCACCGCCGCTCTGGGCGACCGCACCCAGCTGGTCGGGGACGACAACCTCACCACCAGCCCGGCCCGAATCCGCTCCGCCGTCCAGGAGAAGATCGCCAACGCCGTCCTGATCAAGCCCAACCAGATCGGCACGCTCACCGAGACCCTGGAGGCCCTGTCCGTCTGCCGCGAGGCCGGCTACGCCGCGATGGTGTCCCACCGCTCGGGCGAGACCGAGGACACCTTCATCGCCGACCTCGCCGTCTCCGCCGGTTGCGGCCAACTCAAATCCGGCGCCCCCGCCCGCGGCGAACGCGTCGCCAAGTACAACCGCCTCCTGGAAATCGCCGCCACCCACCCCCGCATGCCCTACGGAACAGCCTGACGCCATCGTGCCGATGCCCGTCCACTCCCTTGAGGACCCCAGAAATGAGCCCACTGCTGCACCACCGCGAACGGACCCAGGAGCCCGTACTCGAACCGCGCGCCGAACTGACCGGAACGGTCCTGCGGTTGAGCGTCTACCTCGCCGACGGCGAGCAGTACCACCACAAGCCGGCCTACGCCGAGATCGTCATCGCCGCGCACAGGGCCGGACTGGCCGGAGCGAGTGTCCTGCACGGTCTGGAAGGTTTCGGCCGCAGTTCCCGGATGATCCACACATCGCGGCTGCTGGACCTGGCTGACAACCTGCCGCTGATCGTGGTGGCCATCGACACTCCCGAACGCATCCGTGCCTTCCTCCCCACCCTGCGCGAGATCAGCCCGAACAGCCTGGCCACCCTCGACAGCGTCGAACTCGTCGCCCATGTCACGAACACCGCCTGAGGTTCCGGCCAGTCCAACGCAGCACTCCGTGCGACATCGAGCACGAACGGCACCACGAGAGTCCCACCGGGGACATGACATGAGGAGTCGCCATGACCGGCCAGACCCTGCCCTTCACCATCGGGACCCAGGTCACCTGCAAGGACGGCGTGTACGGGGAACTGACCCGGGTGGTCGTGGACCCCTTGGCCCACGTCCTGACCCACTTGGTGGTCGAACCCGCTCACCACCGCACGGCACCGCGCCTGGTGCCCCTCGACCTGGTCGACCCGGACGCCGTACCGATAGCACTGCGCTGCGGCACCGAAGCCCTCGACGCGCTCCCGTCCGCCGAGGAGACGCAGTTCCTGCCCGAATGGAAGGACAACTGGGGCTACCCCCGCGGCCAGGTCCTCGCCTGGCCCTACTTCGGACTCGGTATGGGAGCAGTGACCACCCTGCGCGACACGACCGCCATCGGACCCGACCGACGGGGCTACGGCCCCCAGGCGGTCACCCGGGACTTCGTACCCGAAGGCGAGGTGGCGATACGCCGTGGTGAGCACGTCCACGCCACCGACGGAACGATCGGACGCGTGCAGGGACTGGTCGTCGACCCCGCCAACCACCGTGTGAGCCATCTGCTCCTGGACGAGGGCCACCTGTGGGGCAAGCGAAGCGTCGCCGTCCCCGTCGCCGCAGTGACCGGCGTCAGCAACGGCGTCCGGCTCAACCTCACCAAGGACGAGGTCCGCGACCTGCCCCCGATCAAGGTCGACCACCCCTGACAACCGGCGGGCCGACGGTCCCGGCCCCGGGGCCGGTCGGACCCTCCCTGGGCTGGAGAAACCACACCACTGTGGAGTGGTAGCCCTCAAACGGCCGACCACCCGGCAAGCGGACCCGGTCCCCCCGCACGCGACAGAGAGAAGAAGCTCATGAAGGCGGCAGTGTTCCACGGTCGTAAGGACATCCGGATCGAGGACGTGCCCGCGCCGCAGTTGCGCGCCGGTGCGGTGGCGATCGACGTCGCCTGGTGCGGCATCTGCGGCACCGACCTGCACGAGTACCTCGACGGGCCGATCTTCGTCCCCGCTGCGGGGCACCCGCACCCGCTGACCCACGAACAGGAGCCGGTCACCCTGGGCCACGAGTTCTCCGGAACCGTGACCGCGCTGGGCGAGGGCGTCACCGACCTGGCCGTCGGCGACAGCGTCGTGGTCGAGCCCTACTTCGTCTGCGGTACCTGCGCGCCGTGCCGGTCAGGCAACTACAACCTCTGCACCACCATGGGCTTCATCGGACTCGCCGGAGGCGGCGGGGGCCTGAGCGAGAGGATCGTCGTCGAGCGGCGCTGGGTCCACCCCGTCGGCGACATCCCCCTGGACCAGGCCGCCCTGATCGAACCGCTCTCGGTCGGGCACCACGCCTTCGTCCGCAGCGGCGCAAAGGCCGGGGACGTCGCCTTCGTCAGCGGCGCCGGACCCATCGGCCTGCTGCTGGCCGCGGTCCTCAAGGCGGAAGGGCTGACCGTGATCATCTCCGAGCTCAGCGAGGCGCGGAAGGCCAAGGCCTTGTCCACCGGAGTCGCCGACCACGTCCTCGACCCGAGCCGCGAGGACGTGGTCGCACGGGTACGCGAGCTGACCGACGGGGTCGGGGCGGACGTCTGCTTCGAGTGCTCCAGCGCCAACGCGGCCCTCGACCAGCTCTTCGGCGCCGTGCGCCCGGCCGGCGTGATCGTGAACGTGTCGATCTGGGGCGGCCCTGCGACCATCGACATGCAGCAACTCGTTCTCAAGGAGATCGACCTGCGCGGCACCATCGCCTACGTGCGCGACCACCCCGCCACCATCAAGCTCGTCCAGGACGGCAAGATCGACCTGGCCCCCTTCATCACCGCCAGGATTCCGCTCGCACGCCTGGTCGAGGACGGCGTCGACGCCCTCATCCACCACAACGACACCGCCGTCAAGATCATCGTCCACCCGTAGCCCGCCCGGTCTCCGCTCTCCTCACCAATCCAGCGCGAGGAGGGCGGGACCAAGCGACGTCTGTACCGGCGGATCTGGTTCGTGCCACCGCCGGCTCCTCGCGCACCCGGCTACGCCAGG
>Ga0302314_10015632_pt1 | contig 12884 bp, 10 predicted proteins | sample III_Palsa_N2_3_FD_200533 | JGI IMG/M metagenome (GOLD analysis project Ga0302314, IMG submission 200533) | Peat permafrost microbial communities from Stordalen Mire near Abisko, Sweden - III_Palsa_N2_3 | ecosystem: Environmental > Terrestrial > Soil > Palsa > Peat permafrost | place: Sweden...
CAACTACGCCTCGACCGAGCAGACGAACACCGGCAACTACACCGTCATGATGGAAAATCAGGGTTCTGGGAATCAGGGTACTGGTAATCAAGGTTCTGAGAATCCGGGTTCCGGAGCGCAGCAAGCGCCCGGTACACAATCGCTCCGTGAACCGACGGCGCAACAAACCCCCGCGACCTTGCTTGACGCACGAGTTCCGAGCGCGGGCTGAGCCCGTGCCGGTCGAGGCAGAGGGCGACGGCGTCCGACCAGATCCAGACGCCGTCGGTGCGCACGGACATCGGCACCATCTCGTACCCGTCCGGGTCCAGCGGATCTGCCTCCGGCTCGTCCGACACCAGCAGCGGCTCGCCGGCCCACAGGTACGCTGACAGCAGGGCGCGCTCGGCCTCGTCGAGGAGCGGACGGTCCTCGTCCGCTGAGTCCTCGATCCCTTCGTCCGGGAACAGCTGCGCGATGCGGAAGCCCGGATCCGGCTCGCGCGCCCAGAGCAGGGCTCCGAAAGCGCGGGCACGGCGTTGGTACTCCGGCAGTTCTGCGCCGATCGGGTAGGTCTCGACCTGGGGCGCGTCCTCGCCGGCCGACGACAGCGCCTTCTGGACCGCGCCGGTGACGGCCGCCGGGTCCGCGTCGCCGTCCGTCTCGATGACGTAGACCCGGCGCGGGTCCGGCCACGGCGAACCGTCCACGGGGAACCGCCAGGCCCGCCACAGCGCCATGGCCTGCGTCGAATCCGCGACGAACCGGATCGCCGCCTGGCACACCCCGTCATGGGGGGCGGCGGCCTGCGGACCGCCGTCGCCCGGCCAGAAGTCGGACGGGTCGAGCCGCCCGGCCAGACCGTCCGCCGCCAACGCCAGGGTCGGGGCGAACCCGTACATCAGCCCGGTCGGCTCGACCTCCTCGATCAGGGCGAGCACCGAGGCGTCGGCCCCCGCCTCGCGCAGCAGAACGGCGAGCAGGTCGATGTCCGGTGCGTCCACGCGCAGGCCCCGGGCAAGCGCCACGTGTGTCAGTGCTCTGCCGACATCCTGCCGCCGTCCTTGGGCGAGCCAGGTCCGGCAGCGCGTGAGCAACTCGTCGGGAGCGTGCCCGGCCAGGCGTAGCAGCATCTCGTGGCAGGCTGCGGTGTGCGCCGGCTGCGGCGCCGGGGACCCGGCGGCGCCGAAATCGACGGCGTTCTCGATGTCCACTCCGCCTGCGTCGTTCACCAGGCGCCTGCGATCGGCAGCCGTGAGGCGGCAGCCATGTCGGCCGCCCGGGCCCGCGCAGACTCCTGCACGGCAGCGTGGGCTGTCCGTAGGGCATTGAGTACGAGGGCTGACAGCTCCTCGGCATCGGCGCCGTCGACCGCCTGCTGGTCGATCGCCACCCGGATCACCTCCCCGTCCCCGCGCATCGTGACGCTCACCAGGCCGCCGCCGGCCGTACCGGTGTGCTCGGCGGCCGCCAGTTCGTCCCGTGTCGTCATCAGGCCCTGCGCCATCTCCTGCGCGTGCTTGGCCAGCTCACCGAGTGTCCACTGCTCCTGTGTCATACCAGGTACTACGGCGCGCGCCGTGATTTGCTTCGACCCGGTTCGGCGCCTCAGCCCGCCAGATAGCCGCGCAGCGCGCGCTTGGCGTAGTGGCTGCGGGATCTGACGGTTCCGACCGGGACGCCCAGGCGCGCGGCGATCTCCTCGGCGGGCCGGTCCCGGACGTACAGCTCGATCATCACGTACCGGTGGTCCGGCGACAGCCGACGCAGCGCCGTGCGCAGCGCTTCGGCGTGTTCCAGGGCGTCGATCACGTCGTCGCTCTCCGGCCCGACCCCGGTCTCCTCCATGGCGACCTCCGTCGGCCGCGCCTTCCTGGCCCGGTGCGCGTCGATGACCAGCCGGCGGGCCACCGCGTAGAGCCAGGGCCGCAGCCGCTCCGGCGGCACGTCCTGGTGCTCGCCGAGATACCGCCAGGCCCGGGTGAATGCCTCCTGCACGATGTCCTCCGCCGCCACGTGGCCGCCGATATGCGTCTTGGTCACATATCTGAGCAACGGCTGGCGAAAGAGCCGGTCCAAGGCCTCCAGCCGGCCCTCGACCGAGTCCGCCGGCCCGCTCATCCCAGACCTGCGCAAAGACCGTCCGGCCGCGCCGCCGTCCGGCCGCGAGGGAGGAATCCGTAGTCGGCGGCGAACGGCGGGCCGGCCGCCGCGCCGCCGGGCCGCAGGATCCGGTCCAAGGCGTCGCCGGGCTCGGCCGGGCCGCAGCTGCGGACTCCGGTGCCGACCAGGACGTGCCGGCCCAGCAGGTCGGCCAGGGCCTGGCCGAACGCCTCCGCGCCGCCGTCCGGCCGGGCCGGGCGCAGGATCGGCCCGAACTCGCGGAACCGGGCCCCGGGCCACACCGCGGCCTGAATCATGTCACAGTATTCGGCGATCGCCGCGAGCTGCACGGCCGGGCCGCCGGAACAGCCGACCAACACCCGGTACCCGCCCGGCCGGCTGGCCCGACCGGCCGCCGAGGAGCGCAACCGGCCGCGGCAGTCCGCCGCGGACCGCGGTTCCCGCGCCGGGCGGATCCACCCGCCCGAGGGCAGCGGCTCGGCCACGGCGCGGGGTTCGAGCGAGATCACCACGCCGGCGGTCCGGTGCAGGTGCCACAGGACCGACTCGGACGCCGGCGGCGGACCGGTCTCGGGGTTCGATCCGGCGCGGCGCCGCTCGCGCCGGTCTCCTCCGATTGTCGCCATCGGAACATTCACCTGCCCACGCTCCGCTCGTCCGGCCGGGCTTCGCCGTCCCGAAGCCGCTGCTCCCGGGCCGTTTCGGCCGTTCCCGGGGTTGTGAGCACGAGGTTAGGTCGGCGCGTCGGCGCCCGGCAGGTTTTGGCCGGCCGGCCTGCCTACCCGGCCACCATCCATGCCTACGGGGCCTGGAACGGGGCGCAAGCATGACCACGTGGGCAGCTGCGGTGTCCGGGTGGGCATCCTGATCCGTCGGCCCCGGCTGCGCACAGTTCGCCCGTCTTGCTCGGAAACCCGTGCGTGGTCGTGGATTCTCTGTAACAATCTGCACCTATGTTCGCACCCGTGGCGGCCCCTCCCGGTGGTCCGCCGCGCCTGGTGGGACGCGCCGACGAGATCGCCGTGCTCGAGCGCGCGGTGGAGCGTGCGGCCGAGGGCGTCGGCGGGTTGCTCTGGGTGGAGGGCGAGCCCGGGATCGGGAAGTCGGCCCTGGCCGGGCTGCTCGGCGAGCTGGCCTCGGCGCGCGGGCTCGGGGTGCTGCGGGCCGGCGCGGACGAGTTGATGTCCGGGTTCCCGCTGCGTCTGATGGCCGGTTGTCTCGGGGTTTCGCGTCAGTCCGGCGGCTTGTCGGAGGTGGACGCGGCCCGGAACGAGATCGCCGCCCTGCTGCGCGGTGACACCGGGGGCCGGCTGGTGGCCGATCCGGTTCTCGCGGCGGGGGAGCGGATGCTGGATCTGGTGGACCGGTTGTGTGTCGGGGGGCCGCAGGTGATGGTCCTGGATGATCTGCACTGGGCGGATGAGCCGAGTCTGCGGTTGTGGGGCCGGCTGGCGGACTCGGTGGATCAGATTCCGCTGTTGCTGGTGGGGGTGAGCCGGACGGTGAGTGAGCCGGCCGTCCTGGAGCGGTTGCGCGACCGGGTCCGGCGCCGTGGCGCGCTGCTGCGGCCGGGGCCGTTGGACGGGCCGCAGGTGCGCGAGCTCGCGGCCCTGGTCGTCGGCGCCGCGCCGGGGCCCGGGCTGTTGGCGGAGATCGCCCGGGCCCAGGGCAACCCGCTGTACGTGGTGGAGTTGGTCGAAGCCCTGCGGCTGGAACGGTTGATCGAGCCCGTGGCCCGGCCGCAGCCGCCGGAGGTCTGCGCCGGCGCGCCGCGGAGCGCGGGGCGGGTGGAGTTCACCGGTCGTCCCGGGACCACCCCGGGTTCCCTGACCACGGTGATCGGTGCGCGGTTGAGCTACCTGGACATACGGGTGCGCACGACCTTGCGGCTGGCGGCGTTGCTGGGCACCGAGTTCAGCGTGGCCCAGCTGGCCAGGCTCGCGGGGCTGGCGCCGGCCGAGCTGATCACCGTCCTGGCCGCGGCCCAGGAGGCCGGGGTGGTCGGGCCGGGGACCAAGGGCATGGTGTTCCGGCACGTGCTGATCCAGCAGGTGTTGATCGAGCAGACGCCCGTGGCGGTGCGCGATGCGCTGCACGGGGAGATCGCGCTGACCATGGTCGGGGCCGGGGCCGGGGCCAGCTTGGACGCGGTGGCCCGGCATCTGCTCGCGATGTCCGGGCCGTTCGAGGCGTGGGCGGTGGCCTGGCTGGTCACGGTGCCCGTCACCGCGCTCTACAGCGCCCCGCAGGTCGCCGACGAGCTGCTCGCCCGGGCCCTGGAGGGGGTGCCCGGAACGGATGCGGACTGGCTGGTGCTGACCGCGAACCTGGCCCAGGTGCGGTTCTGGGTCGGCCGTGACCAGTCCGCCGTCGAGCTCGCCGGCCAGGTGGCGAACCGCACCGAGGACGTCGACAAGCAGGCCCGGATGTGGGTGCTGGCCACCCGGGCCGCCGGGCGGGCCGGGGCCTTCAAGGAGGTGGCGGCGATCGCCGAGCAGGCACTGGCCGCCCCCGGCTTGCCGCTGTCCTGGCGGGCCCGGATCGAGTGCTGGTACGCGATGGCGCTGAAGTACTCGGGGGCGTTCGACCGGGACATCCGCATGGCCCGGGAATCGCTGGCCCACGCCTTGGCCGCCGGTGACCCGCTGAGCATCGCCTACGCCCGGCACGTGATCCAGAGGTGCGCGCCGAGCGACGCGGCGATAGCGGAACTGGCCCAGGCCGGCGCCGCGCTCGGACAGGACGCCGAGTCGGCCGATCTGCGCATCGTGATCTCCGTGAACCACGCCATGTGGCGCTACCGGACCGAGAACGACCCCGCGGTTCGCGAGACGATAGTGGGCGAGCTCGTGATGCAGACGGAGCGGATGCCCATGGCCCGGGGCGCCAACATCCTCCGCTTCGCGGCGGGCGTCGTTTTCGAGGCCGGGCGCTGGGACGAGGCTCTGGGGTATCTCGCCGCGATCGACCCGGAGGTGGCGGCCATGCCCTCCAACCTGGACGGCCACGGTCTGCGGGCCCTGATCTACCTGCTGCGCGGCGACCGCGCGGCGGCCGAGCAGGAGCTGGCCGTGGTCGACCGGGTCTTCGCGGACCCGGAAATGGCCCCGAACGCGAACAGGATCCTCGTCGAATACGTCCCTTTGACGCGTGCGATGCTGGCCGAGACGGCCGGCGACCCGGCCGGCGCGCTCGCGCTGCTTGAGGAAAGCCTCCTCGGAGTGGCACCGGACGAGGTACGCACCACCCGGTTCAGCGCGTTCGTTCCGGAGCTGGTCCGGCTCGGGCTGCTGGTCGGCCGTCCGGATGCGGCCGAGCGGGCGGTGCGTGCCCTGCAGCAGCTGTTGGAGACGGTCTGGACCCCGGCTCTGGCGGCGGCGGCGGAGCATGCCGCAGCTTTGCTGGCCGGCGATCCAGTGGCGCTGCTCGCGGCGGCGGACACGTACGGCGCCAAGGGCTGGGTCTTCCGGCGCGGCTACCTCAAGGAGGAGGCGGCGGTGCTGTTCGCCGAAGCCGGGTCGGTCGAGCAGGCCCGGGCCGCGCTGACCGGTGCGGCGGACCACTATGCCGCGGCGGGCGCCGTCCTGCCGCTGCGGCGGCTCGAATCCCGGCTGCGCGAACACGGGATCCGGCGCGGTCCGCGCAGCCACCACCGCCGGGCCAGCAGCGGGTGGGCGGCGCTGACCCCGACCGAGCGGGTGGTCGCCGGGCTGCTCGGCCGGGGGATGTCGAATCCGCAGATCGCCGAGCGCTTGTTCCTGTCCCGGTACACGGTCCAGGCGCACGTGTCCCGGATCCTGGCCAAGCTGGGGTTCACCTCCCGGGTCGAGGTCGCCCGGGCCTTCGCCGACGGCCGCCTGCCCGAGCCGCAGGACGGGACCGGCCCGGAGAGCTGAGCCGGGACGGCGGCGCAGACCGCGGTCGCGACCGTCGCCGCCTGGCCGGGGCCGCGCCGCCCTCGCCCGGACAGTGTCAGGTATCTGATATTTTGGGGCCGCGCTCCTCGCCGGCGTCCTCCTCGCCGCGGTCCGATGGTCCGGCTCGGCCCGGCTCGGCCGCGTCCACCTGGTGCTGAACCAGTTCGAGGATGCGGGAGCCGTCCAGGAGATCCAGCTCCAGCAACTCGTCGAGCGGCTCGCGCGCCTTCGCCTTGGCGTCGCTGGCCGCGGACAGGATCTCCGCGGCCAGCTCGGCGGCCGACAGCCACCGGTGGGCGTCGGTGGGGAACTCGAGCGCGGTGATCTCGCCCCGGCCGTTGACGGTCACCCGCGCGTTCCGTCCCGCGGAGGACACCGTTGCCGAGCTCTCGGCCACCCGGCGCTGCAGCCCGAGGAGATCGGCGAGCTTCTGCCGGTACCGGCCCATCAGATCCGCGACCTCGGCCTCGTAGCCGCTCATCGAGTCCCCTTCCTGTTCTGGGGTGCGGCGCACCCGGTGGCAGGGCCGGTCGCGTGCACTGCGGTCACAGCAGATTGCTGCGCAGCGCGAAGGACACCGCTTGGATGCGGTTGCGCAGCCCGAGCCGGGTCAGCAGGCCGTGGATGATGTTCTTCACGGTCCGTTCGGAGAAGTTCAGCCGCGCCGCGATCTCCCCGTTGTCCATGCCGTCGGCCAGGAGCCTGAGCACGTCCAGCTCGCGCGTCTCGAAGCCGCTCGAGGTCAGGCCCCTGGGCGCCAGCACGTCCAGCTGCACTGCCCGGATCTGCTTGATCAGCCAGCCGAGTTCCACCGCGGGGAACCCGGGCAGGCCTTCGTGCGCGTCCCGGATCGCCTGGGTGATCCGCTCGAAGTCCGCCTCCAGCCGGGGCAGCACGCTGATCAGCCCGTGGCTGACGGCGCGAAGCATGTGGTGCTCCCGCACGCCGTCGCCGACCAGGACGAATTTGGGACAGCGCCCGTCGGCCGCGGCCGCCTCGGACTGCATCCAGTCCAGGGTGCGGTCGGTGACCTGGCCGACCATGATCACCACGACCTCGGCCTGGTGCCGCAGCTCGGTCGGCAGCACGCGCAGGCCGAGCTGCGTGTGCAGCACGGCGACCGCACCTTGTCCGGTGAGCACGTCTTCCGCGACGACCGCCACGTCGATCGTGGTCGCGGCTGTGGCCGGACGGATGTCCAGGCGTTCGCGCGTGCCGAGGTCGCGTATCGTCATCACGTATCCGGACGCCGGTGCAGCGACCTGCGGGCGCCGGGACTGCTGCAGTTCCAACCGAGTGTCCATACCTGCATCCTCGCTGCGGGGCAGGTCGGAGACATCGGGGAGGTAAGGGGGTTTTTGCCGCCGGTACTCTCGATCGCCCGGTCCGCCGACGTGACCATCGCGGCCGACTCGGATCTCGGTTCCAGCGGCGCGACCTCGACGGCTTCCTGGGGCACCAACGACAGGGAGCCCGAACTGCTGCGGCAGGCCGGGCTCAGCGCGGCGGAAGCGCTGGCCGCGGCGACCGTCAACGGACCCAGGATGCTCGGCCCGCAGGCCCCGGAGCCGGGAGTGCTGCGCCTCGGTTACGATGCCGACCTGATCGCGCTCAGCGCCGACCCCACGGCCGATCTCACCCTTCTGGCCGATCCCGAGAACATCACCCACGTCTGGAGACAAGGGTCCTTGGTCAAGCAGCCCGGGCGCGCTCAGCGGAATACGGACGGCCCGCCACGACCCCCGCTGCGAGAAGTCCCGTGATCGACCACGAGGTACGTGTCCATCCCAGCGCCGACCGGCTGCCGCGCGAGGAACAGCTCGCCTGGAAGCTGGCCGTCGCTGCCAGCGGTACCCAGGACGTGCCCGATCTCGATGGGAGGGTCACGGCGATGGCCGCGAACCGGGTCGTCGACAACGCCTCGGCCGCCGTCGCCGCCCTGTTGCGCCGCCCGGTGGCCGTCGCCCGCGCCCAGGCCCGTGCGCACCGGGCCGGGCCGGGGGCGTGCGTGTTCGGCCTGCCCGCCGACGCCCGGCACTCGCCCGAGTGGGCTGCCTGGGCCAACGGCACGGCGGTGCGTGAACTCGACTTCCACGACACCTATCTGGCCGCCGACTACGCCCACCCCGGCGACAACATCCCGCCGCTGCTGGCCGCAGCCCAGCACACCGGCCGCACCGGAGCGGACCTGCTACGCGGGATCGTGGCCGCCTACGAGATCCACGTCGCCTTGGTCAAGGGCATCTGCCTGCACGAACATCGGATCGACCACGTCGCGCACCTGAGCGCGGCCACCGTCTGCGGGCTGGGGGCCCTGCTGCGGCTGCCCGCCGAGACCGTCCACCAGGCGATCGGGCAGGCGGTGCACACCACCACCGCGACCCGGCAGTCGCGCAAGGGCGAGATTTCCAGTTGGAAGGCGTACGCGCCGGGGTTCGCCGGCAAGGTGGCGATCGAGGCCGTGGACCGCGCGATGCGCGGTGGGAACTCCCCCTCGCCGATCTACGAAGGCGAGGACGGCTTCCTGGCCTGGCTGCTCGACGGCCCCGACGCCGCCTACACCGTCACCCTGCCCGAACCCGGCGAGGCCAGGCTCGGCATCCTCGACACCTACACCAAGGAGTACTCGGCCGAGTACCAGGCGCAGGCGGTCATCGACCTGGCCCGGCGGCTGCGGGAGAAGACCGGCCCGCTGGAGCAGGTGCGCCGAATCGTGCTGCACACCAGCCACCACACCCACCAGGTCATCGGCTCCGGCTCCGGCGACCCGCACAAATACGACCCCGCCGCCAGCCGTGAGACCCTGGACCACTCGGTCCCGTACATTTTTGCCGTCGCCCTGGAAGACGGGCTCTGGCACCACGAACGCTCCTACGCCCCCGAGCGGGCCCGGCGGCCAAGCACCGTCGCGTTGTGGCGGAAGATCCGCACCGTCGAGGACCCGGACTGGACCCGGCGCTACCACGACCCCGACCCCGCCCGCCGCGCGTTCGGCGGCCGGGCCGTGGTCACCCTGGTCGACGGCAGTGTCATCGAGGACGAACTCGCCGTGGCCGACGCCCACCCGGCCGGCACCCGTCCGTTCGACCGGGCCGGGTACACCGCCAAATTCCGCACCCTGACCGAGGCGGTCGTCCGGCCGGCCCACCAGGACCACTTCCTGGAGGCCGCGGGCCATCTTGCCGACCTGGACACCGGTGGCTTGGACGGTCTGTTCCCGGTCGTGGACGCCGACATGGTGGCCGGTTGTGACAATCGGCTTCCGGAGGGCCTGTTCTTTCGCGGCCAATGGGTGGTTGGTTTTCGGCGGCACCCGTGTGGCCGCACCGATCATCGCGGCGAGCTACGCAGTGGCCGGGACTCACACAGCAGGCAGCAATCCCGCCTCGTACGCGTACGGCCGCACGTTCGTGTTGAACGACGTCACCACCGGAAGCAACGGCACGTGCTCCCCGGCCTACCTGTGCACCGCGAGCTCCGGCTACGACGGTCCGACCGGCCTGGGCACCCCGAGCGGCACCGCCGCCTTCACCCAGGGCCGCGTGATCAGCCTGAGGTCGCATGCGGACAACGACTATGTGACCGCTGAGAATGACGGTGCGTCGCCGCTGATTGCCAATCGCACCGCGATCGGCACGTGGGAGGAGTTCGACCTCATCGGCTGAGACTCGCTGCGCGACATCGAGCGGATCATCTCGCCCGCCCTCACGGAGGACGGCAGGAAAGCGCTAGTGCTCGGGTTCGCGCGCCACATCCCGCGGCCCGGCACTCACCCCGGTCGGTTTCGGACGGCGGGCGAGCGGGTCGGTGCTCAGGGCGGGATCGCGCGACGGCAAGGGCGCGAGGGCGGCAGGTATCGCCGGAGCCTTCGGGCGCGGTCCGGGTGCCGATGCGGGCCGGACGGGCACACGGAACTCCTGCGCCGCACCTACGATCACGGGCAAGCTGGGCGGGGGAGGGATGGGCGGGATGGCCTGCGCTGGCGGGACGGCGTCGGGCGTGCGGCGGACAACAGGGGCTCGCTTGGGCTCCTGCCGGTGCGCGCGCGAGCGTTGAGGCGCGATACGCGGCAGGACCGAGCCGTTGGTGATCAGGTCGGTAGCGGGCGCTTCGACTCTACCTCTCCGGTCTACGACCAGCGGCACGTACGTACCCTGATATTCGCCGAGAATCAGTATGCGCAGCCAGAGCCGGTCGATCAGGGCTTGGCGGAGCAGTACGGCCTCGTCCTCGGTCGGAGTCGCGCAGGCCAGAATGGTCAGGTGAGTCCCCTCGGGGTAGGCCGGTGCCGCACGGCGACTTGGCAGCCCACGCACCAGCTCGGCCACGTCAGCTTCCGGAGCGTCCTGCACTGTGCCTGCCGCTACGAGCAACTGGTGACAGCCTATCGACTCCACTTGGCTCAGCAGCGCTTCGAAGAACGTCGTGGCCGCACGCGGCTCCCCGCCCACCGCCAGAACCCCGGGGACCTGGGCCAGGTCAAGCAGGACCGTGCGTTGACCGGTCCGGCCGATGGCGACGAAGGTGTCGGACGCGCCGGCCGCGCGCGGGTTCCCGGCAACCTCCTGCGCCAGTCGATCCCGCAGGGCGCTCCAGCCGTCGGACCGCTCCTGCCAGGGCGGCACGGGTGTGGAAGGCCGGTGCCCGGCGAACCTGACCGACACGGTGTCCCGGCCCACCAGGACCGCGGCGGCCCGGGCGGGCTCGTCAGCGGGCAGGCAGCTGAGCGCGGCGTCGACGGTGTGCCAGAGCGCCGGGTCGGGCAGATCCCGCGCCATGCCGCGCCTGCCGCGCCAGGCCCTGGTGCGCCGGCGGCCGCGCCGCGGCCCGGGAACGCCGGTCGGCACCGGATCCGAAACCGGTCGGGCGCGGGCGAACACCGCGCCGATGATCAGCACGAGCCCGCTTCCGAGCAGGCCGAAGCCGAGCAGGAGCACATCCCGGCTGGCCGTCAAAGCCGCCTCCCCGGCCAGGATGACATCAGGGTACGTAGTGGCATCGGCTCCTGCCCCGGGGTCGGCACGGACATCTGCGTTACGCTCCTTCGGCTGGACGGCCTCATGCGGCTGTCTACGCGCGGCGCCCGCGCTCCGTTCATATCCGGGCCCGGGCGGTTCGTCCGAGCGTCCGGGTTCAGTCCTGCCAGTGCGACGGCGCCGGCCGCTACGGCTCGTGGGCCGCAGCGTCGGCCGCGGGCGCGCCCGGCCGGCCCGCCGGGCCGGCGAGCTGTACGGTCGCGCTCAGCGGGGTCAGCGTTTCGCCGTCCTCGGCCCGGCGGCAGTCTTCCAGGACCGTGGTGGCGCCCTCCTCCTGGTAGACCGAGGAGAGCGCGCCTGCCGAGATGTCGCAGTCCTCGAATAATCCTGCGCCGCCCGCGCGCACGTACAGCCCGTGCGCGCCCGAGCCCACCACGACGGTCGCGCGCACCCGGGGCCGGGCGCCGGAGGCCAGGGTCACGCCGTCCCGGCCGGATCCCTCGATCCGGCACCGCTCCACCCGGGCGCCGCTGCCGCGGTCCAGGAACAGCCCGTCGCGCTTGGCGTCCCGGATGGTGCAGCCGCTCAACAGCGGCCGGCAGCCGGGGCCGACCAGGACACCGCTGATCTGGGCCTGCGCCGCGGTGCACGCCTCGAGTTGCGGATGATGCCGGGTGGCCAGGGCGAAGCCGAACCTGGCCCGGGTCACCGAGCAGTCGCGCAGGTAGGCGTCGCCCGAGTCGGCCACCCGGACGCCGTCCTGGCCGCACCCCTGTATCTCGCACCCGGTGAGTTCGAGCATCGCATGGTCGCGCACGCACACTCCGTGCCCGGGGGTCCGGCTGATCCGGACGCCGGTCCCGGTCACCTGCGCGTGGCCGGCCAGGTGCAGCGCGGTCAGTCCGGTAACGCTGAAGTCCCCGGCCTCCAGCAGGACGACCGCGTCCTCGGCGGCGAGCAGACCGTTGGCGCCGCTGCGGCCCACGCTCAGCCGCCGACCGCGCAGCCTGGCCGCCCCGCGCACCACGACGCCGGTGCTGCCCGCGTCCAGCACCACGCAGTCCACCACCTCCACCTGTGCCTGGCCGCCGATGAGCAGGCCGGTGCGGCCGGACTCGACGATCCGGCCGCGTTCGACGCGCAGTTGCCCGCCGCCGACCACGGCGCCCTCGGTGGCCGAGCCGGAGATCTCGCAGTCCACCAGGGTGACTCCGCGCACCGACTTGTCCGCGAGCATCACCACGCTGCCCATCGACTTGGCGACACCCGGCAACAGCGCCGCCAGCTGCGGCGACGGCCCGGGGCTCGGAGCCGGCCCGGCGCTGCTGCCGTCCACCCGTACCCCCTCGGACCGGCCGGCGCGGAATCCGCAGGACCGCGCCCGCACTCCGGCGTGCTCGGCCACCGCCAGGCCCGCCTCGCGGCTGTCGGCGACCTGGCATTCGACCAGGTCGGCCTGGGCCGAGCCGATCACCCGCACGCCGACGCCGCGCGGCCCGGTGATCTCGGTCCGTACCATGGTGAGCCGGGCCTGCTCTCCGGCGACGACCGCGTGCCCGTCGATCCCGGTGAACACACACCCGTCCAGCCGGGGCCGGCTGCTCCCGGTGGCGTAGAACCCGGCGAGCGCCGCGCCGTGGAACCGGCAGTCGGCGAACACCGGAGCCGACTCGCCGGTGGACTCGGCCCGGGCGCCCTCGATCCGGCAGGAGTTGAACCGGGGCGACCCGGCTTCGACGTAGACCGCGGGCAGGGCGCCGTCCGCGGACTCGAAGGCCAGCCCGCGCACGGTCGCGTCGGCGCGCACTGTCAGCGCCGGGCCCCGGTCGCACACCACCCGGACCGTCCCGGCCCCCTCGGCAGCCGTGAGCACCACCGGCCGGTCCAG
>Ga0302314_10015634_pt1 | contig 12883 bp, 9 predicted proteins | sample III_Palsa_N2_3_FD_200533 | JGI IMG/M metagenome (GOLD analysis project Ga0302314, IMG submission 200533) | Peat permafrost microbial communities from Stordalen Mire near Abisko, Sweden - III_Palsa_N2_3 | ecosystem: Environmental > Terrestrial > Soil > Palsa > Peat permafrost | place: Sweden...
GGCGGCCTTGGCCCGATGGTTGCGGCCGCGCACGGCCTGCCGCCGGAAAGCGAGGTGACGATCATGCAGTTCGCGGAAGTCGTCGCACATCAGCCGCGGCCGGACATGGATCCCCACTACAGCGTCCAGGCCTGGCATCTGGCGTCGGACCTGATCGAGTACGACCTTATCGGCCGCTTCGAACACTATGATCGTGATCTGGCGGAGCTCGGCCGGCGCCTGGGCGTGGACCTGGCGTCCTGGGAAAGCCGGATCGACCATCACTGGACCGGGCCGAAGCTCTATTCCCATTTTCTCGAGCCCGACCTTATGGCGATCATCGTCCAGACCTATCAGGAAGACTTCGAGCGGTTCGGCTATCCCACCGCGCTCGCGGCCTACACCGGCTAAGAGCGCGTTCCGAAAAGTGGGAACCGGTTTTCGGATCAAACGCGCGTCAAACCAAAAGCCTGGAGCGCCGATCTGACCCATCAGATCGGCGCTCTAGCCTCGAGGCTTCAGCCGATCGCGGAGGTCCGGAAGCACGCGGTAGCTTTCAGCGAGCGCCGGTGGAAAAGGCGGGTCGTCACGCGTCAGGAAGTGTGTGCGGAACCGCTGGCGCGCCCAGTCATGATCCTGCCACAGCGCGAAATAGGCCGAGTCATAGTCGCCGAATCGATCGGCCTCGATCCTGGGGTAGGCCCGGTGCTGGATGTTCGTCACCGCCGTCCTGGGCAGCTTGACCACGCCGTTCGGATAGAGGGCGTTGGCGAGATGGATGACGAAGTACTGGCTCAACCACCAGCTATCGGCGTCGAAATCGGCGATGTAGGGCAGGACCAGCCCGTCCTCGATCACATCCCGGTGGAAGGCGGTGACGATCGCGTCGAAGTCGTAGACGGCGTGGACGTCAGGGCAACCATCGGGATCATAGAACGCGGGAACACCGATCGCGGGCCGGTGGGCTTCGAGGTCCGCCTGGAACCCCTTCCACGACCCGGCGGCGAAGCCGACATCGTCGTCCGAGAAGATGAAATAGTCGAACGCTGAGCCACTCGCCCGAGCCTGCTCCAGCAACCGGTTGCGTCCCTCCGTCCAGGTGCTTCCCGGCAGGAAGATCGCGTCCGGCGCTTCGTCCCTGAAGGTCAGGTGGAACAGGGCGACATCCGGGTCGGCCCTGACTTCATGGAAGCTTGCCGGCAGCGCGCCTTCGGACTGGACCATATATGCGAACCGCATCGCGGGGCGCATACGCGATCGGATCGCCGTCCGCAATGTCCCCCTCGCCCGCGTCTTCGAAGTCGGCTAGGCGTTCTCCCATCTCAGGATTGGATGTGTGCCGATGGTTGCGAGCGCGGGCAAGGTCGCCCTGATTACCGGGATAACCGGCCAGGACGGAGCGTATCTCTCGGAGTTGCTGCTGTCGAAAGGCTACACGGTTCACGGGGTGAAACGTCGTTCGTCGTCGTTCAACACCGGGCGGATCGAGCAGCTTTACCAGGACCCGCACGAGGCGGATCAGCGCTTCGTGCTGCACTATGGAGACATGACGGACTCGACCAACCTGATCCGTATCGTCCAGCAGACCCAGCCTGACGAAATCTACAATCTCGCGGCGCAGAGCCACGTCGCGGTCAGCTTCGAAACCCCGGAGTACACCGGCAACGCCGACGCGGTCGGCGTCCTGCGGCTGCTGGAGGCGATTCGCATCCTGGGGCTGGAGCGGAAGACCCGCTTCTATCAGGCTTCGACCTCGGAGCTGTATGGCCTGGTGCAACAGGTGCCCCAAAGCGAGACCACGCCCTTCTACCCGCGCAGCCCCTACGCCGCGGCCAAGCTCTATGGCTACTGGATCGTGGTGAACTATCGCGAGGCCTACGGGATGCACGCGTCGAACGGCATCCTGTTCAACCATGAGAGCCCGCTGCGCGGGGAGACCTTCGTCACCCGCAAGATCACGCGCGCGGTGGCGGCGATCAAGTTCGGCTTCCAGGAAAGGCTTTACCTGGGCAATCTCGACGCCAAGCGCGACTGGGGCCATGCACGGGAATACGTGCGCGGCATGTGGCTGATGCTGCAACAGGAGGTCGCCGACGACTATGTACTGGCCACCGGCGAGACCACGCTGGTGCGCGACTTTGTGGCCAAGGCCTTTTCCGAGGTGGGTATCGACCTCGAATGGAACGGCTCCGGCGTGGAGGAGACCGGCGTCTGCAGGAAGACCGGCCGCATCTACGTCGAGGTCGATCCACGCTACTTCCGCCCGACCGAAGTCGATCTGCTGGTCGGCGATCCCTCCAAGGCCAAAAACAAGCTCGGCTGGGTCCACGAGACCAAATGGGAGCAGCTCTGCACCGAGATGGTCGCGGCCGATCTGATCACCGTCGCGCGGGAGCAGCGCCGCAATGCGGAGTGAGCCCTTGTTCTCCCTGTCCGGGAAGCGGGTCTGGGTCGCAGGACACCGCGGAATGGTCGGCTCGGCCATCGTGCGCAGGCTGGCGAGCGAGGATTGCAACGTTCTGACGGTCGACCGCGGGACGCTCGACCTGAAGGACCAGGCCGCCACCCGGGCCTGGGTCGACGACGCCAAGCCCGACGCCGTGTTCCTGGCGGCGGCCAAGGTCGGCGGCATCCTGGCCAACGACAGCTTGCCGGCCGACTTCCTCTACGACAACCTGATGATCGAGGCCAACATCATCGAGGCGTCGTTCCGTTCGGGGGTGCAGAAGCTGCTGTTCCTCGGCTCCAGCTGCATCTATCCCAAGTTCGCGCCCCAGCCGATCACCGAGGACGCCTTGCTGACCGGCCCGCTCGAGCCGACCAACGCCTGGTACGCCATCGCCAAGATCGCCGGAATCAAGCTCGCTCAGGCCTACAGGAAGCAGCACTGCTCGGACTTCATTTCCGCGATGCCCACCAACCTCTATGGCCTCGGCGATAATTTCGACCTGACGTCCAGCCATGTGATGCCGGCCCTCATCCGCAAGGCGCACGAGGCGAAGCTGGCGCGGGCCGATCATATCGTCATCTGGGGGTCGGGTACGCCGCGGCGCGAATTCCTGAACGCCGATGACTGCGCGGACGCCTGCGTGTTTCTGATGAAGACGTACTCCGACATGCAGCACGTCAACGTCGGCTCAGGAGAGGACCTTACGATCCTCGAACTCGCCCGACTGGTCTGTTCGGTCGTCGGTTTCCAGGGCGATATCGTCACCGACCCCACCAAGCCCGACGGGACGCCCTGCAAGCTGATGAGCGCGGACAAGCTCAGGGCCCTTGGCTGGACGCCGAGCATCTCCCTCGAGGATGGGATCCGAAGCGCCTACCATTGGTATCTCGAACACCAGGGCGCCGCCGGCGGCATCGGCGCCGGTCTCGACTAGGATGCAGTTTGTCTATCTCGTGCAAGGCTCGCGCGAAACACTGCCCCGCCAGGCCTTCGGCTCCGCGCCGTTCTACACGCTGTGCTATCAGGGCGAATGCCATGTGGAGGGCGCTGCGGCGTGCCTCCACTCGACCACGGCGTCATGGGCCGAAGGGCGGAACCTGCTGCTCGCCGCCGCCAGGCAGGGGCATCCGGATGCGGACTACTATGTCTTCTGCGACGACGACGTCGAGTTCCTGACCGGCGATTTCGCGGCCTTCGAGGCGGCCCTGGCGACCACCAGGCCGGCGATCGGCATGCCGTTGATGCCGAAGGCCAGGATCGGCGCCGCCTTGGACGATCGCCTGCCGGTCCAGCGGGCCCTCGACATCGACGAACAGATGTATGCGGTTCATCGCTCCGTTATCGGGACCATCGGTATCGCGCCGCTCGACACCCAGAACGACCATATTTCCTGGTATGTCGCCTCACTGATCTTTGAATACGCGACTTCTCGCCTGCTCTCCGACCGATCACATCAGTATAATACGATCGAACTCGTCAACAACGGCCATATCTGGGAGACAAGCGAAACGCTTTATACCCATAGCCGCGGCACGCCCGCGGAATTCGTGCCAGTGTTCGCAGCCCGCGCCGCGGACTTGTTCGGCCACTTCGACGAGCGGGTGATCGAGCAATTCATGCCGCCGCTCGATGGGCCGCAGCGGGCGGAATACGATAGGGAACGACGGGCCCATCTGGCCGGACTGGCCCAGTTCGATGGGAGTCCCGTAGAGCCGGGATAGGGGGAGCGGGAGTAATGGTGGACGCGGCTGGGATCGAACCAGCGACCCCCTCGATGTCAACGAGGTGCTCTCCCGCTGAGCTACGCGTCCGTTCAAGGCGAGGGGGTATAAGGGGCGAACCGGCCCCGCACAAGTCCCTGGAGCGTGATGCCCGCTGAACCTTCAGATCGGCCGCCGCCACGACCCTTGTGGCGAGCGGGAAGATTCCGCGAGCTTGGCCGGAAGCCCCGATGAATTTCGCATGACAAACCGATCTTGCCGCAGGAAAAACAGATATTTAACGCAATAGCGGTGGATTGACGGTCTAGGGACTTTAGGCAAAATTTCAGGCGGAGGCGTTCGATGGCCAGCTACACGCTCACACCCGCCCAGGTTGAGGAGGTCGCCTACATCTCCGGCGTAGCGGCGAACGGAACGGTCGCCGCCACTAGTTTCGCCACCTGGAACGGCGACGAGCCGGCCACCTACAGCACGACCTCAAGCGTCGCGAAGTGGGGATCATCTGCGGCCGGCACGGGCGCCACAGTCACCTATGGTTTCGACACGGCCTCCAACTGGACGACGGCCGAACAGGCCGCGTTCACGACCACGCTCGATCTCTGGGCCGCCGTGGCGAACGTCACCTTCGTCCAGGTCAGCGACGCCGCCGACGCCGACATCGACTTCAAGCGCGGCACGGATGGCAGCGCGTACGAGCAGGCCAGCTACTACCAGGGCGGCGGCGTCGGCTCTGTCCAGATCGGCAGCATCGCCTCCTCGACCATCAACATCGACACCAGCGTCGGCGGCTTTGGCCCGATCGGGAACACCAACTTCGACAACTATGGCGGCTACGTCTGGATGACGATGCTGCACGAGGAGGGACACGCCCTCGGCCTTGGCCATTCCGGCCCCTACAACGACGGCACCACCGCCTCGAACGCGGACGCGGACCAGCTCTCCGCGTACGATTCCCGCGAGTGGTCGATCATGTCGTACGTCAACCCGAGCGACACGAGCGCCGCGCACTACAGCCAGTACGTCAACGATCCGCAATGGGGCTCATCCAGCGGATCCGCCACCGGCGCCCCCTCGAGCTCCTACTACCAGAACGTCCCGACCACGTGGATGCCGCTCGACATCCTGGCCATCCAGCAGCTCTACGGCGTCAATACGGGCGGCCCCTTGAGCGGCGGCCAGACCTTCGGGTTCAACACCAACATAACCGGGCCGATCGCCCAGTTCTTCAACTTCACGATCAACACCCTGCCCATCGTCACGATCTACGATTCCGGGCTGAACAATACCTTGGATTTGTCGGGATTCTCGACCAACGACATGGTCGATCTGAACCAGGGCGCGTTCAGCAGCGTCGCCGGGCTGACCGACAATATCGCCATCGCCTACGGCTCCCAGATCGACACGGTCGTCGCAGGGGCCGGGTCGGACACCTTCATCGGCAACAACGACGGCGACACCTTCATCAGCGGCAGCGGGACCGACTACATCACCGGCGGCGGCGGCGCGGACACCTTCGAAGGAACGCAAAGCCACCTGACCGGCGACTACATCTTCAACTTCGGCGCCGGCGACAAGGTCAACATCTCCAACGCCAGCTATGCGAGCTTCGCCTACACCTTCACCAACGACACCGTCGGCAGTTCGGCCCTTGCGCTCGAGGTGGGCACGCTGAACGACGGCAGTGGGACCTTCTATCTCACCGGGCTGATGGATACCTCGACGGCGCCGAACGACCCCGTGCGGGTCGAACACCTGATCGTCAGTCAGGACGCCAACAGCGGGGTCGACCTGACTTATGACGGCTTTGGCATCCGCGAGAACGACTTCACCGGCGACGGCCACGCCGACATCCTGTGGCGCGACGCCGCGGGCACCTTCTCGGTCTGGGATGTCACCGGCAACACCGCCGGCGTGAACCTGCAGGCCAATGCTCAGGTCGGCGGCGTCGATCCGTCCTGGACGCTGGAGGGCGCCTTCGACTTCAACGGCGATGGCCGTGCAGACCTCTACTGGTTCAATCCGACCTCCGGCGAGATTACGATCTGGGAGTCGACCGGGACCGGGTTCGTGCAGAACGCCTACGTCAACGGCGTGGCGTCCGGCTGGACCATGGCCGGGCTCGGCGATTTCAACGGCGACGGTCAGACCGATATCCTGTGGCGCAACACCTCCACGGGCGCCTTCACGGTCTGGGATGCGACGGACACCGCCAGCGGCAGCGGATCGAGCCTCACCTACACAGAGTCCTATACGCCGAACGTCTATTACAACGCCTCGGTCGATACGACCTGGCACCTGCAAGGGGTCGGCGACTTCACCGGGAACGGGATGGACGATCTCGTCTGGCGCAACAACTCGGGACTGCTGTCGATCTGGGACTCGACCGGCACGGGGTTCACGGAGAACGTCTTCGTCAACGCCAGCGTCGGCGTCGATTGGCACATCGCCGGCATCGGCGACTTCAGCGGCGACGGAAAGGATGATCTGCTCTGGCGCAACAACAGCGGCGAGCTATCCATCTGGACCTCGACCGGCACGGGCTTCACCGAGAACACCTATGTGACGTCGGTCGACCCTGCCTGGGTCATCGTGCAGGTCGGCGACTTCAACGACGACGGGAAGGACGACATCCTGTTCCGCAATTCCAATACAGGCGTCTTTACGGAGTGGGATTCGACAGGATCGGGATTTACGCAGAACGTTCTCGTCAACGGCTCGGTCCCCACCAGCTGGTCCATCATCACTCACCCCTACGACATCGTGTAGGCGGGCGCCGCCGCCTCGGCCGATGCGCCGGATCGTCGCGCCGCCGACGTTTAGATCCTCGATGAGTCTTCTCCCCCAGTGACGTGAAGGTTGAGGGCTGTCAGATTGCCCCCGTGAAAACCGCTTTGGATCCCAACGCTCGAAACCCCGTCGCCGAAGCGTGGCGGCTGTGCCGCCCGCATCTGGTCGCCGCCCTGGTGTTCAGCGCCCTGATCAACCTGCTCTATCTGGCGCCGACCCTGTACATGCTGCAGGTCTACGACCGCGTCGTGCAGTCGGGCAGCACCGCGACCCTGGTTCTGTTGACCCTGGTCCTGACCGGCGCCCTGGTGCTGACGGTGCTGCTCGATCGGCTGCGCCAGAGACTGCTGCTGCTGGCCGGCGTGCGGCTGGACCGGATTTTCTCGCTGCGCATCTTCCGCGCCCGCATGGCGACGCCCACGGCGGGCGGACGGTTGACGCCGATCATGCGCGAGTTCGACTCCCTGCGCAGCGCCGTCGCGGGCCAGGTGATCCTGACCTTGTTCGATGCGCCGTGGACGGTGATCTACATCGCGGTCCTGTTCATGGTGCATTGGTCGCTGGGCGTGCTCGCCATCTTCGCATCCGTGCTTCTGCTCCTGCTGGCGATCCTCAACGAACAGATCACCCGCCGCTATTTCGAACGCTCGTCGCGGGCCCAGTCGGAGAATAGCGCGATCATGGACGATGTGGGGCGCGGGGCCGCCGCCGCCCGATCCCTCGGCATGAGTTCGGCCATGGTCGATCGGCTGGAGCGGAGCCGCGAGCGCACCAACGCCCCGCAGATCGACGCTGCCGACGCCAACGCCGGCGTCTCCGGCCTGATCCGCTTCCTGCGCCTGTTCTTCCAATCGGCGGCGCTGGGTCTCGGCGCCTGGCTGGTGATCCACAAACTGGCCTCGCCGGGCGCCATCTTCGCCGGCTCCATGCTGATGAGCCGCGCCCTGTCGCCGGTCGACCAGGCTGTCGCCCAATGGCGCACGGTTCAGGTCGCCATGACGGCGTATCGAAACCTGAGAGCCCTGATCGCCGCCGCGCCCGCCCCCCAGCGGACCGTCCTGGAACTGGCTGCCAACCCTCGCCTCGATGTGGAGGGGCTGTCGGTTCTCACGCCCGCGCGCGACCAGTTCATCCTGCGCGGCGTGACATTCTCGGGCGGCGGGACCAGCGGCGGCGTCATCGGCGTGATCGGCCCCAGTGGCGCAGGCAAGACCACCCTGCTCGAGTGCCTCGCCAACGCCCGGGCCGCGGACCAGGGAGAAGTCCGCCTGGACGGCGCGCGCCTGACGGACTGGGACCCCGATCGGCTGGGCGCCCGGACCGGCTTCCTGCCCCAGGACGTCCTTCTGTTCCCCGGCACGGTGAAGCAGAACATCGCCCGTTTCCGCCTGGCTCAGGCCGACAAGGTCGAGGCGCAGGATCACGCTGTGATCGCCGCCGCCCAGATGGCCGGCGCGCACCAGATGATCCTCGCCCTGCCCCAGGGCTATGACACGGAAATCGAGGGTAAGGCGACGCGGCTGTCCGCGGGCCAGGCCCAGCAGATCGGCCTGGCGCGCGCCTTCTTCGGCGATCCCTCGTTCCTGGTCCTGGATGAGCCCAACGCCCACCTGGATCCCGACGCGGAACGCAGCCTGCTGACCGCCCTCGCCGCCCTGCGCAAGGCCGGCGCCCTGATCGTGGTCACCGGTCATCGCATGCCGATGCACCAGATCGCCGACGCCCTGGCGGTGATCCGGGATGGCAAGCTCGAAGCCTTCGGCCCGACCCAGAAGGTGCTACAGGCGCTTCGGCAAAGCGGCGCGAGTGGTCCGCGGCCGACGGAGGTCGCCACCGGATGAGTTTGTTTCCGTGGAATCCGCACCCGGCCCGCGATGTCGTCGGCGACGCCGACCAGCGGCTTCCCACCCGTTGGGACAATCCGCGTCGCGAGATCTGGATCGGAGCCGTCGCGATCGCCGTCTTTGTCGGCCTGATCACGATCTGGTCGGTGGCCGCTCATCTCGACGAGGGGGTGACCGCGGCGGGCCAGGTGGTCGTCTCCGGTAACCGGCAGGCGGTGCAGAGCAAGGACGGCGGTGTCGTCGGCAAGCTCCTCGTGCGCGAGGGCGATCACGTGGTCGCCGGCCAGATCCTGCTCGAGATCGACGTGGCGGAGTTGAAGGCGAGCGCCCAGGCCCTGTCCAACTCGATCATCGAGCAGCAGGCCCTGGAGAAGCGCCTGAACACCGAGATGACCGGGCCCGGCGCCATCAGCGCCATGGCGCCTCCGTCGAACAGCCCGCAGGACCGCGCCGCCGCCGCGGCCGCGTCCAAGCTGCAGACCCTCGAGCTTACCCGTCGGCAGGCGGCGCTGAAGTCGAACCAGGCGGTGCTCCAGGATCAGATCGGCCAGATCCAGGAGCAGATCAGCGGCTACGACCGGCAGATCGACGCCAACAAGCGTGAGCAGGCGCTGAGCAAGCAGGAACTGACCAGCCTGCAGGACCTCGCCGACAAGGGTTTCGTGCCGATGAGCCGGATAAGACAGCTCCAGCGTTCGCAGGTGGAGCTCGAGGGCGCCGCCGGCCAGCTGGAGTCGCAGCGCGCCTCGGCGCTGCAGGAGATCGGCGAACACCGGATCAAGATCGAGGGCTTGCTGACCGACCGGGACGCCGACGACAGCCACACCTATCGCGAGTCCGAAATGTCGCTCGCCGAACTGGGGCCCAAACTCGCCGCGGCCCAGCAACAGATCGGTCGCGCCATCATCAAGTCTCCAGCCACCGGCCGGGTGGTCGGCTTGGCCGTATTCACGGTCGGCGGCGTGGTCGCGCCGGGCCAGAAACTGATGGATGTCGTGCCCGACGACCGGCCCATGGTGATCGACGCCCGGGTGAAGCCCGCCGACGCGGAGTCGCTGCACATCAATCAGAAGGCCGAAGTGCGCATCTCGGCCTTCCACGGCGCCCGCGTGCCGACGATCACGGGCAAGGTCACCCGCATATCCGCCGACGCCCTGAGCGATGAGAAGAACGGGACGACCTTCTTCACCATCGAGGTGGAGGTGCCCCCGTCCCAGGTCGCGATGCTGGGTGACGCACAAGGCGACAACGCCGTGCTGAAACCAGGCTTCCCTGCCGAGGTGATCCTGCCGCTCAGGGCGCGCTCCGCACTGAGCTATCTGATGGAGCCGCTCGGCCGCTCCCTGTGGAAATCCTTCCGCCAGCATTGATCCGCATGGCGGGCCGCGCCCTCAGCCGAGCCCGGCGGTCAGCGCCTCGATGCGGGCGGCGGCGGTCTCGAGCGCCTGGGCCGCCCTGACGTCCGAGAGGGCGTCGTCGGACTGCGAGCGGCCGAGCTTCTCCTGGCAGTCGGCAAGCCGGGCGCGGACGTCGGACGCTTCGTCGGCCATCACCAGCGCCGCCATCAGGAACAGCCTGAGCTCGGTCACCTTGCCGACCTGCGAGCCCACCTCGCGGACCTTGGCGTCGAACTCGCGGGCCAGCGCCTCCACGTGCGGCTCCTGGCCGTCGTCGCAGCCGACCACGTAGCCGTGGCCGTTGACGCTGACATTGACCGTCCCCATCAGTGTTCTCCCGCCGCCAGCGCGGCCCGCACCTCGGCCGCGGCCCGGCCCAGCGCCGCGGAGGCTTCCGCCGCCACCTCCTCCAGCGCCTTCTCGCGCGCCCGCGCCGCGTCGAGCTCGGCCGCCAGCCGCGCCCGATCCTCGGCGAAGGCTGAACCGCCCTGGTCGAACAAGTCCGCATTCTCGTCGTCGCGCACCGCGACGCGCTGCGCCAGCCTGGCCTCGAGACCGGCCAGGGCCTGGTCCAGTCGCCGGATGGCGAGGTCGAGCGACCCTTCCAGGGGCAGGTCCTGCGCCATGTTCGCCTCCGTACGCGACTCTCTCCCGTCTTCTATAGACGAGCGGCGGCGGCGAGCGAAGGGTTGCGCCACTGCCACGCTGAGGGCAAACAGCCGCTGCCTTCCCCGACCGGATTCGCCCAGGAGCCGACCGAATGCCCACCGTCTCCCCGGTCGTCATGGCCGACGCGATCCGCGTGCTGTCGATGGACGCCGTGCACCGCGCCAAATCCGGCCACCAGGGCATGCCCATGGGCATGGCGGACGTGGCGACCGTGCTGTGGTCCAAGGCGCTGAAGTTCGACGCCGCGAACCCCGACTGGGCCGACCGCGACCGCTTCGTGCTGTCGGCCGGCCACGGCTCGATGCTGCTCTACTCCCTGCTGCACCTCACCGGCTTCAAGGCGGTGACCATGGCCGAGATCGAGGCCTTCCGGCAGTGGGGCTCCAAGACGCCGGGCCATCCGGAGTACGGGCACACGCCGGGGGTGGAGACCACCACCGGTCCCCTGGGCCAGGGCCTGGCCACCGCGGTCGGCATGGCCATGGCCGAACGCCACCTGAACGCCCGCTTCGGCGACGATCTGGTCGATCACCGTACCTGGGTGATCGCCGGCGACGGCTGCCTGATGGAAGGCGTGAGCCATGAGGCGATCTCGCTGGCCGGGCGGCTGAAGCTCAGCAAGCTCTGCGTCCTGTTCGACGACAACGACACCACCATCGACGGCGAGGCCACCATCGCCGAGACCGGCGACCAGCCGGCCCGGTTCAAGGCCGCCGGCTGGGCGGTGAAGCAGGTCGACGGCCACGACCACGGCAAGATCGCCGCCGCCCTGCGCTGGGCGATGAAGCAGGACCGGCCGACCATGATCGCCTGCAAGACCCTGATCTCGAAGGGCGCCGGCCCCAAGGAGGGCGATCATCACAGCCACGGCTACACCCTGTTCGACAAGGAGATCGCCGAGGCGCGCGAGGCCATGGGCTGGACTTCGCCGCCGTTCACCGTGCCGGCTGACATCGCCGGCGCCTGGCGACGGGTCGGCAGCCGGGGCGGCAAGCTCCGGCGCACGTGGGCCGCGCGGGTGAAGGCTTCGCCGCAAGCGGCGGAGTTCGACCGGGCGGTGGTGAAGAACGCCCTGCCCGCCGACGCCTTCAAGGCCCTGGACGCGCATATCGCCAGGATGACCGCCGACAAGCCGGCCAACGCCACCCGTGTCCATTCCGGCGCGGCGCTGGAAGCGCTGATCCCGGCGATCCCGGAGATGATCGGCGGCTCAGCCGACCTGACCGGCTCCAACAACACCCTGACCAAGGGCATGACCGCGTTCGACACGCCGGGCTACGCCGGCCGCTATGTCCACTACGGCGTGCGCGAGTTCGGCATGGCGGCGGCGATGAACGGCATGGCCCTGCACGGCGGCGTCATCCCCTACTCCGGCACCTTCATGGCCTTCGCCGACTATTCGCGGCCGGCGATCCGGCTGGGCGCCCTGATGGGCGCGCGGGTGATCCACGTGATGACCCACGATTCCATCGGCCTCGGCGAGGACGGCCCGACCCACCAGCCGGTGGAGCAGCTGGCGTCCCTGCGCGCCATGCCGAACCTCAATGTGTTCCGCCCCGCCGACGCGGTGGAGGCGGCCGAGTGCTGGCGCCTGGCGCTGGAGGCCAAGGCCACCCCCTCGATCATGGCCCTGTCGCGCCAGAAGACTCCTGCCGCTCGCAGCGAAGCCGGCGAGAACCTGTCGGCCAGGGGCGCCTATGAGCTGATGCCCGCCGAGGGCGGCGCGGCCAGGGCCACCCTCTTCGCCACCGGGACCGAGGTTGGTATCGCCATCGCCGCGCGCGCCTTGCTGCAGGCCGAAGGCGTTCCCACCCGGGTGGTCTCCGTCCCCTGCTTCGAGCTGTTCGACCGGCAGAGCCCCGCCTATCAGAAGGCGACCATCGGCACGGCCGCCGTGCGCGTGGCGGTCGAGGCCGCCGTGCGCCAGGGCTGGGACCGGTTCATCGGCGAGGACGGCGGCTTCATCGGCATGCACGGCTTCGGCGCCTCGGCCCCCTATGAGCGCCTCTACAAGGCGTTCGGCATCACCGCCGAAGC
>Ga0302314_10015636_pt1 | contig 12882 bp, 11 predicted proteins | sample III_Palsa_N2_3_FD_200533 | JGI IMG/M metagenome (GOLD analysis project Ga0302314, IMG submission 200533) | Peat permafrost microbial communities from Stordalen Mire near Abisko, Sweden - III_Palsa_N2_3 | ecosystem: Environmental > Terrestrial > Soil > Palsa > Peat permafrost | place: Sweden...
GGGCGCTTCGGCGGTCTCTTGAAAACGACTGTGACTCATATAAATCTCCCGGGCTAGAACAGCTCGGGGCGTCGAAGTGGACATGAGAGCCGCAAGATGGCCTGCTCGCCGGTCATGGCAGCCGGAATAGCCCGCTGCGCAGCCAGCGCAGCCCTGCGTCGCTTCCTTCCACTACGCTCTCGTACATCCGGACTTTTACCGTCGGCCCCGGGTTCTCACCGGATCCTGCTGCCTTGCCGTTCGGCAAGCGCCCGCGGGCTCATGCGATTTCTCGCCATCACCGCCGGTGGGGACTTTCACCCCGCCCCGAGAACGTGCGCGAGGCCACAGGCGCCCCGCTCTTTCAATGATGCGGCCGGGAGCATCGGCGGCGCAAGAGCCGCGGCGTCAAGCATCGATTCCGACGTGATCGCCGAGTTATTGAATGGGGCGGGCGCGGGTATCGAGCAGCCGCCGGGCGGCGTCGAGGGCGGTCTCGATAGCGGGGCGGCGGTAGTCCCAGATCTCGCCGGGGGCGGGCGGGACGAGGGCCATGGTGGCGTTCGCCTCGAACAAGAGGACGGTGCCGTCAGGGGCGAGGGCGAAATCGATGCCGGCGTATTCGAGGCCGAGTGTGGCGCAGACGCGCTCGAGCGCGCGCATGGCGCGGGTTCCGAGCGCCCCGGGCATATCGCGCAAGAAGCGCCGCTCCTCTTCGCGGAAGGCGGCATGGCGGGCCATGTCCGCGCTGAAATAGTGCACCTTCCAGTCGCTCGAGACGGCGAGGTGCAGGGGGTAGAGCACGCCGTCGATGAACATGACGCGGTACTTGCGCGCTCTGCCATCGGCGCCGCGGGCGTCGAGGTACTCGATCGCGAGGAGTTCCTCGCCTTTGAGCGCGGCGAGCGCGCCGGCGAGGGCTTCACGGCGCTCGACGTACACGAAGTGCCTGCCGGTGTGAAATCCGGGGCTGCGCAGCAGCAGTGGGAACTCGACACCCTGATCGGGCGGAAAACCGAGACCCGACTCGAGATCTTGGCGGGGCTCGAGGCTGGCGCGGGTCCAGGTTTCGATACGGGGGGCAATCACATCGGGGATCGAGCCCAAGCGGCGGGCGTTTTCGGCGCGTCCGGTGATTTTGACCCGGTCCGGGCGGTTGATGACGGGAGCGGTGGTACTCGCGACGAGCGCCTCGGCGCACTCGAGCGCATGGGCGCACAGGTCTGCATCGCCGATCGCATTCATCAGCACCGCGTGCGGCGGGAGCGGCTGAGCGGGATCGAAGTAATCGGCGTAGATGGCGTGAATGGTGAAGCGGCGATCGTCGATCCAGAGCCGGCTGGGGATATTGCCGCCGCGCGCCGAGACGAGCAGGACGAGGGGTATGCCCTGCCCCGTGCCGCGATAGGGCTGCGTGACCAGAGCGCGGCCGGTGAATCCGCGCAGCCGGTGCTGCTCGGCGCCGTCGAGCCCTAGCTCGCCGAGCACCCAGGCAATGCCCTGGTGGGCCTCGTGTAACTCCGGATCGAGGGCGAGCGCGGCCTCGTACTCGGCGCGCGCGCCGGCGACGTCCTGCTCGTCGCGCAACAAATTGCCGAGATTCACGCGCGCGACGACGTTGTCGGGGTGATGGGCGATGGCCTGGGTGTACGCGGTGCGCGCCGCCGAGCGATAGCCGCCCGCCCAGGCGAGGGTCGCGAGCTCGTTTAGGGCATTGAAGCTGCGCGGATCCCGGCGCAGGACCTCGATGTAGGCCTGCTTGGCGGCATCGTCTTGCCCCGCACGGGCGAGCGTGCGGGCACGCTCGAGGGCGGTGGCGATGGTCAGCGCTTCGTCAGTCACTGCTCATCTCGAATCTCTTGGAGATTGGAGCCCTACCATAGCACTGGAGAGTGGCGAGGAGCCGCGCGCGAATGAACGAAATGAAATGAAACAAAAACACAGCGTGCCCGGTCATTAAAAATGTACACGAATTTTTTTCACGGCGTGCGGACCGCATTGTCTCGATACGCCGACAATTGAAAATTATTGTCAACTGGAAGTAGAGTTCTCAGCATGAACCACGAGATCGACGATACCTGGCGGCACGCACGCTTCGGCGAATCGATTCTTGCGGGCGGAGAATCGCTTCTTGCCGGAGGAGTCGAGAGTCTGGCCCAGGGCTGGAAGGCCTCGACCGAGATGATCGGCAAGCTCTGGAACGGCGGCGCCGAGCGTTGGCAGGCCGCGAATCGCCAGATCCAAGTCGCCTCCGTGAGTCTCGCCGACATTCTGCGCGCGCGGACTTCGACTTAAGTTGTAGCTCGGGGTCGAACGCGCGCATTCCCCGCGACGCGTTTGACGATTGGCGCGCCTGCCGCGCCTTTGACGGGCGGCGTAAGCGCTGCCTATGATCGCTCATGCATATATCCCTCAACGCCGCGGCTTGGTCGCTCACCACGGCTTGCGCGCTCGGCGCGGCCGCCTCGCTTTCGGCGGCATTTGCGCAGGCACCCCAGTCCGCCCAAGCACCCCAGTCCGCCCAAGCACCGCAGTCCGCACCGCCTGCTCCGTCCCACCCGGGCGGCGCACCGAGTGATCCGGTCGCGACTTTGGTCGCGCGGCTCGATCTCGAGCGCTACAAGGCGACCATCAAGGGGCTCACGCAGTTCGGCGACCGCCGGCAAGGCACAGACCGCAATCGCGCAGCCATCGACTGGATGGAGGCGCGGCTGAAGAGCTACGGATGCTCGAATAGCGAGCGCCTGCACTACAGCTACTCGCCCGACGAGAAGCCTCAGCCGAGCGGAGCACCGAAGGGGCCCGGGCCGGATGGAGCCCCAGGCGGCGGACACCTGCGCGGCAATCGTGCGGCGACCGGCGTGAACACGGATCCCATGCGCCAGCCGGACGAGAAGCTGCGGGCGCTCAACATGCAGGCGAGCGTGCCCGGGCCGCGCGAGGAGGTGTATTGCACCAAAGTGGGCACGACGCACCCCGAAGAGATGTACATCGTCGGCGGCCACATGGACGGGCACGGCTGGGGCGAGGCGGCGAATGATGACGGCTCGGGCGCGGCGCTCGTAATGGAGCTCGCCCGGGTGTTCTCATCGCCCGACGTCAAGACCGAGCGCTCCATCCGCTTCATCCTGTGGAATAACGAGGAGACGGGCCTCAACGGCTCCTACGCGTACGTGGCGCAGCGCGCGAAGCTGCAGGGGATCGAGTCGCCGCACGGCTCCGGGCAGTATCCTGAGCCCCGCTGGCTCGGGATGATTCAGCACGACATGATGCTGTTCGACCACGGCATGCCGCGGGCGAACGGCACGGTCTCGAAGGACCAGCGGCCGGAGGCGGACGTGAACATCGAGTTCCAGTCGCAGGCCAAGCAGGCCGACGGCGGCCAGAAATTGGCGTGGGTCCTTTACTCGGCCAATGAGGCCTACGCGACCGATTACCCGGCGGCCGTCGGTCCGCACATGACCAACACCGACTCGACGCCCTTCATGGATCTCATTCCGGCGATCAGCGTGCGCGAGAACGAGCGCGGCACGCAGATCGGCGCCGGCTGGGATCCGCACTGGCATCAGCCGACGGATGTGTACGCGACGTTCAACGACGCGGATTTCCGCTTGGGGCTGAACGCTGCGCAGACGACGCTCGGAGCCGTCGGCCGGCTCGCGGGGGCCTCGCTCGCTAAGTAGCGGGCTCCGGCGCCGCGCGAGACTTGGGCGCCGCACCGGATTTCGGCGCCGCGCGAGGCGTCGGCTGCTCGCGAGGCTTCGGCCCGATCTACTGTTGCAGCTCGTGCAGTGTGAGGGAGGTGTAATTCGTGTGCACGAAGGTGTAGCCCGAGCCGTTCGTCCGCAGGTGGCCGATGCCCGGAAACGGCAAGTGAGCGCCGCCGACCCAGTAGCGGTGCTCGGCCGCGTCCGCGAACACCTTCTTGCGCTGCTCCCGCGCCGCCGGCACGTCCAGGTCGTATTGGAGGGAGACCGACGGGTCGGGGAATTGTGCGGCGGCGACGTGCATGAGGTCGCCCCACAGGAGGAGCTTGTCTCCACCGCTCTGCACCACATAAAGAGTATGCCCGGGTGTGTGGCCCGGGTTGGCCACGGAGCGGATGCCCGGCACGAGCTCGACATCACCCTTGAAGGGCTTGAACCGTCCGGCCGCGACGTAAGGCTCGAGCGCCTTCTGCGCATTCACGAAACCGTCCTTCGCCTCCGCGGGTGCGGCTGCCATCTTGGCCTTGCTCAACCAGTAGTCCGCCTCCAGCTGGGAGGCGCGCACGACGGCGTTCGGAAAAGCCATCTTGCCGTCCTTCAGCAATCCGCCGATGTGATCCGAATGCATGTGGGTGATGTAGATCTCGTCCACTTGCTCCGGCCGGTATCCCGAAGCCTCGAGATTCTTGACGAGCTTACCGACCGTGGGTCCGAAGAAGGTCCCCGCGCCCGTGTCGACGAGCACCAGCTTGGTGCCCGTGTTGATAAGGAAGCCGTTCACGGATTCCTCGACCGGCTTGGTGAGGAACGATCGGCTCAGATCGTCGTCGAGCTGCTTCGGGGTGATGTTGGTGAGGAGCTTGTCGACATCCATGGGAAAGGTACCGTCGTTGAGCGAGGTGACCTCGAAGTCGCCGAGCATCATGCGGTACCAGCCGGGCGCCTGAGTCTTCAGTTGAGGCGCGCCGGCGAGCGCGTAGGTGCCGCAAAGAAAGGAAAGCGCGCAGGCCGCAGCCGCGGCGCTCCGGCGAGTCTCGAGCATGGTGACTCCGAAGTATTGGGAAGGGCGATTATACCGAAGGTTGGCTAGAGTGCGGGCGCGTCAAGCTCCACGGGAAAGTGCACAGCGAGCTCGCGGCGGCACTGCTCAGCGTTCGCGAAGTGGATCGTGCGGAACCCGAGGCGCCCGGCGGACTCAATGTTCGGGAGATGATCATCGATGAATACCGTCTCGGCCGGAATCAAGTCATAGCGCTGCGCGAGGTGATGGAAAATCTCGGGGTCGGGCTTCACCAGGCCCACCTCTCCGGAGATCACGATGCCGCGAAAGCGATCCCAGTGATCGTGACGGCTCTCGAGGAGCGCGAACATCGGGGCGGACATGTTGGAGAGGCCGTAGAGGGGCACGCCCCGCTGTGCGAGCTCGTCGAGGAGCGTTATGGAATCGGGCAACGGCGTCAGGGAATCCTTGACGTGCTGCATGAGGGCGCGCATCTCGGCGGCGGGACGGTCCATGCGGGCGGCGAAGCGCTCGATCGCGGCGTTCTCGTTCAAGGTACCGCGATCGATGTCGATCCAGTCCGGATGGCGGAATACCGCTTCCCACACGAGCGTGCGCGAGGGCTCGTCGGCGTAGAACCCCTCGATGATGGCCTCGGGGTGCCAGCGAACGAGCACGCCGCCGAAATCGAAAACGACGTTGCGGATAGGGGATGCGTTCAACGGGTGCTGCTCATGGTGTCGATCGTCGTACGGTAGTATGCCGAGGTGGCTCGTTCCCGTATTCGCCGCTGGCGTATTTTTTTCATTGTCTTGGGGCTCTCGGTTGTCGTGCTTGGCGCGATCGCGGCGCTCTGGGTAGTGCATCTCGACCGCGTGGTGACTCGCGAGTTCCAGGGGCGGCTCTGGTCGATCCCGGCGCGCGTGTATGCCGCGCCGCTCGAGCTCTACGTCGGTGCGCCGGTCTCGGCCGACGAACTCGAGCAGGAGCTGCGCGGCCTGCACTACCGGCGCGGCGATCCTGCCGCGGGTCCCGGCATCTACCAGCGGGTGGGCAACGCCTTCGACATCCAGGCCCGGCGGGTGCGCTTCATCGACGAGCTGCGCGCGCCGGAGCGCGTGTCCATTCACGCCGACAACAGCGCCGTCACGGGCATGCGTCTTGCGAACGGCGCCGACTTGCCGGTCTTCCGGCTCGATCCGCCGGTGATCGGCAGCGTCTTTCCGATTCACGGGGAGGACCGCCGCGTGGTGGCTCCGGCCGACGTGCCGCCGCTCCTGCGCAGCGGCATCAAGCTCATCGAGGACCGCCGATTCGATGAGCATCACGGCGTCGACCCGTTGGGCATGCTGCGCGCGACGTGGGCCAACTTGCGCGCCGGGCGCGTCGTGCAGGGCGGCAGCACGCTGACTCAGCAGCTGGTCAAGAACTACTTTCTGTCCGACGAGCAGACCTTCGGCCGCAAAGCGACCGAAGCCGTCATGGCGATGCGCATCGAGGCGCACTACTCGAAAGAGGACATCCTGGTCGCGTACTTGAACGAGGTGTACCTGGGCCAAGACGGCGCGCGCGCCATCCACGGCTTCGGGCTCGGCAGCGAATACTACTTTGCCAAACCCTTGGGGGAGCTCGAGCCCGCAGAGCTCGCGCTGCTCATCGGCCTAGTCAAAGGGCCCTCGCTCTATGACCCGCGCAAGCACCCCGATCGCGCGCTCGCGCGGCGCAATCTGGTACTCAAGGAGTTTGCCGGGGCGCATCTCATCGATGCGCAGACTGCCAAGCGCGCGCTGGCGAGCCCTCTCGGCCTGCGGCCGCCCGGCGGTACTTACGTGCCGGCCTACATCGACCTCGTGCGCCGGCATTTGAAGCGCGACTATGCCGAGGCGGATCTCGCCGCCGCGGGCTTGTCGGTGTACACGAGCCTCGACCTGCGCGCACAGGCCGCCGCGGAGCGCGCGCTCACCCAGGATCTGCAGCGTCTCGACGCCCGCGCGCGCATGCGCACCGAGCATCTGGAAGGCGCCGTGATCGTGGTCGAGCCGAACTCAGGCGATGTCGTGGCCGTTGTCGGCGGACGCGATGTCGACCCGAGCGGATTCAATCGCGCGCTCGATGCGCGCAGGCCCATCGGCTCCTTGGTGAAGCCGGCCGTGTATCTGACCGCGCTCGAGAGCGGCCGCTACACCGCGGCGAGCCTCATCGAGGACGCGCCCATCGAGCTCAAGCTCGCCGACGGCAGCGTCTGGGCGCCGCAGAATTTCGAGCGCCAGGTGTACGGCCAGGTGCCGCTCGCGCGCGCACTCGCCGAATCGATGAACCTCGCGACGGTGCGGCTCGGTCTCGATCTGGGTCTGCCGAAAGTGGCTGCGACACTGCAGGAGTTGGGGCTCGAATCGGCGCCCACGCTCAACCCCTCGCTGCTGCTCGGTACCGTGGAGATGTCGCCGCTCGAAGTGGTGCAGGTGTACACCACGCTCGCCGACGGCGGCTTTCGCACGCGTCTGCGTGCCGTGCGGGCGGTGCTCGACGAGCAGGGGCGGCCGCTCAAGAGTTTCAAGGTGCAGGTCGAGGCGGTGGCGCCGCCGGCCGCGGTCTATGAGCTCGATCGTATGCTCATGCTCGTACCCACGCACGGCACGGCGCGCGACGCGGCAGCTCACCTGCCGCATGGTCTGGTGATCGCCGGCAAGACCGGCACGTCCTCCGACACCCGCGACAGCTGGTTTGCCGGATTCACGGGCAGTTATCTGTCCGTCGTGTGGGTCGGCTACGATGACAACCGCGAGACGGGACTCACGGGCGCAGCGGGAGCGCTGCCGGTGTGGGCGGATACCATGGCGAGCTTGAGGCCCGTGTCCTTCGACCCGGTCGCGCCCGAAACGGTCGAGGAGCGCTGGATCGGCTTCAACGACGGACTGGAAACGACGGCGGCGTGCAGCGCGGATGCGGTGGAGATCGCCGTGCCCAAGGACACGCAGTTGCCCGGCAATCCACGCTGCGTGTCGACGCCGCCCAAGCCGGGCGTCGGTGAGAAGGTGAAGGAATGGTTCAAGAGTATCGTGCATTGAGGCGGGCGGCTGCGCTCGGCCTCTTGGCCGGCTTGGCGCTGCTGCTCGGCGGCTGTCCCTCGCCGTGGACGCGGCCGGAGCCGCAGGGCAGCGCCCCTTCGATCCCGCCGCAACCCGCGCCGGCACCTGCGCCGCCGTCGGCTCCGGCGCCCGCTCCGGCGCGGCCGCCGCCGCCGCCGCGCGAGAATCACCTCTCGCCGGCGACCCGCTCACTGGTCACGCAGGCACACACGCTGCTCGCACACGGCGACATCGACGGCGCCTCGGCGACGCTCGACCGGGCGCTGCGCATCGAGCCGAGCAATCCGCTCTTGTGGATCGAGCTCGGACGGGTGCGGCTGGTGGATGGCAATGCGCATCAGGCGGAGGTGTGCGCGCGCAAGGCGCTCGCGCTCGCAAGCGGCGACCCGGCGGCGCAAGGTCAGGCGGGCCGCGTGCTCGCCGATGCGCTGCGCGCGCAGGGGCGGAACCAGGAAGCCGCGCAGGTCGAGAACCGGCCTTACATGCACTGACAGCCGGAATGAAGCGCAGAAGCCTCGCCGAAGCCTTGCTGGAGAGGATCCACGCGCTCCTCGAATCCCTGCGCGCGCCGCGGCTTGACCCGTTCCTCGCCGAATGGCCGACCGAGGCACCCTCTCGCGGCGTCACGCCGCGAAGCCTCCCCGTCCTCAGGTACGAATCGGTGTTTGCGTCGACGACTCCGCCGTGGGCACGAGGCGTTACCGAAGAATTGCTTCGGCTCACCCCGTCACTGCAGTGGGGACAATCCTATCCGGCATCCGAGGTCGGGACCCAGTTCCTCGAGAACTATGGGTGGACCGAGATCGCGGGACTTCATGGGCCGATTCCGAGCGAGCATGTCGCGGTCGGGTTCTTGATGCTCGGACCCGCGACGCTCTATCCGCGTCATCGGCACGAGGCAGAAGAGATCTATGTGCCCGTGAGCGGAACGGCTGCCTGGCAGGGAGGTGATGGAATCTGGCGCAACGAGCCGCCCGGGGCCCTCGTCGTCCACGAGCGCAACGAGCCGCACGCGATGCAAACCTCGAGCGAGCCCTTGCTCGCGCTTTACCTATGGCGCAGCGCCCAGCTCGATCAGAAGTCGCGGTTGGATCCGAAGAATTAAGAGCCGCTCCGCGCATAGCTGCGCTGCGGCCCCCGGTTCGCTGATCTATTGCTGTTGCTTGGCAGTTTCGATGAACCGACTGAGCAGGTCCTGTGCGGCCGACCGGTCCGAATCATCTTCCATGACGATCTGGTTGGCGGCGAGATGAGCCGGATGGGTGTCGAAAAACTCGACCAGGTTGTCGGTTGCCTCCCAGAACGCGCGCCGATGCGCGTATGTGGAGGCAATCTCGGCATCTTGCCGCGCCATGTTGCGGCGTGCCTCGACGAGCATTCTTTCCTCAAAGGCGGGCGGCAACTTGAGATCGACAACGCTCGCCTCGTTCGCCAAGTTCAACTGGTGTATCGCGGCCTGGTCACGGTCGAGACTGCGCTGATGGCACCGAGACACGGATTTGATGCGCAGCCGAGACCGATCATCGAGCAGGTCGGCGGGGCCAAATTCCTTTTCATCGCAGTGGCCGATGGTCGCGGCGATCCACTTGAAACCCGCGATCACCTCGAGACGCTGGCGTTCGATCAGCCGCTCATGTAACGGAACGCGAGTATCGTCCAGGGCGAGGTGGCTACTCGATGATTGCTCGATCACCCGCCTCATGGCCGGCGACGGGGTGCCCGTCGAGCCCGCGAGCGCATGGACGAGCTCGGCATTCAACAGCTGGTTGAGGCGGACGATTTCCGGCCTCGCGATATCGAACTCGTGCTGGACCGCCTGGTCGGCGGGCTTCTTGGCAAACGTGACCGTGCACGGCCGGCCCTCGACGCGCTGTCCCTTCCCCGAGTTGTCGGTGAATTGAACGTCGACATGGTAGCCGTACAGCGTCCCGGGCGGCCGGTGGCCGACCGCCATTTCAGCCGCGCCCACGAGGCCACTCGCGTAAAGATTTCCCGTGCCGTCCGGTGAAATCCGTCCGTCCAACTGCAGCCAGCCCGCCCGCCCTTTGACGCCTTTCTCACCATGCAGAACGCCGTGCTTCACCAGCGATGGAAACTCGAACGAATAACCCAACGCGCCGTTCGAGTTCGGACAGGACAGGATGGTGTTCCACTCGCCGTCGAAGAGTTCTGCGCTTTCCGCAGCTTGACCCGCGCGGACGGCGAGCAAACACAGCAATGCGAGTAGAAACACTCGGGACATGGCGTGCGAAGAGGTTGGCCCAGGTGACTCGCAGTATAGTATTCGCAGGAGAGGAGTGCCCGCGCGACGTATCGTGCGTCGAGTCGCTTTTACATAAGCAGTCACGGAGGGTTGCCGCGTGCCGTCGGTATTTGCAAAGCTCAATCTCAAGGATCAAACGGAAGTACTCATCCTCGCGGCACCGGCCAGCTTCGAATCTGAGGTGCAGGCGCTCGCGGATGTCGCCGTCGTCAGGGACGCTCGCAAGGTCGAGTCGATCGACTTCGCGCTCGTGTTCGTTACCACACGCGCCGCAGTGGACGCGGCAATGAAGCTGATCGCGGGCAAAGCCGCCGGCGACGTGGTGCTCTGGTTCGCGTACCCCAAAGGCACCTCGAAGCGATATGCGAGCGAGATCAACCGCGACACCGGCTGGGATTCGTTGACGTCCGCAGGCTTCGAAACAGTTCGCCTCGTGGCCGTCGATCAGGATTGGTCGGCGCTGCGATTTCGGCGTAAGGCATACGTGGGCGGCAAAAAGGCGCGCTGAGTCGACGCTCAGTCGGGACCGTCTACGGCTGGGCAGCCGGCGTCGTGAGGGCGTAAAATCGACTGAAAGTCGGGGGACGACGTGCCATGACAGCCGTGTCGCCAGCAAGAAGGGGGTTCTGTCTGCGGCGCGGTGTGGCAGGAGCACTCTGCGCGCTCCTCCTCTGCGCCGCGCCTTGGCCCACGCCGGCTGATGACGCGCGGCCGGTGACCGCGATCCTGCTCGTCGGTCGAGCCGAGCTTCCCGATCCAGATTTCGCCGACTCGGTCGTGCTGGTGATGAACAACTTGGGCTCCGCGCCGGCGGGTGTCATCGTCAACAGACCCACGCACGTTGCGGTCGCGGAGCTTTTTCCGGATCTGAAGCGCCTTGCGCCGTTGCACGACAAGGTGTATTTCGGCGGGCCCGTCGGGGTCGAGTCCGTTTGGTTTCTGTTTCGCGCAGCCACGCCGCCCGAGCATGCCATTCAGGCATTTGACGGCGTTTGCTTGAGCGCGGATCGAGAACTGCTGCTTAAGCTCCTCGGCCGTGCGAAGCCCATGGAGGGCCTCAAGATCTTCCTCGGCCACGCGGGCTGGGCGCCGGGACAGCTCGAGGCCGAGATCAACCGCGGCGCTTGGAACCTCGAGCATGCGGATTCAGAGGCGATCTTCAACGGCAAGTCCGAGCGCCCCTGGCCCAGGTCGCCGCAGCCAAAGTCCGGCACTTCGCCGATGCTATGAATCGGATGGAACTACCGGCGCTTCGAGTAGTCCTTATTAGGATTTGCACGCTGGGCATGTGGGCAACCAATGAACATCACCTTATTGTCTGTCGCGGGGGTTTGCATGTTGTACGGATGCGCTAAGGCACCTGAGGCTCCATCCCCGACGCCCGCGAACGCTCCAGCCATGCCGTCGTCGGGGATCGAGATCCAGTACTTCGATGGCGCGGTTCGTGCGCAGGACGACTTTTACAAGCACATCAACGGCAAGTGGCTGACGGATACGCAGATCCCCCCCGACAAGGGTACCTACGGCACTTTCTATCAGCTCCGCGACGACTCGGAAGCCAAGCTGCACGCCATTATCGACGGCCTGCAGAAATCCGTGGACCCGAGCGATCCCAATCAACGAAAGATCGCGGACTTGTATTTCAGCTTCATGGACGAGCCCGCGCTCGAATCGTTGGGGATCAAGCCGCTGGATGCCGAGTTCGCGACGATCGATGCGCTGAAGGATAAAAAAGAGATCGCCGGCCTGATCGCGCACTTGAACGAAATCGGGGTGTCCGCGCCCTACAGCCCGGTCGTGCACCAAGACGCCAAGGATTCCACCAAATACGTGTTCGACCTCGAGCAGGATGGGCTGGGGATGCCGGACCGCGATTACTACCTGTTGAACGACGACAAGTTGAAGCAGGCGCGTACCCGCTACGGCCAGCACGTGCAAAAGATGCTGGAGTTGGCCGGCGACAAGACGGCGGCGGCGAAGGCCAAGGACATCGTCGCGCTCGAGACCGAGCTCGCGAAAATACAATGGAGCAGGGTCGAGCTCCGCAACCCCATCAAGACCTACAACAAAGTGGAATTTCCCAAGTTGGCGGCGCTGGCTCCGAGCATCGATTGGAACCGCTACCTCACGGACACCGGCGTACAGGGCAAGACCGATTACCTGGTGATCGGGGAGCCGACGTACGTTCGCGGGTTTGACGAACTGCTGCGAAAAACACCGCTATCGACCTGGAAGACCTACTTCCGCTGGCGCCTGCTGAGTGATTTCGCGCCCTATCTGAGCAAGGCGTTCGTCGACGAGCATTTCGCCTTCTACGGCACCGCACTGCACGGCATCCCGGAGAACCGGCCGCGCTGGAAACGCGGCATCCAGCTCATCGAGAACTCGATCGGCGAAGGCATGGGCAAGCTCTATGTGGCGCAATATTTTCCGCCCGCATCGAAGGCGCGCATGGAGCAACTGGTGAAGAACCTGCTGGCATCCTACAGCGCCGATATCGGCACGCTCGATTGGATGACGCCCGAGACGAAAGAAAAGGCGCGGGCGAAGCTCGCGAAGTTCACGCCGAAAATCGGCTATCCGGACAAATGGCGCGACTACAGCGCCCTGCAGATCGACAAGGGCGATCTGGTCGGCAACGTGATCCGGGCACAGACGTTCGAATATAATCGCAACCTCAATAAATTGGGCAAGCCGATCGATCGCAGCGAGTGGGGCATGACGCCGCAAACGGTGAATGCCTACTACAACCCCGAGATGAACGAGATCGTGTTTCCCGCCGCCATCCTGCAACCGCCGTTTTTCGATCCGCAAGCGGATGATGCGGCCATTTATGGCGGCATC
>Ga0302314_10015637_pt1 | contig 12882 bp, 15 predicted proteins | sample III_Palsa_N2_3_FD_200533 | JGI IMG/M metagenome (GOLD analysis project Ga0302314, IMG submission 200533) | Peat permafrost microbial communities from Stordalen Mire near Abisko, Sweden - III_Palsa_N2_3 | ecosystem: Environmental > Terrestrial > Soil > Palsa > Peat permafrost | place: Sweden...
ATCCAAGACGATGTGGTCGAAGACCATTAAGAGGGCCAAGCTTCCGGGCGTGACCCCTCATACCTTGCGACACACAATGGGATCGACCGCCATCTCCGCCGGGGAGGCGCTCGCGTTGACGGGGGCCATCCTTGGTCACGCCAACCCGCGGTCTACGGCGATCTACGCGCACGTTCAGAACGATCCGTCGAAGCGAGCGGCCAACCGGGTCACCAAACGGATCGCCGCCGCCCTCGCTGGAAAGCCGATGCGCGAGAAGCTCGCCAAAGGCGCAACGCGTCATCGGCATGACGCGGGGGCCGATGCCGAGCTAATTCGGATGCTTGCTCAGCGCCTGGACGAAAATGGCCCTGACGCCGCCCGCCTCCGAGAAATGATCAACCGGTCGATTAAGCAGGAGCACGCCGACGATCGCCTTGACGACGGCCGGGGCAAGCGGTGAAGGTCTTCCGCCTACTGGCGGCCAATCAGGCCATGGACAATCGGCCGCGATTTTCGGGGCCAATCATCGTTGCGCTTCGGGAGCTGAGCGCGAAGCCGGACGCATCGGCGCAGCAGGCCAGCAAGGGCTAGTATGGACGAATACCTAGAGGGGCTATTCGAGCGCTCCTATGACCGCGAGGCTGGCCAGGAAGAACGGGTTTTCAATAGCCTGTCCTTTTTTGTCGCCGCGATGGCGCTCACAATCAACGCGCTCGGCTACATCGCGACTAAGCTGCCGCCCTTCGCCTTCTCAGCTTATAGCCTCACCACTTACGCCTTGATGGGCCTGGCCGCCGCATTGATGGCCCCCGTAATATGGGCGCTCTTTGATGGGGTTCGGGAACGTATATATCGGTTGCCGCCGAAGGAAACCGACACGCTCGCATGGGCCTTTGCGCTCAAAAACTTCCACATCGCCAAGGGGCTTAGCGGCAAAGCCCTCGACAACGCCGTGGTCGGCGAATTGCGCGAGGAGATGCTTCGCGAGTTTGCGGAGAGCGTCGTCCATAACCGAGCTCAGAATGCGAAACGGACGGGGGCGCGGACCACGGGAATCATCCTCATGGTCGGTCAGCTAGCTCTCGCTTTCTTCATCGTTGCTATTATATTTGTTCACGATCGGTTTGCCCCCGATCCTAGCAAAGCGAGCGCTCCACATGACCACCCCCCGGTCGCAGCCAGCCCCCAAACCGTCACACACGGCGTCGCCGGCGTCCCAAAAGCCGGCCCCGCCGCGCCCGCAGTACCTTGCCGAAGGGTTCAAGATTCCCGGTGTTAAGCCGGTAGCGAGTGCGGGCTGATGACCGAGAAAACCACGCCAGCGCCCGCGCAATCTCAACCGCAGCCACAAGCGGCCCGGCCGACTCCTCCGCTGCCGCAGTACGTCAAGAGAAACGGCGAACCTGGGGACTTGAGGAAAAGATAGTCGCGCCAATTCGCGGCCCCGAAAGGGTGTCCGTTGCCCCGAACGGGGAGAACACACCAGGGCGGCCGAAAGGCCGCCCTCGGCTTATCAGGTCGACTACGCGGGGACGGCTTTCCGCGTGCGCTCGCGCAGGAAGCTCAACGCACTCGCTAGAACGTCATCTGCGGACTTCCCGCTGGTCCACGGAAAATCGGTGTAGCCAACCCAGAGCTGGACCGACTCCCGCTCACGCGTAAAGCCATCGCCATTTTGCGGGTATGTGGGCTGAAGGGTGAAGTCCTCTTTAAGGTAGGCTGCAGTCGAGTAGTCGCCCGACACTGGGTCAAACAGGGCTTCGATCTTGATAGAGCGATCCTCGCTTCCGATGGTGGCGACGACCTGAATCACCTTCTCGACAATATAAAACTCGCTGCAAAAGTCGTGATGGTTCGCTGTAAGCATGATGCTCTCCGCTGGCTGGTAGATTGTCAGTCGCAGGGCCCTCAAGACGGTGACACCGTGCAAAGCCCAGCCAGTCTGGGCGACGCAATACCCCGCCAAAAGGTGGGAGCGGCCACCGTTGCTGTCAAGCTGGCGAACGTCGTTATCTCATTTGCGAGCGGTCATGCCTTCGGTCGTGGCGGCTGCCTTCGCTGCGACCGCCAGAGCGCCCCGATCGCCATTCCACTTCGGGCTATCGCGCATATACGACGCGCCCGCCATAAACCAGTCTTGGGCCGTGTCATATTCGTAAAAGGAAAACACGATGCCGGAGGGGCCGTGGGTCACGCTGCGCGCGGCCAGGTCAACGGCAAATTCATCAGGTGGAATGGTCATGGCCAGCCCCAAATTTATGAAGCCGCTTACGTGGTGACGGCCAATGGCCGCCGCAAGTAATCAACCCGGAACTCGTCGCCGCACGAGCTGACTGGTAGGCAGCCAATACAGAATAAAGTGTCTCGCCGGTGAAGCGCGCGCCTTTGTTCTGTCGGCTGCTTTACGAGCACCTAAAATAATTCCGCTAATCGACCTTATCAGCCTTTGGCGGATCACGGAGGTAGCGGGCCTCGCGAGCGGTCATCCTGCTCCAAGGTCGGTCGCGAGTTTCCGGATCGTCGATCGGTCGCTCTCAACGGTTTGGCGCAGCCCTTCAAAGAGATATGCCAATTCCGCCACTTGAGCGCTGCCAACCGGTTCGAGCCCTTGAATTCGGCGAAAAGTAGCGAAGATAACCTCAATAGATGTTAGCGTGTTTAGTGCAATTCTTAGTGTGTGCTCGTCAGCAAACGGCCTTGACAACGAATATTGAATTGCAGACTGGCACGATTCAAGCACCTTTAGTGTTGAGTGTGTCGGCATAGATTCCCTACCGTCGGCGACTCGGTCGTCAAGCTCCTGGAATATCAGACATAAATTTACGAGGGCGTAGTCTATTCCGGTCACAACGGCTTTAAGTTCTTGAGCTTGGTCCGATTTGCGGCGTTCAACGTCGCGTCGCGCGCCATCACGCGCGACACATAGCGCCACGATCACCGCGCAAAACGTTGCTACCGCCGCCAAAAGGCCCGCTACAGCGGCGGCCCAGGCGGCTGATCCCTCATGGCTGTCAAGCCAGCAGAGGACGGTGGAACAACTGCCGGCCGCCGCCTGGACCGGGCGCTGTGCGATGGCAGCCGCCGCATTGATTACCGGCAGGATGAGCGCAGCGGCCGACGCTATTGCAGCAATCTGATTCATCTCGGCCTTTCGACCTCTGCCCGTTGACGCTTAAGCTCGCCTTGAGCGCAAGGATAGATCGTCATGAACCGCCGCATTATCACCCACGAAGAAGCGGCCGAGCTGACGCGCCTTTACGAGGAACACGCCGCCGCAAGCCAGCGAGCTGGGGAGATTTTGCAGAGCCACGGCATGGAGTCGGCAGAATTCGCCGACGCCGACAGGGCAACCGGTGAGCTGTGGCGGCGCATTCGTGAAATCCTTCCGTGACGGCGGTTCTTTAACTCCCCCGCCGGCCGCCTAAGACAGCGGCAGGCACCACACATCAATATCGCTTGGACCGAACCGGCGTCTTACATACGCGCGGGCCTCGGAAATCAGATCACTTTGCATGTGCGCCGGCACAGGTTCTTCGAAGTGGGCGGCTATAGGGGAGCGGCCATCCTCCCGCACGCGACCAATAGTGACGGCAAAACCGCCAAATTCTGGATATGACATTTCCATCTCCCGGACAGGGCGTCCTCTCGACGCGCTAGACGCAAACTAGCTTGATTCATTGCGGCGTAACATGCCGGACCGTGTGCACTAGGGCGGCCTGTCAATCCCTCACTTTCGAGGAATTGCGCCTCCACCCACAATCGCCGAGCACGGACGAGGCCGACCTTTGCGGCGAGCTTGCGTGAGAACAGGCTTGGCGCGGACGGCCGCACCGCGTTCCTACCCGGAAGGGTGGCGGCGTGGTGCGTCAGGGCCTTGCCGCTTCCCTAGTCGAATGAGAAGGGTTCCGGCCGGCTGATCACCAGCTCGGCAAGCAGTTCTTCGCTCTCATTCCACGTCTCTCGCGATTTCCCGTCTTCGCCCTTATGGATGAAGTCGTGACAATCCTTGCAGAGCGGTACGAGCGCGGCCCGATCCTCGCCCGCCAGGACACGAGGGCGGTAGTCGCGATGGTGGACCTGCGTCGCTTCAGCGACGCAGCCGGCGCATTCATAGTCGGCGGCTTCCAAGACCTCTGCGCGGATTTTTTTCCAGATCGGGGAGCGCAGGTAGGCTTTGTAGTTGGGAACGCCTGTAGCAAACGGCTCCAGAAATAAGTCGGGATCGGCGGCCTTCATGCGTCCTTTCCAATGGAGCCGCGCAAGGGTGCGAACTATGTCGGCCCTGACGGCCGTGATCGAGCCGCGCTCGATCTCGGCGTCAATCTCCGCCTCGGTCGGCCTAGGGTCGGCCGGGATAGGCGGCAGGACCATATTAGGCGGGCCTGAATACGATGCCGCGAGCTTCAAGGAATGCGGCGAACCCCTGCGAAACGATCAGGGTTAAGCCGGATTGGGTCGAGCCAGAGAACAGGGGCGGCCCTTCAACTATCATTTCAATGTCGCGGGTTTGCCGGGTGTATTCGGCGTGCGCCGCGTTGATCGGGCGTCTTTGATCAAGGCCGATTTCGATCGTTGGCATGGCGCGCCCTCCGATTGTTCTCTCGAATTTAGGAAATCAGCGCAAGCAATGGAAGCAGCGACCCGCCGGGCCTGCGTTTCAGCTATGCAAGCCCGCGCGGTGCTCGGAGGGTTAGAGGGCGGGTGGGTTTTCCGTGACGGGTTAAGGACGGGAGAGAGGCTCCGGTCGCCTGTCGCGGAGATCCGCGATGTCCAGAGAGAAACGCGTCGCCCCACCTGGCGGCGCCCGGATGAGCCTTTACGACGAAATCACCACCAAGATCATCGCCGAACTCGAGGCCGGCCGCCTGCCCTGGGTCCAGCCCTGGGGCACGGCGACGGCGAGAGCGCCGCTCGCCATGCCCAAAAACGCCGCCACCGGTCGCGGCTATTCCGGCGTGAATGTTCTGATCCTTTGGGGTGCCGTCATCGAGAACGGCTTCCCAGCCCAGAGCTGGTGCACGTTCCGCCAGGCCCTCTCGCTTGGCGGCAATGTCCGCAAAGGAGAGCGCGGCGCCACCGTCGTCTACGCCGACCGCTTCATTCCGGATGACGAGAAGAAGCGGGCGCGCGAGACCGGCGAAGACGCCGAGGCGATCCCATTTCTAAAGCGCTTCACCGTCTTCAACACGGCGCAATGCGAGGGCCTGCCCGCCGACATCGCCGTCGCGACGCCTCCGCCACCGCCAGGCCTGATCGAACCGAGGGTAGAGGCGTTGATCAGGGCCACCGGCATCGACTTCCGCGTTGGCGGCAACCACGCCTTTTATGCGCCTTCGGCAGACTACGTGCAGGTGCCCCCTCCCCAGGCCTATTTCGAGCCCATCAATTGGCACCGCACGGCGCTCCATGAGATCGGTCACGCCACCGGTGCCCCACACCGCCTGAATCGTGACCTCTCGGGCGTCTTCGGCTCGAAGAAGTATGCATTCGAGGAACTGATCGCGGAGATCAGTGCGGCTTTCTGCTGCGCATCGCTTGGCATCGTACCGACTGTCCGCCACGCGGATTATGTCGGCGCCTGGTTGGAGGTGCTGCGCGAGGACAATCGCGCCATCGTCCGCGCCGCCTCACAGGCCAGCAAGGCGGCGAACTACATCCTCGGTTATCTACCGGAAGACGACCACCCCATGCCTGCCGCGGCCGTCGGCGACTGGGAACCGGCTTAATCCGACGATCCGTGAAGCCGGAGATCCGCGTTTCCGGGTCTCCGGCCCGGCGGGTTTGCGGCGGCAGAGAGGAAGAGGGCTGCGCCGGTCTCGTGACGGGTTGGAGTCGAGAGAGAGCCTTTCGGCGCCCGTCGCGGAGACTATCCGATGACCACCGCCATTCAGAAGATCACCCTGTCGTCGTCGCGCGACATTCCCTTCAACAACCTGATCATCTCCCAATCGAACGTCCGCCGGATCAAGGCCGGCCTGTCGATCGAGGAGCTGGCCGAGGACATCGCCCGGCGCACGCTACTGCAGAGCCTAACGGTGCGGCCGGTGCGCGACGCCGGCGGCCATGAGACCGGCATGTTCGAGATCCCGGCCGGCGGGCGCCGCTACCGCGCCCTCGAATTGCTGGTCAAGCAGAAGCGCCTAGCGAAGACCGCCCCCGTTCCGTGCGTCGTTCGCGAGGAGGGCATCGCCGAGGAAGACTCACTGGCGGAAAATGTCCAGCGGGCGCCGCTTCATCCGCTCGACCAGTTTCGCGCCTTCCTGGCGCTTCGCGAGAAGGGCCAGTCGGAAGAGGAGATCGCCGCCGTCTTCTATGTCTCGGTGGGCGTGGTCAAGCAGCGTCTGCGCCTGGCGTCGGTCTCGCCCAAGCTGCTCGACGTCTACGCCGCCGATGGCATGACTTTGGACCAGCTCATGGCGTTCACCGTGAACCCAGACCATGAGCGCCAGGAGCAAATCTTTGAGCGGCTCGGGCAGTCCTACAGCAAAGAGCCGCACGTCATCCGCCGGATGCTGACGGAGGGCGCGGTTCGAGCGGCCGACAAGCGCGCCCAGTTCATCGGCCTGGAGGCCTACGCCGAGGCCGGCGGCGCCATCATGCGCGATCTGTTCCAGGGCGATGACGGCGGCTGGCTGCAGGACGTGGCGCTCCTCGATCGGCTCGTCGCCGAGAAACTCGACCGCGAGGCTGACGCGATCCGAGCGGAGGGCTGGAGGTGGATCGAGGTCGCGCCCGACTTCCCTTACGGGCACACCTACGGCCTGCGCCAGCTTCGGGGCGAGGAGGTCCCCCTCACCCCCGAGGAGCAGACGACCCGCGACGCGCTCCAGGCCGAGTACGACCAACTGGAGCAGACCTATGCGGAGGCGGAGGAGTTGCCGGAAGACGCTGACCAGCGTCTGAGCGAGATCGAAACCGCGCTCGCCGCTCTCGATGATCGGCCGGTGGCGTTCGAACCCGCCGACATCAGCCGCGCCGGGGGCTTCGTCAGCATCGACGGGTCGGGGAACCTGCGCATCGAACGGGGCTATGTTCGCCCCGAGGATGAGGCGCCGATCGAGCCTGAGGCAGACACGGACCCCGAAAGTGAGGCCGGGGCTGCCGGCGCCATCGCGGCCGGCGCCGATCGCGGCGGAGAAAGCCTGCATGCCGGACCGGACGCTCCAATCGAGCCGGAAGAGGACGACGGACTGCGGCCGATCCCGGACCGGCTGATGACGGAGCTGACCGCACACCGGACGCTGGCGCTCCGCCATGCGCTCGGTGATCATCCCGACGTCGCCTTCCTAGCGGCGCTGCATGCGCTCTGCCTGAAGGTGTTCTACCGCTACGCCGCCGACTCCTGCCTGGAGCTCGACCTGAAGAGCGTCAGCTTTGCAGCGCAGGCGCCGGGGTTGAACGACACTGCCCTCGCCGCCGCCGTCGATCAGCGCCACCAGACCTGGGCGGACAACCTGCCGAAAGAGTCGGCCGACCTCTGGGACGTGCTGACGGCCTTCGATGTCGATAGCCGCCAAGCACTGTTCAGCCACTGCGTCTCCCTGTCGGTGAATGCGATGTTCGAGTCGTTTAATCGCCGACCGCGCGCGCTGGCCCATGCCGATCGTCTGGCCGAGGCGCTCGACCTCGACATGGTCGCCGCGGGGTGGGCGCCGACGGTGGACAACTACCTTGGCCGCGTCACCAAGACCCGCATCCTCGGCGCGGTTCGCGAGGCCAAGGGCGAGCGACCGGCCCAGCTGATCGACCACCTGAAGAAGGGCGATATGGCCGACAAAGCCGAGGCCCTGCTCACTGGGTCCGGCTGGTTGCCGGAACCACTGCGCACGCCTGGCAAGCCCATCGCGCCCTCGCTCGACGCTTCGGAAAAGGGTGCGCCCACGACGCCCGACGAGGCCAACGTAGAAACGGCGGCCGCCGGCCACGAAACGGTCGTGGTCGACCCCGAGACCTCGGACGAGGATGAGGCGGCTGTGGTCGATCCCCCGGCGATCGCGGCCGAGTAGCCCGAGGAACAACACCCCCCTCACCTTGGCCCGCCGGCGACGGCGGGCCTTTTTCGTCTCGGAGGCCGCGATGGCGGAAAATGCCTCGGAACTCGCACGCCGGCTCGCCGGGCTGGCCGAGGCGGTATGCCGGCATTATCTCTCTAATGGCCGTCGCGACGGCCGCTATTGGCTCGTGGGCGATGCGCGCAATACGCCGGGCCGATCCTTGTTCGTCCGGCTAAAGGGCGCCGACTCCGGCAAGGGCGCCGCCGGCAAATGGACCGACGCCGCCACCGGCGAGCATGGCGACCTGCTCGACGTCATCCGCGAGAGTTGCGGCTTGGTCGACTTCAAGGACGTCGCCGATGAGGCCCGGACCTTCCTCAGTCTGCCGCATCCGGAACCTCAGCCACGGCAAAGGCCAGCATCTGCCCGGCTTGGGTCATCAGAAGCGGCACGGCGGCTGTTCGCCATGTCGCAGCCGATTACGGGTACTCTCGTAGAATCGTATCTCCGCAAACGCGGCATTACGGCTTTGCACGCAACCGGGTCACTCCGTTTCCACCCCCGCTGCTACTACCGACCTGACGAGCTCAGCCCGACCGAGACCTGGCCAGCGATGATCGCGGCCGTCACCGACCTTGCCGGACATCTGACCGGCGCGCACCGCACCTGGCTCGATCCCCACGGCTTCAATTCGACGCGGCTCGGCAAGGCGCCGATCGACACGCCGCGACGGGCCATGGGCGAGCTGCTCGGGCACGCCGTCCGCTTTGGCGTAGCGGGCGAGGTGATGGCGGCGGGCGAAGGCATCGAGACCATACTGTCGCTGCGATGCGCCCTCCCGACCCTGCCGATGGCGGCAGCGCTCTCGGCGGCCCATCTCGGCGCCCTCCTGTTCTCCGACACCTTGCGCCGGCTCTACATCGCCCGCGACGACGATCCGGCCGGGGATGGCGCGACGGCGATCTTGATCGACCGGGCGCGGGCGGCCGGGATCGAAGCGATCACGGTGTCGCCGGCGCTCGGGGACTTCAACGAAGACCTCCGCACGCGTGGCGTGGACGCCCTTCGGGCGGCGCTTCAGGTGCAGATCGCCCCACAGGACGTCGCGCGCTTCATGGAGGTGGCGGCCTAAGGCCGGCAACGGAGATGAGGCCAGCGGCGGCTGGTTCGCATCGTGTTGGAAGACGACGGGACTTCCCCTCATCTGAGAGGACCGCGTCCACGGCCTTCTTAGAGGGCGATCGAGGCAGCAAACCGCCCGTCCCGGCAACGGCTGCGCCCGGTTCTTTTCCGCCGGCGGCCAAGGCCGCCTTTGCATCGCGAAACAAAAGAACCGGTCTGCGCAATCCTCCGCTGACGCTTCGGCCCTCCGCTTCGCTGCGGGTGCCGGGCCGGTCGGCCCGCCGCCTTTCGTCGCCATGAAGGCCGCGATGGGCGCGGCCGATCCGACAAGGGAAACTCCGATGACCACCGACCCCGACTTTGAGCCGCCGCACACCTCATCCCCGACCGATCACGTCCTCGCCGAACTCCAGCTCTACGGCTATCGCCCGTTCCAGGACGAACCGGATCCGAGACCACTTCCCGAAGTCCAAGTCCTCGCCGCCGCCGTCGCCGGCATCTTCGACGCCCTGGTGGCGGCCTTGGCCGACACCCGCCTCGAACCCGACCTCGAAGACCTGCTGTGGTCGACCACCAACCTCTTCCACCGCGCCGTGGGCCGGATCGAGCGCGAACTCGACGACAACGAACAGGCACAGCGCCGCAGCCAGAAGGAACAGGACGGCTCCGAGATCCGCTCGGTCGAACTCGAACGCCTCACGGCGGAGGGCATGACGCTCATCGAACGGCGCAACAGCATGGAGGTCTTCCGCGACCAGGCCGCCGATCAGTTCGAACGCCACACCAGCTCGGCCTGGCGGCCGCGCTCAGGATCGATGGTCAACCACGCGACCCTGACCTCGGCGATGATCGACAGCCGCGACTACCTTGCCGCCAAACGCCGGGCCGACACCGAGGTGCTGCTGCCCGCTGGCCCGAAGATCGCCGTCACCGGCGGCATGGACTTCAACGACCACCGCCTGATCTGGGACCGACTCGACAAGGTCCACGCCAAGCACGCGAACATGGTGCTGCTGCACGGTGGCTCGCCGAAGGGGGCGGAGCGGATCGCCGCCTGCTGGGCCGACAACCGCAAGATCCCGCAGATCGCCTTCAAGCCCGACTGGACCAAGCACGCCAAGGCCGCGCCCTTCAAACGCAACGACCAGATGCTGGCGGTGCTGCCGATCGGCGTCATGGTCTTTCCGGGCACCGGCATTCAGGACAACCTCGCCGACAAGGCCAGGAAGCTCGGCATCCCAGTCTGGAAGTTCGGCTCCGGCGGCGCGTGAGCGCCGCCGTATTCCCTCAAATCCGCAAAATCTCAGAAGCGTAAAGCCGGCTCGCCGGCTCTGCGCAAAGCCGCCTTTCAGTCCGGCTTGCCCGTCACGGCGATCCGCGCCGCCCGGGTGTAATGGGCCAGCTCGGTGTCCGATACGATGAGTTGGCCGAGCAAGAGCTTCATATCGTCCATGTCGGACGTCGATTGAAAAACGCCCGGTTGGCGCTCGATCGCGAGGATGGCGATCGCCAGCGCCTTCTTCACCAGGTGCAAATCCCTGCCAGCCAAATGCGCCATATCAGGACCTCCGCGATTTGGCCGCACCCGCCTTGGCGCGCCGACACGTCCCCACCTTACCGGATTCCAAGCCGCGTCGGGATCGGCTAGTCTCCCGCCCGCGCCGCGGTGGTGGTGGAGGGCGCGACCGTTCGACCCTTTGTCACGGAGATTTCCACCATGATCATCATCGGCCTCGTGCTGAGCGCTGTCGGCATCGGCTTTTTTTGCTGCCTGCTATTTATGCTCGCCGTCTACGCGCTCCCGTTCTTCGTCGGGCTCACCGCCGGCCTCGCCGCCTTTCACGGCGGCTCGGGCGTAATCGGTGCGTTGGTCGTCGGCGCCCTCGGCGGCGGAGCGACCCTTGCTGTCGGACAGATCGCCTTCGCGAGCGTCCGAACACCCCTCGCGCGCGCCGCGATCGCGCTTGTCTACGCGGCGCCGGCGGCCCTTGCCGGCTACCACGCCACACTCGGCCTCGCGCACATCGGCCTTCCTGCCGAGGGGTGGCGCCAGGCGCTTGCGGTCATCGGCGCGGTTTGCATTGGCGCCACGGCCATGGCGCGGATGTCGTTGTTCGCCCCGCCCAATCCGGGGGCAGGGCGTCGTTGGCCATTCGGGTCAGTCGCGGTCACCGGCGGGAGCAACCAGCCGGGGGTGAGGCTCGGGCCCTCGTCTTCGATGGGTGCGAAATCGGGGCGTTGAAGCCGGGATCGCCCAGGTGACTGGGAACAGAGAGCGGTCCTGCGGAGGCCACGCCCGGCGGCGCCCTTCAGGTCGGGCGAAAAGCGTCCATGAATCTAAGCGGCGTCGCCATTGGCCTGATCTCGAGGATCGGGGGCGGCCGCCTTTTTGTACGCCAGGGCTTCTTTTTCTTCGCCCGGGATACCCGGCTTCTTGTGCTCCGGGACCAAGGTCGGCCAAGTCTCCTACTCAGGGATGCTGTTCGGCGCGCGGACCACGCGGTCTCTCTTTGGCTTGATCTGGCCGAAGGACCGCTGCGCCTCGATCGCCCGTGCCGCAACAGCGGCGGCGAGACTTTCTTCCCCTGCCGGCCAAGCCGGCATTCCTCGCGAGGCAAGAAAGTCTCACCGCCGCCATCCTCCGCTGACGCTCCGGCCCGCGAGCGGGTGCGTCGTCGATCGCCTTCGGCCCATGGATCGCCATCGAGGCCGCGGTGGTCGCGGGCTCGAAAACGGCAAGGAGCAATGACATGGCTAACATCGGTTCTTTCAAGAAGTCGGGCAGCGAGTACCAAGGCGAGATCGTTACCCTCAGCGTTCAAACCAAGGGCGTCCGCATCGTCCCCGAGGCCCATCAGGCCAACGACAACGCCCCCACCCATCGGGTCTATGTCGGCCGAGCCGAAATCGGGGCCGCCTGGGCCAAGCGCTCCAGCGAGGGCCGCGACTACCTCTCGCTCAAACTGGACGATCCCAGCTTCAACGCCCCGATCTTCGCCAACCTTTTCGACGACGAGGACGGCGAGGGCTACACCCTGATCTGGTCCCGCCCCCGCAAGTCGAACGGCGACTGATCCGAACCGCCAACGACGCCCCGCCCGGTCATCCGGGCGGGGCTTTCGCATCCTATTTCGCAAGAACGCCATAGGTCCCGGGCCGTCCATGGCGCGCAACAGCGCCAACTATTTGGACGGACCGGGCCTTCGCAGAAGGTCCGCCGCCTCCGTCCCGAGGGGCTGGGCCAGCTTATCCAGCACATCGATGCTGGCGCTGTAGACGCAACGCTCAAGGGCGCTGATATAGGTGCGATCAAGCCCCGCGCGGTGGGCGAGCTCCTCTTGCGACAAGCCCTTGGCCTGACGAAGGCTCTTCAGATTGAGCGACAGCACCTCTCGAATCTGCATGCCCAAGAGGGGAGAGGCTTGTTGAGTATATCACCACGGAGTATTCTCGACATATCGTCGATGACCGGACGGAGCCAAGCGCAGGCGAGCAATGCCCGGCCCACGAACGCCGCCAGATTCACCTGCCCCTTGAGAACCGTGCTCGTCTCAATCTATCCCTCTGACATTTCCACCACGACTGAACGTGATTACGGTTCTTCAACACTGAATGCCGGATGCCAAAGACCAGACCATGCGATCACCACCGCTCGATCGTGAGCGTCCGGTGAAGCCGTTTTGGTTTGCGGACGACCGGGAGGATGATTTGGACTTATGGCCAGCATTAATGCGGGCATTAAGTTCAGACCAAGCGGTTGGGCATGGGGCGGATAGAGATTCTC
>Ga0302314_10015638_pt1 | contig 12882 bp, 13 predicted proteins | sample III_Palsa_N2_3_FD_200533 | JGI IMG/M metagenome (GOLD analysis project Ga0302314, IMG submission 200533) | Peat permafrost microbial communities from Stordalen Mire near Abisko, Sweden - III_Palsa_N2_3 | ecosystem: Environmental > Terrestrial > Soil > Palsa > Peat permafrost | place: Sweden...
TCGTGAGCTTCGCGTCCAAGGGCGTGCCGCCCGAGATCATGGGCATCGGCCCGATCGAGGCGATTCCCGCCGCGCTCAAGAGCGCCGGCCTGAACATCTCGCAACTCGACTGGATCGAGCTGAACGAGGCCTTCGCCGCGCAGGCGCTCGCCGTGATCAACACCGTCGGCCTCGACGCCACCAAGGTGAACCCGATGGGCGGCGCGATCGCCCTCGGCCACCCGCTGGGCGCGACCGGCGCGATCCGTTCCGCCACCGTCGTGCATGCGCTGCGCCGCAACAACCTGAAGTACGGCATGGTGACGATGTGCGTCGGGACCGGCCAAGGGGCCGCAGGCATTTTCGAGCGCGTCTGATCGACTGCTCACCGACGGCGGCAGGAAGTCACGGATCGCTACCCGCGATCCACGGCCCTGCCGCCGTTTTCACGTCCGCGCCATGCATTGGCGGACAATCCAGGACAGTTTCAAAGAGGTTCACATGACCATCCGCACCGTCAACACGAACGGCGTCGCCGTCATCGAGATCGCCCGTCCCGAGAAGAAGAACGCGCTGACGCAAGCGATGTACACCGCGATGGCCGAGGCCATCGTCGCGGCCGATGCCGACCCGGCCATCCGCGCGCTGCTGATCACCGGCCAGCCGGGCATCTTCACGTCGGGAAACGACCTCGAGGACTTCATGCAGCGCCCGCCGCAGGGCGAGGATTCGCCGGTGTTCCGGTTCATGCAGACGCTGGCCGAATGCGGCAAGCCGGTGGTGGCGGCCGTCACCGGCGGCGCGATCGGCATCGGCACGACGATGCTGCTGCACTGCGACCTGGTCTACGTGAGCGACGAGGCGCGTCTCGCGATGCCGTTCGTCACGCTGGGGCTGGTGCCGGAGTACGCGTCCAGCCTGCTGATCCCGCAACGCGTGGGCCACGCGAAGGCGACCGAGCTGCTGTTGCTCGGCGAGCCGTTCAACGGCGAGACCGCGGTGGAACTGGGCATCGCCAACGCGGTGCTGCCGGCCGCCGAGGTGGTCAACCATGCGCGTCGCATGGCCGAGCGCTTCAACGCGCTGCCGCCGGGCGCGGTGCGCGAGAGCAAGGCGCTGATGCGCCGTGGCCAGCGGACGCTGGTCAAGGAAACCATCGAGGTCGAGGCCGGCATCTTCGGCAAGCGCCTGCGCAGCCCCGAGGCGATGGAGGCGTTCCAGGCGTTCTTCCAGAAGCGCAAGCCGGACTTCTCGAAGTTCTGAAATGACGACCCCCGCGTCCTCTTCGTTCGCTGCGGCCCGCGGGGGTGCTCGGCGCCGTCGGGCGGCCGGGCGGCGCTGAGGCCTCGCCTCGATGAACTCGGAACTGACGCTCGAGCCGCAGGACGCCGCCCACGCGACGCCGCTGCCCGTGCCGTTCCGGCCCGCGACGCTGGCGGCCAAGCTCGCGCTGATGCCGCTGCTGATTGCGCAGGGTCGGCGCGTGCGCGACACCGCGCTGAAGCTGCCCGAGGCGGCCGGCGAGCGGCGCGGCGTCGCGGGCACGGGCAACGTCGCGCTGCGGGTGCTGATCGTGGGCGACTCGTCGGCCGCGGGCGTGGGCGTCGGCACGCAGGACGAGGCCTTCGCCGGCCAGCTGGCGCAGGCGCTCGCCGAGCGCACCGGCGCGGCGGTCGGCTGGCAACTCGTCGCCACCAGCGGCCACACCGCCCAGGACGCCGCGCGCGCGCTCGCCGGCGCGACGCTCGCCATGGCCGACCTGCTGGTGACCGCGCTGGGCGTCAACGACGTCGTCAGCCAGACGCGTCCCGCGCAGTTCCTCGCCGCGCTCGACGATATCCACGCGCTCGCGGTCACGCGTGCGCAGGTGACGCACTCCTGGCATTGCGGCCTGCCGCCGATGGGCACGTTCCCGCTGCTGCCGCAGCCGCTGCGCTGGATCCTGGGCCGCGACGCCGCACACCTGGACAACGCGCTGGTGCGCCATCTCGAAGGCCAGACGGCGCGGCTGCACCTGCCGCTGCCCGAGGCGCCGCGCATGCCCGGCAAGGACGACGCGACACCCGAGGGCTGGATGGCGCGCGACGGCTTCCATCCGGGGCTGCTCGGCTACCGGCAATGGGGCCGGCAGGTCGCCGAGGCGATCGGCTGAGCCTGCCTAACGCGGGATCGACCGCGGCTTGCCGTCGCGGTCGATCGCGACATAGGTCAGGTTGGCCTCGGTGACCTTGACCACCTGCACGTCGGCCGGATTGCGTTCGGCGTAGACCTCCACGCGCACCGTGATCGACGTGTTGCCGATGCGTTCGACCGTGGCGTAGAAGCTCAGCAGGTCGCCGATGGACACCGGCTGCTTGAAGACGAACTGGTTGACCGCGACGGTGGTGACGCGGCCGCGGGACAGGCGCGCGGGCAGCACCGAGCCGGCGATGTCGACCTGCGCCATGATCCAGCCGCCGAAGATGTCGCCGTTCATGTTCGAATCCGCGGGCATCGGCATCACGCGCATCACCAGCTCCTTGTCGGAGGGCAGCGAGGCGGGCGCTTGCGTGGCGGCGTTCATTTCGGCGTGGGTCATCGGGGTGTCTTTCGGCTATCGTGGTCGAGCTCGATTGTGGCCGAAAGGGTTTTCCCTGTGTTTCGACAAAGGCACGGTTTTCATCGACCGGCGCCCCTAAACTGCCGTGCCGGCGTGCCGGCCAACAAGAAACAGCGTCTGCACGGGGATGCGGGCAGGCGGGGGTGACCGGGGCGACCGTCGCGAGGCGGCCGCCCTTCGTCTTCTTGCTATCGTGGCCGTCGTCCCCACCTGCGCTTGTCCATGCATCCGAATCCTCCCGCCGCCGCCAAGGACGCCACGCCCTCCACCGAGCCGCGCAGCGACTGGCAGACCCTCAAGCGGCTGATGCCCTACTTCTGGGAATACCGCGTGCGCATGGCGATCGCGCTGGCGTTCCTGGTCGCGGCCAAGGTGGCCAGCGTCAGCGTGCCGCTGCTGCTCAAGCGGCTGGTCGATGCGCTCAACATCACGACGAGCGATCCGCGCGCGCTGCTCGTGGTGCCGCTGGGACTGCTGCTCGGCTACGCCGGCCTGCGGCTCGCGATGACGCTGTTCACCGAGCTGCGCGAGATCGTGTTCGCGCGCGCCACCTTCGGCGCGGCCAAGCGCGTGGCGCTCGAGACGTTCGAGCACCTCAACGCGCTGTCGCTGCGCTTCCACCTCGAGCGCCAGACCGGCGGCCTGACGCGCGACATCGAGCGCGGCACCAAGGCGCTGCAGACGCTGGTGTCGTACTCGCTGTACACGATCATCCCGACGCTGGTCGAGCTCAGCTTCGTGCTGGTGCTGCTGGGCCACAAGTTCAACCTCGGCTACGTGTGGATCACGCTGGCCGCGCTGCTGCTGTACGGCACGTTCACCATCACGATCACCGAATGGCGCACCAAGTACCGCAAGGCGGTCAACGAGCTCGACTCCAAGGCCAACACCAAGGCGATCGACGCGCTGATCAACTTCGAGACGGTCAAGTACTTCAACAACGAGCAGTTCGAATCGGCGCGCTACGAGACGGGCCTCGAGGCGTTCCGCGCGGCGCAGATGAAGTCGCAGGCGACGCTGTCGATGCTCAACACCGGCCAGCAGCTCATCATCGCCGGCAGCCTCGTCGCGCTGCTGTGGCGCGCCACCGGCGGCGTCATCGCGCATTCGATGACGCTGGGCGACTTCGTGATGGTCAACGCGCTGCTGATCCAGCTGTACGTGCCGCTGAACTTCCTCGGCGTGCTGTACCGCGAGGTCAAGCAGGGATTGACCGACCTCGAGCGCATGTTCGCGCTGCTCGAGAAGGATCGCGAGATCGCCGACGCGCCCGATGCCACCGTGCTGCAGGTCGCAGGCGGCGCGGTGCGCTTCGAGCACGTGAGCTTCGCGTACGACGCGGCGCGGCCGATCCTGCACGACGTCAGCTTCGAGATTCCCGCCGGCAAGACGGTGGCCGTCGTCGGCCCGAGCGGCGCCGGCAAGAGCACGCTGGCGCGGCTGCTCTACCGCTTCTACGACGTCACCGGCGGCGCGATCACGATCGACGGCCAGGACCTGCGCGCGCTCACGCAGCACAGCCTGCGCAAGGCGATCGGCATCGTGCCGCAGGACACCGTGCTGTTCAACGACACCGTCGCCTACAACATCGCCTACGGCCGGCCCGGCGCCTCGCAGGCCGAGGTGGAAGGCGCGGCGCGCGCGGCGCACATCCACGACTTCATCGCCGCCACGCCCAAGGGCTACGGCACGATGGTGGGCGAGCGCGGGCTGAAGCTGTCGGGCGGCGAGAAGCAGCGCGTGGCGATCGCGCGCACCCTGCTGAAGAATCCGCCGCTGATGATCTTCGACGAGGCGACCTCCGCGCTCGATTCCGCCAACGAGCGCGCGATCCAGGGCGAGCTCGCGCAGGCCGCGCAGGGGCGCACGACGCTGGTCATCGCGCACCGGCTGTCGACGGTGGTCAACGCCGCGCAGATCCTGGTGATGGCCGACGGCCGCGTCGTCGAGCGCGGCACGCATCCCGAGCTGCTCGCCTTGAACGGCCGCTACGCGCACATGTGGCGCCTGCAGCAGACGCATGGCGACACCGCGGCCGCGACCGATGCGCCCGACTCGCCGACCCTGGGCGACTCGGCGTTCGAGCCGGCGCTAAACTCTGTTCGTGGAAACCAAGTGGCTTGAAGATTTCGTCAGCCTGGCCGAGACGCGCAGCTTCTCGCGCTCCGCCCAGCTGAGGCACGTCACCCAGCCGGCGTTCTCGCGCCGCATCCAGGCGCTGGAAGCCTGGGCCGGGCTCGACCTCGTCGACCGCTCGTCGTACCCGACGCGGCTGACGCCCGCGGGCGAGACCTTCCACGGCCAGGCGCTGGAAGTGCTGGGCAGCCTGCAGGCGACGCGCAACATGATGCGCGGGCTGCAGGCCGGCGGCGCCGACATGATCGAATTCGCCGTGCCGCACACGCTCGCGTTCACGTTCTTCCCCACGTGGGTGATGGACCTGCGCAAGCGCTTCGGCGAGATGAAGAGCCGGCTGATCGCGCTCAACGTGCACGACGCCGTGATGCGCCTGACCGAGGGCAGCTGCGACCTGCTGGTGGCCTACCACCACGCGTCGCAGCCGCTGCAGCTGTCGCCCGACCGCTACGAGATGCTGAGCCTGGGCCAGGAGACGCTCGCGCCCTACGCCAAGGGCGGCGCCGACGGCAAGCCGATGTTCCGGCTGTCGACCACCGGCAGCACGCGCCTTCCTTTCCTGGGCTACGCGTCGGGCGCCTACATGGCGCGGCTGGTCGACCAGATCCTGAAGTCGACGCCGGTGCTGCCGCACCTGGACACCGTCTACGAGACCGACATGGCCGAAGGCCTGAAGGCGATGGCGCTGGAGGGCCACGGCATCGCGTTCCTGCCTTCGAGCTCGGTCAAGAAGGAACTGCGCGCGCGCCGGCTCGTCTCGGCCGCGCCGTTGCAGGACGACGCCGACCACGCCTACGAGGTCACGATGGAGGTGCGGATCTACCGCGAGCGCCCCGAGCTGGCGCGCCATTCGAAGCCGGGCGCGCAGGCGCTGTGGGAGTTCCTGCGCAACGGTTGAGGCTGCAGTACTTGCGGCGCCGGGACGGAGGCCGCATGCTGGCGCGGGCCGCCTACTGCAAAATTCCAGTAATAACCCTTATGGGGCAATGCAAATGATGCATGATGCGGCCTTCAAAAGGCATTGGCGCCGCTCGTCGGCGCCGCATAAAGTCCGCGACCATGCATCTTTTCCTGCACAACAGCGCCATTTGCGCTCCGCGTGAAACCGCCTTCCGCAAGGGGCGCTTCGCCGTGGCTGCCACGCTGATTCCCGCGCTCGCCGCCGCCCTGGCGCTGGCCGGAACGGCGCACGCCAAGCCCAAGGCCGACGCCGCCTCCGGCGCCGCCGCTCCGGCGGCGTCCGACCCGGAGCCGCATCCCGTCCTCGATCGCATCCGCAACAGCGGCCGCATCGTGCTCGCGCATCGCGAATCGGCGGTGCCGTTCTCGTACTACGACGCCAACAAGAAGCCGGTCGGCTACGCGCTGGACCTGTGCAAGGACGTCGCCGAGGCCGTGCGCAAGCACCTGGGCCTGAAGACCCTCGACGTCGCCTACCTGGCGATCACGCCGGCCACGCGCATCGACGCGATCACCAGCGGCAAGGCCGACCTGGAGTGCGGAACCACCACCAACAACGCCGAGCGCCGCCTGAAGGTGGCGTTCACGATCCCGCACTACATCACCGGCACGCGCTTCGCGGTGCGCGCGGACAGCGACATCGCGGAGCTGCCGCAGTTCGAGCACCACGTGCTGGTGTCGACCACCGGCTCGACGCCGTACAAGACCATCGCCAGCGCCAACAGCGACCGGCTGCTCGGGATCGACGTCCGCGCGGTGCCCGACAACGCGGCGGCCATGCAGATGCTCGCCAACAAGACCGCCGACGGCTTCGCAATGGACGACGTGCAGCTGTACGGCCTCATCGCCGAATCCGCCAATCCGGCGCAGTTCAAGGTGGTGGGCAAGTTCGTCACCATCGAGCCGCTGGCCATCATGATGAGCAAGGACGACGCGGCCTTCAAGAAGGTGGTCGACGACGAGATGCGCCACCTGATCCGGTCCGGCGAGGCCGAGAAGATGTACAACCGCTGGTTCATGTCGCCGATCCCGCCCAAGAACGTGTCGATGAACCTGCCCATGAGCTACCTGCTGAAGGACTCGTGGCGCTATCCGTCCGACGCCGTCTCGAACTGAACGAGTGTTGTTTTCACGCCCGACCGACGGTCGCCGCATGAACCAAGCTCTCGGCAAGCTCGGCGCACATCCGAGCCGAACCGGGCTTGCCCTCGGGGCGCAGCGACCGGAGGAGCGCGCGGGCCGTTGGTCCAGTACGTGCTTTCACGAACGGTGTGGGCGTGACATAGCTTCTAGACTTGATTAAGGCTGCCGCAAGGCCGCACCCGTTTCCCCGGTTGGCCGCGCGCCAATGAACCCGTAACCGCCTCTCTCGAAGAATCAGGAGCTCACATGAAGAAGTCCCATCTGGTCGCCACCCTGCTTGCCGCCGCCTTCGCCGCGCAGGCGCAGACGACCGACACGCTGAAGAAGATCAAGGACACGGGCACCGTGGTCATGGGCGTGCGCGGCTCCTCGGGCGTGCTGTCGTACACGCTCGGCGAGGGCAAGTACACCGGCTTCCACGTGGAGCTGTGCCAGCGCGCGATCGACGACATCGGCAAGCAGCTGGGCAAGCACATCGAGGTCAAGTACCAGGAAGTGACCTCGGCCAACCGCATCCCGCTGGTGCAGAACGGCACCGTCGACCTCGAGTGCGGCTCGACCACCAACAACGACACGCGCGCCAAGGACGTCGCCTTCGCGCACACCGCCTACGTCGAGGAAGTGCGCATCCTGACCAAGGTGAACTCGGGCATCAAGGACATCAAGGACCTGAACGGCAAGAGCGTCGCCACGACCACCGGCACCACCTCCGTGCAGCTGCTGCGCAAGAACGAGCGCGCCACCGGCCTCGATTTCAAGGAAGTGTTCGGCAAGGACCACGCCGACAGCTTCCAGCTGCTCGAGAGCGGTCGCGCCGACGCCTTCGTGATGGACGGCCAGATCGTCATGGGCCTGGCCTCCAAGTCCAAGAACCCGTCCGAGTACCACACCGTCGGGCCGGCCCTGTCGGTCGAGCCCATCGCCATCATGGTTCGCAAGGACGATCCGGCCTTCCTGGCGGCGATCAACAAGACCATCGACGGCATGGAGAAGTCGGGCGAGATGGCCAAGCTGTACGACAAGTGGTTCATGCAGCCGGTCCCGCCGACCGGCACCAAGGTCGGCCTGCCGGCCTCCGAGTACACGAAGGCCGCCTGGGCTCATCCGAACGACATGACGACCGAGCAGCTGGCGGCCGCCAAGAAGTGATCCCGCGCGCCGGCGCGTGTGCGTGACGCGCGCGCCGGCGACGGCGACGAGCATCGAGAAAAGCGTGCGGACCCGGCGACGGGGCCGCACGCGTCACAATGGACAAGGCCGGAACCGCATCCGGCTGACAGGACCGGGCGCTGCATGCCGGCCTGCCGACAGAGGAGTCGAGGGTGAGCAACTTGCTGGCTCAGATCAAGGACAGCGCGACGTTGATGTGCACGAGCATCGACGATCCCACCGTCTACCCGTCCTGCTTTGCAGGCAAGGGCGACATGACCTACCTGCAGTGGATGATCCACGGCTGGGGCTGGACGCTGCTGGTGGCGCTGGTCGCGCTGGTGATCGCGCTTGCGCTCGGACTCGTGATCGGCGTGATGCGCACGCTGCCCAACAAGTGGGCCGTGCTGTTCGGCGAGGCGTGGACCGAGGTGTTCCGCAACGTGCCGGTGCTGGTGCAGCTGTTCATCTGGGCCAACGTGCTGCCCGAGCTGTTCCCGGCGCTCAAGCAGGTGTCGTACGCCGCGCTGGCGTGCATCGGGCTCGGCCTGTTCACCTCGGCGCGCGTCGCGCAGCAGGTCAAGGCCGGCATCGGCACCATTCCGAAGGGCCAGCGCTACGCCGGCCTCGCGATGGGCCTGACGCTGGCGCAGACCTACCGCTACGTGCTGCTGCCCGTCGGCCTGCGCGTGGTGCTGCCGACGCTGACGTCGGAGTCGATGAACATCATCAAGAACTCCTCCGTCGCCTACGCGATCAGCGTGACCGAGCTGATCTGGACGGCGATCCAGGCCGGCGAACAGGCCTCGGCCCACAGCACGATGTACTTCGTGGCCTCCGTGTTCTACGTGATCTCGGCGCTGACGATCAATCGCCTGTCCGTGCTCATCGAACGACGCACCCGCTTCGCCGGCGCGATGGGGGGCAAGTAAATGGCGCTCGATCTCGACTTCTCGTTCCTGACGCCGGACATCGTCAAGCACAACCTCGTCCCGGCGTTCGAGTACTCGCTGCAGCTGACCGTGGTGGCCGCCGTGTGCGGCACCGCGCTGGGCACGCTGATCGCGCTGATGCGGCTGTCGTCCCAGGCGTGGCTGCAGCGCATCGCCACGATCTACGTCGACCTGCTGCGGTCGATCCCGCTGGTGATGGTGATCCTCTGGTTCTTCCTGCTGATCCCGTCGAGCTTCTACGCGTTCATCGGCGGCAGCTTCGGCGAGGCGCACCGGCCCGAGCTGGCGGCGGTCATCACGTTCACGTTCTTCGAGGCGGCGTACTACTCCGAGATCATGCGCGCCGGCATCCAGTCGGTGTCGCGCGGCCAGACCTTCGCCGGCTACGCGGTGGGCATGACCTACGCGCAGTGCATGCGCCTGATCGTGCTGCCGCAGGCGTTCCGCAACATGCTGCCGGTGCTGCTCACGCAGACCATCGTGCTGTTCCAGGACACCTCGCTGGTCTACGCGATCGGCGCCTACGACTGGCTGAAGGGCTTCCAGACGGTGGGCCAGCTGTACAACCGGCCGTCCGAGATGTACCTGCTCGCCGCCGTCTGCTATTTCGTCGTCTCGTTCAGCCTGTCGATGCTCGTGCGTCGCCTGCAGGCCAAGATCCAGATCATCCGTTGAGTGAGTCCCCATGATCGATATCAAGAACATCTCCAAGTGGTACGGCACGTTCCAGGTGCTGACCGATTGCACGACGACGATCAACAAGGGCGACGTCGTCGTCGTCTGCGGCCCGTCGGGCTCGGGCAAGTCGACGCTGATCAAGACGGTCAACGCGCTCGAGCCGATCCAGCAGGGCGACATCGTGGTCGACGGCACGTCCATCACCGACAAGAAGACCAACCTGCCCAAGCTGCGCTCGCGCGTGGGCATGGTGTTCCAGCATTTCGAGCTGTTCCCGCACCTGTCGATCACCGAGAACCTGACGCTGGCGCAGATCAAGGTGCTGGGCCGCACGAAGGATGAATCCCTCAAGCGCGGGCTGAAGATGCTCGACCGCGTGGGACTGTCCGCGCAGAAGGACAAGTTCCCCGGCCAGCTCTCCGGCGGCCAGCAGCAGCGCGTGGCCATCGCGCGCGCGCTGTCGATGGATCCGATCGTGATGCTGTTCGACGAGCCCACGTCGGCGCTCGACCCCGAGATGGTCGGCGAGGTGCTCGACGTGATGGTCGGCCTGGCGCAGGAAGGCATGACCATGATGTGCGTGACGCACGAGATGGGCTTCGCCAAGCGCGTGAGCAACAAGGTGATCTTCATGGACGCAGGCAGGATCGTCGAGGACTGCTCCAGCGCCGACTTCTTCGGCAAGCCGGAAGAGCGCTCGCCGCGGGCCAAGGACTTTCTCTCGAAGATCCTGCAACATTGAGCCCCCACGGTCGCTGGCGCTCCCTGGCCCCCGAGGGGGCCGGCCGCGAGCCGCCCGGCGGAGCCGGATCGACCGCCCCCTTGAATTTCTCTTGAACTGCTGTTGCGGCAGCGCCGGCAAGTGCGGCCGCGTCAGCGTCCGAGCGCGAGCGACATATAGCGCAGCTGGCCCCGGAACGCCGACGGCATCTCGACCGGATAGGGCGCGCAGTCGACGAACCCCAGCGATTCGTACAGCGCCTGCGCGCCGCGCATGAAGGGCAGCGTGTCGAGCCGCAGCGAGCTGTAGCCGAAGGCGCACGCGTCGTCGACCAGCCGCCGCGTGATCGCTTCGCCGAGGCGCCGGCCGCGTCCCGCGGGCCTCACGTACACACGCTTGAGTTCGGCGATGCCGTCGTCGCTGCGGCGCAATCCGCCCATCGCCACGGCCTGGCCCGCGTGCTCGACAAGGTAGAACACGCCGCGCGGCGGCGCGTCGCCGCAGACCTTGTCGATGACGGTCGGGATGTAGTCGGCCACGTCGGCGCCGAGGATGTCGCGCGCGGTCATGCCCGACATCTTCTCGATCTCCGCGAACACCCACGTCGCGTACTCGACGTTGAGCGCCAGCAGCGCGGCACGGTCGGCAGCGGGATCGGCGATGCGCAAGGCGAGGGAGGTCACGCGAGCGGGCGGTCGTGGTCGGGCACGGCATCGATTGTGCGCGCCGGAGCGCGGCGGACGGTGCGAAAATCATGCGATGACGACGCTCAACGAACTCTCGATCCAGACGCCCGACGACTGGCACCTGCACGTCCGCGACGGCGCCGCGATGGCGGCCGTGGTGCCCTACACCGCGCGCCAGTTCGGCCGCGCGATCATCATGCCCAACCTGCGCCCGCCGATCACGACGACCGCGCAGGCCGTGGCCTACCGCGAGCGCATCCTGGCCGCGCTGCCCGAGGGCAGCACGTTCGAGCCGCTGATGACGCTCTATCTCACCGACAACCTGCCGCCCGACGAGATCAGGCGCGCGAAGGACGCGGGCATCGTCGCCTTGAAGCTGTACCCGGCCGGCGCCACCACCAACTCCGACGCCGGCGTCACCGACCTGCGCAAGACCTACAGGACGCTCGAGGCGATGCAGCGCGAAGGCCTCAAGCTGCTGGTGCACGGCGAGGTGACCGACCCGTCCGTCGACCTGTTCGACCGCGAGGCCGTCTTCATCGACCAGGTGTTCGAGCCGCTGCGGCGCGACCTGCCCGAGCTGAAGGTCGTGTTCGAGCACATCACCACCCGGGAAGCCGCGCAGTACGTGACCGAGGCCGGCGCGCACACCGCGGCCACCATCACCGCGCACCACCTGCTGTACAACCGCAACGCGATCTTCCAGGGCGGCCTGCGTCCGCACTACTACTGCCTGCCGGTGCTCAAGCGCGAGGTGCATCGCCAGGCGCTGGTCGCCGCGGCCACGTCGGGCAGCGCGAAGTTCTTCCTCGGCACCGACAGCGCGCCGCACGCCTCGGTGATGAAGGAGGCGTCGGTCTGCGGCGCGGGCTGCTTCACGGCGCTGTCGGCGCTGGAGCTGTACGCCGAGGCGTTCGACGGCGTCGGCGCGCTCGACAAGCTCGAAGGCTTCGCGAGCCAGCACGGCCCCGACTTCTACGGCCTGCCGCGCAACGCCGGCACGGTCACGCTGCGCCGCGAGGCCTACGAACTGCCCGCCAGCGTCCCCTTCGGCGACGCTTCGCTGAAGCCGCTGCGCGCCGGCGAGACGCTGGGTTGGAAGCAGGCCTGAGCGCCGTCGCCGTCACGTTCGAGGCTGTCGTCGCAGGCGACGCCGAGGCGCTGGTCGCGATCCGCATCGCCGCGATGCGCGAGAGCCTGGAGCGGCTCGGGCGCTTCGATCCGCAGCGCGCCCGCGACCGGTTCCTGGCGGGCTTCGATCCCGCGGCGACGCGTCACGTCGTCGTGGCGGGCGAGCGCGTCGGCTTCGTCGTCGCGCGATCGCAGGACGGCGGCCTGCTGCTCGACCACCTGTACATCGTGCCGTCGGCGCAGGGCCGCGGCGTCGGCGCCGCGGTGATGGCCGACGTGCTCGCCGACGCGGACGCGCATGGCCTGCCGGTGCGCGTGGGCGCGTTGCGCGAGAGCGCGGCCAACCGCTTCTACGAGCGCCACGGGTTCACGCTGGTGGAGCGCGGCGAGTGGGACAACCACTACGAGCGGCCGGCGCGCTGCTGAGCCGCCTCGCGGCTTGCCCTTGCGGTCCGCCGGGCGGCCGCGCCGCATGGGACAATCACGCCGTGAAGCGAGCCAGACCGCCGCTGGCACAACCGCCGAAAGGCCGTGCTGGAGGAAGGTCCGGACTGCACAGGGTAGCGCAGCAGCTAACGGCTGCCCGCCGAGGGCCTCAAGGCGAGAGTCTTGGGGAAGCAAGGCGAGGATCAGAGCAACAGAGACGAGCCGATTCAGTTCGGGTGAAACGGGCAATCTCTGCGTGCAGCAACATCAAGTAGGCGGACGTCGACCTGACCCGGGGAGTCCGCGGGTAGATGGCATCGA
>Ga0302314_10015639_pt1 | contig 12881 bp, 13 predicted proteins | sample III_Palsa_N2_3_FD_200533 | JGI IMG/M metagenome (GOLD analysis project Ga0302314, IMG submission 200533) | Peat permafrost microbial communities from Stordalen Mire near Abisko, Sweden - III_Palsa_N2_3 | ecosystem: Environmental > Terrestrial > Soil > Palsa > Peat permafrost | place: Sweden...
ACACTCCGGCGACTCGCGCGTTGTCCCCGGGCCTCGCCCGGTCTCCCCCCGCGCGCCAGCCACCGCCGCGCTATCACCGCCGTGACTCGTGTTCGCTCCGGTCGCGACCCACCAGGCGACCAGCTCACGAAGGTTTCGCGTGCCACTGCGCTTGCGCATGGCGGCAAGATGCCCCTCGACGGTCCGGGTGGAGATGCCCAGTTCCCTGGCGATCTCCTTGGCGTACAGTCCCTCGGCGGTGAGCCGCAAGATCGCCGTCTGACGTCTTGTCAGGCCGGCGACCTCAGGCGCGTCTTCTTCACGCTTAATATCCATTTATCAGAGGCGATCCCTTTGACTGACTTCAATCAACTCGCGCAACTCGCGGCGGACGCACGCTACTGATGATCTTCATCTTGCCGCCACGCCGGCCAACTGGCAACTTACAACATTGACACTTACGGTTAATAATATCGTAACTTGCCATTAACCATAATTGGCGAGCATTGTGAGGGAGAATAGCAGCCCCGAGTTGTGTAAGCAACCGCGTAATTCTACTCGTTACATAATCGTCAATGCGTTGCTACGATGGCCCCCATGGATCAATCGCGCCCTCAGTTGGCAGCAGCTGGATGCTGTTGCCGCGCCTCGCACCTCACGCCCCGCGAGGTCGAGGTGCTCACTCTCGTGGCACTCGGCATGGTTACCGAAGATGTTGCAACTACACTGCACCTCAGTAAGCGCACCGTAGAGGCTCATCTGGCTATGATGCTCCGCCGCAGCGGAGCGCGCACCCGCGCCCATCTCGTGGCATTGTCCTATGCTTCCGGCATCCTTGTTCCCCATGCCTGGCCGCCTACCCCGTCTGGCTCGTTCTGCCTTAGTGGCGTGGCCGAGCGAAGTGATCACATCGAGGGAAATGCGCATGCCAGCCTCCGTAATTCTACGGATTCACGGGTGGCGAGCCTGCGCTAGAATCACCTGCAGGATAGAAGTATATCTCAGCCAATCGCCCGTCAGTGAATTGATGTCATACCCCGAACGTCTGGTCGTGTATGACATCACGCCTAGCTGTGCGTCTTTCATCGGAGGTTAAGTGCGTGCGCGTAGATGACATGGTTCTGATCAGCGTGGATGACCACGTTGTCGAACCTCGAGGACTGTTCGATGGCCGGGTGTCAGCCAAGTACGCTGACCAGGCCCCGCGCGTGGTTACCCGGGCCGATGGCGCGGACGTGTGGCTATATGACGGCAAGGAAATAACCCTGTCGGGACTCAACGCCGTAGCCGGCAAGACCCCTGAAGAGTACAGCTGGGAGCCTACCTCCTACGGAGCTGTGCGGCCAGGCTGCTATGACGCGGATGCGCGCATCGCGGACATGAACCGCAATGGTGTCCTCGCATCGATGTGCTTTCCATCTTTCGCCAGGTTCTGCGGCGAGGTCTTCTGCGAAGCCTCGGATAAAGAGGCGGCGGCGGCCATGGTCCAGGCGTACAACGACTGGCATATCGACGAGTGGTGCGCGGGGCATCCCGGACGGTTCATCCCGCTGGCCGTACTCCCCTTCTGGAACCCCCAGCTGGCCGCGGCCGAAGTGGCGCGTATAGCTGCTAAGGGCTGCCACGCCGTGACTTTCTCGGAAGATCCCACGGGTCTGGGTTTGCCGAACATCCACGATCCCTTCTGGGACCCGTTCTATGCTGCCTGCGTCGATAATGACGTGCTGGTCTGCCTGCACATCGGCACCGCAAACCGGTTCAACCTGCCGGAGGGCGCGCCGATTGACGTGGGACTGAGCCTGACCGGGCTGACCGCAGTGCAAAGCTTCGCCAACATCCTGTGGTCTCCGCTGCTTACCCGCTTCCCGTCTATGCGCTTCGTGCTGTCCGAAGGCGGGATTGGCTGGCTGCCCAGCACGCTCGAGCGCGTGGATGACGTTTATCGGCGGCATCGCTTCTGGACCAAGCAGGATCTAGGCGGCAAACTGCCCAGCGAGCGCGCGCGCGAAGTGTTCACCTATTGTTTCATCGAGGATCGGGCCGGCATCCGTGACCGCGAGATCATCGGGGTGGACAACATCACCTGGGAATGCGACTACCCGCACTCGGCCTCTACCTGGCCGCTTGCCGCCGAGTCGGTGGGCGAACAGCTCGCGGGGCTGACCGACGAGGAGATCGACAAGGTCACCTGGCGCAACGCCGTAGAACGGTTCAGTTTCGATCCTTTCGCCTACCGGTCGAGGCACCAGTGCACTGTCGGTGCCCTGCGCGCCACGGCCCTGCAGACAGACGCAGCCTGAGCTGACAGCGGAACGGTACCTTGGCGGGCCGCCGTCACTGCAGTGCATCCTCACCTACCTGATGGAGGACCTCGTGTCAGAGCATTATGCCGTGATCTCGGTAGACGGGCACTGCGGCGCCGACCTACTCGACTACCGCCCCTACCTCGATCCGGCCTTCCGGGAGGAGTTCGACGCGTGGGCTGCCAAGTTCAGCCTCCGCTACGGTGACGTGGTGACGTCCAGCGAATGGGCGCACCGCAACTGGGACAGCGACCTGCGACTAGCCGAGACTTCTGAGGATGGCGTCGTCGCCGAGGTGCTGTACCCCAATACGTATCCACCGTTCATCGACATGGGGCCGCTCAGTATGCAGCCGCCTGCCACCAAGGCCGATTATGAGCGGATGTGGGCAGGATGCCGGGCGCATAACCGCTGGCTGGTCGATTTCTGCGCCGCGACGCCAGGGCGCCGGGCCGGGATCGCCTTGATCCTCCTCAACGACCCCGAGCAGGCCGTGCGCGAGATCCGCTGGGCCCGTGCCGCGGGCTTGACCGGCGGCGTGCTGCTGCCGGGCATCGCGCCCGGCGCCGCGATCGCGCCGCTGCACTCGGCGGACTACGAGCCGGTGTGGGCGGTGTGCGAGGAACTGAGCATGCCGCTCAACCATCACCCCGACAGCGCCGCCCCGCCCATCGTCCTTGAGCCCCGGTCTCTCGCCATGCACATCATCGAGGTCAAATGGTTCATGCACCGGGCGCTGTGGCATCTGATCTTCTCTGGCGCGTTTCAGCGGCATCCTGGCCTGAACCTGGTCCTCGCCGAGCAGGGGGCAGACTGGATACCGGGCGTCCTTTACACGCTGGACTACTACTGGGAGCGATTCCAGCTCCGCGCGGCCCAGGAAGCGCGATTCGGCGGTGGGGGCGTGGACGAGCTGCCCTTGCGACCCAGCGAGTACTGGGCTCGCAACTGCTATACGGGGGCGACATTCATGCGTCCCGCCGAGGTAGCGCAGCGGGAGAAGATCGGCGTCAGCCAGATCATGTGGGGCCAGGACTACCCGCATCCGGAAGCCACCTTCCCGTGGTCTCGCGAGGCGCTTCGGCATACGTTCAGCGACGTCGACCCGGCCGAGGTGCTTGCGATGGTGTCGACCAACGCGTGCCGGGTGTTCGGCTTCGATGCAACCACGCTGGGACAGGTCGCCGACGAGATCGGCGCCCCAACGGTGGAGGAGGTGCGGACGCCGCTCGACAAGATCCCCGACGGCGCTACTTGCCCGGCGTTCGCCGACGCGGACTCGGCACGCGCCTGGTGACCGGCAGGTTACGGAATGGTGCGAGTTCTCGGTCTCGGTGGAAGCCTCCGGCAGGTTTCCCGCAGCAAGGTGATCCTTGAGGCTGCGCTCGCGGCCGCCACGGCCGCGGGCGCCGAGACCGCGCTATGGGCGGTCGATGAGGAGCCACTGCCGTTCTACCGCCCGCAGGAACCCATCGAGCCGTCGACCGAGCGGTTCCTCAAGGCCGTACGCGAGGCGGACGCCTACATCGTGAGCACCCCGGCCTACCACGGCACGGTGAGCGCCCCGGTGAAGAACCTGATCGATCACATCGACGCCTTGGCCGGCGATACGCCGCCCTTCCTGACCGGAAAGGTCGTGGGAGTGGCCTCGATCGGCGAAGGAACGGTGGCCTCGGTCCAGGCGGTAGGGGCGTTGGTGCAGGCTGCGCACGCGCTTCGCGCCTTCGTGGTCCCGTTGCACGTGCCGGTGAGCGGAGCGTCTCAGGTCATCCCGACCGACCGCATCCAGGATCCGTCGGTCGTCTCCCGGCTAGTCAGCCTAGGCCGCCTGGTAGTGGCGACCAGCGAGGCACTGGGAAGCCCGGGTCAGCCTCGACCGCCGGACGCCACAGCGACTAGCCGGAACGCATGACAAGGAAGAGAAAGGGATCAGCGATGACCAGTGAACCAGGGCCGCTCGAGGCGCTGTACGAGACGGACGCGGACCCGGCCGGCGTGGGCGACGCCGCCCCGGACGGTCAGGGACCGGGGCAGGGAACCGAGCCCGCGGCCGAACGCGGCCGCCTGAGCATCGAGGCGATCATCGCCAGCGGAGCGGTGTGGTAGCCGAATCGGCACCGATCGGCATTACGCCGACAGAACTTGTGCACGCACTCGACAGTGCGGCCATGACGGCGGTCGGCCGCGTCGCGCAGCGGGCGGACAGGGTGCCGTCGGCGGTGCACCTGTTCCCGGCCGACGGCCAGCGGGAACAGGTGGCGGGCGCGCTGGGGCACCTCATCCGCGCGTGGGCGCGTCATCGGGGCTTCCCGCTGCTGGCTCCCGCTGTGGAGACCGCCGCTCCGACGGCCTTCGGGGTGGCCCGAGGACTGCTGCGCGGTTTCCTCCCGGACACCGCGGATGCGGGCCCGCCGTGGGTCGCCAGCTTCGGCCCAGAACTGAGCGCGCTGCTTCCCGAGCTGCACGCCCGGATAGCAGCCCCCGACCTGCGCCAGATCGCGCTCGGTGGCACCAAACGTCGGTTGCACCATGACTCTGAACGACTGTTCCGCCTAGTCAGCGCCTTCACCAGTATTGCCGGCGGTGGCCTGACCGCCATGCTGGAAAGGCACGGCGGGCCGACGGTGCTGCTGATCGATGACGCGGAGCATTGTGACCGTTATTCCCTCGCTTGCCTGCTGCATCTGCTGCGGACCGCTGCCACGCCACCGCTGCTTATCCTGGTCACCGCAACCCAGGACGTCCGGCCGAGCTGGCTGGGATCCGAGGTGACGCTCACTGACCCGGTCCTGGCCGCATGGACGGACGCTGAGGGCGAGCAGCAAGCGTTGCTGCGCAGATTCCTCGCCGCGACTGGCGCGCAAGCGATCGCGGTGAGGTCCAGTTCCGGCCGAGCCGGCGCCGCGGCGCCGCGGCCACCCGCCGCCAGGGCCCTCATGAACGGGCCGGCCCCGTCCCCGGCGTCAGGCTGCCCCGAGGCGTCATGCCCGGATGCAGAGCACGAGGGAGCGGAGGTCATGCTGGCTCACCGGGAAGTCGCGGGTGGCGATGGCGCGAAGGGCGCTGCCCGGGCGCTGCGGCTGATCCAGCGCTCGTTCGGCTTCACCTTGAACTACGAGCTGATCTTGCTGTGCTGCAGGATCGCGCTTGCCTCAGAATCGGCCGCCGCCAGGCTTCCCGCGCTGCAATTCGCGGGGCTCGCGCACGCGTACCTGGGTTATCACGACCGGGCGGCGGAGATCTTTGCGCATGCCCACGCGCAGGCGCCTACCCCGGAGGCGCGGGCCCAGTTGTCCTACTATCGCGGACTGGTCGCGAGCAAGCGGCTTGAGCACCTGGACGAGGGGCGCCGCTGGTTCGAGTGCGGCCTGCGCGCGGTGTCCGGCAGGCCCGGCGACGCTGCCCGGATCGAACGGGGCTGGCTGCGCAACGGGCTCGCCTTCACCGCCTGGCGGCAGGCGCGGCCGGATGAGGCGGAGGAACTGATCATGGCGGCCCTGGCGGAAACGGCAGACAGCGACGACGACCCGCAACTCCTGAACCTCCGGGTCAACCTGGTGAACAACCTGAGCGTCCTGCTCGAGGACCGGGGCGACTACGCGGCGGCGCTGGCCACGTGGCGAAAGCTGGCCGTCTGGGAGGCTTTCGTGCGCGGCGGTACGTTCAGCAAGTCGTATCGCTACCGTGAGAGCTGGCTGCTGCTCGCGCTGGGCGAGGTTGGCGAGGCCTACGGCCGGGCGCGGATGTCGCTGGCGGTCGCCCGTGGCCATCGCGACGTCTTTCACATGAACCTGATCGGCGCGGCCTGCTGCTACCTCGCGTGCCGCGGCAACGACCTCGACGCGGCAGCAGAATGGGCGGCTGAAAGCGTCAGCCTCACCGCCAGCCTGGGGCATCGCCCGGCCCAGGCGCATGCGCACGGACAGTCGGCGCACGTGCGGTACCAGGCTGGCGACCATGACGGCGCGATCTGTCACCTACAGCAGGGGCTAGACATCGCGCCAGGGACCGGGATCTCCGCTGTGCTCGCGGAGGCCCTCGGCCGACTGCGAGCCGGTGACGCTCCCGGTAGCGGCGGGCTCGGCCCCGACGACCCGCTCTTCGGCATCTGGCTGGACCATCCCAAGCCGAAGCTCACCACTCCTTTTCCCATCGCCCACCTGATCACCGACGCGGCCTTCGCGAGCAGCACGCACGATCTCGCCCTGGGGACTGTCCGGACCTGAGGTCCGGAACCCGGAACCGCCGGCAGATCGCCTCGCGCTCCCGCTCAGCGACTCTCAGCGGGTTCGGTGCTGGAATACCACGGCCGACAGCACTGCCGACGCCAGCATGATGCCGCCGAACCAGGCGACGGCCAGCCACGGTTCCGTGCCCGCTGGCTTCTGCTCCAACAGCGACCTGATCGACTCGATGATCGTGGTGGCGGGCTGGTTGCGGGCAAAGACCTGTAGCCAGCGTGGCATCGTGGCGATCGGCACGAAGGCGCTGCTCGTGAACGGGATGAGCATCAAGAAGAAGGTGAAGCTGCTGGCGGCGTCGGGTGAGGAGACCAGGAGGCCGCCGAGCGCAGCCAGCCAGGAAATGGCCAGGATGAGTAGCAGGATAAGCCCAGCCGTGGCGAGCCAGGCCAGTACCGATGCGTGCGATCGCAGGCCCATGGGTACCGCGACAGCGAAGACGAGGGCCGCCGAGACGGCATTTCGGATGGTGCTCGCGGACACATGACCGGCGACAAACGCGACCCCGTTGATATCCAGGGCGCGGAACCGATCGATGATGCCCTGGGTGACGTCGCCGTTGACGCTGACCGCCGTGGTGGATGCCCCGAGCATGACGCAGGTGAGAACGACCCCTGGAGCCAGGTACGTGATGTAACTGACACCGGGGACGCTGACCTTGATCGCGCCGCCGAACAGGTAACCGAACACGAGCATCAGCAGGACCGGCATGAGCAGGGCGGTCAGCATGGCATCGGTGCGGCGCATGGCCATCCGGATGCTGCGCCGAGCCAGGGTAACGGAGTCGATGACTGACTGCCACGGCCCGCTTCGCCGGGATCCGACAGGGACGGTCGCTATAGCCGCGCTCATCAGGTCAGTCATGAACAGCACCGTCCTGCTGCTTGTTCTGGTCGTGACGCGGAGCGTCGCCCGTCAGGGTGAGGAAGACGTCATCCATGGTGGCCGTCTGCAACGTGAAGGAGCTGACCCGAGAGCGGTCCGGGTCGACCCGATCGAGGATGGCGCGCACCGAGGCCGCGGTACCGTCGCTGGAAGCGCTGACGGTGAGCCGCTCACGGTCATGGGTGAGGACAGCCGGGCCGAGCGCAGCGAGCACGGCGTCGTACGCGGCTTGGTCGGCCGCCACGATATCCAGCCGGTGGCCCCCGACGCGTTCCTTGAGACTCGCCGAGGTGCCGTCAGCGACGATGACTCCGCCGTCAATGACGGCGATGTGGTCGGCCATCTGGTCTGCTTCCTCGAGGTACTGCGTGGTCAGGAAGATGGTGACGCCGTGGCGTGTCAGCCCGCCGAGGATCTCCCACAGCGTCTGGCGGCTGGGGAGGTCGAGGCCGGACGTTGGCTCATCAAGGAAGATCACGGCGGGCCCGGCCACGAGGCTGGCGGCGATGTCCAGTCGGCGCCGCATACCACCCGAATAGGTGGCGACCCGTCGGCTCGCGGCCTGCGCGAGACCGAATCCTTCGAGCAGATCCCCGGCGCGGTCGCGTGCCTGTCGGCCGGTCAGCCCGGAAAGAACGCCCATCATCTGGAGGTTCTCCCTACCGGTCTGCAGCCCGTCGACCGAAGGAAACTGTCCGGTGAGGCTGATGACGCGACGCACATCGTGTTGCTGGCTTACCGTATCGAGGCCGAGCACGGTGGCATGGCCACCGTCCGGGCGCAGCAGGGTGGACAAGATCCGCACGGTCGTCGTCTTGCCAGCGCCGTTGCGGCCGAGGAGGGCGAAGATCGATCCTGCGGCAATGACGAAGCTCACGTCATCCAGGACAGCGACGCTACCGAAGGACTTCTTCAGGCTGACCGCTTCCACGGCGGGACTGTCGTCCATGGCGCATCTCCCCTCTGCTTGCTCGGCATAGAATCCCGCTGGCGGTGTCGGTAGCGCCCGCGTGCACTGCGAATGATATTCGCAGTAGACGTCAGGTTCAACCCCGTCAGACGGTGAGGCTTCGGGCGCGGCGGGCAAGCCGCGGAAACGGGCAGTGATGGAAGAGCATGGATGAGCACGAGATGGACGGGGACCTTCCGGCGAGTATCCAGATCGCCTGGGGCTTGCGCGGCCGGCCGGTTAAGGGTCCAAAGCCCGTGCTGAACCTGGCCGGCATCGTGGCAGCCGGAGTTCAGGTGGCGGAGTCCGAGGGGCTGGGTGCGATCTCGATGAGCCGAGTCGCCAGGCAGCTGGGCACCACGGCGGCGTCGCTCTATCGGCACGTGGCCGCCAAGGGCGAGTTGCTGGCCCTGATGACGGACGCGGTGCTCGGTCACCCGCCGACGCTGAGGCCAGGGTGGCGCGACGGACTGACACAGTGGGCATGGGGACAGCACGAGATATTCCGGTCCCATCCCTGGATCCTGCGGTTGGCGGTGTCCGAGCCCCCGACCACTCCCAACCAGATCGCCTGGCTGGAGTCCGGCCTCGCGGCCCTGGCCGGAACCGGCTTGAAAGAGGCGGACAAGCTGTCCACCATCTTGCTGGTCGGCGGATTCGTCCGTAGCGAGGCGACGCTCGTCGCCGACGTCAACGCGACCTTCCACGCCGCGGGCGCCACCTCGGTGCAGGCACTGCGGCACTACGGCCGGCTGCTGGCGCGGCTGGCCCCTCCAGAGGAGTTCCCCGCGCTGCACGCGGTCCTCGAGGCCAATGCCTTGGCGCAAGATAACCCGGACGGTGAGTTCATCTTCGGGCTTGAACGCGTGCTTGACGGAGTCGACGCCCTCATCCGCGTCCAGAGCTGAGACCTCATTCCTGACGTGTCTGGCTGGTCCGGCCGTGATCACCGTTCCGATTAGAGGTGGAATTTCACGCCGGGCAGCCTGATCGGCTCCGACGCGCTCACACGGCGGCGGCGGCGAGCCGATCTGACGCCAAAGAGGGCTACCGCCGCCATCACTATCACGGCCACGACCACGGAGATCACGACGAGCACTGCATCCTCCTACTGTTGCCGAGCCGGCTGCTGGTCAGCCGCACGCTTCTGGCGGGTCATGATGTTGTCGATGGCGGGCAATGGCTCCTCGGCGAGGCGCGGCAACGCGGTGCGGCGCGGATCTGGCAGGCCGATCTGGAGCAGCCGGTCCCTTGCGGTGAACCGGCGGACTCCGCAGCCGGCCATGTTGTAGGTCAGGATCTGCCGCAGCCGCTCATTGCGCTCGATCACCCGGAGCTCATGCTGGCGCAAGGCCCGCGCGCTAGCCGAGGTTCCGGTGAGCAGGCTCGCGAGGCTGTGGCTGATCCGGTCGATAAAGTCCTGCCGTGGCTGTCGGACCTCCTCGTAGCACGCCAGCGCCGCGTCCACCGCCGCCGGGGTAAGGCGGTCACAGTTCCCCAACGCCGCGCCAAGCACCCAAGCATCGTCGGCGGCCGCGCTCATGCCCTGCGCGGCGATGGGATGCACGCAGTGGGCTGCGTCACCAGCCAGCGCGAATCCGGGCCGGGTCCAGAGCCGGGCGCGCTGCCGCCAGATGGGCAGGATGCGAGCCGTCCCCGCGGCGGCGTGCACCTGCCGCTCCCATTGACGAAGGGCGGGAACGGTACGGAGCACGCCATCCAGCCAGCCCGGCACGTCCTGTCGCTGCCTGCGCCGGAAAACCCCGCATTCAGCCTGCACGTACATCCTCGCCTGGTCGCCTGGCAACGGGAAGAAGAGCACAACCCCCTGGCGCATCGTGAACGCCGCGAGCGTCGGCTCCATGTCCGCCATCCGGTCGAGTTGGAACCCGATGAACTCGTGGCCGTAGCGCTGAGCGATCAGCGGCAGGCCAGCCTCCTTGCGCAGCTTCGATCCGCGCCCATCACAGGCGACGGTAAGCGTCGCCTCGATCTCGACCTGCTGGCCCGCCTGCATCGCCAGCGCTCCGGTCACCCGGCCGTCGTCCCCTATCCGCAATCCGTGGACGCTCGCGCCATAGCGCACCTCGACCGTCGGCGACAGGTTCTCGGCTAGCGCACGCTGGATGTCGCGGAAACCATGCACCAGCATGTGGTTGTGATGGCCGGGCAACCCGGCGTAAGGCAGGTCGCCGACGGGCCGGCCGTCCGGGGAGTAAGCGGTGAACCGGTCCGCCCGCAGCGCTCCATGCTCGCGCAGCGCGCCCAGGGAGCCGACCGCTTGCAGGATGCGCAGCGCCCGGGGCTGCAGTACCTCGCCCTTGAATACGTCGCGGAAGGCACGCTCGCGTTCAAGCACAAGCACACGTCGGCCTTCGTCACCAAGCAGCCGGGCCAGCGTCAGGCCGGCGACCCCGGCGCCACAGATCACGATGTCGTACCGGCCGCCGTCGCCTGGCCGCGCACTGCTCGCGGTCACTGCTTTCGCCTCAACTCACGGGGGAGTGCGAACACCAGGTTCTCCGCCGCCGTGTGGATCTCCTCGACCTGGGCGTACCCCTCGGCTGCCAGCCGCGCCAGCACCTCGTCCACGAGGTCTCCCGGCACCGAGGCGCCGCTGGTCAGCCCGACCGTCACGACATCGGTCAGCCACAGCGGATCCAGTTCTCCCGCATCATCGATCAGGTAGGCCGTCGCGCCCGCCTCGCGGGCCACGTCAACCAGCCGGATTGAGTTCGAGGAATTCACCGAGCCGACCACCAGCACCAGTTCCGCTCGTACCGCCACTGCCTTGACCGCGACCTGTCGGTTCTGCGTGGCGTAACAAATATCATCGCTCGGCGGGTCGATGAGCGCCGGGAAGCGCTCACGGAGCGCCGCGACGGTTTGCATGGTCTCGTCTACCGACAGGGTGGTCTGCGACAGCCAGGCCAGTCGGGTGGGATCGCGTACCTCCATGGTTGCGACGTCTTGCGCTCCGCTGATCAGGTGGATCCGGTCTGGGGCCTCCCCGGTGGTGCCGATCACCTCTTCATGGCCCTCATGGCCGATCAGCACGATGTCCACGTCCATGTCCGCGAAGCGGCGCGCTTCCTTGTGAACCTTGGTAACCAGCGGGCAGGTCGCGTCGATAGTGCGCAGTCGGCGACGATCGGCGTCGGCGTAGACTCCGGGCGCCACTCCGTGCGCGGACAGGACGAGCGTGGCTCCCTCGGGGACTTCGTCTGTTTCCTCGACGAAGACCGCTCCCCGCGCCTCCAGCTGCGCGACTACGTGCTTGTTGTGAACGATCTGCTTGCGTACGTAGACGGGTGCGCCATGCGACTCGAGAGCCGTTTCGACCGTCTGCACCGCCCGGTCCACGCCGGCACAGTAGCCGCGCGGGCTGGCGAGCAGAACTCGCTTGGCGCTCGGCGTCATCGCGCTGGCTCCTTCTCTTCCGTGAGCGGAGCGGCCGGCGCCGCGCTCGCGTCATCAGGTCCCTTGATCGCGACGACGATCGCGTAGCCGATCTCGGCCGCGTTGGCCAACCTGGTCACCAGCGCGAGGTCGGTTGACTGATCAGGCGCGAATTCGGCGAAGCGGTCCTGCGATGCCTCCAGGCCGTCCAGTGTGCTGCTCATCTGGCGGCGCAGCGCGGCCTGCGCGCCGAGAATCGCCTGCATCGTCCTCTCCACGCTGTGCGCCGTGACGTCGAGCACTTCGGTCGTGGTGAACCCGTACTTTGCCAGCATCGCGGGGTAGTCGGCGAGCGGCAGGACCGAGGCGATCTGAAAGGTCTGCCAGAGCGGTCGCAGCTGCTCGGCTCGCTCATCCGTCAGCGGGGCGAGCAGCACCAAGTTGGAGATGACGAGGCGGCCGCCCGGCTTCAAGGCGGCGCCGATTCCGCGCAGCACCGCATGCTCGTCAGGCATGTGGAGCAGGGACTCGAATAGCCACGCGCCGTGAAAGGTACCCGGCTCAAGCCGCAAGTCGCCCGCGTCCGCGACGGCGAACCGCACTCGGTCGGCCAAGCCCGCGCTCTTGGCGGACTCGTTAGCCGACGCGACCTGGCCCGGCGCGATATTAACCCCGAGCACGCTCACATCCGCGGTCGAGGCCAGCCGGAGCGCGGGACGCCCGTTACCGCAGCCGACGTCCAGGATCCGGTCTCCCGGCCGTAGGCCGAGCTTATCCACCATGAGGTCCGTCATCCGTTCGGACGCTTCGGTCATGGAGGCGGGATCGTTCTCATCGCGCCAGTACCCGTAATGCAGGCTTCCGCCGAGGGTCAGCTCAACGAACTGCCCGATCTGATCGTAGAGTTCCCCGACCGCCGTGGTCGGCTGCGCGGGCCCGCGCTCGGCCGCACTGGTCACGACGCCTCCCCTTCCGCTTCGCTGCCGGCCTGCTCGGCTAGCCGCATCGCCTCTTCGATCAGGGTCTCCACGATCTTGGACTCGGGCACGGTCGCGATGACCTTGCCCTTGACGAAGATCTGGCCCTTGCCGTTCCCCGACGCGACGCCGAGGTCGGCCTCCCGGG
>Ga0302314_10015641_pt1 | contig 12880 bp, 10 predicted proteins | sample III_Palsa_N2_3_FD_200533 | JGI IMG/M metagenome (GOLD analysis project Ga0302314, IMG submission 200533) | Peat permafrost microbial communities from Stordalen Mire near Abisko, Sweden - III_Palsa_N2_3 | ecosystem: Environmental > Terrestrial > Soil > Palsa > Peat permafrost | place: Sweden...
CTCGACATCCAGGGCCTGCGCACGGCACTCGAGGCCCATTTCGATACCCATCAGCTGTCGCATATGACCGAGGAGTTCAAGCAGGCGCGCGACCGCGGTCTGAGCGGCGCCATCAAGAGCGGCAAAGAGGCGATGAAATGACGTTTCCGCTCCTGGAAACGCTGGACGATGCCGCTTTCCGGGCGACCTTGCGCGTCTGGTTCCGGGACAATCTGGCGATGGTCACCGCCAGCTTTCCGCCCGACGTCTCACCGTATGATCTCGAATTCCGCCGCGGCTGGGAGGATCACCTCTGCGGCACTGGCTGGAGCGGCCTCTCGTGGCCGGTCGAGCATGGCGGCAAGGGCCTGTCCCTCGGCCGCCAGGCGATCTTCCTGGAGGAGCACGCCGCCTGTGGCGCGCCGCTGCCGCTCAACGCGATCGCCCACGGCATCCTTGGGCCGACGCTGATCCAGTACGGCACCCCGGCGCAGCAGCAGCGCTTCCTGCCCAGGATTCTGTCGAACCAGGATATCTGGTGCCAGGGCTATTCGGAGCCGGGTGCGGGGTCCGATCTGGCCGCCCTCGCCACGCGGGCCGTGCGCGACGGCGACGTCTATCGGGTGACCGGCCAGAAGATCTGGACCAGCTTCGCCCATCTCGCCGACTGGTGCTTCCTCTTGGCGCGGACCGACGGGGCCGCGGCCAGGCATCGCGGCATCAGCTTCCTGCTGGTCGACATGCGCAGCCCCGGCATCACGGTCCGGCCGATCCGGCAGATGAGCGGCGAGGCGGATTTCAGCGAGGTGTTCCTCGACGATGTCCAGGTCCCGGTCGAGAATCTGGTCGGTGCGGAGAACGACGGCTGGCGCATCGCCATGGCTGCCGCCAGCTTCGAGCGCGGGACCTATTTCGTGCCGCGCCTGGTCCGTCTGCAGGCCGAACTGATCGAGCTGGCGCGTCTCGCCGCGGTCAGTGCGGGCGGGCGACATGCTGCCAGCCCGGCGATCCGCGATCGCCTGGCGCGCAGCTTCATCGACGTCAACGTGCTTCGGCTGCACGCGCATCGCGCGCTGGCGGCGGCGATGCGCGGCGAGGCGCCGGGGCCGGAATCCTCCTATATCAAGCTGCTGTGGAGCGAGGCGCATCAGCGGCTGCTCGATCTCGCCATGGACGTGCTGGGCCGCCAGGGCGCGCTCGGGCCCCAGGAACCGACCGCGCCGAAGCGTGGCGGCTGGCAGCGCGATTATCTCTGGTCGCGCGCGGAGACCATCCTGGCCGGGACGTCGGAGATCCAGCGCAACATCATCGCCGAACGCGTGCTGGGACTGCCGCGAGGTGCTGCATGAACGAAGAGCGGATCCTGCTGCGTGATGCGGCCCGGGGCAGCCTGGCCACCGGCCTGGCCCGTTCCGTCTTGCGCGACGGGGTCGATGCCGCGCTGGCCGCCCAAGCCTGGACGCTTGCGGTCCGGCTCGGTTGGACCGGCATGCTGGTGCCGGAGGCCGAGGGCGGGTTGGCGCTGGGTCTGGCCGATATGGTCGTGCTGGGCGAGGAATTGGGCCGTGGGCTGTTCCCGGGCCCCTTCGTCGCGACCGCCGTGCTGGGGGCGAGCCTGGCCACTGGCCATGCCGATCTGCTGGCCGGCATCGCCGACGGCCGCGTGCGGATCGCGCTTAGCTGGCCGGACGATCTGCGCAACGGGCTGCCGGCCCAGCCGGCGCCGATCGACCGCGGCGGCACGCTCCACGGCAATCTCGTGCTGGTCGAATATCCGGTCGGGGCGACCCATTACCTGCTGCTCGATTGGGACAAGGCGATTCTGGTGCCGGTGACGGACTTGCCGGTCGCCTTGCACCAGCCGTTCGACGTCACCTGTCCGATCGGCACCGTCGATTGCGACGGCGTGGCGCTCAGTGCCTGCACGGTGCTGACCACGGACGCGGCGTTGATCGACGCGGCCATGGCGCGGGCGGCGATCGTGATTGCGGCCGAACTGGTCGGCGTCGCGGCTGCAGCACTCGAAATGACCATCGCCCATGTCGGCGAGCGCCGGCAATTCGGCGCCCCGCTGGGCTCGTTCCAGGCGTTGAAGCATCGCCTGGCCGATGCTTATGTCCGGGTCGAGAACGCGCGCAGTGCCACCGCCTATGCCGCGACCGTCCGGGACGCCGGCGGCTTGGACCGCGACCTGGCGCTGGATGCCGCCGCCAGCTGCGCGGTCGAGGCGGCACTGGGCGCCACCGCCGACGCGGTCCAGCTGCATGGCGCCATCGGCTATGCCTGGGATCACGACGCGCATCTGTATCTGAAGCGCGCGCGTCGGTTGTCGGCTATCCTGGGGCAGCCCGACGACGCCAGGGCGCGCATCGCGGCGACGTTGATGCGCAGCCTGCCGCTGGGTGCGGAATTCCTGTTCCCGCCTCTCGCCCTTGAGGAGCCCCGATGACGGCCGATCACAGTCACGCCGACGAGACGCCGATCCCGTATTACTGGCAGTCGGTCGACTGGCCGAAATTGATGGCCGACTACCCGCCGCCGCCGCATTTCGCGCGCACGACCGGGCGCCTGTCGGCCGACGCGCTGCGCACGCTGCAGAACGAGCGGTTCATGGCGCGGATGGCCGACGGCTGGGCCGTGCCGTTCTATCGGGAGCGCTGGGGTGCGGCAGGGTTGGAGCCGGGCGACATCCGCTCGCTCGACGATATCGACCGCATCCCGACCTTCACCAGCGACGATCTGAAGGAGGCGATCGCGGCGGCACCGCCGTTCGGTAGCCACCATCCGATCGATCGTTCGGGTTTCGGCACGATGCCACTCAAGATCCAGACCAGCGGCGGTACCACCGGCCTGCCGCGCATGACCCTGTTCGACCCGATCGCCTGGGAGGTGCAGGGCATCCAGACCGCCCGCGCGCTCTATGCCCAGGGTGCGCGGCCCGGCGACATCATCCAGATCCCCTATACCAACTCGCTCGCCAACGCCGCCTGGTGCGCCTATACGGCCGCGCATAATTGGCTGGGCTGCGTGCCGGCCACGACCGGGACCGGCCTGGTCACGCCGACCGAACGGCAGATCGAGTATGCCCGGGCCTGGGGCACGAACATCTGGTTCGCGCGCGGCGAATATCTGGGCCGGATCGCCGAGGTCGCGGCCTCGATCGGCTTCGATCTGCGCGACCTGCCGACCAAATTCATCCATTCCTACCTCGGCCCCGACACCCAGGGCATCGTGCGCAAGCGGCTGGAAGAGGCGTGGGGCGCTCCGATCTACGACAATTACGGCTCGCACGAGGTTGGTTTGATCTCCTGGGAATGCCAGGCGCGCGACCACAAGCATATCAGCGAGGACACGGTCTATTGTCAGCTCGTCGGCGTCGATGATGGCTTGCCGCTTGAAGAGGGCGATGTCGGCAATCTGGTCGTGACCAGCCTGCACCGCAGCATGCCGCCCTTCATCCGCTACAATCTGCGCGACCTGCTGACGCTTTATCCGCATTCGACCTGCGCCTGCGGGCTGTCGACGCGCAAGCTGTCGACCTTCCTCGGCCGCAGCGACGAGATGGTGAAGCTGCGCGGCACCAACGTCTATCCGCTCGCCTGCCAGAACGCGGTCGTCGGCGATCCGCGCAATACCGGCGATTTCCTGTGCGTCGCCGAGTATCGTGGCGAGGGGCTGGGCCGGCGCGAGGCGCTGACCGTGCGCATCGAGCGGCGCGGCCCGGAGATCGATGCGGAACAGTTGGCCGAGGACATGCGTCGCGCCCTGCATCGCGACCTGGGCGCCAAGGTCGATGTCGAGATCGTCGAGGCCGGCACGCTGGCGCCGATCACCCGCATGGGCGGCGAGGGCAAGGTGCGGCGGCTGCTCGATCTTAGAAAATAATCCAGGCCAAAGCGCCGGAGACGAAACGGGGGAATGGGCATGGGAACGAGGAAGCACCTGATCGGCATCGCGATGGCCGCCGTCGCACTCGGCGGCACGGCGCGGGCGGCGGCGCCCACCGGCGACCCGATCACCATCGGCGTGATCGAGGACCGTTCCGGCGCCGCGACCTTCTATTCGTCGGAATCGGTGAAGGGCGTGAAGCTGTTCATCGACATGATCAACCGCGGCGAATTCCTGTTCGCCTCCAGCGCGGTCGGCACGGCACCGGGCATCCTCGGACGCCCGGTCAAGGCGATCTTCGAGGATGACGAGAACAACCCGAACCTGACGGCGGTCAAGACCCGGCGCCTGATCGAGAACGGTGCGCAGATCATCTTCTTCGTCTCGGGCTCCGGCTCGACGCTGCAGGGCCGCATCGTCTGCACCGAACAGAAGATCCTGTGCATCGCGCCGACCAACGTCAGCGCCAAGATCGTGCAGCCGCCCAACAACGACTATGTCTTCACCATCACGCCGCAGAGCGAGACCGCGTCGGCCGTCTATGTCGAGGCGTGGAAGAAGCTCGGCTATCACAAGCTCGCCTTCATCGAGGATGAATCGGCGACGGCCAAGACCGTGGCCGATGCCTATCGCAAGGCGTTCGAGGCAGCGGGCCTCACCCGCGTCGCCGACGAGCAGGTCGAAGCGAGCGCGCGCGACGCCAATGCCCAGCTGCTGCGCATCGGGGCCGCGGAGCCGGATGTGATCTTCGACCTGATCCAATCGGCGCCGAGCAGCGCCAACCTTTATCGCAGCGCCGCCAAGCTGGGCGTCAAGACCGCGCGCTGGGGCACCAACACGATCACGGCCCAGCCCAAGATCTGGCAATTGGCCGGCGACGCCATCAACGGGCTTTTGGTGGTCGACAATCTGGCACCCGACAATGCCAACACCAACCAGGTCAAGGCGGCCTATCAGAAGCAATATGGCGCCGACGCGCCGTTCGTCTTTCTGCACAGCATGGTGTGGGACGCGCTGATGCTGACCAAGAAGGCGGCCGAGACCACGGGGGCGACCGACGGGACCAAGCTGCGCGATGCGATCGAGACCATGGCGGATTTTCCGTCCTCCTATGGCCAGAAGGGCAATACGTTGACCTTTGCCAAGGACCGCCACAATGGTGCCGGCAGCAAGGGCAACGTCATCGTGCAGTTCGCCCATAGCGCGCCGTCGGTTGTCTGGGACGTCTACCAGCCGAACTGAGGACGTCCCTGATGGAATTGAGCCTGCTGCTGTCCGGAATCGAGACCGGCGCCTTCTACGGTCTGGTGGCGCTGGGATATTTCCTGTTCCTGCGCGCGACGGGGGCGGTCAATTTCGCCATGGGCGCCTATGTCATGTTCGCCGGCGTCGCCTATGGCTCGTTCAGCGAAGACCCGTCGGCGCCGCTGATGCTGGCGATTGTGAGCGCGCTCGGTGCCGCCCTGTTGTTCGCCTGGATCACCGAGGATGGCATCCTCAGGCCGATGCTGCGGCGGACCCATGACGAGTTCGGCGCGGTCATGGCGATCGTGGCGCTGATGTTCGTGATCGAGCAACTGGCCGGCCTCGCCTTCGGGCGCCGGCCGATCCTCGGACGGGAATTGCTCGACGGCACGGTCTTGATCGCGGGACTGGCGATCGACGATCACGACTTGCTGGCATTAGCCGTGACGGTGGCGATCTTCGCGGGGGTCGCGGCCTGGCTGAAGCACGGGCGCTATGGCCGCATGCTGCGTGCGGTCGGCGACAACGAGGGAGCGGCCCGGGCGCTGGGCCTGCCGGTTCGCCGGGTGCGGCTGGTGGCCGTGCTCGGCACCGGCCTCATCTGCGGCATCGCCGGCATCCTGGTGGCGCCGCAGACGGCGCTCAGCTTTCAATCCCATCTGTCCTTCGCGATCCTGGGCTTCATCGCGCTGGTGCTGGGCGGGGTCGGCACGGCGTGGGCGCCGCTGGTCGGTGGCATGCTGGTCTCGGCGATCGAATCCCTGTCGGCGCGCTACGTCGGCGGCTTCGCGCGCGACTATGTCCTGCTCGCCCTCGTCATCCTGGTGTTCTCGTTCCGGCCCCAGGGCCTGTTCACCATCCGGGTCCGGGCATGAGCCGCGGTCGCGAGATGCTGCTGACGCTGGCTCTTTCCGGCGGCTTTCTCGGTTTCGTCGAGGCGGATGCCTATCGCCAGGATCTGGGCATGCTGGCCATCGCCTATGCCCTGCTGGCCTTGGGCATGTACCTGCCGCTGGCGCTGTGCGGCAGCCTGTCGCTCGCCTACAACGCCTATTTCGCGATCGGCGCCTATGCAGTCGCGATCATCGCCCAGCAGGCACCGGCGCTGCTGCCGCTGGCCGTGCCGCTGGCGATCGCGATCTCGATGGCGACGGCCGCGCTCTTGGGCCTGGTGACGCGCAAGCTGTCCGGCTTTCACCTGGCGGTCGCGACCATGATGTTCGGCATCGCCGTCCATACCTGGCTTCAGAACACCGACAGTATCACCGGCGGGGCGACCGGCATCGGCGATATCCCGCGGCCGATGATCTTCGGCTGGGCGCTCGACCGGGGCGCGCTGATCGGACTGGGTGTGGCGCTGATCTGGTTGATCGCGACGGCGATCGCCCGGCTGCGCGTCTCGCTGATCGGAGTCGCCATGCGCGCCCAGCGGGAATCCGAGATCGCGGCGGCGGCGAGCGGCGTGCCGACCGCGGCGTTGCGCATCCTGGCGCTCGCGGTCGGTGCCGGCATCGCGACCTTGGCCGGCGTGCTGCTCGCCTTCATGAACCGGTTCGTGCTGCCGGATTCCTTCGCGATCAAGGTGGTGTTCCTGGTGCTGTTCATGCCGGTGCTGGGTGGGCTGTCGACGCCCTGGGGCGCCGTGCTGGGCGCGCTGATCGTGGTCGCCTTCACGCTCGGCTTCGATTTTTTCCAGGGGCCGGGCAGCCTGACCTTCGGCCTGCTGACCTTGGCCGTGCTGCTGCTGGCGCCGGCGGGTCTGCTGGGCGGGTTCGCCCGCTTGCGGCGGCGGGAGCGGTCGGCATGACCGCGCTGCGCTGTAGCGGCATCCGCAAGGCCTATGGCGGCGTCGGCGTGCTGCATGGCGTGGGCTTCACGGTCGCCGCCGGCGAGATCCTGGGCCTGTGCGGTGCCAATGGGGCCGGCAAGACCACGCTGATCGACATCATCGGCGGCCAGCAATCCCATGATGCAGGCACGATCGAGCTGGACGGCACCGCGCTCACCGGCGATGCCGCCCGCCGGTCCCGCGCCGGCCTGGCGCGCAGCTTTCAGCGGCCGCAGGTCGCCGCCGATCTGAGCCTGCGCGAGAACATCGCGCTGGGCCTGGCGGGGGCGAGCATCGGGTCGGTCGCGCAGATGCTGCGCGGCTTCGTCCGGGGCATCGTCACAGGCGCCTGCGCCGGGCTGGACCAGGTCGAGGCGGCGGCGCGGCACCTGTCGCTCGACCGGCTCGACCGGCGCGCCGGCGACGTCACCTTCGGCGAGCTGCGCCTGGTCGAACTTGCCCGCGCGCTGGTGCAGCGGCCGCGGCTGATCATGCTCGACGAGCCGTTCTCCGGTGTCGGCGACAGCGGCATCGCCGGCATCATCGAGGCGCTGCGCCGGATCCGGGCCCAGGGCTGCGCGGTGCTGCTGATCGACCATAACGTCGACTTGCTGACGAAGCTGGTCGACCGCATGGCGCTGCTGGCACAAGGCGAGATCGTCATCGAAGGCGCGGTCGAGACCTGCCTCGCCGACGACGTCTTCCGCCGCACCTATATCGGGGCGGTCTGATGCTGACCGTCCAAAACCTTTGCGTCCGATACGGCCAGATCGAGGCGGTCGGCGCCGCCTCCATCCAGGTCCCGGCCGGCGCCATCACCGCGATCGTCGGTCCGAACGGTGCCGGCAAGAGCAGCCTGATCCAGGCAATCATGGGCGCGGTGCGGGGCGCGACCGGCCAGGTCCTGCTCGATGGCGTTTCGGTCGAAAAGCTGGATCCGACGGCACGGGCGCGGGCTGGCATCGCCCTCGTGCCGCAAGGGCGCCAAATCTTTCCGCACCTGACCGTGTGGGAGAACCTGCAGGTGATGGCCGACGCCATCGGCTTGGCCAAGGGCGTCGCGATCGAAGCGATGCAGCGGTTTCCGATCCTGGAGACGCGACGGCGCCTGCCGGCGGGGGTGTTGAGCGGTGGCGAGCAGCAGATGCTGGCCTTCGCCCGCGCGCTCATGCTGCGGCCCAAGGTGCTGCTGTTGGACGAGCCGTCGCTGGGCTTGGCGCCGCTCATCGTCGAAGACTTGATCCGGACCGTGGTGGCGCTGGCTGCCGACGGCATGGCGGTGCTGGTGGCGGAGCCGTCGATCCGCTTCATCCGCGGTCATATCGACCGCGGCTACGTCATGTTTCGTGGCCGTATCGTCGCCGAGGCGGCCGGCGCCGCGGCGCTCGAAGCCGCATATCTCGCGCGGATGGACGGCAATGCCGCCGCCATGGAAAGGCAGGAACAAGTTGGATAAGCGCATGGATATGGCCGCCCTGGTCGCGGCCATCGGCGATGGCGCCAGCATCGCCTTCGGCGGCGGTGGCCTGCAGCGCAAGCCGATGGCGGCGGCCAAGGCGATCGGCGCCTCCGCGCTGAAGGATCTCGAGGTGATCTCGATGCTGGGCGGACCGGAGGTCGACCTGCTGATCGGCCTCGGCAAAGTCCGGCTGCTGCGCTTCGCCTTCGTGGGCTTCGATGCCTATGGCCTGGCGCCGAATTTCCGCAAGGCGCGCGAGGCCGGCACGCTGCCGATCGTCGAATATTCCGAGGCGACGACGCTTCTGGCGTTCGAGGCGGCGGCGCGGCGCCTGCCGTTCCAGCCGAGCCGCTGCGGCCTCGGCACCGATCTGATGACGGTCTCGACCTCGCCGTTCAAGACCATGGTCTGTCCCTTCACCGGCGAGACGCTGCTGCTGGTGCCGGCTCTGGTGCCGGACGTGGCGATCATCCATGTCAACGTTGCCGACCGGGCCGGCAATGGCGTCATCCTGGGCGACGCCTATGCCGACCCGCTGATCGCGCGTGCCGCCAAGCGCACCTATCTGACCGCTGACAAGATCGTCGACGAACTGCCGCGCGGCGGCATGGACCGGCGCGCGATGCTGATCTCGCGCCTCTGGGTCAAGGGCGTGTGCCAGACCGCGAACGGTGCCGGCTTCACCGCACTCTATCCCGACCATCCGACCAACCTGCCGGCGGTGCAGGCCTATCAGGCCCAGGCGACCGACCGCGCCTGGCTCGATGCCTTCGCCCAGGGAGCGGCGTCATGACCGACTATACGCTGGAAGAGCTGCTGATCGCCCGCATGGCCAAGGAGTTCAGCGGCGAGCGGATCGCGGTCGGGGCCACGATCCTGTCCGACCTGTCGGCCCGGCTGGCGAAGGCGCTCTACGCGCCCGACGCCATGCTGTTGACCCATTCGCGCGCCGCGGCCGATCCGATCCTGACGCCCAAGGGTCTGAACGAGGAATGGTCGCTGACCCCCTCGGCCGCGAGCGTCCTCGGCTGGCCCGAGATGTTCGACATGATCGCCCAGGGCCTGCTGCAGATCTGGATCGGCACGGTGCAGATCGACAAGCACGGCAATTCCAACATCTCGGTCGTGGGCGATTGGGACAAGCCGGCGGTGCAGCTGGTCGGCGCCCGCGGCGTGCCCGACGACCTCTGGGGCTGCGAGCGGCTGTGCTACCATCTGCGCAAGCATAATAAGCGCGCTTTCGTCGATCGGGTCGATTTCATCTGCGGCCTGGGTTACGGCCCGGAACGCGACCGGCTGAAGCTCGATCGCGGCTGGCCGGGCACGGTCGTGTCGGACCTGGGCGTGTTCGGCTGGGATGAAGAACTCGGCCATATGAAGATCGAGACGCTGCATCCGGGCGTGAGTTTCGCCGAGGTCCAGGCCAAGACCGGCTTCACCTGGCCGGCGAAACATGGCGTGAGCTTCCCCGAGACCGCGGCCCCGACCGAGGAAGAACTCTACTGGATCCGCGAGAAGCTGGATCCGCGGGGCGTGCGCCGGCTGGAATCCGCCGAGGCGACCGACGCGCTGCTGAAAACCCTCTGGGCGGAAGAAGCCGCCCGGATTGCCGCTCCCGAGCCCGCTTGAATTGTCGAGCGGCGCCCCTGAGGACGCCGCTCTCTCAGCCTTCGGTTACTTCGGCGGCGACGCGGTATCGCTGCCTGACGTGCTGTTCTCGGGCTCGCTGGTGCCGAACACCGCCGCAGGCCCATTGCTGCTGCCGCTGGTGCTCAGCAGGGTCGGCGACTGCCCGACGCCCAGCAGATCGTTGCTGCCGGCGACGGTCAGCAGGCTCGGAGCCAGACCGGCCTCCAGAATACCGGGCTGAAGACCGGTATTGGTCACGGTTACCGGCGTGGTGGTCGGCACCGTCACCGTGATGGTGCCGATCAGGTTGAGGGGCCCCCACGGGTAGGTGTTGTAGGTGTAGCGGGCGCCGCGCAGCGGGCTCCTCACCTCCGAGGATGGCAACACGCCGGTGTCGCCGCCGAGCGTGCCGTAGAGCGTCGCGAAGCCCGTACCATTCAACGGCACCGTCAGGCTCTTCAGGATCGCGAGCTTGGCCGGGTCGTTGGTATTGGCCTGGCCGACGACGATGTCGCCCGACGGGCCGGCGATCAGCGTCAGGTCGGTGGACGCGCCGGCGAGGCCGGTAAAGCCGATCAGGCCGTTGGTCTGGAACGTCAGCGCCGAGCCGATCAGGGTCGGCGAGCCTTGGAAGTTGATCGGACCGTCCTGGCTGGTGATGTTGCTGGCCAGGCTGATCGTGCTTGGGCCGGTTTGGGTCTCGATGACGCCGGTCGCGGTCGTGACCGGGGCATTGGGGCCGACCACCAGCGTGCCGCCGGTGCCGAGATTGACGGTCAGCGCGCCGGCCGTGGCCGTGATCGGGTTCAGCAGCGTGAAGCTGTTGCCGGTCAGCGTGATGCCGCCGGTGCCGTCGGTGAAGATCGTGCTCAGGAACTGCGGCACGCCGCTTGCCGTCACCGCCAGGCTCGCGGCGTTGATGGCGCCGTTGAAATTCACGTTCTGGACGTTCGCGATCGAGAGCGCACCTAGTGCGCCGGTCGAGCCGACGGCATCGATGACGGTGATGTTGCCGTTGATCGCCGAGAGACCGAGATTCGAGCGATTTGAGCTGTCGATGGTCGAGGCAAACCCAAGGGAGGCGTTCTGGCTCAGCAGAGCGGAATTGCCGCCGACCGTAACGGCTCCGCCGTAGAGCTGGTTGCTGACGGTCGTGATCGTCGCGCCGTTGAGCTCTGTCGTGCCGCCGACGAGCAGCGTGTTCAGTGCCAGATTGCCACCGACCACGCCGTCGAAGGCCGCGTTGCTGGGGATGGTCAGGTGCTGGTCGCCATCCAGGCTGCCGCTGAAGCTGACCAGCGTCGCGTTGAGCGTGCTGTCCACATCCAGGATCGAGCCGTTGCCGTAGCTTTGCGCACCGATGGTCGTGACCGAGGCGCCGCCGAACGTGGCGCCGCCGCTGACCGCGATTGACTTCAGCGCCGTGCCGGCACCGACCGTCGATCCGAACGAGGCATTGCCGTTCACGGTGAGGGCGTGGGCGCCATCGAGCGTGCCGCCGAACGCAACCGTCGTGGCGTTGAGCGTGGTGTCGGCGCCGAGCGTCGCCACCTCGCCGTAGCTCTGCGCGCCGGTGGTATCCACCAACCCGCCATTGATCGCCAGCGTGCCGGGCGCATCGGTCGTGACCGAAGCGGCCTTGACCGTGCCGTTGAAGATCGTAGCGCCACTGGTGTCGACGATCAGCGCGCCGAGGCGCGTGGTGCTGCCGACGGCAGCGGCGAACATGGTGGCACCGGTGCCGCTGTTGACCGTCAGGGCATGGGCGCCATCGACCGTCGAAGCGAAAGTGACCGTGCTGTTCGCCGCCGTGAGCGTGGCGCTGCTACCCAGTGTCACGGCGCCGGCATAGGACTGCGCGCCGACCGTGGCGATGTTGGCATCGATGGTCGACGCACCGCTGATATTAAGGGCCTTCAGCGCGTTGGTGCCGCCAACCGTGCTGCCGAATGCGACATTGCCAATGACGGTCAGACCCTGTTGACCCGCACTCGCCGCGTCGAGGGCACCGCCGAACGCAACCGTCGTGGCGTTGAGCGTGGTGTCGGCGCCGAGCGTCGCCGCCTCGCCGTAGCTCTGCGCCCCGGTCGTATCGATCAGACCGCCGTTGATCGCCAGCGTGCCGGCGGCGTCGGTCGTGACCGAGGCTGCCTTGACGCTGCCGGTGAATGTCGTGGCACCGCTGCTGTCGACGGTCAGTGCGCCGAGCCGCGTGGCGCCACCTACAGCGCCGTCGAAGCTCGCAGCGCCGCTACCCGTGCTGACCGTCAGCGACTGGGCGCCGTCGACTGTCGTGTCGAAGGTGACCGCACCATTGGTCGTCACCAAGGTCATGCCGGTCCCCAGCACGACGGCGTCGCCGTAGCTCTGCGCTCCGGTCGTGGCGATCGAGCCGCCGTCGAGGGCCAGCGTGCCGCCGGAACCGATGGTCAGAGTCGCGAGCGCCGCCGTGGCGCCGATGGCACCGTCGAACGTGACGCCGCCCGAGCCGCTGTCGATCGTCAGGGCGTGAGCGCCGTCGATCGTCGAAGCGAAAGTGACAGGGGCGTTCGTGGTGGCCAGCGTGGCGTCGCCGCCGAGTGTCACGGCACCGGTGAAGCTCTGGGCGCCGACCGTGGCGATATTGCCGTCGATCGTCGAGGTGCCGCTGACCGCGAGTGTCTTCAGCGCTTTCGCGCCGCCGACCGCGCCGCCGAACAGGGCGTTGCCGTTGACCGTCAGAGCCTGCTGGCCCGCCGTCGCCGCATCGACCGTGCCGCCGAAGCTGGCCGTCGTCGCGTTCAGCACCGTATCGGCGCCGAGCGTCGTGGCCTCGCCGTAGCTCTGCGCGCCGGTCGTGTCGACCAGGCCGC
>Ga0302314_10015642_pt1 | contig 12880 bp, 24 predicted proteins | sample III_Palsa_N2_3_FD_200533 | JGI IMG/M metagenome (GOLD analysis project Ga0302314, IMG submission 200533) | Peat permafrost microbial communities from Stordalen Mire near Abisko, Sweden - III_Palsa_N2_3 | ecosystem: Environmental > Terrestrial > Soil > Palsa > Peat permafrost | place: Sweden...
GCGCGGAATAGCGTTGGTCGGTCTGGCGTGTCCGTGTGATGCTCCACGCAGACGACCCACGCTATTCCGCGCTCGGCGTCATGCCAGATCAGGGTGCTCTCCTGCTCACGGGTCAGCGGCTCGGGGGCTGGCGGGACGGGGAACAGCGTGCTCTGCTCTAGGGCGCTCATGCGTACGCCTGCCAGTCGAAGGGCACCATGTTGAGCAGGGCTCGTAGCGTCCTCTCGCTCTCGGCTGAGTAGTCGTGGTCGTTAGAGACGGCCGCCATGATCCTCAGCGCTTCGTCGGTGATCGCTTCACGCCCCGGCTCAACGCGGGCAGCCGGTTCGACGGCCAGCAGCATCGACAGTCCGGCGGATGCGTGTTCGGTGCGGACGATGGCTGGCAGGATTCTCGCGTCGAACACGCCTCGGTCTTGGAGGTCGCCGATCAGCACGAGCGCCGCGAGTTGCAACGCCTCTTGTGCCGGGTCGCGTGGGCGGTGTTCAGCGATGGTGCTCATGCGGCGGCCTCCTGCCGGTTGTTTCGGTTTGCTGGTGTGCCGGGCAGGTCGTCGGTGTCACAGCGCATGGCGAAGCCGAACTCGGCCTCGTAGTCTTTCCAGAACCACCAGCGACCCTCTCGCCAGAAGCCCCACTTACGGCTCGCCGGTCCCATGACCACGAGTGTCCAGCAGCCTTTCGGCCCGACCTTTGTGCGGTGTGCATGTGACGCGGGGCGGTGGCGCAGCATGCCGGGCCGCATGCGGTCGCCGATGCGCAGCCCGTGACCGTCGCAGAACGCGCACGGCTCCAACGCCCACTCTGAGGGCTTCCCGTCCGACCAACCAAGCGTTGCCCGAAAGACGCCTGACCCTTGGCAGGTGGCGCAAGGCACCCAGTCGTCATAGCGGCCCCATAGCACGAGCGTCACGAACCCCCGAGGGTGATCGTGAACGTCACGGTCATCGGCGTTCGAGAGGAAGTGGTGGAGCATCAGCTTCCACCGCTCCGAGTCGCCAGGCCGCTTCCGGTCAGCCCACGGCTTGAGAGTCCAGCGGTGGATTAGGGGGCAGTCCGGCGCTCCGATGACCTCGGGGTTGCGGGCGTATGTGAGCGGATTCATGCGGCCTCCCTGGCAGTTTCGGCTTGCTCTCGGTCGCGGCGGGCTGCGATGACCGCGCGGCGTATGTCGGACTGCTCACGCCAGTTGATCGGGATGGCTCCCAGGCGGATCGCCTGCTCACGCTTTGAGCGCGTGAGGTCGTAGTGATCGTGCTCGGGGCGTCCCGGCTTGCTCTGGAACCACTGAGGCTTGAGGCCGAGCTTGGCGGCCATCGCGTGAAGCGCCTCCGATGTGTCGGCCTGCATGTGCCCGCCGCCCTGCCACTTCGCGGGGACCGCGATTGGCGACTCATCGAACGAGTCCGCGTACACAGCCGCCGCCTCCGGCACGTCGGCGACGGTTAGGCCGAGAAGTTCGAGCGGGAAGTCGAACGCGCCCTGCCGCTCGTAAGCAGGCACCGAGTCCGGTGGCACAGGCTGGGGGAGCGGCTGGGGATCGCGGAGCACCCATGCCCAGCGCCCCGGCTCATAGAACCCGAACTCGCGCTCGACCTCGTGGCCAGCTTCGAGCCGGACGATGGCCTCAGCCGTCATCTGCGTGGCTCGGTCAAGGATGGCTGTGCCGATGACCGCCCCGAGCGGCAGGCTGTCAGCGTCGGCGACGTACTCAGTGAACGGCCACTCGCCGCAGACGCTTAGTCCGCGTCGCTCTTTTGCGGCGTGGATGCCGATGCGCTGGCCTGCCCTCAGCCCGAGCCGCGTCGGCGGGTAGGCGCGTGTCTCGATTCGTTTTGCGCCGCTGATGAGCAGCGAGGCGTATGGCTGCCACACGGGCAGAACGCGGATCATCGGCGTCGGGGCGCTCATGCGGCACCCGCTTCTACTTCAAGGCCCTGGTGTGTCTCGGGCCATTCTTTGATCCACAGGTCATCGGGGATCTGGCCCTGCCGCGACGGTCGCAGCGCGGCGTCCTGCTTGACGAAAAACGCCGTGCCTGCATCGCGGGCGGCGCGGTGAAGGTCGCGCACCCAATCGAGGCGCATCGGCCGGAAACCCGCGCCGGACTCCCCACCGACGATCAGCCAGTCGATGTTCGTGAGGTCGAGCGACGCCGAGTTCGGGGTGTAGCCAGCGAGAGAGTCCGGCTCCGACGTTCTGATGGTTGTCCCCGTCCCGACTGTGCTGCTGGCGCTGATTCCCGACTTTCGGGTGTTTCCCTGCCGGTCCCTTCCCCACGCCTGCCCAGCGTCGCTCGGCTTGTGTACCAGCGGGCCAAGTAGAGGCTCTGCGCTGATGAATCTGACGACGGCCGGGATGGTGCGCAGCACGTCGGCGCGGCTGACGAACCGGCGGTTCTCGATCGACACGCCGAGCCATACGTTCGCCCAGCCTTCACCCCAGTCTGCGGGCAGGCGTCCAGCGATGTTCTCCGGCCGTTTCGTGAGGATCTGCCAGTTCAGGTCCGGGCGAGCGCGGATGACTTCCCAGGCGTCGGCGCGGTGCTCGTCGGCGGCCTCATGAAAGAAGTCAGACCACGAGCACGTAAAGACGAGTGACCCAGGCGCTAGTTCAAGCCACTTCCGTTGACGCAGCGGCGCATAGAACGTAGCGTCGGACGTGCGGAGAACGACGGCCGGGTCACGGCCGAACCGGCGCTGCGCGGTGAACATGTAACAGTTCGCGCACCCAGGCGACACCTGGTCGCAGCCCGTCCAGAAGTTGACGGTCGCGTCTGTCCACTCGATGCTGGTTTTGCTGCTCACCGGTTCAGCGCGTCCCTGACGGCTCGGATCGCGACGGCCGCAACCTGTATTGCTTCCTCGCGGGTGTGCGCGAACGTGTCAGCTTTGCGCTCGGCGCGCCAGGCGAGGCGCACTTCCTCGACCTCGTCTTCGAGGCACGCGACGGCAAGCCTCGATGTGCCCAGCCGAGACGCACCGTCGAACGGTCCGTGTTTCTCGTCCTGCCGAGCGACCTCTCGCGCTATCTCGGCGAGAAGCGAATAAAGCGCCCCGCCGTGGCCTGGGACCTGAATGATCGCCTCGGCGAACTCAGCGAAGTCTGCCGCCTCAACGTAGACTTGCTGCCCGCCCCGGCCGGTGATGTCAACCCCGCTCGGGTGGCTTTGCAGAGCAAGGCCCGTGAGGCCGATCCGATGAGTCCCGTCAAGCATCGTGGTGGTGTCAGGCATCGGTGCCTCCTTCTGGGCTGGGTGTGCTCGCGACGATGGTGTAACCCCGCGTCCGCAGGGCCGTGAGGGCTTGCGCGGCGCGGTTGAGGAAGCCGAGCTTGCACTCCCCTGCCATGTCGTTGTCCTCGTTCTTTAGTGGCATCTCATCCCAGCTTCGACCGGAGCTTTCTGCGCTGGCCCGAGCGAACGCCCATAGGTCCGGGGCGTCTCGCTCCAGTGGGATCTTTGCGAACGGAACGGGCGATTCGGTCATGGTCGCGATGTCGTAGCCGAGTCGGCGGAGCGCGTCGCGGTCCCCCTGCGCCAGCAGCAGCAGATACACATGGTCCGTCCCGCCGTCCTGGGAGTGAAAGGGCCGCTCGTCCCACTCGTAGTCCATCTGCTCGCAGACGCAGCGAGCGAGCGCGTACAGCGCGGGATCGTCTTCCTCGCGATACGGCAGGTGAAGGCGCGAGCAGGCTTCGTCCCCGGTTTCCAGGCGGTCACGCTGAACATGGGCGGCCATTTCGTCGCGTATGTCGCGGTAGTCGAGCGCCGCGTCTGCGATGGGGTTGCGGGCGTCCAGACGGCCACCGTCTATCGCTCTCGCGACCTCCTGGTAGAGCCGGTCGGACGCACGGACCAACCAAGGGGTCGGTGTGTCGCCGGGCTTCCAGCCCCGGTCGCTGTAATCGGTATCGGTCATGGCAGCCTGCGGGTGGGGCGAGGGGCGCTGAGTGGATGCCAGGTCTGCACGAGGAAGAACGGTCCCGGCAGCGGGCCGTACGCCTGGATGGCTCGAAGCCAATGCGTAGCTGTGCGGGTCACGCCACAGATGGGTTGGTCGGGACTGGTCATGCTGGCGATGAAGTGATCGCAGAAGGCGTCGCTACTTGGCATGCTCAGCCTCCGCGCGTTTGACTGCGGCGACGACTTTTGTGAAGCCCTCGCGGGTGAGGAAAGTGGCGTACTCGTCCGTGATGTCCCGCGCGGACGTGATTACGCCCGCGTCGAACAGATCCTCAAGCTCGAAGTCGCCCAACTCGTCGTAGACGTTCGTTGTGGCTGCGAGCGCCCGCAGGGCGTCGCTGTAGCTAAGGTCGCCATCCGCCGCTGGTTCGGCCAGGTCGTCGCTGAAATAGAGGACCGGCCCGTCCGGCTTGCCCTGGGTGACCCTGTACTCACGATGGTCAGTCATCGACTCACCATCGTGTTGAGCGCCTGTGGTCGGTCCGGGCGATCGTTGTCTGCCCCGCAAGTGCAGGGGTCGCAAACGGGGCAGACATCGCGCCCGTGCTCGCACTCGATTGGGACCGTGCATGTAGTCGCGACCCGGAGCTTGCAGCCCTCAGCGTGGCCTTTGCTGACGGCACAGACACACGCGAAGTGCCCGCAGGTCGAACAAGCCGCTGGGTCTACGGTGACGACGTAACTCTGGTCGCTATTCGTCATCGCTGCCCCCTTTCGATGAGCTTTGTCTCGATCGCGAGGACGAGCGCCGCGCCGTCCCCCGAACCCCGATCGTGACCGGCCGTGAGATAGGTGCGATGCTCGCCGCTGAAGACCGCGCGGACCCCGTCGTCTGCGACGCGCCACCCCTCGCGCTGAAGCTCGAATGCAATGTCCGTCGCGATCCGATTGGGAAGCCGCCTCGGAAACTTCCGCCTCTGGATGAAGGCGCTTCGGTCGCCGGGCGTCATCCCCCTGGCCTCCAGTCCACGTCGCCACACCGGCCACATTCGCGGACGACTCCTACCGGGTCGTCCTCCCACTCGCCGTACTCGTGGAGGCAGCAGAGTGGGCAGCCCTCATGCTCGAACGGGTCAGGGACTCGATGCTCGCCGCGCCTATGCGCGTCGGAGAGTTCGGTGCGCTTCTCATCAGGCGTGAGATTCGGCGGGATCGCCGCCATCGTCGGCAATGCGGCCCGCAGGCCCGCCCCGAAGCGTTCCCGTGGGGTGAGGCTGTCGTCTTGGCCGCTAAGCATCAGCAGGGTTCCTCGTGCTCGAAAACTTGGTTGCCACCGAAATGAGCGACCGGCACCATTTCCCCTTCGATCGCGCCACAACGAATACAGCGCAGACCGTCCAGCGCCTCGTCCCGGATCTCCCTGGTACGCAGCTTCGCGATTAGTTGCGCGACTTCCTCGCGACTATAGGTACGGTCGCTATTCGCCATCGCTTAGCCCTTCATCTTCGGCTTCCTCAAGGCACGAGTCGTGCCAAAACTCGTCGCCAACCTGGACTACCTGTAAACCGTCCTCGGAATCCACCGGCATATGGCACCACGGGCACTCTCTAGGCATCGCTGGGCCTTACCTTCCACTCACCGCTGCGGAGCTTCGCTCGCGCGTCCCGCCTCGGGATCAGGTCGAGGGTCATCGCGGCAGCCAGGGGTCGGGCCCGCCCACGCTGTGGTGGTCGATGCGCTCGCGGCGTTCGATGGGAGTTGCACTCATGGCGTGTAGTCTGCCATGCACATCGGAGGGATCGCCGGGTTTTCACCCGTGCCTTTCGCGCGTCGCCTGTCTCGACCTTTGGGTCACCTCACCGTGCCGCCGTACGCGAAACAAGCGCGGGGCGTGCAAGCCGGGTGTAGCCGTTCGTTTGTGGAGCGCCGCTCACGACGACGACGCCGGTGGGAGTATCCGTCCCATGTCCGCCCCCGACTACCCCGACATCGGTCAAGCCCGAGACACTGTGCGGCACTGCGATCGTTGCGGCGAGGACATCGTGTTGAGTCCCCTGCGCCCCGGTTGGACACCACTCAACGATCCCGACCTCGGGTGGATCTGGGTGTGCCCCGCGTGTGGCAGAGCCGAAGGACTGATTTAGACGCCCGCTACGCGCCGTGAGGGCTACCCTCGGGGATGTCGCGGTTCGAGCCGAGGATTACATCGTGTGGGCTGCGACCGTACTGGTGCTCGAAGCACGAAAGGCAGGCATACCCGCTGCCGACACGGACGTGCGGCGCGGTGACCAGGTGATCAACCACGGCGAGCCGCTCACGGGAATCCCAGCCCGGACGCCGCGAACTCGTCCAGCGGCTCGGGGTGCCCGCCGCCTCCGAGCGCCCGTCCGGTTCGCGTGAGCTTCCAGACGTAACAGGCGTTCTACCAACGGCGGGTGACCAACCCGGCCTTCTCCATGCGATGCAGGAACGACCCGGCGGCACGCTTGATCCCAACGCCCGTGGTCGCACCGTGCCCGACGTTGCTCGTTCGCGTGTGCGCTGGGCTGTCCGGCCAGAACACTTCGGCAAGTTCGCCAGGGGTAGCCTCGGCATAAGGGTCGCGGGCAGCGACCCACGCGCGGCAGGCGGCCTCCATTCGAGGAGTGACGCTGACGGCGCTCACGACAGCCGCCCGTCACGCTCGGCGATGTGCTGCACGATGGCTTGGTCCGCCCGTGCCTCCGTGTCGAGAACCGCAACGCTCGGATCGACGCGCTCCCACTCGCTGCCGTATACGCGGCGCTCAAGCCAGTTCTCCGCGATACGGGGGTGCGTCTGTCCCCGCGCGACCGCCGCCGCGATGATCGCAACGTGCTCAGGAAGCACCTTTGCGTAGGTCACCCCCGGCCCGGTCTTGTGTGTGGACGCGAGCCGATACTGAACCTCGCCCGGCGTCGGCTGGTCGAACTCGTGCCAACTCCTGCCATCGGTCGGTGCGGTCGTGCGACGGACGCTCACTTCTCGGGTGGCCGCGACCCCTACGACCGTGATGCCCCACACGTTCACGACGCGGCGGTGGGACAGGTCGGACTCGCCGGATTGGAGGCGGGAGAGGATGGTGGCGCATCCTTCGTCGTCAAGGGCGTCCACGTCGAGTGGCAGGCCGCCACCGGCCTCGTCCAGACTGGACCGCACAGGGCCATGCCCGGCACCGTTGTATTTCTTGTCGGTCCAGCCGGTCAGGTCTACGACCGTGTACCAGCGCTCTCCCTTCGGCCGGAACGGTGCGGGGCATGTAGCGATGATGTACCGCTCGTCGCGGGCACGGACGGTCCACTTTCGGCGACCATCCTCATTAGGGGTGAAGCGAATCACGTCGCGAACCTGAATCTGCTCGTACCCGGTGCCGGTGTCGTCAGGCATGGGCGACCTCCTGTTCGACTTGCGGGTTCCCCAGACGACGCTTGATCGTCTTGAACGCAGCGGCGGTCGGGACCATGTAGTCCTGCACGATGGACCCGTCCTCACTGAGCACGTCGAGCACGGCGTAGCAGTCGTCGCCCGCGTCCTCCGAATGCTTGAGGATGCCGAGCTTCAACCCGAATCGAACCGTGTGCTCGCAGCCACGCCACGGGTCGTCCGGGAAGGTGATGCCCCAATACGTGCGCGGCTCGCCGTTGGGGAGAACACGGAACAGGCGAAGGGCCTGTGCGTCGGGATGTAGGCGCGTGTACTCACTTCTGCGCGGGCCGCTATTCGACATGCTCGCTCCCCTCCGCCGCGCTCGCACGCTCTAGCGACGCCAACCACGCCTTCGCGAACATAGGCGCGGATGTGCGCGTCCACGGCAGCCTTGAGCAAGGCGAGCGTCGCCTTCGTTGGACGGGTGACGCTGATGGGCGAATCGCTAGACATAGACGCGGGCCTCCTGCTTGAAGTACGGGCGCGGCGAGTCGCGCTTGACGTAGAGCGGGTGGCGCGGGTGAAGCCGAGCGGTCTGCCCGAGACACCGTGCGCCTCCGGCGTAGTGGTCGATCAGGTCGAGCACAGTGCGGACACGCTCGGCCCCGCCGGGGTGCGGGTTCGCGCCCCAGGCGACGATGACCTCTGGTGAGTTGCGGACGGCCCGTTCGATCTGGCTGTCGTTGTTGGGACCGACGGGATCGTCAACGGCGAACAGGCCGCGCGGATCGGTGGACCGCAGCGCGTACAGGTTCACGACCTCAAGCCGAGCGAAGCCCCACCGGGCGGCGAAGTCAATACAGCGTCGGATAGTCGGGTCGTCCTGCCGCTCGTCGGCTGTCGAGGGATTGAGCATCACGAATAGCACCGTGCCCTCGTTCCCGAGTGCCGGGATCTCGCGCGACAACGTGTAGCGGTAGGGATCTTCGTACTCGTAGGTCACGCGAGCACCAGTGGTGTGACTAGCTTGGCGGGCCACGGATCTCCGAGCGGGTCGCGACCTTCCTCAAGGGCCGCCTCATACGCATCAGGCTCGCAAAGCATGACTACCGGCTCGCGGGTCCACGGGTCGAGAAGGATTCCCGTGGAGGCAACCAGTTCGCGTTCCCCTGCCGTCCATCCGTGCGGTTCGCCGTCTGGCCCGAGGATTGGAGGGAAGTGCGCAGCGACCGTCGCGCCAGCATGAATCTCGGTGTCCCCATCCGCCGTTGCCCACTCAGCGACGGGGTGGGCATACCGCCACTAGCGGTGTCTCCGCCCCGTCGCGCAGCAGAACGTTCACGACGCGCTGCCCGAACTCTGTCATTGGTTCACCAGCGGCGTGAAGTGCAAGCAGTTCCCGCTTGGCGTTCTCTACTCTGCCCGCGACCACGCTGGCGGGCGGGTATGGGGTGCGAGGGTAGGCGCTATGCCGTCCGTGTTGAAGGCGGTGGCGACGGCCCTCGTCGGTTCCTAACAGCGCGAGGCAAGCGCCGTCCGCGTAGTGGTGGTACCTGATGAACTCTCGCTCGTCGTCCCAAGCCACTTGATCGTGAGCCATCATCAGATGATGGTCATGAGTATGCGCCCCGTCTAGCGGTTCGGTGTTACCGATCCGCAAGGTCGTGAGGGCCGCTATGCGGCGGGCGTAGTTCGGTCGCCCGCGCCCTTCACGAGCCTGCTGTGTCGCCCATGCAGCCGCTTCGGGCAGGCTGCCAAGCGAGGCGACGATGGCACGGTCGTCCACATTGTCGAACACGACCCACTCGGGGTGGCGCTTGCGTCCGCGCCCCGTCGCGGTGCAGTTGCCGCTTGAGGCGTCGCAGAAGAACAGCCAGCGACCGTCGGCGGACTCGTATTGGCTGATAAAGGTGTCGCCGTCATCCGCGCTTTCGGGGTCGAGTTTGCGTAGTGGCTTGACGCCGTGTGAGTTCGCAGTCATCTCGGCCCCCGAGTCGTCTTACGGTTATCGGTCATCGCTGTACTCTTTCGTGTCGGCGTCCAGGGATGCATCTTCTGATTCCTCAAGGCACGAGTCATGCCAAAACTCGTTGCCGACTTGCACCACTTGAAAGCTGTCCTCGGGGTCTACGTCCATCCGACACCAGGGGCATGTGTAGCCGGGGGTCATGCGAACTCGACCGTTTCAGCTTCGCGGTCCACTCGCGTCCCGAGCCGTCGCTTCAAGGTCCTGAACGCGGCGGCGGTTGGGACGGTGTAGTCCTGAACTATGTCGTCGGCCTGGCTGAGTACGTCCAGCACCGCATACGGCTCATTAGACGAGCGCGGGTCGTCGGCGTGACGGAACAGGCGGAGTGCGTGAGCGTCGGGATGCAGTCGCGTGTACTCGCTGATGCGCGGCTTGTCAGGCATCAGTCGTCATCCCTCGGGCGTCGTGGTCGGCCCACTCGTATTCGTCGGATGGGTACAGCACGAGGCTCTTGGCCTCGGCGGTCAGACCCTTCTCGGGCATCGGGCGGGCGGGGTACTCCCACCAGCCGTGTTCCCAATGGAGGTCCGTGTTCGCGCAACAGGCCGCTAGTCGCTGTTGGGCCATCTCGCGCCCCATCGCCGTCATTGTCTCGATCACTACAAACGGGGTTCCGGCTGGTTGGCCGTGCTGCGGTTCGCTGAGCACCCCGGCATCCACGACAACCGGGCCGTTGAGGGTGTCCGTGCAGCGCGAGCGGATGAATTGCGCGAATGTCGGTGGAAGCGGTTCGGTGTCGCCAACGCGTTTCGCTTGGTTCTCCCACGCGACAGCCGACGCGAACAGTTCATCGCGGCGGGCGCTCGGGGGTAGACGCTCGGCCCTCTCGCGGTCCATCTGCGCGGACCGCATGCAGCCGTCGGCTCCCTCGCCGACGTATGGGTGACGGTCGGTCATTCGTCGTCCTCGGCCGGGATGTCGCGGTGGTAGTCGGGGTGGCTGGCCTTCCACCCTTCGACCTCGGCTGCGCTCGCAGCTTGCACGGCCGCCCACGCTTCGTCGTGGGATGGGTAGGTGCCGATGGGCTTGCCTTCGACGGTGGCTGCGTACTCAGTCTCTCGGCGCTGGTCGGGGTGGAGGAAGACTCGGCCGGTGGGCTTCATCGACCAGTGTGTCTGCCATGTTCCGGTTTCCCACACGCGAATCTCGTTCGGGCCTAGCTCGCCGAGCGCGTCCGTCGGGTTGTCGGTCACGTAGTCGTAGGTGGTGTCGCCCGGTTCGGCCCCTTCATGGGCGTCGCAGTTCTCTACATCGCGGGCGTACACGACCCGGCCGCGCCAGATGACGGGATGGACCCACTCCACGTCGTCATAGCCCATTTCGTCGTAGAACTCATGGGCTGCCTCCGCGCAGTCAAGCTCAGCCCCGGTCGGACCAGAATCGTCTTGGTCGTAGGCTGCGCCGACGTAGATCGGTTCGCCACCCTCCCCGTTGAGGTAGTCGCCCGGCTCCGCGATCCTGAGCTTGTAGGTGGGCATCAGTCGGCCACCTTCTCGGTCGCCGTTTGGCGATACGCCAGCGCCCCCTCGTGAAGTCCCCGCCGACGTGCGGCGGTTGTTGGTTGACGCTTCGCAGCCCGCCTTACGGCTATAGGCTCCGCGTCCTGCAAGGCCGCTTCCCGGCCCCGTTGTGCGATTACTCGCGCCGCGTCCGTGTCGGCATGCGCCTCGTGCCCGCAAGCGACACACCGGAATACCGCTTGGCTCTCGCGGTTCCCTGATGCGACGTGATGACACTCCGCGCACTCCTGCGACGTATACGCGGCCTTGACCTTGACGACTGAGGCCCCAGCGGCGGCGGCCTTGTACGCGAGCTTGTCCGCGAACGCCGACCAACCTTGATCGAGTATCGCGCGGTTCAACCCCGCCTTCTGTGCGACGTTCTCGCCCGGCTGGGCGACCGTGCCCTTCGCGCTCGCCGTCATGCTGGCAACACGCAGGCCCTCAAGTGCGATGGTCCCGTAGCCGGAGCGGGCGATAGTTGCGCTTGCCTGATGCTGAAAGTCGTGGCGACGCCGCGCCTGCCGCGCCCGCAACCGCGCTATCTGCCTGTGGGTGCGCTGCAACCGCTTGGACGGCCTCTGTCCACGCCGGTACCGGCAGGCCGCCTGACGTTCCAAGCGATAAAGCCGACGTGCTTCGCCATCGGTCAAGGTCGGCGGCTGATCGAAGAACGTGCCGTCCGATACCGCGAGCGTGTGTGCGACACCACGGTCGATCCCGAGCGCTTTGTCCGGGTCGCGGCGCGGGTGCTGCTGCGCCGCCCGCTCACCCCGGACGATCATGTACCAGCCGTCAGCCTCTAGCACGAGCCGAGCGCCCGTGATCCGATCCGGTAGCGGCTGAGACAGACGTACCTTCACGCGCCCGGCCTTCGTGACCAGCGCCATCGCCCACTTGCGATTCACGCGAGTCAGGTTCAGCGCTCCGTTTCCGTAAGCCTGCGGCGTGTCCACCGCAGGCCGCCACCCCTTACGGTGTCTCACGGTCGGGCGCGCGTGCGTACCGGCCCAATGGTTGACCCACGACTGCCGATAGTGGCGAAGCACTTGCTGTGCGGCCTTAGCCGGAAGCTGCGCCAGCCACTCGTGCTCGCGGCGCTGCTCACGAATCCACTGGTCGCACTCCGCCCAGGACGGGTAGTGCCCGCGCTCACCCTCGGACGTATAGAAGGCATGTAGGCGATTCCACAACCCACGGGCCGCGCAAGCCTGTAGCCACAACGTCGCCGCCTGCCCAGGCGTCGGACAGATGCGATACCTACAGGAACGCACGACTCGCGGGGTGCGCCCGGCCGCCGGTGCTCGCATATCAGTCAGCATCGAAGCGGCCTAGAACGGGATGTCGTCGTCGGCCGTACCAGCACCGCCCTGCGCGTAGCCCTGCTGGCCTGCTGCTAGGAAGTCGGACACGTCGGCGCTGATGTCTGGTTCCCCATAGGGCGGCGGGGTTTCCGCGACGCCGTTACCTCCGGGGCGCTGCCCGTCTCCGCCTCCGGTGAAGCGAACCAACTCGGCGACAATCTCCACGCCCTGGTGCTTGACGCCCTCGTGCTCCCACTGACGCCAGCGAAGGCGACCGTCGATCGCGACACCCTTGCCCTTGCTGAGCCAGCGCGCGCAGTTCTCGCCTTGTGCTCCCCACACCGATACGTCGAAGAAGTTGGGTTCGTCCTCCCATTGGCCGGTGGCCCGGTTCTTCACGCGTCCGTTGCAGGCGATCCGCATGTTGCAGACCTTGTGACCGGACGGGAATTCGCGAAGTTTGGGGTCCTGCGTGAGGTTCCCGGTGCCGTTCCAACGGTTCATATCCTCAGCCATGCGTCCTGCTCCTGTCTCTATGAATTGGCCTATCGCTTACTGCTACAGGTTGAGTAGCCTGCCATACACCACGGACGCAAGTGCGGGGTTTCCCCCACACTGCTTTTAGGTGTCGATAGGTCGGGGCGCGAGGCCCCACAGGAGGACGGGAGCGGGACGCCGCGAGCGGGCGCTAACCCTGCTGCCAGACGCGGACGTACTGGACCTGCATGACGCCCGGTGTCGTAGTCGAGCCGTAGCCGGAC
>Ga0302314_10015644_pt1 | contig 12879 bp, 10 predicted proteins | sample III_Palsa_N2_3_FD_200533 | JGI IMG/M metagenome (GOLD analysis project Ga0302314, IMG submission 200533) | Peat permafrost microbial communities from Stordalen Mire near Abisko, Sweden - III_Palsa_N2_3 | ecosystem: Environmental > Terrestrial > Soil > Palsa > Peat permafrost | place: Sweden...
GCGCAGCACTTCCCAGATCTCGGCATGCGAGAACTCGTGGAAGAACTTCAGCCGCCGCAGCACACCGAACTGCTCCTGCCGGTCGATCCGCGCGTTCTGCTCGCGCAGCTTCTGGTGCACGCGGGTGAGTTCGGCGGCGAAATCCAGGCCGCTCTTGTAACGCTTGTTGGGCTCTTTCTGCAGCGCCATCGCCACCACGTTCTCGAGATCCTCGGGAATGTCGCCGCGCAGCGTGTGGATCGGCGGCGCCGTGGCATACACGATCTGGTGCAGCAGCTTCTGCAGGTTGCCGGCGCGGAAGGGGCGCGAACCGGTCAGCAGTTCGTACATCACTGCACCCAGTGAATACAGATCCGAACGGTTACTGAGCTCCAGACTCTGCACCTGCTCGGGCGACATATAGGAAGGACTGCCGGCAATGCCTTCGATGCGGGAGATGTCCGAGTCCGACACCAGCGCGATGCCGAAGTCGATGATGCGCACATCGCTGTCCTGCGTGAGCATGATGTTCGAGGGCTTCACGTCGCGATGGATCACACCGCGGGAGTGCGCATAGTGCAGCGCCTTCGCGCACTTGTAGATGATCTCCACGACATCATCGATGCGCAGCAGATTGTCCGCGCGGCAATACGCCGCCAGCGTGCGCGCGCCGTGCACGTGTTCGCTGACGATGTAGCAGTAACCGTTTTCCTCGCCGGCATCGTAGATCGGCAGGATGTTGGGGTGCTGCAGCATCCCGACCAGGTGGGCCTCGGAGAGGAACATCTTGCGCGCGATGCGCGCCCGGTCCTCATCGCCACCGGCGTCGATGTTGTAGACCTTGATCGCAACGTCACGCCCGTAGTAGGCATCGTGCGACAGGTAGACGGTACCGGTGCTGCCGCGACCAACTTCCTTGATGATCACGTACTTGCCGATCTTCTCGGGCAGTGCACGGGGACGTTTGGCGGGTGAATTCTGCGGCACCGTCGATCCTGGTATTGCCTGTATGCCGCGCGAGGATAAGGAACGGCGCCGCGGACTGCTGTGATGCACCCCTCACACGCGGCGGACACTGAATTTCAGCCGAAATGATCAAATCCGCGATGCGAGACCTGCATCACAGTCTCGCCCCGTTGCACCAGCGCGCCCGGGGATTGCGTCAGGGTACCGATCCGGCTCCAGCCGAAGTCGGCGGCCGGACAGCGCTCCGCGAACTCCTTGAGCTTCACCTCAGGCACGGTGAAGCACAGTTCGTAGTCCTCGCCGCCCGTCAGGGCCAGCTCCCGCGCACGCTCCTCGCCGACCGCCGCGCGCAGCGCCGCGGACACCGGCAGCGCCTCGTAATCGAGGCGGACGCCACAGCCGCTGGCGTGGGCGAGACGGGCACAGTCACCCAGCAGGCCGTCGGAGACATCGATGCAGGCGCTCGCGAGACCGCGCAAGGCCAGCCCCAGCGACACCCGCGGCGTGGGATAGCGGAACCGGTCGAGCAACCACCGCGCGTGACCCGCATCCGTCACCGTCAACCGCGACTGCTCCAGCATCAGTCCCGCCGCGGAGTCACCCGGCGTCCCACTGACGAACACGGTATCCCCCGGCCGGCCACCGCTGCGGGTGAGCGCGGCACCGCGCGGCACAAAGCCCAGGACCTGCACCGTGACGCACAGTTTGCCGCCCGTGGTGTCGCCGCCCACGAGCGCGACGCCATGCTCCCGGGCGAGAGCATCCAGCCCCGCGCTGAAGTCGCCAAGCCACGCTTCATCCGCGGTCGGCAGCGCCAGCGCGAGCAGCGCCCAGGCCGGCTGCGCACCCATCGCCGCCAGATCCGACAGGTTTACGGCCAACGCGCGGTGGCCGATGGAGCGACCCGGTGAACCTTCCGGAAAATGCACGGCCTCCACCAGCGAGTCGATGGCGGCGATCAACTGCGAGCCTGGCGGACACTCGAGGATGGCGGCATCATCACCGACGCCCAGGACCACGTCGGTGCGCGTCTCGCCGCTTTTGCTGAAGAAGCGGTTGATCAGCTCGAATTCGGACAGGGGCATTCTAGACTTCGTGGCTGCGCACGACGCGGGCGGCACGATCCAGGACGGCATTCACGAACTTGTGGCCATCCGTGGCGCCGAAGCGGCGCGTCAGATTGATCGCCTCGTTCAGCACCACGCGAAACGGCACCTCGGGCCGCGCGGTGAGTTCAAACACCGCCACCAACAGCACCGCATGTTCCACCGGATCCAGCTGCGCGGCCGGCCGATCGGTCCACTGTGCGATGTCGACATCCAGTTGTGTGCGGGCGCTGCACACGCCCTCGACCAGCGCGCGGAAATACTCGCGATCGGCCTTGGGCATGTCCTGCGCCTCGGCGAATTCCTGCAGCACGTCCTGCCAGGGCCCGTCGTTGAGCTGCCAGCGGTAGATCGCCTGCAGGGCCAACCGTCGGGCAACCGAGCGGGCATTGGTGGCCCGCCGGTCAGTCGGCGTATCCATCGCCCTAGACCTGCTGTTCCAGACGCTGGAACAGGCTGATCATCTCGAGCGCGGTTTCCAGCGCCTCACCGCCCTTGTTCATGCCGTTGATGGCTGCGCGCTCCAGGGCCTGTTCGGTGGTGTTCACGGTCAGGACGCCAAACACCACCGGCACGCCGGTTTCCATGCTCGCGAACGTCAGACCTCGCGCACACTCGGCGGCTATGTAATCAAAATGCGGCGTGTCGCCGCGAATCACGCAGCCCAGCGCCACCACGGCCTCGAAGCGGCCGCTGAGGGCGAGCTTGCGCACCGCGACGGGCAGTTCAAAGGCTCCCGGCACGCGTGCGATCAGCAGGTCATCCACCGCACCGCCTTGCGAACGCCAGGCGCTGGTTGCCCCTTCGAGCAGACTCGCCACGATGAAATCATTGAAGCGGGCGGCGGCAATGGCCACGCGCCGGCCACGCGCCGTGATCTCGCCTTCGACCACGTGCGATGGCGCGGGCGTGTGTACCGACGAACCGGCCACGCTACGAGTCCGTCCCGACGTAGGCTTCCACGGTCAGCCCGAAGGCCGACAGGCCGTGCATCTGCTTGGGCTGCGACAGCACCCGCATGCGACACACGCCCAGATCCTTGAGGATCTGCGCGCCCACGCCGAAGGTGCGTAGCACCATGGCCTGGGCATTCGCAGCCCCATTGGCCTGGGCATTCAGCTGCGGCTCTCCCGGGGGCTGTAGGGCCTGCAAGGCGCTCGCCAGGTCATAGCGCGCCTCGATCTCGCGCAGGATGACCACGACACCGTTGGGTGCGGCGGCGACCCGCTCCAGGGCCCGACGCAAGGTCCAACTGCGCCCGTCCCCTGAAATGCCCAGCGCATCACGCAGGGTGTCGGCGACATGCACGCGCACCAGCGGCGCCTCCGGGCCGTCCAGGTGACCGCGAACCAGGGCCAGATGCACTGCGTGGCTGACCCGGTCCTCGTAGGCGCACAGGCGAAACTCACCGAACTCGGTGTGTACCGGCTGATCGGCAACCCGGTCCACCGAGCGCTCATTGCGCAGCCGGTAGCGGATCAGATCCGCGATCGTGCCTACGGCCAGGTTGTGACGGCGGGCGAACACCTCGCACTCGGGCCGCCGCGCCATGGAGCCATCATCGTTCATGAGTTCACACAGCACGCCCGCCGGCCTGAGGCCCGCCAGCATGCACAGATCCACGGCCGCCTCGGTGTGACCGGCGCGCACCAGCACGCCGCCGCGGCGCGGGCGCAGCGGAAAGATATGCCCCGGGCGCGCGAAGTCCGTGGGCGCAGTCTGGGGATTCGCGAGCGCAGTGATGGTCGCGGCGCGATCCGCCGCCGAGACTCCGGTGGTCGTGCCATGCCGGTAGTCCACCGATACCGTGAAGGCCGTGCGGTAGCTGTCGCTGTTGGCGCCGACCATCTGCGGCAGCTCCAGCCGCAACAGGCGCTCCTCTTCCATCGGCACGCAGATGATGCCGCTGGAGTGGCGGATCATAAACGCCATGGACTCGGCCGTGGCGTGTTCGGCGGCCATGATCAGGTCGCCCTCGTTTTCCCGGTCTTCGTCATCCAGGATCAGCACCATCCGACCGGCACGCAGCTCGGCCAGTATCGTGGGAACACTGCTGAAATCACTGTGGCCGGCGCCGGCATCGGGAACTTCAGGGGGCTCGGCGCCCCCGCGGGGCGGCAGGGTCAGAATGTTGCTCATAGCCGGCTATCGTACCCGGGAGCGAGCGGCCGCTCCATGGCACGCGCCAGAAGCGCCAACGGGGACGTAAGTGCCTGTTTCATAATGGATAACGCTTCATCACAAATCCGACTATTTCTCAAAGTGTGCAAGACGCTCCACGTAACGCGCCACCTGATCGATTTCCAGATTGACGGTGGCCCCCGCACCTAAGCGCCCGAGGGTGGTCACCTCCAGGGTATGGGGAATCAGATTCACGCCAAAGTGTGTCCCGTCCACCTCATTGACCGTCAGGCTGACGCCATCCACTGCGACCGAGCCCTTGCGGGCAATGAAACGCGCCAGCGGCGCCGGCACCTCGATGAGGACTCGAGTCGAGCGGGCATCAGTGGTCCAGGAGACCACGGTCGCAACCCCGTCGACATGTCCGGACACGAGGTGACCGCCCAGCGCGTCCCCGGCACGCAAGGCCGGCTCCAGATTCACCGCCGCGCCCGGCACAAGTGTGCCGAGCGTGGTCAGGCCGAGGGTCTCCCGCGACAGGTCGGCTTCGAATACGGCACTCGTGAGCGCAACCGCGGTGACGCAGCAACCCTGCACGCAGATGCTGTCGCCAACGGCGGTCCGGGTCAGATCCAGCCGACCCACGCGGATGGCCAGCCGCACATCACCGCCACGGGAAATCAACGACTCGACCGTGCCGATGTCCTGCACTATTCCGGTGAACATGGGGTATCGCTGTCCTCTTTATTTGGCGATCCGCAACCTGATGCGCAGGTCTGCGCCCACGGCTACGGATTCAATCACTTCAAAGCGTTGGGCCTGCGGCAGCGACTGCGGCTGCGGCAGTTGCAACAAACCACGGGCGCGCTCCCCGAGCACCACCGGCGCCACGTACAGCAGCAGCTCATCGACGCATTGCTGCTGAACCAGTGCGCCGGCCAGCGTCGCACCGGCTTCGACCAGCAGCTCATTCACGCCGGCCTTGCCGAGCGTTGCCAGCACCTGCGCAAGAGCCACCGTCTGCTCGATGCGCGCCCCACGCGCTTCCAGGGCCGCAACGCGGTCCCGGTCGGTGCAGGCCGTGAAGATCCATACACCCTGCGCCGCCGCGTCAGCAAACACGCGCGCGCCCGGCGGGGTCCGCAGGTCACTGTCGAGAATCACACGCAGCGGTTGACGCACGCCTGGCCCGGCGGGGCGCACGGAAAGCCGGGGATCATCGGCCAGCACCGTGCCGATGCCGGTGAGCACAGCCGAACTGCGCGCCCGCCAGTACTGGACATCACGGCGCGCGGCCTCCCCCGTGATCCACTGACTGCGGCCATCGCTCAAGGCGGTGCGACCATCCAGACTCATCGCCAGTTTCAGCCGTACCAGCGGCACGCCGTGTTGCATGCGTTTGATGAAACCGGCGTTGAGATCAGTCGCCTCGGCTTCCATGAGACCGGACTGCACCTGCACGCCTGCCTCGCGCAGCCGCCGGGCGCCGCTGCCGTTGACCAGCGGATTCGGGTCGCCCACGGCGTACACCACCCGCACCACCCCGGCATTGATCAGTGCTTCGCTGCAGGGTGGCGTGCGGCCGTGGTGATTGCAGGGCTCGAGCGTTACGTACGCCGTGGCGCCGGCAACACGGTCGACGGCGCCGGCCAGTGCCACGGCTTCCGCGTGTGGCCCGCCGGCGTGTTCGTGCCAGCCTTCCGCCACGACCCGCCCGTCGCGCACGAACACACTACCCACCCGAGGATTCGGGTGGGCACTGGCAAGACCCCTGGCCGCAAGCGCAAGGGCGCGGGCCATGTAGGTACGGTCGAATTCATCGAAGGTGCTCACTTGCGGGCCTTGGGCGGGATCTCGCTGGTCAGCAGCGGCAGCTGATCGACGCCTGCCGTGTCACGGCCCGCGTCCCGGCGCCGCCGGTGATGTCGCAGACGATCGATCTCGTCGCGAAAGGCATCCAGGTCCTGAAAGCTGCGATAGACCGATGCGAAGCGCACATACGCGACTTCATCCAGCTGGCGCAGCTCATCCATGACCAGTTCGCCGATGGCCCGTGACTGCACCTCGCGTTCACCCAGACTGCGCAGTTTGTGGCCGATGCGGCTCACGGCCTCCTCCACCGCCTCCAGGGCCACCGGGCGCTTCTCCAGCGCCTTGGTTATACCCACCCGCAGTTTGGCTTCATCGAAGGGTTCGCGGGTGCGGTCGCTCTTGACCACCATGGGCATAATGAGTTCGGCGGCTTCAAACGTCGTGAAGCGTTCACCGCAGGACAGGCATTCGCGCCGACGCCGGATCTGGCGGCCCTCACCGGCCAGACGCGAATCGATGACCTTGGTCTCGATATGGTTGCAGAAGGGACAGTACATGGTGCGTCCCGGCGCGCCCCCTCACGCCGCGTACACCGGGAACGCGCGGCACAGCTCCACCACCTTCGCACGGGTCTTCTCGACCACCGCAGCGCTGCCGTTGGCATCGAGCACATCGGCGATGAAGTCCGCCACCAGCGTGATCTCCCGCTCCTGGAAGCCCCGGGTGGTGGCGGCCGGAGTGCCGATGCGCAGGCCGCTGGTGATCGTGGGCGGTCGCGGATCGTTGGGCACCGCGTTCTTGTTGACGGTGATGAAGGCGTGGCCCAGCGCGGCGTCCGCCTCCTTGCCGGTGATTTCGCGGTTGATGAGGCTCATCAGGAACAGGTGGTTGTCGGTACCGCCGGAAACGATGGTGAAGCCGCGCTGCGACAGCCGCGCGCACATCGCGCGGGCATTGGCCAGCACCTGCGTCTGATACACCGTGAATTCCGGCTGCAGCGCCTCGAGGAACGCCACCGCCTTGGCGGCGATCACGTGCATCAGCGGGCCGCCTTGAGTGCCGGGGAATACCATGGAATTGAGCTTCTTGGTGATCTCCGGGTTCTCACGCGCCAGGATCAGTCCGCCGCGCGGGCCGCGCAGGGTCTTGTGCGTGGTCGTCGTCACCACATCGGCGTGCGGCAGCGGATTCGGATAGTGACCGGTGGCCACGAGGCCCGCGACGTGTGCCATGTCCACGAAGAACAGCGCACCGACACTCTTGGCGATGGCCGCAAAACGCGCCCAGTCGATGATCCGCGAGTAGGCTGAGAACCCGGCGACGATGATCGCCGGCTTTTCGGTTTCCGCCAGCCGCTGCACCTCGTCGTAGTCGATTTCACCGGACTCGGCACGCACCCCGTATTGCACCGGGCGATACAGCTTGCCGGAGAAATTGACCTTCGCGCCGTGCGTCAGATGGCCGCCATGATCGAGGCTCATTCCCAGGATCGTGCTGCCGGGGGGCACCAGCGCCAGGTATACCGCGGCGTTGGCCTGCGAGCCCGAATGCGGCTGCACGTTGACGTAGGCTGCACCAAACAGCTGCTTGGCGCGGTCGATGGCGAGCGCTTCCGCGATATCCACGTATTCGCAACCGCCGTAGTAGCGCTTGCCCGGGTATCCTTCGGCGTACTTGTTGGTCAGCACCGAGCCCTGCGCTTCGAGGACCCTGGGGCTGGTGTAGTTCTCCGAAGCGATCAGCTCGATATGGTCTTCCTGACGCTGCTGCTCACCGGCGATGGCGCTGGCAAGCTGCGGATCAAACCCGGCGATGGTCATCGACTTCTTGAACATTCACGGTACTCTTCGAAAAAGATTGGCTGCGGAGGGCCTCAAGGGAAGCCGGTCATTGTACCGGCCCGGAGACGCGGAGGGCAGGTCAGGCCAGCCCGGCGACCACTTCAGACCAGGCATTGGCAAGATTGGTGCGGTTGTAGCCACCGCCGCCGAGCGCCAAAACCCGTCCATGGCCCAGGCGAGTGGCCAGCTGCACCAGATCGTGCGCCGCACGACCGTGCATGGCAGGACTGAACCGCAGGTGGGTGATGGGATCACCCTCGATGCTGTCGGCTCCGCACTGGAGCAGCAGGAACTGGGGCTCGAAGCGCTCGATGTGCTCCAGGACCCGGGCCCAGGCGGTGCAGAAGGCGCGATCGCCTGATCCGGCCATCAGCGGCAGATTCAGCTTGGTGCCGGCGGCTGCACCCCGCCCGGTGTCCGCGGCCCCGCCGGTTCCCGGATACAGGCTTTCGCCGTCCTCGTGGATGTCGGCGAAAATCACGCCGGGATCCTCCTCGAAACCGAAGTAGACGCCGTCGCCGTGATGGGCGTCGATATCGATGTAGCCGATGCGCTGCAGGCCGTGCCGCCGTCGCAGCAACTCGATGACGACCCCGCAGTCATTGAAGACACAGAACCCGGCAGCGTGATCCCGGCCCGCGTGGTGCAGTCCGGCGATGGGCACAAAGGCGGCCCGCGCCGCCCCGGCCATGATGCTTTCGGCCGCCGTAATGCTGGCCCCGACAACGGTCGCGGCCGCCTCGTAGACACCCCGGAAGGCCGGCGTGTCACCGCCATCCAAGAAGCCCTGGCCGCTCTGGGAGCGCTCGCGGACAAAATCCACGTACCGGGGGGTGTGGAACGCTAGCAGTTCCTCGTAGGTGGCTTCGCGCGGCTCCAGCAGCTGCACGCTGCGCTGCAGGCCACGCGTTTCGAACTCCCGCACGAACGCCGCGTGGCGGTCGGGGCCAAAAGGATGCCCGTCGGGAAACCCGTAGCGGGCCAGCCGCTCACCGACCACAACTGCAACCGGGTTGATCATCGAGACGATTGCGCGATCCCTCGCCCGCCCAAGTCCCACGGAGCCTAGCACGTCATACGGCCCCCTCGCGTTCGCGATAAACTCGGGCTTTCAGACGCCCGACAGATTATGGCCCAGTACATCTACACCATGAATCGGGTATCGAAGGTGGTACCCCCGAAGCGCACCATTCTGCGCGACATCAGCCTGTCCTTCTTTCCGGGCGCCAAAATCGGCGTCCTGGGGCTGAACGGGTCCGGCAAATCCACGCTGCTGAAGATCATGGCGGGCATCGACCAGAACATCGACGGCGAGGCGCGGCCGCAAAGCGGTATCCGGGTCGGCTACCTGTCCCAGGAGCCGGAGCTGGACCCGACCAAGACCGTGCGCAGCGTCGTCATGGAGGGCGTCGGTGAGGCCTTCCGCCAGGTGGCACGGTTCAACGCGATCAGCGACAGATTCGCCGAACCGATGTCGGACGATGAAATGAATGCCCTGCTGGAAGAGCAGGCGAAGCTGCAGGATGCCATTGATGCCGCGGGCGGCTGGGAGCTGGAGCGCAAGCTGGATATTGCCGCCGATGCCCTGCGCCTGCCACCGTGGGAGGCGCTCGTTGACAAGCTGTCCGGCGGTGAAAAACGCCGCATCGCCCTGTGCCGGCTGTTGCTGTCCGCGCCGGATATGCTGCTGCTCGATGAGCCCACCAATCATCTGGATGCGGAGTCGATTGGCTGGCTGGAGCGGTACCTGGAGGAATATCCCAGCACGGTCATCGCCGTGACCCACGATCGGTACTTCCTGGACAATGTGGCCGAGTGGATTCTGGAACTCGACCGCGGTCACGGCATCCCGTGGCATGGCAACTACTCCTCGTGGCTGGAGCAGAAGGAGCAGCGCCTCGCCATCGAAGAGCGCGAACGCGGCTCGCTGCGCAAGACGCTGGAACGTGAACTGGAGTGGGTGCGCCAGAATCCCAAGGCGCGGCAGGCGAAGAGCAAGGCGCGTATGCAGCGCTACGAGGAGCTCGCTTCGCGCGAGTTCCAGGAACGCAACGAGACCAACGAAATCTACATTCCGCCCGGTGATCGGCTCGGGGAGCTGGTCATCGAGGTCGAGGGACTGCGCAAGGCGTACGGTGAGCGGCTGCTGATCGAGAACCTGTCGTTCAAGCTGCCCGCCGGCGGCATCGTGGGCATCATCGGTCCGAACGGCGCCGGCAAGACCACGCTGTTCCGGATGCTCACCGGTGGGGAGCAGGCGGACGCCGGCAAGATCCGCATGGGGCCGTCGGTGAAGCTGGCATACGTCGACCAGTCACGCCAGGCACTCGATGACAAGAAGACGGTATGGCAGGAGATCTCCGGCGGCCTGGACATCATCAAGGTCGGCCACTACGAGACGCCCTCGCGCGGCTACGTGGGCCGATTCAACTTCCGCGGCACCCAGCAGCAGCAGCTGATCGGTGAACTCTCCGGCGGTGAACGCAACCGCGTGCATCTGGCGAAGGTGCTCAAGGGCGGGGGCAACGTGCTGCTGCTGGACGAGCCCACCAATGACTTGGACGTGGAAACGCTGCGGGCACTGGAAGACGCGCTGTTGAGCTTTCCGGGCTGTGCGGTCGTGATCTCACACGATCGCTGGTTCCTGGATCGCATCGCGACGCACATCCTGGCCTTCGAAGGAAATTCCGAGGTGGTCTTCTTTGAAGGCAACTACCAGGAGTACACCGAGGACTTCCGGCGCCGCCGCGGCGAGGACGCCGCGCAACCGCACCGAATCCGCTACAAACCCCTGGCGCGCTGACGGCGGGCGCGATGTCGGCCAAGCATTCCGCCGCTCGAGTGGCATCACCCCGCGACGGCTCGCGCCTGTGGGTGGGGCCGGTGCTCGCCCTGCTGGTGTTCTCGGTCATGGCGTGGCTGCTGCACCAGGAACTCGAGCAGATCCACGTGCACGACATCATCGCGCACCTGCAGGCGATTCCCGGCGATACCCTGGGCCTCGGCGTGCTGCTCACCGGTGGCAGCTACTTTGCGTTGTGCCTGTATGACTTCATGGCGCTGCGCTACCTGCACAAGAAGGTGCCGCTCGGCCGGGTGATCGTGGCGAGCTTCATTGCCAATGCCTTTGGCCACAACCTCGGCTTCGCGGCCTTCACCGGGGGGGCGTTTCGCCTGCGGCTGTATGCCTCATCGCGTCTCACCGCCATCGATGTCGCCACGGTTACGGGCTTCACCAGCGTCACGACCAGCCTCGGGCTTGCGGTCCTCGCCGGGGTCTCCTTCCTGATCTACCCCGAGCAGGCCTCGGTCGCATTGCGCAGTCATGCCAACTGGCCGAGGCTCATCGGACTGGTGCTGCTGGGCATCGTGCTGGCGTACTTTGTGTGGAGCAGCTCGCGACGGGCGCGGCTGGAGTTCCGCGGCTGGCTGTTGCGACCACCCGGCGCGGCCGTCGGGGCCATCCAGATCATCGCCGGCACCATCGACCTGGGGCTCTCCTGCGCCGTGCTGTGGCTGATGATGCCGGCCACGGCGCATGTGGATTTCGTGGCGCTTGCCGGCGCCTATGCGATTGGCGTCACGGTGGGACTGATCAGCCATGTACCCGGCGGCCTCGGCGTATTCGAGACCGTGGTCGTTCTGGCGCTGCCCCAGATCCCTGCCGATGCGTTGCTCGGATCGCTGCTGGCCTATCGCGCCGTGTTCTACCTGGCGCCGCTGGGCGTCGCCACGGTGATGTTTGCAGCCGAGGAACTCGGTGCGCAGCGCGCACGGCTGGTGCAGGCGCGCGCCCGCGCCGCGGCGTTCATCGGCCCGGTGGTCCCATCGGTGGTTGGCGCGCTGACCTTCATCGCCGGCGTCGAACTGCTGCTCTCGGGTGCGACACGCCACGTGGACAGCGAGATCGCCTCCATCGCACGACTGCTGCCGCTGCCGGTGCTGGAGTTGTCACATATCGTCGGCAGTGCGATCGGCCTCGCGCTGCTGATCCTGGCGCGCGCGCTGTTCCGCCGCATCCAGCTGGCCTACCACATCAGTTTCTGGCTGCTGCTGGCCGGTGGTGTGATCACCTTGCTCAAGGGTGGCAATGTCCAGGAGACCCTGTTCCTATGGGTGGTGCTCGGCATGCTGGTGCTCGGACGCAGCTCCTTCTACCGGCCCGCATCCTTGCTGCAGCAGCGGTACACGCCAACCTGGGCGGCGAGCATCGTCGGCGTCATCGTCGCCAGCGTCTGGGTGGGACTGCTGGTCAACCGGCATATCGAATACTCGAACGATCTGTGGTGGACGTTCGCCTTCGACGGCAACGCGCCGCGCATGCTGCGGGCGTCGCTCCTGGTGTGCGTGCTCACCGCCGCGTTCCTGCTGTTTTCTTTGCTGCGCCCGGCGCCGCCGGTGCCGGAACTGACGCGCAAGCCGGAACTCGATGACATCAGGCGGGTACTCGCCGAGTCGCCCTCGACGCTTTCAAATGCCGTGCTGACGGGCGACAAGCATGTGCTGTTCAGCGCCAGCGGCCGCTCCTTCATCATGTACCAGGTGCAGGGACGCAGCTGGATCGCGCTCGGGGATCCGGTCGGTCCGCGCAGCGAAGCTGAGGAACTGGTCTGGCGGTTCCGTGAACTGTCCGACGAGCACGGCGGCCGGGTGGTGTTCTATCAGTCCAGCGTCGAGTGCCTGCCGCTGTATGTCGATCTGGGACTGGCGGCGATGAAGATCGGCGAGGAGGCGCGGGTACCGCTGGCGAACTTCTCGCTGGAGGGCAGTATCCGCGCCGAGCTGCGCACGGCGCGCCGTCGCGGCGAACGTGACCGCGCCACCTTTGAAGTGGTTGCGCCTGCGGATGTGCCGCAGCTGCTCCCCGCACTGCGTGTCATCTCGGACTCGTGGCTGAAGGAGAAGGCCACCGCCGAGAAGGGATTTTCGGTGGGTTCGTACTCCGAACGGTATCTGCGCAATTTCCCGATCGCGTTGGTGCGACGCGATGGTGAGCCGGTCGCCTTCGCCAACCTGTGGCAGTCGGCGGCGCACGAGGAACTCGCCGTCGATCT
>Ga0302314_10015645_pt1 | contig 12879 bp, 12 predicted proteins | sample III_Palsa_N2_3_FD_200533 | JGI IMG/M metagenome (GOLD analysis project Ga0302314, IMG submission 200533) | Peat permafrost microbial communities from Stordalen Mire near Abisko, Sweden - III_Palsa_N2_3 | ecosystem: Environmental > Terrestrial > Soil > Palsa > Peat permafrost | place: Sweden...
GGACGACGTACCCGGCCCCCAGGGACAGCGCGCCGGTGCGCCGGTGCGCTCCGACGACCAGCAGCCGGGAGTTGCGGGATGCCTCGATCAGGGTCGGGACGGTGTTGCCGCAGACGACCACGGTGCGCACGTGCACGTCGGGGTGCTTCTGGCGGGCGTCTTTGAGGAGCGTGGCGATCTCGGCCTCCTCTTCGTACTGGCGGGCTTGGTCGTCGGGGTCGAAGTCGTATCCGTCGTAGACGGGGATCGGGCACCAGGCCCGCACGGCGCGAAGGCGTGCCCCGAGCGCTTCGGCGGTGGCGAACGCGAACTCGATCGGAGCGCCGGCCTCGTAGGGTTCCACCCCCAGCACGATCTCCTGCGCCGGGTCGGCCTCCTGCCCGCCCTGCACGACCACGACAGGGCAGTGGGCGTGCGAGGCGACCTTCAGGCTGACCGAGCCGAGCAGGAGCCCGGTGTAGCCGCCATGCCCGCGAGTACCGGTGACCAGCAACTCCGCGGTCCGACTCAAGGCGACGAGGGCTTCGGGGGCCGGGTGGTCGGAACTCTCAGTAGTGATCGCCAGGTGCGGGTAGCGGGCCTGCAGATCCCCGGCGACACGGCCCAGCAGGTCTTCGGCGCCCTGCCGACCGGCCCGGAAGTAGTGCTCCGCCGCCTCGGGGTTCAAGGCGGCCGAAAAACCCAGGGCGTGCACCAGGTGCAGCGCCAGGCCCCGGTCGACAGCCTCGCGAGCAGCCCAGTCGGCGGCCCCCGCCGCGTTCTCGGAGGCGTCGATACCCGCGATGACACGTGCGCGCGGCGGCAATGCTGTCGGAGTCTGGGTCTGGTTCCGGGTCATGTGCGTTCTCCAGTGTGATCAGCGGGACGGCTTCGCTTCGAGGCGGGCAGGATCCGCCTTCACCAGCACACTCCTCCACCTGCCGCCCCGCGATCAGGGGCATTGGTCCCCCAAACGGCGGGACCAGTTCAGCAGCCGGGTGCCGAGTGGCTCTGGGGATCGGGCCGAAAGACCTCTGTCCCCTGGGAAGAGCGCGATCGAGACTCGACCTGGAGGAACCCGCCCAGTCCGGCCTCGACCGGGTCGGGTCGGGTTCGTCCGCTATCTGAAATGGAGCATTGCCATGGGCATCTTGATCGTCGTTCTCATCATCGTCGTGGTGCTGATCCTGCTGGGGCTCTCGCTCGCGGTGCGGATCGTCAAGCAGTACGAGAAGGGGGTGCTCTTCCGCTTCGGCCGGGTGATCGGCATCCGCGAACCCGGCATCCGGGTGATCATCCCGTTCGCCGACACCCTCGACCGAGTCTCGCTGCGGATCATCACCATGCCGATCCAGTCCCAGGGCATCATCACCAAGGACAACGTCAGCGTCGACGTCTCCGCGGTCGCCTACTTCCGCGTCACCGACGCGATCAAGTCGGTCGTCGCGATCGAGAACGTGCACGCCGCCATCGACCAGATCGCCCAGACCACCCTGCGCAAAGTGGTCGGACAGCACTCCCTGGACGAGACCCTCTCCGAGACCGACCGGATCAACCTCGACATCCGCCGGATCCTCGACGTCACCACCGTCGAATGGGGCGTGGAAGTCACCCTCGTGGAACTGAAGGACATCCAACTGCCCGACAGCATGAAGCGCGCCATGGCCAAGCAGGCCGAGGCCGAGCGGGAGAAGAGGGCAAAAATCATCAACGCCGAGGGAGAATCCCTCGCCGCCGCCGCACTCGGCGACGCCTCCGACATCATGATGGCCCACCCCCTCGCCCTGCAACTGCGCAACCTGCAAAGCCTGGTCGAGATCGGCGTGGACAAGAACACCACCGTCGTCTTCCCCGCACCCCTGATGACCACCATCTCCGAACTCGGCGCCTTCCTCGCCCGGGAAACCGCCGCCGCGACCCCGAGCATGGCCCCGAGCGCATCCCCGACCGCATCCCCGACCACGACCGTGCTGCCCACCACCACCGGCGGCAAGATCATCCGCCAGCCGGTGGCCAACGGCACCGCACCAACCACAAACTGAGAAACGACAGGTGACCGCGCCCCGGCCACAGCCGGCCTCCGGTCCTGTTCACCGCCCGCCCGACTGGCTCCCGCCCTGTCGCGAGAGCTGGTTCGGAGGCATACTGGATGATAGAGCACTCGATCACGCAGCCTGACTGAGCTCCCGAATAGGTCTAGACCATACGCCGGTCTCGAGACCCCGCCTCGCTGCCCGTCCTTCCCTCACAAGGCGGACTCCCATGGCGACGGCACGCCACTTCACCACCCATCTCCCCCCTATCACTCCACCTCCCCTCCACACACGCACGCACCCGTTTCCGCATCGCCACCCTCGGGCGGGTGACCGATGACCCCCCAGGAACAGCCCGGCGAGCGGGCCGAGGACGGCGCAGCCCCGCCCTCGGGCGCGATCAACCCGGGCGTGCTCGAAGCCGAGAACATCGTGTGCGGCGCCTGGGAGCAGCTGCTGCTGGAACGCCGCGACCACATGGAGTCCGCACTCGAAGCAGCATTCGTATGCTGCGACACGGCCTACCAGTACCTCGCCGCGGCGCAGCGCGCCGGGAACCCGAAGACCATCAGCAGCGCCCACACCGCCCTGGAACACGCCCTCGAACTCGCCCGCAAAAGCTCCATCGCCTGCAACCGAGTCCGCCAGGCAAGCCTCAAAGAGCTCAACTTCCTAGCCCCGGAAATCGACGAATACGCAGCGGCCGCCGACGCGACACTGCCTGCTCCGGCCAGCCCGGTGCACGACGCCCCACCAGCCCAACGGCTCCTGCGACACGTGCGCCGACGGCTCGCACAGATCATCATGCGCGATCAATCCCTCGCGCCGAAGCCTGCGAGCACTCGCCGCACATACGTCTAGCCGAAAGGAACGTCGGGTCATGTCCGCACCAACGCTCAGCCCGCAACTGCTGCGCAGCATGGACGCCTACTGGCGCGCGGCCAACTACCTCTCGGTCGGCCAGCTCTACCTCTACGACAACCCCCTGCTGACCAAGCCCCTCGAACAGGCGCACGTCAAACCCCTGGTCGTCGGGCACTGGGGCACGACGCCGGGCCAGAACTTCATCTACGTGCACCTGAACCGGGCGATCAAGAAGTACGACCTGGACATGTTCTACGTCGCCGGCCCCGGCCACGGCGGCCCGGCCCTGGTCGCCAACACCTACCTCGAGGGCACCTACAGCGAGATCTACCCGGATGTGGGCCAGGACGAGGCGGGGATGAAGAAGCTGTTCACCCAGTTCTCCTTCCCCGGCGGCATCTCCAGCCACGTCGCCCCGACCACGCCCGGGTCCATCCACGAGGGCGGGGAACTGGGCTACTCCCTGAGCCACTCCTTCGGCGCCGCGTTCGACAACCCCGACCTGATCGTCGCCTGCGTGGTCGGCGACGGCGAGGCCGAGACCGGCCCCCTGGCCACCGCCTGGCACTCGACGAAGTTCCTCAACCCGATCAGCGACGGCGCGGTACTGCCGATCCTGCACCTGAACGGCTACAAGATCAGCAACCCGACCATCCTGGCCCGGATCGAGCAGGAGGAACTGGAGCAGTTCTTCCGCGGCTGCGGCTGGGAACCCTACATCGTCGCGGGCGACGACCCGGCAACGATGCACGAACTTATGGCAGCCACCGTGGACGCGGCCGTCGAGCGGATCCGGGAGATCCAGGACCGGGCCCGGCGCACCGGGGATCCCGCGCGCCCGCGCTGGCCGATGATCGTCCTGCGCTCGCCGAAAGGCTGGACCGGCCCGAAGACCGTCGACGGACTGCAAGTGGAGGGCACGTTCCGCTCCCACCAGGTGCCGCTGCTGGTCAACGACGAACACCCCGAGCACGTGGCCCGACTGGAAGAGTGGATGCGCAGCTACCGCGCCGAGGAACTCTTCGACGAGAGCGGCCGCCTGATACCGGAGCTCGCCGATCTGGCGCCCGTGGGCGACCGGCGGATGGGCGCCAACCCGCACACCAACGGCGGGGCCCTGCTTCGCGACCTGCGGATGCCGGACTTCCGCACCCATGCCGTGACCGTCTCCTCCCCCGGTTCGGTCGAAGCACAGGACACGCTCGTCCTGGGCGGATTCCTGCGGGATGTGACCGCCCTGAACGAGGAGCGGCGCAACTTCCGGCTCTTCGGCCCGGACGAGACGCTCTCGAACTTCCTCGGCTCGGTCTTCGAGGTCACCAGCCGCCAGTGGCAGGCCCGGACCCAGCCCAACGACGAGTTCCTCGCCCCTTCCGGACGCGTGTTGGACTCGATGCTCAGCGAGCACCAGTGCGAGGGCTGGTTGGAGGGCTACCTGCTCACCGGCCGCCACGGCCTGTTCAACTGCTACGAGGCGTTCATCCACATCGTCGACTCGATGTTCAACCAGCACGCCAAATGGTTGAAAGTCACCAAGGCCCTGCCCTGGCGGCGCGACATCGCGTCCCTGAACTACCTGCTGACCTCGCATGTGTGGCAGCAGGACCACAACGGCTTCACCCATCAGGACCCCGGGTTCATCGACCACGTGGTGAACAAGAAGGCTGACGTCGTGCGCGTCTACCTGCCACCGGACGCCAACACCCTGCTGTCGGTAGCAGACCACTGCCTGCGCAGCCGGCACTACGTCAACGTCATCGTCGCCGGAAAGCGCGCGATGCCGCAATGGCTGACCATGGACGAAGCGGTCGTGCACTGCACCGAGGGAGTCGGAATCTGGCAGTGGGCCAGCAACGACCAGGGCACCGAACCCGACGTCGTGATGGCCTGCGCCGGGGACACCCCGACCTTGGAGGTCTTGGCCGCCGTGTCCATCCTGCGCGAGCACCTGCCCGAGGTGAAGATCCGGGTGGTCAACGTCGTGGACCTGATGAAGCTCGAACCCCAGACCGAGCACCCGCACGGGTTGAGTGAGGCGGACTACGATTCGCTGTTCACCCGGGACAAGCACATCATCTTCGCCTTCCACGGCTACCCCTGGCTCATCCACCGGCTCACTTATGCCCGGACCAACCGCAACCTGCACGTGCGCGGCTACAACGAAGAGGGCACCATCACCACCGCCTTCGACATGCGGGTGCAAAACCGCCTGGACCGCTTCCACCTCGTCCAAGACGTGATCGACCGGCTGCCGCACCTGGGCGCCCGAGGCGACTACCTCAAACAGATGATGCAGGACAAGCTCGTCGAGCACGACCAGTACATCGGCCGGCACGGCCAGGACCTGCCGGAAATCCGCGACTGGACCTGGACCGACCCGAGATGAGCACCCAGAGCAAGGCCCCGCCGGGTCCACCAGGCACCGGACCGCCCACGCCCGATCCCGGGGCGCAAGACGATCTGCGGTCCCTGCCCATGGCCGAGGTCGAGAAGAGGCTCGGGGCGTCGCCGGACGGCCTGAGCCAGGCCGAGGCGGTAAAACGGCTGGCCGAGTACGGTCCGAACGAGATCGAAGAGCACAAGACCAGCTCGCTGCTGAAGTTCCTGAGCTATTTCTGGGGCCCGATCCCATGGATGATCGAAGCCGCGGTGATCTTGTCGGGTGCGGTCGGGCACTGGCCCGACTTCTTCATCATCCTGGTCCTGCTGGTGGCCAACGCCGTGGTCGGATTCACCGAGGAGCGCCAAGCCGGCAACGCCGTCGACGCGCTCAAGGCCCAACTGGCCGTCAACGCCCGGGTCAAACGCGACGGCGCCTGGAGCAACCCGGCCGCGCGCGAACTGGTACCCGGCGACGTGGTCCGCCTGCGCCTGGGCGACATCGTGCCCGCCGACGCGCGCCTGCTCGACGGCGACCCGGTCGAGGTGGACCAGTCCGCACTCACCGGCGAATCACTGCCCGCCACCCGCGCGCCCGGCGACGCGGTCTTCTCCGGCTCGATCATCCGCCGGGGCGAGATCGGCGCCCTGGTCTACGCCACCGGCACCGACACCTACTTCGGCAAGACCGCGCACCTGGTCCAGCAGGCGCACACGGTCAGCCATTTCCAACGCGCGGTGCTGAAGATCGGCAACTACCTCATCACTCTCGCCATCATCCTGGTCGCGGTGATCGTCGCCGTCTCGCTTCTGCGCGGCGACCCCACCCTGACCACCCTGCAGTTCGCCCTCGTCCTGACCGTGGCCGCGATCCCGGTGGCGATGCCCACGGTCCTGTCGGTCACGATGGCCGTCGGCGCACGACTGCTCGCGAAGAAGCAAGCCATCGTCAGCCGCCTGGTGGCAATCGAGGAACTGGCCGGCGTCGACGTGCTGTGCGCGGACAAGACCGGCACCCTGACCCAGAACACGCTGACCCTGGGCACCGTGTTCACCGTGGACGGCGTCACCGCCGAGGACGTGATCCTGCAGGCCGCCCTGGCCTCGCGCGCCGAGGACGACGACCCCATCGACAAAGCCGTGCTCGCAGGCCTGAGCGGCGCGGATGCCCTCAAGGGGTATCGGGTGACGCACTTCCAGCCCTTCGACCCGGTGCACAAGCGCACCGAAGCCACTGTCGAAGCCGCAGACGGGAGCACGTTCAAGGCCGCCAAGGGCGCACCCCAGGTGATTCTGGAGCTGTCCGCCGACGCAGCACAGGTCAAGACCGCTGTGGACGCGGCGGTCGACGACTTCGCGGCGCGCGGCTTCCGTTCCCTGGGCGTGGCCCGGGCCAAAGGTGACGGGGCGTGGACATTCCTCGGCGTGCTGCCCTTGTCCGACCCGCCGCGCGAGGACGCGAAATCCACGGTGGCCACCGCACGCCAGATGGGTGTGACGGTCAAAATGGTCACCGGCGACGCCCTGGCGATCGCGAAGGAGACCGCCCGGAAACTCGGCATGGGTACTGATATCCTCGACGCCGCGAGCCTGGGCGACACCGAACGACGGGAAAAGGCCGAGACGGCCGAATCCATCGAGCACGCCGACGGCTTCGCCCAGGTATTCCCCGAGCACAAATATCACATCGTCGATGTCTTGCAACAACGCGGCCACATCGTCGGGATGACCGGCGACGGGGTCAACGACGCCCCCGCCTTGAAAAAGGCCGACTGCGGCATCGCCGTCTCCGGCGCCACCGACGCCGCCCGTGCGGCCGCCTCCATCGTGCTGACCACACCCGGCCTGTCCGTCATCATCGACGCAATCAAGGAGAGCCGCAAGATATTCCAGCGGATGACCAGCTACGCGATCTACCGCATCGCCGAGACGCTACGCGTACTGCTCTTCGTCACACTCACGATCCTGATCTTCAACTTCTTCCCCGTGACCGCCGTGATGATCGTGATGCTGGCACTGCTCAACGACGGCGCGATCCTCTCCATCGCCTACGACAACGTCCACTACAAGAACCAGCCCGAAGCATGGAACATGCGCATGGTGCTCGGAATCGCCACCGTCCTCGGCATCGTCGGCCCGATCGCCGCCTTCGGCCTGTTCTACCTCGGCGACCGCGTCTTCGACCTCGGCCACCCGCAACTGCAGACCATGATGTACCTGATGCTGTCCGTCGCCGGACACCTGACCGTCTTCCTCGCCCGCACCCGCGGCCCCTTCTACTCCATCCGCCCGGCCCGCATCCTGGGGATCGCCGTCCTCGGCACCCAGGCCATAGCGACACTCATCGCCGTCTACGGCCTGTTCATGACGCCCCTGGGCTGGAAATGGGCCGCACTCGTCTGGGGCTACGCCCTCGTCTGGTTCCTGGTGACCGACCGGGTGAAGCTGCTCGCCTACCGCATCCTGGACCCGGCGAAACCCGCAGCCGCCCCCGCATCCTCCGACCACCCCGGACCGATGCCGCCGGCCGCACCGACGCGGAATCCCGCAGGAAAGACCGCGCCCGAGCGGCCCGCCATGGTGCCGGCCCTGCCCTCGCCCCGAGCACCCCTGGAGGACCTCTCATGACACAGCACCCTGAATCAGGGAACGCACGGGTCCGGGGGCGGATCGTCGTCGGCGTCGACCCCTCGGAGAACGCCGGGCGCGCCGTCGCCTGGGCCGCTCGCGAAGCTGCCGACTGCGGACTGGACCTGCACCTGGTACACGCACTCGACCTGCCAGGCGCCGTGGGCGCGGTGGGCGAACCACCTGGCTGTCTCGCTGCCCGGCGCGCGGCCGGCGAGATCCTGGTGGACAAAGCCGTGAAGGTGGTGCGGGAACGGGACCCTCGGTTGACCGTCAGTAGCGAGACCAACGTCCTAGGCGCCGCTGAGACCCTGGTCGACCTCAGTCAGGACGCCGCACTGGTAGTGACAGGCACCCGCGGGCACGGCGGCTTCGCCGGGATGCTCCTGGGCTCGGTCAGCCTGAAGCTGGCGACCCACGCCCACTGCCCCAGCGTGGCGGTACGCGCAGGGGAGACGGACGAGCCGCTCAACGAGATCGTGCTCGGCCTGGAACCCGGCCAAGCCCAAGCCCCGATCCACTTCGCCTTCGCCACCGCCTCCACACTCGGCGCCACCATCCGCACCGTACGCGCGTGGTCACCACTGCCCGACTACAGCGACTACTCCATCAACGAAGACCTCGAAGCACGCGCACGCGCAGAGCACGCCGATGCCGACGCCCTCCTCAAGACAGCGCGCGAGGATTATCCTGACGTCACCGTCACCACGCACGCCATCCGCGGCCACGCGGTAACGGCACTGATCGGCGCAGCTCAAGAAACGCGCCTCCTGGTCGTCGGCGCGCACCACCATCACGGCCCGCTCTCCGTCGGCGCCGGGCCCGTCGTGCGGGGCCTGCTCGCGCACTCCCCCGCCCCTGTCGCCATCGTGCCCATCACATGAACGTCCCCATGCCGCCGACCGTCGTGGACACCCGAGAGGCTCTGCCCGGCCCGGCTAGACTCCAGGGCACGGAGGCCTTCACCAGCCGTCGCAGTGTGACCGTGGGCATGGTCGCCGCGGGAGGACTGGCCGGGCGCGAAATCACCGGCGACCCGACAGCCGACGCGGTAGCCAGCGCGCTGATCGGACTGCTCCTGCTGGCCACGTCCCTGGTACTGCTGCACACCAACCGGGAACTGCTCACCGGCCGAGCCGTCTCCCCCGCCCAAGCCGCACAGATGCGGCGCGTCGTCGGCAACCAGTCCGGCGTCATCGCGGTCCCCGACCTCTTCGCCCTCGTGGTCGGCCCAGCCAGCCTCATCGTCGATGCCGACGTGATCTTCGAAGACGGGCTCACCGTGCCCGACGTCGAGACGACCATCGTGGCCGCGGCCTCGGCCCTGCGGGCCTGCTGGCCCGCCATCGCCTACGTCTACCTCAACCCGGTCGCCCAACACCGACACAGACGCTTCACCCCCACCAGACGTCCGGCGCAGGCCAGGGCGTGAACGACACCAGGACGACAGCGACGATGACCCCACCAACGACCGTGTGCCGAACCCGGCACACAGCGACAGCACTGATTGCGGAAGAGAGACAAAGACAGCATGACGAATGACACGAAGCAGTTCACGATGGACAGCGACGTTCAGTGCACCGACGGTGCGTGCGGAAAACTACGGCGGGTGGTGGTGGACCCGGTCGCCCGCACCCTGACCCACCTCGTCGTCGAACCCGGACACCGGCAGCAGGGCGGCCACCTCGTGCCGATCGACCTGGTGGTCTCCTCTACGGGGCCGGAGATCGAGCTGACCTGCTCACTCGCCGAGTTCGCCACCCTCGAGGACGCCGAGGAGACACAACTGCTCCCCGGCGCGCGCGGCACCTGGGACTACCGCCAACAAGACATGCTCTCTTGGCCGTACTACAGCCAAGGCACCCCAGCCCTCGGCTCGGTTATCGGCGGCATCCCGACAGGAGCTATGGGCATGGGCGCGGGCTTCGACATAGGCAGGGACACCGAACCGCGAACCACAACCCACGACCGCGTCCCCGCCGGCGAAGTGGAAATACGCCGCAGCCAACACGTCCACGCCACCAACGGGCCGATCGGACGCGTCCAGGGTCTCGTGATCGACCCCGCCGACCACCACGTGACCCACGTGCTGCTCGACGAGGGCCACCTGTGGGGCCAGAAGCAGGTCGCCATCCCGATCGACTCGGTGAGCGCCGTCGACGACGGCGTCCAACTCGCCCTGACCAAAGACCAGGTCCGCGACCTGCCGCAGGTCGAGCTCGACGACCGAGACTGACCCGATTGCGCCCGTGACGCCGCTTGCACAGCACCGACTGGACGGCCCAACAGCGCCGACTCCCGGGCCGAACGGCCCTGGCCGCGCCATCGGATCGGGTGGAGCGTTGGGATAGGAGTTCCGTTTCCAGCAGTGGACCCGGTACCCGCCACTCGGCGGGTTACCGTGTCCTCTCACCAAGTCCCGGGAGGACGCTATGAGCACACTGGTCTCCAGCAAACCAGTCGTCGTCAGCGCCCACCGCAGCCACGGACCCCTCTCCCTCGGCGTGGGACCGATCATCCAGGCACTGCTCGCCGACGCCCAATCCCCGGTCGCAGTCGTGCCGGTGGCCTAAGCCGACGGGCCTCTGGCCGGCACTCGATCATGCGCCGCTCAGGCGGCCCGTCCCTGGACGACGGCCTCGGGCCGGTCGAATTCCGGCAGACCGACGCGCCCAGGCCAGTCCTGCTGCTCCAGCACTCGCTCCTGGACCTTCTTGATCGACTGGTCAAGGTTGTCGACGGTCTGGCGAAGCAACGTAGCGATGCGCTCCTCGCCGGCCATCGACAGCGCGCACTGCACGTCCATGCTCGCGCGGAAAAGCCGTTCGATGATCGCCTGCTCGGCAGTGTGCTCGCTCAACAAGGTGTCGTGTGTCATGCCCCTCGCCCTTTCTAGAAGGTTCTTCAGGCAGGAAGTGACGACTCACTGCCGGGGGCTGGGACAGTTGCACCACTAATCCCGACACTACTCGCATATCCGGCCGCTTCCCACTGTTCGGCAGGACTTTCGCCCCTACCGGCCACCTAGGCAAGGGGATAATCTCCGACATTTGAAAACTGCGATGGACCGCGCGGGCCATCGCAGGGCAGACACGGGACCTTCGGACCTGGTACCTGCGCTCGCCGGAGCCAAGACTTTGGGCTGGGCGTCCTGGATCGTCGGTCCTGCGCTGTTCCTCGTCGTCATCACCATGCTGCGCCCACTACGTCGAGTCTTCGGACTCTTCGGACTCTTCGGACTCTTCGAACGCATCTTCCTCCTCACGACCAACATCTGGTTCGCACTGGCCGCCATCCTCGTCCTCAGCAGGCTCAGCTGAGAACGACCCCTGCACAGGCACCTGACGAGTACTCACCGGGCGCAGTAACGTCTCGGACCCGAAGACGCGGATACTATGGTCTCGGCGCCCCCGGACCCTGGATACCGCAATGCACCAGACATCCCCCCGGGAGGCACAATGCGCGCGCAACTGCTGGCATCCTCCCTCACATAACCGGAGGCCACCATGCATATCATCGGTACACTGATCCTCGTCGTCTGGCTGATCATCGGCGGCGTGGCCGCGAGTCAACGTCACTACTTCAGCGCCGGCGGCCAGGACTGCGCCTCGACGAGCACCACCCTCGTGACGATCGTGGCGGGCCCCCTCAACTACGCCGGCGTCAACCCGAAAATCACCTGCACAGCGCCACAACCGACCAAATAAACGTGCTCGACCGCGCTGTGGCCAGGCGGGAGGCAATGGGTGCCATTGGTCCTGGTATGAGTGGACTGTTCAGCCCCTGATCAATGGCGGCGGCTCCAGGACGATGAAGTCATGTGTTGGAGTCCTACAGCAGATCTCGTCGCGGGCACCGTCGTCGGTGCGATCGGCGTCGTCGTTCTCGTCCATGTCCGCCGCCCCCGCGACCTGCCCCTGGCCTGCCTGCCACTCGTCCTCGGCGCGCACCAGCTGATCGAATCAATCGTCTGGCGCGGAGCGCAAGGCACAGTGAGCCCGCACGCGGCCCACCTGGCAGTCCTGCTGTGGACGGCGATCGCCTTCCCGCTCCTGCCCGCCTACGTCCCTCTCGCCGTGCTGTGCGCGATCTGGCCACAGCGCTCGGCACGACTTCGCGTACTGCCCTTGTGCGTGCTGGGCCTGGCCTCCTCCGCCATACTCGCCTACGCGATGGCCACCAATCCCGTGTACGCCGTCCCGATGGGACACGTCCTGACCTACAGCCTGCAGATCCCCGCCGTCAACCTGGTCGTCGCCGGATACATCCTGTCCACCCTCGGCGCGCCGCTGATCAGCGGCGACCGGGACCTGCGCCTGTTCGGCCTGACCGCCGCCGTCGGCGCCGCCGTGTGCATGGTCCTGTGGGAGCTGGCCTTCGCCTCCACCTGGTGCGCGGTGGCCGCCCTGACCAGCCTCACCCTGCTCCAATGGGTACGACGCGACCAGAACCCGACCAGGCCGCCGAGCGGACCGCACGAACCGACCACGCAGGCACTCGACCGCACCGGGATCTCAGGTGTGGCGATGTAAGGTGCTGACGCTGCGGACACCGTCGATATCTGACAAAGCAGCCACCAACTCGGTGATCGGCCGCTTGCCTTGGACGGTCAGGTGGGCAGTGACGATCAAGGGGTGTGCGGAATCCTGTTCTCCCTCGTGTCGATCGGTGGACAGGTCCACGACGCCGAATTGCAGACCGGCGCACTGGGCCAGCAGATCCTGCGCGGTGACTGGCCCGTCCGCGTAGTCGACCCGTAGCCGGCCGGGTACCCGGGTCGATGTCGGGATGCGGGACTCGAACGGAGTAAAGCACACGACGACCAGGAAGTGGCCCGCCGTCACGACGAGGGCGAGCACCGGCAGCCCCGCACCAGCGGCCATGCCCACGGCCGCGGTCAGCCATATCGCGGCTGCGGTGGTCAGGCCGCGCACAGCGTCCCGGCGCACGAAGATCAGCCCGGCGCCGATGAACCCGATCCCCGAGACGATCTGCG
>Ga0302314_10015647_pt1 | contig 12879 bp, 13 predicted proteins | sample III_Palsa_N2_3_FD_200533 | JGI IMG/M metagenome (GOLD analysis project Ga0302314, IMG submission 200533) | Peat permafrost microbial communities from Stordalen Mire near Abisko, Sweden - III_Palsa_N2_3 | ecosystem: Environmental > Terrestrial > Soil > Palsa > Peat permafrost | place: Sweden...
CCCCGCCATCCCTACACCCAGGCGCTGCTGGCCGCCGCCCTCACCGCCGATCCCGCCTTCGAGCGCTCCCGCCTCCACGTCCGCCCGGTCGGCGAGCCGCCGAGCCCATTGGACCCCGAAGCCGCCCTCCGGTTCCTACCCTCGAAACGTAAGGCTGCCGCCGGCGGCGCCGTTTATGTTCCCCGCCTGGAGGAGGTGGAACCCGGACACTGGGTTAGCGAATTCGATCCGATTTGACCGCTCCGGCGACAAGGAGCGGGGGGTCGCTTCAACTCGCGAGGGAAATGCCCTATGGCGTCGGCTCCGGCGCCGGGCGCCGCCCTTCAGCCAAGAGCGCATGACCCTCTCTCTCGACGACATACGGGCGGCGGCCGGCCGGATCGCCGGCCATGTGGAGCGCACGCCCTGCCGGCGGTCGCGCACCCTGTCGGAGATCACCGGGGCCGAGGTGTGGGTGAAGTTCGAGAACCAGCAGTTCACCGCCTCCTACAAGGAGCGGGGGGCGCTGAACCGGCTCTCGAAACTCACCGCGGACGAACGCCGTCGCGGCGTGATCGCCGCCTCGGCCGGCAACCACGCGCAGGGCCTTGCCTACCACGGCCAGAGGCTCGGGATCCCGGTCACCATCGTCATGCCGCGCGGCACGCCCTACGTGAAGGTGCAGCAGACCCGCGAGTTCGGCGCCACGGTGCTGATCGACGGCGACAGCTACGACGCGGCCAGCGAACATGCTCTGGCCCTGCGCAACGAGCGCGGGCTGGTGTTCGTCCACCCCTTCGACGACCTCGACGTCATGGCCGGTCAGGGCACCATCGCCCTGGAGATGCTGGAGGACGCCCCCCACATCGAGATCATGCCGGTGCCGATCGGCGGGGGCGGGCTGATCAGCGGCGTCGCCACGGCCGCCAAGTCCATCAAGCCCGACATCCATATCGTCGGCGTCGAGCCGGCCATGTATCCCTCGTTCACGGCCCGCATGCGCGGCCTCAACGCCCCCAGCGGCGGCCAGACCATCGCCGAGGGCATAGCCGTGAAGTCGGTGGGCGCCCTCACCTATGCGGTGGCCAGGCCACTGATCGACGACGTGCTGCTGCTGGAGGAGCCCTATTTCGAGCGGGCGATCGCCCTCTACTGCAACGTCGAGAAGACGGTCACCGAAGGCGCGGGGGCGGCGTCGCTGGCCGCGCTTCTGGCCTATCCCGACCGCTTCCGCGGCAAGGTCTGCGGCCTGATCGTCACCGGCGGCAACATCGACCCGCGCCTGCTGGCCTCGGTCCTGACCCGCGAACTGGTGCGCGCCCAGCGGCTGGTCTCCCTGCGGATCATCGGCGACGACCGGCCGGGCCTGCTGGCCAACGTTTCGGCCACCATCGGTGCGTTGGGCGGCAACATTCTGGAGGTGGCGCACAACCGCCTGGCCCTGGATGTGCCTGCCAAGGGCGCCGAGTTCGACGTCATGATCGAGACCCGCGACGCCCAGCACACCCAGGAGATCATGGACGCGCTGCGCGAGAGGGGCTATCCGCCCCGCGCCGTCTGAACGGAGACAAGCTTGTCCTCACCCTTGCGTATCGTCTTGGCCATGGCCTGCGTCCTGGCGGCCGGCGCCTGCGCCAAGGCCCAGGCCGACCCGAAGGTGGTGGCCGCGGGGCAGGCGTTCCTGGCCCGCAACGAGCGCGCCCCAGGCGTCCAGACGACCGCCTCAGGACTGCAGTACAAGGTCCTGCAATCCGGCCCGCCGTCCGGCGCCATGCCGAAGGCGGTAGACCAGGTGAAGGTCAACTACGAGGGCAAACTGCTGGACGGCACGGTGTTCGACTCGACCTACCAGCGCGGCCAACCGGCGGTGTTCGGCGTCGGCGGCTTGATCCCCGCCTGGACCGAAGCCCTGCAGCTGATGCGCCCGGGCGATGTCTGGGAGCTCTACGCCCCGGCCGACCTGGCCTACGGCGACGAGGGGGCAGGACCGATCCCGCCGGGAAGCGTCCTCGAGTTCAAGATCGAGCTGCTGGCGATCAACCCGCCCGATGCGCCCGGCGGCGGCCACTGAAGTGCCGGTCTCCCCGGACCTCGCCGAACGCGCCATCGAGCTGCTGGCGACCCTTGTCGCCTTCGACACCACCTCGCATCGCTCGAACCTCGAGCTGATCTCGTGGGTCGAGACTTACCTCGCCGGCCACGGGGTGGCCGCCGAGCGGGTTCCAGACGCCAGCGGCGCGAAATCCAACCTTCTCGCCACCATCGGTCCCAAGGTCGCAGGCGGCGTCGTCCTCTCGGGACACACCGACGTAGTCCCCGTGGACGGCCAGCCCTGGACCAGCAATCCCTTCGAGATGACGCGCAAGGGCGAGCGGCTGTTCGGGCGGGGAACCTGCGACATGAAGGGCTTCCTGGCCCTCGCCCTGGCCGCCGTGCCGGATATCCTGGCCGCCGAGCCGCGCCGGCCGGTCCATCTGGCGTTCAGCTACGACGAGGAGATCGGCTGCCTCGGAGCGCCCGGCCTCATCCGGCGCATGACCGAAACGCTGCCGCCGCCCTCTCTGGTGCTGATCGGCGAACCGACCAGTCTGACCATCGCCACGGCCCACAAGGGCATCCTCTATCACGAGGTGATCGTGCGCGGCCGCGAGGCGCACTCCAGCCAACCCCACCTGGGGGCGTCGGCGATCATGACCGCGGCGCGGCTGATGGCGGCGCTGGATCAGATCGCCCGGCGGCTGGAGAAGCAGGCGGATCCGGCCTCGCCGTTCGAACCCAAGTGGCCAACTCTGACGATCGGCCAGGTGAACGGCGGAACGGCCCCGAACATCCTCGCCCTCGAGTGCCGGTTCGTCTTCGACCTGCGCTACCCCGCCGGGTTCGATCCCGACGGCGCGCTGGCCGACTTCCTCGCCTTGGCGCATACGGAGGACGCGGCGATCCGCGAGCGTGCGCCAGACGGCGGCGTGACCGTGCGCCGGATCGCCGACGTACCCGCCTTCGAGGCGCCGCGCGGTCCTGCCGAGGCGCTCGCGCGCCGTCTGGCCGGTTACAACGGCCCGGCGACGACGGTGTCGTTCGGCGCCGAGGCCGGCCAGTTCCAGGCCGCTGGCCTGCCGGTGATCCTGTGCGGGCCGGGCTCGATCGACCAGGCCCACCAACCCGACGAGTTCGTCGATATCGTCCAGATGCAGCGCGGCGCTGACATGATGACCCGCCTGGCGGCGGAACTGGGGGCCTCATGATCAAACTCCATCACTGCGCCGACGCCCGCTCGTTCCGCGCCTTGTGGGCGCTCGAGGAACTCCGGCTGCCCTACGAACTGGAACTGATGCCGTTCCCGCCGCGGGCGCGGGTGCCCGGCTATCGCGACCTCAACCCCCTCGGCACCGTGCCGGTGATGTTCGACGGCGCGCACCGCATGACGGAGAGCGCCGCCATCCCTCACTACCTCGGCGCCAAGTACGGGCCCACCGACCTGGTGGTGCGGCCCGACGAGCCGGCGTTCGCCGACTACATGAACTTCCTGGTGATGGGCGAAGCCACCCTCACCTTCCCGCAGACCATCGTGCTTCGCTACACGCGGCTGGAGCCGCCCGAGCGCCGCGCCACCCAGGCGGCGGACGACTACCGCACGTGGTTCCTGTCCCGGCTGAGAGCCGCCTCGACGATGACCGGCGAGAATTTCGTCTGCGCCGGCCGCTTCACCATGGCCGATATCTCGTTCGCCTACGCCCTGCTGCTTGCCCAGACACTCGGCCTGGTGGGAGAGTTCCCGCCCAGTCTCGCGCCCTACTGGCAGGCCATGCAGGCGCGCGACGGTTTCCAGCGCGCCAAGGCCGCTCAGGCCGGCGCCGAGATCGCCGGGGCCTGAGCTTCGAGCCGATCCAGCGCCCAGCGGGCGGCCTCGGCGATCGCCGGGTCGGCGTCGTCCAGCCTCGCCCGCGCCGCCGGGACCAGGCTCGGATCGCCGGAATTGCCGATGGCGTACAGCACGTTGCGCACGAAGCGATCACGGCCGATGCGTTTGATCGGACTGGCGGCGAAGAGCGAGCGGAAGCCGTCGTCGTCGAGTATCGCCAGGTCGGCCAGAGCCGGCGAGCGCAGCGCCTCGCGGGCGTGCAGCCCCGCCTCACGCGCCGTGCTGGCGAACTTGTTCCACGGACACACCGCCAGGCAATCGTCGCAGCCGTACAACCGATTGCCGAGAGCGGCGCGATAGCGCTCCGGAATCGGGCCGGCGTGCTCGATGGTCAGGTAGGAAAGACAGGCGCGGGCGTCGAGCTGATAGGGAGCGGGAAAGGCCCCTGTGGGACAGATGTCCAGGCAGGCGCGACACTCGCCGCAATGGTCGTCCGACGGCTCGTCGGCCTGGAGGTCGATCGAGGTCAGAACACTGCCCAGAAACAGCCAGGAGCCGAACCGCCGCGAGACCAGGTTGGTGTGCTTGCCCTGCCAGCCGAGCCCGGCCAGCGCGGCGAGAGGTTTCTCCATCAGCGGTGCGGTGTCGACAAACACCTTCGCCTCTCCGCCTAGCCGCCGGCGCACCTTTCCGGCCAGTGTCTTGAGGCGGCCTTTGATCAGCCCGTGATAGTCGCGGCCCTGGGCGTAGACCGAGATCGCGCCGCGCGACCGGCGGTTCAGCGCCGCCAGGGGATCGGCGTCGGGTCCGTAGTTCATGCCCAGCACAACGGCGGAGCGCGCTTCCGGCCACAGGGCCGTCGGATGAGCGCGGCGCTCGCGGGTGGTCTCCATCCAGTCCATGGAGCCGTGCCGACCGGCGTCGACGAAGGCGTCCAGCCGCCCGCCCGCTCGCCACGGTTCGCGGACCGAGGCGAAGCCGCAGACATCGAAACCCAGCGCCAGCGCTTCCGCGCGGACCCAGGCTTCGGGGTCGCCGGACCGTCCGGACCGCTCAGAAATCGAGGTTGTCATAGTAGCTGGAGGGCGCAAGGCCCGGCCAGCGGTCGGCGAGCAGCGCCCGGAAGGCCGGCCGCGACTTGATGCGCATGTACCAGAGCTTCAACGCGCCAAAATCCCGCCAAGGGATGTCGCCGAAATAGTCCAGGACAGAAATGTGCGAAGCGGCCGCTATGTCGGCCAGCGACAGGTGGCGGCCGGCCAGCCAGTCGCGCGCCTGCAGCAGCTTTTCGATGTAGACCAGATGGACGCGCAGGGCGTCGCGCCCCTGCCGCATGTTGTAGAGATCGGGTGCGCCCATCTTCAACAGCCGCTTCTCGAGCTTCTCATGCAGTAGGAAGCCGTTGACTTCGTTGTCGAACTTGCGGTCGAACCACTGCTGCAGCCGCCGCACTTCGGCGCGGTCGGCGGGCGTGGGGCCGAGCAGGTCGGGCTCAGGCGCCACTTGTTCGAGATGCTCGAGGACGGCGCGAACCTCGCAGACCACCACCTTGCGCTCGCCGGAGCGTTCCACGAGCACCGGCGTCAGCCCAGAGGGGTTCATTGCGGTGAACTCGTCGGGCTGCTCCCAGTAGCGGACGACCACGTCCTCGAACGGCAGCCGTTTCTCCGCCAGGGCCAGGCGCACCTGCCGAGAGGCCGGATCCAGGGGGAAGTGGTACAGGGTGCGGACGAGGCTCATGGGCCTTGCGAGCTATAGCCAATTCGCGGCGTCGAACAACGCCGTCGAACAGGCGCTCAACCCTCATAGCTTTCGGCGAAGGCGCCGCCGTGGGGCTCGGCGCGGCCCCGGGGGTCCGGGTGGATGATGATGTCGGCGGCCGGAAAGTCCTCGAGGATGCGCCTCTCCGCCGCGACCACGATCTTGTGAGCCGACTCCAGAGACAGGTCTGGATCGAGGTCGGCATGCATCTGCACGTGCATGATCGGCCCGGATGCACGGGTGCGGACCTGGTGGACATCGAGGATGTGCGGGTCCTCGAGAACCCGGCTGATGATGCGCGCCCGGGACGACGTGGCCAGTTCGTGGTCTAGTAGCTGGTTCGAGGCTTCGCGGAACACGGCGACCGCTCCCCATAGCAGGATCGCCGTCACCACCAGCGCGGCCACGGCGTCGAGCGCGGGAGCGTGCAGCAGGCCCGCCAGGCCAATCCCCGCCAGGACGATGACATTGGAGGCGAGGTCTGCCGCGTAGTGGGTGCGGTCGGAAGACACCGCGACCGATGATGCACGGCTCAGGAGGCGTGTCTGGGCCGCGATCAGGCCGGCGGTCATCACGATGGAGAGCACCATAACCGCCAGCGCCCAGGCCTCGTGCGCCGCCGGGTGTGGGTGAAGCAGTCGAAGGACCGCCTCCTCGCCGACCAGCGCCGCCGACGCGAACACCAGGCCGGCCTGCACCAGGCTGGCGAACGCCTCGGCCTTGCCGTGGCCGTAGCGGTGCTCGGCGTCCGGCGGCGCGGCGGCGTAGCGAACGGCGAAGAAGGTCGCGCTGGAAGCGACGAGGTCCAGCGCCGAGTCGGCCGTCGATGCCAATAGCGCCACCGAGCCGCTGACCAGCCAGACCAGCAGTTTCACCGTCACCAGGCTCAGGGCGACGGCCACTGAGAGCAGCGTGACCGCGCGGGTCAGCGCCGTATTGTCCCGCGATGTGGGTGTAACGCCGTTCATGCATCGCAGCATAGAGCGACCGCGGCGGAGGCTATAGCGACAAATAACGCCAAAGCGAGACGGCCATAGACGGGAATGCCTAAGCCCCGAACCCCGCCGTAGTTTCAAACTGTAGAGCCTGATGCGGGCGTGGGCCGACGTAGCGCGACTGCGGCCGGACAAGGCGCCCGCCGGCGAGCTGTTCGCGGGCGTGGGCGATCCATCCTGCCGTCCTGCCCATGGCGAACACACAGGTGAAAGCCGACGGCGGGAAGGCGAGGGCCTCCAGCAGCAGCGCGGTGTAAAGCTCCACGTTGGTCTGCAACGATCGACCCGGCTTGCGTTCCCGCAGCACCGCCAATGCCGCCGCCTCGACCGCCTCGGCCAGGGCGATCCGGCCCAAACCCACGCGTTGGGGAGAGGCGGCGAGGGCGCCGGCCAAGGTCGCCACTGCGCGCTTCAACGCGTCGGCCCGGGGATCACGAACACGATAGACCCGGTGACCAAAGCCCATCAGGCGGTCACCGCGATCGAGCGCCCCCTCGAGCCAGGCGCGGGCGTGCGCGGGAGAGCCGATCTGATCCAGCATCTCGATCACCGGCCCAGGCGCCCCGCCGTGCAGCGGTCCTTTGAGCGCGCTGATCCCGGCGAGCACCGCCGAGGTGAGGCCCGCCCTTGTCGAGGCGACCACCCGCGCGGCGAACGTCGAGGCGTTGAGGCCATGATCGCACACCGTCACCAGATAGGCGTCCAAGGCGGCGACCTCGGCGGCCGACGCGGGCGCGCCGCGGGTCATGCGCAGGATATCGGCGGCGTGCGCCAGGTGCGAATCGGGAGCGATGGCGTCCAGGCCCGCTTGCCGGCGGGTCACCGCGGCGGTGAACACGGCCGGAGCCGCCACCAGCCGGAGGGCGAGGTCCAGGTCGTCGCCATCGGCGAGGCGGGCAATCAGGGCGCGCGTCGCCTCCACCGTCGTCCGGCCGACGAGAGTGTCGTCGAGGCGGTCCACCTCCGCGAACACCTCGACCCGCGCGGCGCCGAGGCGCGGCGCCAGGTCGCCCGGCAGATCCGGGAAGAAGCCGTCCCATAGCAACGCGGTCACCGACTCGAACGGCCAACGGCCGGCGATCTCGTCCAGGGTCCGCCCGCGGATCAACAGCCTGCCAGCGTCACCGTCCACCTCGGAGAGGACGGTTTCGGCGGCGACCACGCCCTCCAACCCGTCAACACCTTGCGCGATCAGACTGCTCCTTGAGTGATTGCGCGCACCAGAAAGGGGATGGACGAGATGATCAAGATTGATCAATCTGATCAATATGAGAGAAGGCGACTGGATCGGCGCGGGAGAGGCGTTGCGGCGACTGGGGGTGCGGCCTCAGACGCTCTACGCCTATGTCAGCCGCGGCCGCGTGCGGGCCGAGCCGGACCCGGCCGAGCCCCGGCGCAGCCGGTACCGAAGCAGTGACATCGCCGTCCTGGCGCAACGCAAGTCCCGAGGCCGCAAGGCCGCGGCGGTGGCCGCCGAGGCCATTGCCTGGGGCGAGCCGGTGTTGGCCTCGGCGATCACTACGGTCGCGCACGGCCGGCTCTATTATCGCGGACGGGACGCTGTGCTGCTGGCCGAGACCGAGACCTTCGAGGGCGTCGCGCGACTGCTTCGCGGCGGCGGCGGGGACCCGGCGCCGCGCGTCCTGCGCATCGCGCCGCCGCGGACGCCGACGATGCGGGGCCGACTCTTCGCCGCGCTGGCCGCGCGAGCCGCGGCCGACGCCCCGGCGCGCCATGGAAGTCCCGACGCTCTCGCGGACGAAGCCGCCTCGCTGCTCGACGTCGCCGTCGACGCCATTTGCGGAGAGGTCGGCGGCGGTCCGATCCACGAGCGCCTTGGCCGCGCCTTTGGCTGCGGGGCGCGCGGGATCGACCTTGTGCGCCGCGCCCTGGTGTTGCTGGCGGACCACGAGCTGAACCCCTCGACCTTTGCCGCCCGGGTGGCGGCCTCAACCGGCGCGTCCCTGTCGGCGTCCGCGTTAGCCGGGCTCTCGACTCTGACTGGACCCCTGCACGGCGGCATCGCGGGGCGGATCAGCCAGCTGGCGGCGCAGGCGGCCCAGGCGGGGCCGGACGAGGTCGCGGCGCAGCTCGCCCACTGGACGTCCACTCCGGGCTTTGGCCATCCGCTCTATCCGGACGGCGACCCCCGGGCGCGGGCGCTGCTGCGTCTGTTCCGCGCACCGCCCGCCCTGGAATCGCTGCGCGAGGCGGTCGAGGCGGCAACCGGCGCTCGTGACAATGTCGACTTCGCCCTGGTGGCTCTCAGCGAGGGCCTCGTTCTGCCTCCGGACGCGCCGTTCGTGATCTTCGCGGTCGCCCGCTGCGCCGGCTGGCTGGCACACGCTCTCGAGCAGACGGCGAGTGGATCCGTAATCCGCCCGCGGGCCCGCTACGCGGGCCCGCCTCCTGAAGCGTAGTTAGCCTTGACGGGGATGCTCTGGAGGTCGGCCGCGTACTGGCCGCCCGTCCGGTAGCGCCAGAGATAGCCGGGGACCACCGCCTCGAGCGCGGTCGGCGTCACGCCGAGGTCTACGAGGCCTGGCGCTCCGGCGGAGACCACATTGTCGCTCCGCAGCAGGGCCACCTGATCGGTCGTGATCGGCGGGGCAAGGGGCGTCATGGCCATCAGGTCGCCCGCACGGCCAAGCAGCGAAGCGGCGCGAAAGGAGATCGGCAGAAGAAGTCGCCGACGTTGGATCTCGGCCAGCACCAGCTTCATCAGCGCCTCGAAAGTGTACACTCCAGGGCCGCCCAGCTCGTAGTCGACGCCGGCCGCGCCCGGATCCCACACGGCCTGGGCGACCGCCCGACCCACGTCGCCCACATATACCGGCTGGAAGCGAGTGTGGCCGCCGCCGATCAGCGGCAGCACCGGCGAGATCGTCGCCATCTCGGCGAAGCGGTTGAAGAAGTGATCCTCAGGCCCGAACACCACCGACGGGCGGAGAATGACCGCCGACGGAGTCACGTCGCGCACCGCCGCCTCGCCGGCCGCTTTGGTGCGCGCGTAAAGAGACGGCGAAGCGGCTGACGCGCCCAGGGCGGAAATCTGCACGAATCGCTCGACGCCCACCGTTCGGGACGCTTCGGCGACGGCCCGGGCGCCGTCCACGTGCAGGGCCTGGAAGCGTTGACGCCCGCGCTCGTAGAGTACGGCGACGGCATTGACGCAGGCCTCCGCGCCATCGAGGGCGCGCTCGATCGACGGCGCGTCGTGGATATTGGCCTGGACCACCTCGACCTGACCCACGTCGCCCAGCATCCGCAGGCGATAGCCGCGGCCGGGATTGCGCACCGCGACGCGCACGCGCGAGCCCTTCCTGGCCAGGGCCCGGACGACTTGAGAGCCCACGAATCCGGAGCCGCCGAATACCGTGACCAGACCCTGCATCATTCAACCTCGCTCGTCGCCGTGGTTGCGATAGAGGAGCGACGGGCGCGGCGCAACGGCGAGCCCCCAGCCGATATCCTTCCCCATGGCGGGTCCCGTCCGGCGGCTCATGTCTCGCAGCGGTACTTTGTGGTCGTTGGTCGCGCCGAGAGCGCTCTTCGGCGATTTGTGATCGCCGCGAGGCTGGGTCGCGCGCATCGATACTGGCGATGATGACCGTACCCGAATCGAGCACCGTCCGAGAAGCCGATCGCATGTGGCTCAAAACCAACACGCGTCTGTCTCCGACACGCGGAACACCGCCGCGATTGTCGTGGGGGTCGGAACATGGGGCTTCGCTGGAGCTTGTGGGGGATTTGCTGGCGATTTCCCGCGCTGAGATCGCGACGGGCAGGCTCTTGCTGGGAGCCCTGGGTGACCCCCTGACGCGAGCGGTGCTCGCTCGCATCTCGCGAAAGCCGTGTAACCCAGCTACCCTGGTCAGCGAAATCCGGCTCGACTACCATGAGCTGAAATACAAAATCCGAGTTCTAACTGAAGGCGGCGCGTTGATTAGAAAACCGCATCATATCTACGCGGCCAATTCAGCCACCATCGGCTGCGTCGGCAAGTATATGGATATACTTATTACGATAAGCGCCTATACCCAACACGGAGGGACCGATGACCGTTGAATTGGAGGACGCCTTGACGGCGTTGGCGGAACCCATGCGACGCCAGATCTTCGAGCGCGTGGTGATCCGGCCCAGGCGAGTCGGAGAGCTGGCGGAAGGGCTGCCTGTCACCCGTCCGGCGGCGTCTCATCACGCAAAGGTCCTGCGCGAGGCTGGACTCATACGCATGTCCGATAACCGGCTCGAGGTGGTTCCCGACGTTCTTCCAGCGCTGCGCATGTACTTCGATCGGCTTTGGCTGGAGGCCTCCCTAGGAGACGGATGGCTCGCGCGCCGACAGATGGAAACCAGCGACTTCGGGCTTTAGCTCGAGGCAGCGGATGCCGATGTTACGGCGGGCCGGCGATGATCCCGCGTGCTCCGGACGGGAGACTCAAACGCCAAGGTGATCCCGCACGGCGTGCAGGTACTTGCGACCCACGGGTATGGTGTCGCCGGAGCTGAGTACGGCAGCCAGTTTGCCGTTGTCTCCCCGGACCAATTTGGCGACCGTGCTGCTATTCACGAGAGCAGAGCGGTGCAGGCGAAGAAACTGATTCGGGTCGAGGCGTTCCGCGAGCGTCCGCAAGGGCCTTCGCACCAAGTAGGTTCGGCCCCCCGTATGCACCTTGATATAGTCCCGCTCGGCCTCGAACCAGACGACCTGTTGCAGCAATACGCGGACGCGGACGCCGCGGTCGCTGATCCACAGTTCCCGCTCATAGGGCCCGATCGTCGTTTTCCGAAGCCATTCCGCATCTGCGTTCATCCCCGAGGGCCAGGCTGCCCGCTCCTTGCGGATCGCGATGCGCTCGCGCGCACGTTCGACAGCCTCGGCCAAACGGTCGAAATCGAGGGGCTTCAACAGATAGTCGACCGCGGCGAGGCCGAAGGCGTCGACCGCGTATTCGCCATGCGCGGTCACGAAGATGACTGCGGGCGCGCCCTCCCCGGTAAGCTCGGCGGCGAGTTCGAGACCCTCGGCGCCGGGCATCCTCACGTCCAGCAGCGCGAGGTCGGGCCGCGTCGACGCGATCAGGCGACGCGCTTCCGCGGCGTCGCGCGCCGCCCCCACCAGCTGCACGCCGGACACGTAACCGACGCCAAGCTCAAGCCTTCTGAGCGAAAGGGGCTCGTCGTCGGCGACGACCGCCCGCAACGGCGGCGTCATGCGAACGCCAGCGGGAACGTCAGGGTGACCTTAAAACCGTGCGGAAGGCAGACTTCGGTGGTCACCACCCCCCGCGCTCCGTACAGCGCTTGTAACCTCTGGCCGACGTTCTTGAGACCGACGCCTTGCGCCCCGCCGGCGGTGGGTCCGCCCCCCGCGCCGTCGTCGCGCACCCACAGCATCAGCTGTCGCCCTTTCTGGGCCGCCCCCAACTCGACGGTGACGACCTGAGTTGATCCCCGCAGCCCATGTTTGATCGCGTTTTCCAACAGCGGCTGGAGAAGGAAGTTCGGCGTCCAGGCGCCTTCGACGCGCCGATCGACGGCTTCCACGAAGCGCAGTCGGTCGCCAAATCGCGTGCTTTCGATGGCCATGTAGTCGCGCATCGCCCGGAGCTCTTCGGCCAATTCGACCTGTGCCCCAGGATCCTTCCCTAGTGACGATCGCAAAAAACTCGAGAGCAGAAGCACAGTTCTCTCGGCCTCCTGGTTTCTTCCATCGTGAATCAACGTGGCCAGTGCGCTGTGAATATTGAATAGAAAGTGCGGGTCGAGTTGGTAGCGGAGCATCCGGTTCTGCGCATCCAACGCTTTGAGCTCCGCCGCCTGGGTCGCCTCGCCCAATTGCATAGAAAAATACACGCAGCACCAGGCAAAGAACGTCCAAAGTATCGCAACGGTGGTGTCCATGTGGGTTGTCAGCCACCTGGGATTAGGAGGTACGATCGGCCAAAAGACGTGAAAAGCAGCATACAGCAACACCATGAATATCGCGGTCGCCAGCAAATCAAGAACCATCGCGACACCCAATTGAGTAATTAGGGACCGATCCTCAAGTCGCTTCAAAACCAGATAAATCGCGCCACACATGGCCGCGCCGAGCGAGTCGCAACACAACCCTCGCACGGCTATCTGTAGCTGTTGCGGTATGTCCAGCACTATCGACTGCACTGTCCAGACCGTGAAGGAAAGCAGCCAGATCGCAACCGTCGCGACGACAAGCGGCGAGCGGATCAAACCCGCCGTCTCGTCGTGGGGCGCCCGACCCAGACGGGCCGCGGCGCC
>Ga0302314_10015648_pt1 | contig 12879 bp, 6 predicted proteins | sample III_Palsa_N2_3_FD_200533 | JGI IMG/M metagenome (GOLD analysis project Ga0302314, IMG submission 200533) | Peat permafrost microbial communities from Stordalen Mire near Abisko, Sweden - III_Palsa_N2_3 | ecosystem: Environmental > Terrestrial > Soil > Palsa > Peat permafrost | place: Sweden...
TCAGGGGGTCATTCCCGCGGCGTTCATGAGCGATTTGTGCCTGCCGGCCCCCGAAGGGTTGCTCGATGCCGCGGACCTGCAGTTCGGCGTCATCAACTCCCTGAAAACCGGAATAAAATTTGCCGACACGGTGACCACGGTGAGCCCTACGTATGCACGCGAAATCACCACCACGCCCCTCGGCATGGGCATGCAAGCGGCGTTGGGCGCGCGCGCAGAGCCGGTCATCGGGATTCTCAACGGCGTCGACTACCAGGAGTGGGATCCGCGCCACGATCGGTACATCGTGCAGCAATACTCGAGCGATGATTTGCGCGGCAAACGCGTGAACAAGGAGCGCCTCGGCGACACGCTCGGCCTCGAACTCCCAGCCGGCGCACCGCTCATCGGCATGGTGACCCGCCTCGCCTCACAAAAAGGGATCGACATTCTCATGGATGCGCTCCCGCAGGCGCTCGGCAGCCGCGATTTCGGGCTCGCGGTGCTCGGCAGCGGCGATGAGCGCTACAGCGGGTTCTTCACCGCGCTCGCCGGCCGCTTTCGAGGCCGCGTGGCCTTCCGTCCCGGCCACGATGAGCCGCTGGCCCATCTCATCGAGGCGGGAAGCGATCTATTTCTCATGCCGTCGCAATACGAGCCGTGCGGCCTCAATCAGATGTACAGCCTTCGCTATGGAACCATTCCCATCGTGCGCCACACCGGCGGCCTTGCGGATTCGGTGCGGCACTTCGATCCGGCGAGCGGCGAGGGCACGGGATGCGTATTCAACGACTACGACTCGCCGGCCGTGCTGTGGGCGATCAATACCGCGCTCGACTGGTTCGGCGACGGGCGCAGCTGGCCGCGCTTGATGCAAAATGCCATGCGCGAGAATTTTTCCTGGGAGCGCCAGGTGGAGCGCTACGTCGAGCTGTTTCGCGAGACGGCTCAGCGGGCCGCTTCGAGCAGCGCGTAGCGCCTGCCATTCGGCAATGCGTAGCGGTGCGCGACTTTGAGTCCTGACGCCGCGATCCAGGTTGGAAGCGCCTCCTCGAGCGCTTGGGGCTTGAGCCGCTCGGCGCTGTCCCGGAATGCTCCTGTGAGCTCGCGTCCCGGCAAGAGCGTGACGACGAGCGCATCCGGCTCGCGCGCGAGACGTTCTCGCAAGTCGGTGAGCGCAGCCGCCCCGAGCGGTCCTGGAACAAGCTCGGCGTCGGTGCGTGCATACATGTCGATGACGGCCTGAGTGGTCTCGTCGGGAGCCATCAGAATCAGCGGTCTTCCTCGGCCGTCGGACTCGATCGCCTGCGCGACGCTTTGCAGATCTTGCCAGGCATCCACTTCGCGATAGAGCGGCCACGCCGGGTTGATCAATAGTGCACAGTAAGCGAGGAGCAATGCGAGCTGTGCGTCCCGCGTCCGACCGTGCCGGGCGGCCGCGTCGGCCCGGATCGCGAGGGCGGCGGCGACGAGAAGGCCGAAGGCGGCGATCGCGAGCGAGCCGACCGGTGCGCTCGGTGCAAAGAGCACGGCGCCCGCGCCTGCAAACACCAGCATCGCGGTGAGCAACAGATACGCGGTCACGCGCAGCGCGCGGACGTCCCAGCGGTCGTGGGACTCGAGGGTTGCCCACCAGCCGAGGAGCAGCGCGAATCCCGGCAGAGCCGGCGCCAGGTAGATATTGCGGGCGGTCGCCGCCACGGACAAAAGAGCGAGCGAGGGCAGAGCCGTCGCGAGCGCGAAGCGCACGGCGCGCAGCTCGGCGGCGGCGCGACCGGCACGCAGCGCCCGCCACGCACGGTGCAGGGCGGCGACGACGAGCAGCGTCCACGGCCACAGATACAGCGGCAGCTCGAGCACGTATTTCCCGGGGCTGTTGCGGTGGCCGGCGGCGTATTGCAGACCCTGCGGTGCATCGACGTGCGCGAACCGTCCGGCGAGGTTGTTCCAGAAGAACACCTTGAGGTGCTCGACGCCGTCGGGTCCGCGGTACACGGCCGCGACCCAGGTCAGGATGATCACGGCCTGGAGCAAGAGGCCGGCATAGAGTTCCCAGCGTACGAGTTCGCGCCAACGCCGTTCCCAAGCGACGAGCACCAGAATCGCCAGGGCAGGTACCATCCAGGCGACCGCGCTCTTGCTCAAGAACCCCACGGCGAGAGCGGCGTGCATGACGGTGTAGCCGCGCAGGCGATCGGCGGTACCTTCTGCATAGAATCCGCGGTAGGCGCCGTAAAGCGCCACCGAGACCGCGGCGAGGAGCGGGGCGTCGGTCGCCAGCCATACGAGCACCTGGTAGGACAAGAGAAAGGTTGCGAGCGCGGCGGCGGCGGCGAATCCGGCCTCGCGCCCGAGGCTCCGCCGCGCGAGCAGGCCCACTCCCAGGGCGGCGATGAGAGCATAGAGCAGGTTGGGCAAGCGCGCGGCCCACGCGCGAGGTCCGAATGCCCGGATCGAGGTTCCCGCCACCCAGTACGCGAACGGCGGCTTCTCGCAGAACGCCGCGCCGGCGAGGAGCGGCACCGCCTTGTCGGTCTGCCAGCTCATGCGCCAAGCAATGTCCGCTTCGCGCGGCTCGTCCGGCGTCCAGTAGCCGCGGGCAAACAGGCCCACGCACCAGGCCGCGAGCAAAGCAATCGACACGAGAGCGATCCGAGTGCGAGCCGTCATGCGTATAGCACTATAATCGGACGCTCGATAAGGAGTTTGCATGACCTCTGCCGACTATACTTTACATGGCACCGTCGCCGTGATCCGGCTCGACAATCCGCCGGTCAATGCGCTGAGCGCGAGTGTGCGCAAAGGAATCGCCGAAGGCCTGGACCGGGCCGCCGATGCGGATTCGGTCGCCGCCGTGATTCTCACAGGGGCGGGCTCGAATTTCTGCGGAGGCGCGGACGTGACCGAATTCAACACGCCGCTGATGGTCGCCGCGCCCGATCTTCACGATCTGTTCGATCTCATCGAGGGCTTCCCCAAGCCGGTGATCGCGGCGCTGAACGGCCTCGCGCTCGGCGGCGGGTTGGAGCTCGCCATGAGCTGTCATTACCGGGTAGCGCTCGCGAGCGCCCTGCTCGGGCTACCGGAGGTCAAGCTCGGCTTGTTACCCGGCGCCGGTGGGACACAGCGTCTGCCGCGCCTGGTGGGGCCGGAGCGTGCGCTCAACATGATCGTCGGCGGCAATCCGGTGGCCGCACGCGAGCTCGCGACGACGCCGCTGCTCGATCGGGTGGTTGACGACGATGTCGTGGCCGGCGCCATTGCGCTCGTTTCGGCAGCGCCCGGCGGCAAGCTGCCCCTCAAGAAGGCGCGTGACATCGCGGCCGTGCTGCCGAACGCCGAGGCGTTCTTCGATTTCGCGCGCGGCGCGGTAGCGCCGTTGGCGAAGCATTACCCGGCCCCCGCCAAGATTATCGACTGCGTCGAGGCGGCGGTGTTGAAGCCGTTCGATGAGGGCATCAAGGTGGAGGCCGCCGGGTTCGCGGAGCTCCTCGGGGGAACCGCGTCCAAGGCGTTGCGCCACGTCTTTTTCGCCACCCGCGCGGCAGCCAAAGTTCCGGACGTTCCCTCGAGCACGGCGACGCGCCCCATCCGCTCCGTGGCCGTGATCGGTGCCGGCACCATGGGCGGCGGTATCGCCATGAACTTCGCCAATGCGGGTGTGCGTGTGACGGTGCTGGAGACCGCCCCGGCGGCACTCGACAAGGGTCTCGGGGTCGTCAAGAAGAACTACGAGAGCACGCTCAAGAAGGGCCGGCTCACACGCAAGCAATTCGAGGAGCGCCTCGCGCTCATCACCGGCACGCTTTCCTACGAAGACATCGCGGATGCCGATCTCGTCATCGAGGCGGTGTTCGAGGACCTGGACGTCAAGAAGCAGGTGTTCGAGACGCTCGATCGCAAGGCGCGGGTGGGCGCCATTCTCGCCTCGAATACCTCCACGCTCGATCTGAACCAAATCGCTGCGGTCACCCACCGCCCGCAGGATGTGGTCGGGCTGCATTTCTTCAGCCCGGCGAACGTGACCAAGCTGCTGGAGATCGTGCGCGGGAGCAAGACGGCCAAGGACGTGCTCGCGACGGCGCTCGCGGTTGCCAAGCAGATCAAGAAAATCGGTGTGGTGGCGGGTGTGTGCGACGGCTTCATCGGCAATCGGATGCTGAACGCCTATTTTCGGCAGATGGATTTTTTGCTGGATGTGGGCGCGTTGCCACAGCAGATCGACCGGGCGCTCGAGAACTTCGGTTTCGCCATGGGACCCTATCGAGTCTCTGATCTTGCCGGCAACGACATCGGCTGGGCGATCCGCAAGCGGCTGTACGCGGAGTATCCGGATCGGCCGTTCTCGAGAATTGCGGACCGCATTTGCGAGCTCGGCCGCTTCGGCCAGAAATCCGGCGCGGGCTGGTACGACTATAAACCGGGCGAGCGCGCCGCCGTTCCGTCCGAAACGGTCACCCAGATCGTGCTCGCGGAATCCGAGCGCCTGGGGTTGAAGCGCCGCAAGGTGAGCGATGAGGAGATCGTCGCGCGTGCTCTCTATTCTCTGATCAACGAGGGTGCGCGCATTCTGGAGGAGGGCGTCGCGGCGCGCTCCTCCGACATCGATATCGTGTACATCGCGGGCTACGGCTTCCCGGATTTCCGCGGCGGCCCGATGTTCTATGCCGACACCGTGGGCCTTGCGAATATCCTGAGAGCGATGCGCGGTTTCGCCAAAGGCTATCGACCCGACGCCTGGGAGCCCGCGCCGCTCCTGCAACGGCTCGCGGCCGAGAACCGTGGATTTGCCAGCTGGGGAAAGTCCTCATGAACGACGCCGTCGTGGTCTCCACCGCCCGCACGGGACTCGCGAAGTCCTGGCGCGGCGCACTCAACATGTCGCATCCCGTCACCTATGCCGGGCATGTTTTGCGCCACGCCATGGAGCGGGCGCGCATCGAACCGGGCGAAGTCGAGGACGTTCTGGTCGGCGCCACATTCCTCGAGGGCGCGGCCGGTGCGAACGTCGCGCGTCAAGTGGGATTGCGCGCAGGCTGCCCGGTGACGACGGCGGGCATGTCCGTGAATCGATTCTGCTCTTCGGGACTGCAGACCATCGCGCTCGCCGCGCAACGGGTCTTGTCGGGCGAAGGCGAGATTTACGCGGCGGGCGGTTTGGAATCGATCAGCTGCATCCAGAACGAGGCGAACCAGCGCATGCTCAAGGAGCAATGGGTGGTCGAGCACAAGCCGGAGGTCTACTGGAACATGCTGCAGACCGCCGAGACCGTTGCCAAGCGCTACGGCATTTCGCGGCAGGCCCAAGACGAGTACGGTGTTCGCAGCCAGCTGCGTGCCGCCGCCGCGGCGCAAGCCGGACGCTTCAACGACGAAATCGTGCCCTTCGAGACCACCATGGCGGTGGCCGACAAGGAGGCGGGCACCATCGGCCTGAAGCAGGTCACCTTGGGCGCCGATGAAGGCATTCGAGCCGACACCACTTACGAGGGCGTCGCCAAGATTCGGCCGGCCGTGCCGGGCGGTGTGATCGCCGCGGGAAATGCCAGCCAGTTCTCCGACGGTGCCTCGATGTGCATCGTGATGGACGCGAAACGCGCCGAGAAAAAAGGAATCTCGCCCTTGGGTCTATTCCGCGGATTCCAAATCGCCGGATGCGAGCCGGACGAGATGGGAATCGGCCCGGTGTTCGCGGTGCCAAAGCTGCTCGCCAAGGCGGGGCTGCGAGTCGAGGACATCGGTTTGTGGGAATTGAACGAGGCGTTCGCGGTGCAGGTGATCTATTGCCGGGACCGGCTCGGCATTCCCGACGAGCGGCTGAACGTGAACGGCGGTGCCATCGCGGTGGGACATCCTTACGGTGTCAGCGGATCGCGTCTGGTGGGGCACGCGCTCATCGAGGGCAAGCGCCGCGGTATCAAGTACGTGGTGGCGACCATGTGCATCGGCGGCGGTATGGGCGCCGCGGGGCTGTTCGAGGTCGCTTAAGGATCGAGGTCGTCTAGCGCATGCTCACGCTGTATGGTTATCCGCTGAGCTCCGCCGCCTATCGCGTGCGCATCGCGCTCGCTCTGAAAGGCGTCAAGGTGAGCACCGTGAACAAGCAGCTGCGGCGCGGCGAGCATCGTCAGAAGGACTTCATCAAGATCAACCCGCAAGGCTTCGTGCCCGTGCTCGCACTGGAGGACGGCACCGTGCTCACGCAATCGCTCGCCATCATCGAATGGCTCGAGGAGTCCCATCCGCGGCCGGCGCTATTGCCCGACGATCCCATCGCGCGCGCCCGCGTGCGCAGTCTGTGCCAGCTCATCGCGTGCGACATCCACCCGCTGAACAATCTGCGCGTGCTGCAATATCTCGAGGCGACCTTGAATGTGGCACAAGCGGCCCGCGACGAGTGGTACCGGCACTGGGTCGCGACTGGATTTGCCGCGCTCGAGGACGCGCTCGGCCGCGATGCCGCGCGGGGACGGTTTTGTTTTGGGGATCAGCCGGGGATGGCCGACGTGTGTCTGGTGCCCCAGCTCTATAACGCGCGGCGCTACTCGGTCGATTTGACACCTTATCCGCGCATCGTCGCGATCGACGCGGCGTGCGGCGAGCTGCCGGCATTTGCAAGCGCTGCGCCGGAGAAGCAGGTTAAAGGCGAATCCTAAAGGCACCGATGCGACCACCCACAGGAGGTCGTTTCCCCTGATTCAGCCTTAACCTTGCTTAACGTTGGACAACCCCGCGTCATACCGAGATACCGTACGCCCAACCTACAGCGCCGCGGAGTTTCGTACATGAGAGCCATCATCGCATTGCTCGTTGCCGCCGGCGCACTTTGCGCCTGCAACTCGCAGACGCCGCCTCCGCCGGCGCCGGCCGATCAGACCGCTCCGCCTCCGGCGGATCAGACAGCGCAGGCTCCAGCCGAGAACCCGCCCGCCGAATCGAGCGTGTCGGAGGAAACGTATACGCCTCCGCCACCGCAGCCGGTCGTCAGCGTTTATCAGGATCCGCCCACCGCGCAGCCCCCGCCGGAAGAGATCGGGTGGGCGCCGCCTCCCATGTTGGTCGAGCCGCCGCCCCCGCCGCCCAGCCCGCAATACGTTTGGACGGGCGGCTATTGGGGTTGGTATGGCAACTGGGTGTGGATCCACGGGCGCTGGTTGCCGCCGCCGCAGCCGGGCTATCGCTGGTTTCCGCCATACTATGACCATCGCGGCCCGCATGTCGTGTATGTGGGCGGATTCTGGGGCGCACCGAACGTCTCTTTCGTCGCACCGGCAATCGGGTTGAGCTTGGCCCTGGCGGCGATTCTGCCGGGTGTCATCGCCGGTCCGCCGCCGATGGGCCCTGAGGGGGTTTTCGTCCCGCCGCCGCCCGGCTCCAGGTTCGGCCTCATCGTGCCGGCACCGATCGGAACGCCTCCGGCCGTCGTCATCGGTGCACCGCCGGTCGTCGGCGTCGGTATGCGGATCACGAATATCAGCAACACCAACATCACCAATACGACCATCAACAACACGACGATCAATAACACCACGATCAACAACGTCACGATTAACGCCCCGGCGAGCGCCACGGCGAACCATGTGGCAGTAAACGCTACGGTGCCGGCGGTTGCTCATCTGGCGGCGGCTCAAACTCCGGTAGTACGCGTGCCCGCGCCGACGCCGGCATCCTCGAAGCCGCTACCGCCGTACTCGCCGGGTCACCCCGTCAGCTTGCCGCCTCCCGCGGTAGTGCATGCGGTCGTGCCGGCCGAGCTCACGCGTCCGCGGGCTACGGCCCCGCCGACGCCGGAGGCTGCGCGCGGTGCCCCGCCGCCCGCGGCTCGACCCGGCGAACCGCAACCGGCAGGGCGCCCGGCACCGGGAAACGCCGCCGCGGAGCGCGCGGCCCAGCAACGCGCGGCGCAAGAGCAGCAGCAACAGCGCGCCGCGCAGGAGGCCGAGGCGAGGCGCAATGCTGCGCAAGCCGCAGCGGAGCGCGCCAAGCAGCAGCAAGAGGCCGCTGCTGAAGTGAAGCGCAAGGCGCAGGAGCAGGCTGCGGAGAGAGCCAAGCAGCAGGCTGCGGCGGCTGCGGAAGCCAAGCAAAAGGCGGCCGAGGCCGCAGCGGCCAAGAAGGCCGCCGATGAGAAGCGCAAGGAAGCCGCGGAACACAAGACGACGCCGCAATAAACGGCGTTTAGAGGCGAGCGGCCGGCGGTTGCTGTGTCGCTCGCAGGACGTCGGTCTACAGAGCCGGAATTCCGCGCCGAATGTCCGTCGAGTACGTCGGGCTCGCGTCGGCGAGGCGGCCTCGCTCGCTCACGTAGCCGAGCGCGCGTAGCTCCTCGAGAGGATAGCGCTGATCGAGATACCCGATGCTATAGAAGTACTCCGGCATGTAGCCCGACAGCAGCACCCGGTAGCTGAAGGGCAGGCGCCGCACGATGCGTCTCAGCATGCGATAGAGCACCGTGGTGCAATTGCCCGTAATGGTGTGATAGAAGCGCGGCTCGCGCACCAGCGCATTGGCTTCCGCAACGTAGGCCAGGAACAGAGCCCGCATCACCGCGGGCTCGAAATTCAGGCGGAATAAGTGGGTTTGCTCGCGGCGCACGTTGGTGCGCAGACGCACGATGTCGCGCTCGTCCGCGGCAATGACGACGAGCTCGAACTCCTTGAAGAAGCCGCCGATTTCCGAGAACGATTGCCGCTTATCACGCCGGATTTCCACCGAGAACGCGACGTAGTCGTCCTCCGAGAATCCGAACGAGATCAGCATGTGCGCAATCGAGGGCCGATCCCAGACCGAGACGATCATGTCGATCGAATGCAATTGCGCAAGGTCGTAACTGCGCGTGGTCCAGCGCGGCGTATAGTCGGAACTACTGCGCCACTCGAAGTCGCGCACCTTGTCGAGGGTCACCACACCGCCGTCGATCCTGCCGCCGACTGTCTGTGCGACATCGTCGGCCCACTCACGATCGTTCGAGGGACGCAGACTCTGCCACCAGATCAGCAGAAGACCGTGGGCGAGCGCGAAGATGGGGACTCCGGTCCCGAGATGGCCGCACCAGAACGCACCGATACAGGCGGCACCCAAAGCAGCCCAGAGTGCCGCGCCGATGATCCCCGCACCGCGGGGTGCCTTATAGCGGAGTGCGAGCGCTCCCCAGGCCGCAACCAGAGCGACCGTCAAACTGAGCAGCAAAGTCGCGAGTATCGAGATCACGGCGCGGCCGCGCGCTAGCGAACGCCGCGTTCTTGCAGGAACTCGCCGAGAAACTGCGCGGTGTGGCTGTTGCCGGGCTTGCGGGTGATGCCTTCCGGATCGCCTTCGGCGACCACGCGTCCGCCGTTCGGTCCCCCTTCAGGGCCGAGATCGATGATCCAATCGGCCTCCGCCATGACATCCAGATTGTGCTCGATGACCACCACGGTGTTCCCCGCGTCGACCAGGCGTTGCAAGACCTGCACCAGTTTCTCGACATCGGCCATGTGCAGTCCGACGGTCGGCTCGTCCAGCACATACAAAGTGTGCTGTCCCTCGCGGCGTGCGATGTCGACGCCCACCGCGTCGGTGCGCGACTTGGCGAGCTCGGTGACCAGCTTGATGCGCTGGCTCTCGCCGCCTGAAAGCGTAGGGCTCGGCTGGCCGAGGCTCAGATAACCGAGCCCCACGTCGGCCAGCAGCTGCACACAATGGCGCACGGCGCGATGCGCGGCAAAGAATTCGACCGCGTCATCGACCGACAGCGCCAGGACTTCGCCGATGCTCTTACCCTTGAACAAAATGCTCAGGGTCTCGGAGTTGAAGCGCCGGCCGCCGCAGACATCGCACAGCACCTGCACGTCCGGTAGAAAGCTCATCTCGATGCGCTGGACGCCTTGTCCTTCGCACGCCTCGCAGCGCCCGCCGGCGGTATTGAAGGAGAAGCGGCTCGCCGTGAAGCCGCGAATGCGCGCATCGGTGGTATCGGCATAGAGGCGGCGAATCGCATCCCAAAAGCCGATGTAAGTCGCCGGGCAAGAGCGCGGGGTCTTGCCGATCGGGGTCTGGTCCACCTCGAGCACACGGCTTATCCCTTGCCACCCCTCGATCGAGACGCATCCTTCGACGGCGGGCGCGGCGTCGCGGCCGTTGGCAGCCGCGGGACGGCGCGCGAGCAGGCGCTTCAAATTACCGAGCAGCACATCGCGCGCGAGCGATGATTTTCCCGAGCCGGAAACGCCCGTCACGACGGTGAGGCGGCCGAGCGGGATGCGCGCGTTCACTTTGCGCAGATTGTGCAGGTCGGCACCGCGGATGCGGATGGACGGAGTGTCCGCAAGCACCGCGCGCCGGCGAGTGCGTGAATGCTTGAGCGGCGCGGCAAGGCACCGGCCGGTGGGAGAGTATTGCATGCGCTCGAGCTCGAGGGCGGTGCCTTGCGCGACCAACTGTCCGCCGCGGGCTCCCGCGCCCGGCCCGAGGTCGATCACGTGATCGGCACGCCGAATGGTCTCCTCGTCATGCTCGACCACCACCAGGGTATTGCCCTTGCTGCGCAAGCGCTCGAGGGTGTCGAGAAGCGCCACGTTGTCGCGCGGGTGCAGTCCGATCGTGGGCTCATCGAGCACATAGCACACGCCCTGCAAATTGGAGCCGAGCTGCGCCGCGAGCCGGATGCGCTGCGCCTCGCCGCCGGACAGCGTCGTCGCCGCGCGGTTGAGCTGCAGGTACCCGAGGCCCACGTCGTGCAGGAACGCGGTGCGGGCTGTAAGCTCGGCAAGCAGGTCGCGGCCGATCTCGGCCTCCCGACCCGTCAATTTGAGCTTGGCGATGACCGCCGCAAATTCGTCGACGGCGAAATCCGTGAGTGCGCCGATCGAGCGGTCGCGAAACAGCACATTGCGCGCCACTGGATTCAGGCGCTCGCCGGCACACTCGGCGCAGGGCGTGGGGCCGCCATCCGCCGCGCTTTCGGCGGGCTCACGCCACTGCGCCTCCTCGCCGCTTTGCTCGGCATCGAACTCGGGCAGGGCGAGCCCAGTACCGAAGCAGCTCTGGCACCAGCCGTGTCTCGAGTTGAAGGAGAACAATCGCGGATCGAGCTCTGGAAAACCGGTGCCGCAATTCGGACATGCGCGCTTGGTCGAGAACACCGCCGTGCCGTTGGCTGCGCTGTGCACGTGCAACACGCCACGGCCGTGCTCGAGGGCGCTCAACAGGGCCGTACGCAGTTCCTCTTCGCGCGCCGCGCTTACCTCGAGTGTCGCGACGGGCAGCTCGATATTGTGCTCCACGAAGCGGTCGAGACGCGGCCACTTCGCCGTCGGCAGCAGTTTGCCGTCCACCCGAAGCTCGCGAAATCCCTTGCTGCGGGCCCACTTGGCGAGCGCCGTATAAAGGCCTTTGCGCGCAACGATCATGGGCGCGAGCAGCGTGATCTTCTTGCCGCGGTAATCCTTGAGCAATCGCGCCGTGATCGCCTCGGCGCTTTGCGGCTCGATGCGCGCGCGGCAGCTCGGGCAATATTGCACCCCGAGCTTCACGTACATGAGGCGCAGAAAATGATAGATCTCGGTGAGCGTCGCGACCGTGCTCTTGCGTCCGCCGCGGCTGGTGCGCTGCTCGATCGCGACGGTCGGCGGGATGCCGAAGATGGCATCGACATCAGGCCGCGCGGCCGGCTGGACGAACTGGCGGGCGTAGGCGTTGAGCGATTCCAGATAGCGCCGCTGGCCCTCGGCGAAGAGAATGTCGAAGGCGAGTGTGCTTTTGCCGCTTCCGGAGACGCCGGTGATCACCGTGAAGCGGTTGCGGCGAAGGTCAACGTCGATGTGCTTCAAGTTGTGCTCGCGTGCGCCGCGGATCGAGATGACGGCGGGTGCGAACGGCAGCGCGACGCGCCGCGTCGCATCGCTCACGCCGCGGGCGAGCAGGGCGCTTCCTTGCTGCGCCGCCTCGACGAGCGCGCGGCCGGTGTGCGAGGAGGCAACGCGCATGATGTCCTCTGGGGTACCGGTGGCGACCACCGCGCCGCCCGCATCGCCGCCCTCGGGTCCCAAGTCGATGATCCAGTCCGCCGCGCGCACGACGTCGAGGTTGTGCTCGATCACCAGCAGCGAGTGCCCGGCCTCGATGAGGCGGCGGAACGAGCGCAGCAGCTTTGCAACATCGTCGAAGTGCAGGCCGGTGGTCGGCTCGTCGAACAAAAACAGTGAGCCGCGCGCCGAGGCTTTCTTCCTGGGAGACGCGCTCTGCACGGCGTTCTCCGCCAGATGGCCCGCGAGCTTCAGCCGCTGCGCCTCGCCTCCGGAGAGCGTGGGGACCGGCTGACCCAAGCGCAGATAGTCGAGCCCGACTTCTGCGAGAGGCGCCAGGCGCAGGCAAACCTCCGCATCGGCGTGAAATACCTGGAGCGCCTCCGAGATCGTGAGGTCGAGGACATCGGCGATGCTCAAGGGCGCAAAACCCTCGCGGCTCAACTTGCACTCGAGGATTTCCGCCCGATAGCGCCGGCCGTTGCAGTCCGGACAGCGCAGATACACGTCCGATAGAAATTGCATCTCGACGTGCTCGAATCCGTTGCCGCCGCATCCAGGGCAGCGTCCGTTCCCTGAGTTGAAGCTGAAGGTGCCCGCCGTGTACTTACGCTCGCGCGCCTGCGGCAGGCGCGCAAAGAGCTTACGAATGGCATCGAACGCCCCGACGTAGCTCGCGGGATTCGAGCGCGTGGTGCGCCCGATGCTGCTCTGGTCAACCATGACCACGCCGTCGATCTCGCGTGCGCCGCGCAGCGCGCGGTGCCGGCCGGGATTATCGGTCGGCTTGCCGTGCGCCCGCCGTAGCGCGGGGTAGAGCACATCGTGCACCAGTGTGGATTTGCCCGAGCCGCTGACGCCGGTCACGCACACCAGGCGGTTGAGCGGGATCTCGACG
>Ga0302314_10015649_pt1 | contig 12878 bp, 11 predicted proteins | sample III_Palsa_N2_3_FD_200533 | JGI IMG/M metagenome (GOLD analysis project Ga0302314, IMG submission 200533) | Peat permafrost microbial communities from Stordalen Mire near Abisko, Sweden - III_Palsa_N2_3 | ecosystem: Environmental > Terrestrial > Soil > Palsa > Peat permafrost | place: Sweden...
GCCTCGACGGCGCGCGGGTCGGCGACCCGTTGCCCGTAGTTGGCGGTGGGCCGTTCCGGCCGATAGGTGGTGGTCGAGGCGCGGTCGTCCCGGCGCGGCGGAGCTTCACGCTCGCGCGATTCCGGACGCGGCGCCGGCGCGGCGGCGCGCGGCGCCTCGGCTGGGCGCTCGGCCACGGGGGCCGGCGCAGGAGGCGTGGGAGCCGGAGCAGCGGGAGCGACGGCGGCAGGCGCCGGCGTCGATACTGGCGGCGCTGCTGCGGGCGCTTCGGCGACAGGGGCGGGGGCCGGCGGCGGCGCGGCGGCTTCGCGGCGGCGTGCTTCTTCCTGAGCGAGGCGGGCCGTTTCGCTGGCGCGGTCGGCGGCGACGCGTTCCTGTTCGGCGCGGGCGGCTTCGACGACCCGCTGACGGGCGCGTAGTTCTTCGCTGGAGAGGCCGAGGTTGGAGGCGGCGCTGCTCGGCGGGGCCGGCGCGCGCGGAGCGGCCGGCGCTGCCGGCTTGGTGTCGAACACGGCGCGCTTTTCGGCGGGCGAGGGCGCGGCAAGGTTGCCGGCCGGCGCATCGACGCGCCGCCGCTTGGTTTCCACCACCACGGTCTTGGATCGGCCATGGCTGAAGCTCTGCTTCACCGTCCCCGAACTCATCGCCCCCGGACGGGGCTTCAAGGTCAGGGGCGCGCGCCCGCCGTTGTTCCGACCGTTTTCGTTCTCGTCGTTCATTCGCTCGCTTTACTCAATCCCGCTGCGCCCGTCTGGCGCGGCCGTCCCAACGCGACGCCCCGATGTGGAACGCCAAAAATAGACGAACGCATTCGGTGCGGCCTTCGGGGCCACACCGGCGTTTCACGCTTCCTCGCGCCAACTCTCAGGAAGGAGCGGACGAAAGCCCGAAAGACGCTCGACCTCAGTCGTCCAGCGATCGGCGCCTCGCCCCGCAAGGAAGACGAGGTGTATCACATTTCCCAGGCCCAAGGCCAAACTCAATTCGTCGGCGGTGAAGAGACCGGTCAGCCGAGGCGGGTGAGGTACACGCCGAGATGCCTGGAGCAGCTTTCGGCGACCGTCCTCGGCGCCGTCGTTGGCCTCGATCATCCAGGCCGCCTTGCCTGCCGCGATCGCCGCCAACGCCTTTTCGAAACCAGAAGTAAGATCGCCGGCGCGCCGTGCAAGCCCGAGTCCGTCTAAAACCCGCTTGGCCAGCAGCCGATCGACTTGATCGGCCAGATCGGCGGGCGCCGATAGCTTAGCCTTGGCGGAACGGGAAAACCCGCCCTTCTTCGCCGCCGTCTCCACCGAGGCCCGGTCCGCCGCGACCCAAAGCCCGCGTCCCGGCAGCTTGCGGGCCAGGTCCGGCACCACGACGCTGTCTGGCCCGGCCACGAACCGGATCAGCCGCGCCTCCTCCATCACCTGGCCGGAGACCAGGTCCCGCCGTTGGCGAGACGCCTCGGCGTGGGTTTGGGGCGGCTTTTGCTCGATCATCGATCCCACGGAATTCCTTCTCCCTTGCGGGAGAAGGAAACTCGACTACTCCACCGCCTCGATCGCCGTATCTTCGGCTTCGAGTTCGGCCTCGACCGCGTCTTCCTCGGCCGCTTCTTCTTCAGCCTCGGCTTCCGGCTCGATCCAGCCCATGGCGATACGAGCGCGCATGATCAGCGCCTCCGCGGCGTCCGGGGTCAGGGCGAAGGTTTCCAGCACGCCGGCTTCGCGCACACGCTCGCCGTCCTTGGATTCGAACCAGCCGCGCAGGTCGTCGGGCACCAGGCCGGCGAGATCCTCGACCGTCTTGATGTCGCCTTCGCCCAGGGCCACCGACATCGGCAGGGTCACGCCCTCGATCTCCAGCAGGCCGTCCTCGACGCCCAGGCCCTTACGCTTTTCGTCGAATTCGGCGGCTTCGCGGTCGAGGAAGTCGCGGGCGCGGGCCTGCAGCTCCTCGGCGGTGTCCTCGCCGAAGCCTTCGATCGAGGCGATTTCATGCGGCTCGACATAGGCCACGTCCTCGACGGTGGCGAAGCCTTCGGTGACCAGCAGCTGGGCGATGACCTCGTCCACGTCCAGGGCTTCCTGGAACAGCTGGGTGCGTTCGGCGAACTCGCGCTGACGGCGCTCGCTCTCCTGGCTTTCGGTCATGATGTCGATCTGCCAACCGGTCAGCTGGCTGGCCAGACGAACGTTCTGGCCGCGGCGGCCAATGGCCAGCGACAGCTGCTCGTCGGGCACCACCACTTCGACGCGCTCGTCCTCCTCGTCCATCACCACCTTGGTGACTTCGGCGGGGGCAAGGGCGTTCACCAGGAAGGCGGCCTCGTCCTGCGACCAGGGGATGATGTCGATCTTCTCGCCCTGCAGTTCGGCCACCACGGCCTGAACCCGCGAGCCGCGCATGCCGACGCAGGCGCCGACCGGGTCGATCGAGCTGTCATTGGACACGACGGCCATCTTGGCGCGGCTGCCCGGGTCGCGGGCGATGGCGCGGATCTCGATGACGCCGTCGTAGACTTCCGGCACTTCCTGGGCGAACAGCTTGGCCATGAAGCCGCCGTGCGCGCGGCTCAGCATGATCTGCGGGCCCTTGGCCTCGCGGCGGACGTCATAGATGTAGCTGCGGATGCGGTCGCCGACCTGGAAGTTTTCGCGCGGGATGGCCTGGTCGCGGCGGACGATGCCTTCGCCCCGGCCGAGGTCGACGACGATATTGCCGTATTCGACCCGCTTGACCGAACCGTTGACGATCTCGCCCACGCGGTCCTTGAACTCTTCGTACTGACGCTCGCGCTCGGCTTCGCGGACCTTTCCGGTCACCACCTGGCGGGCCATCTGGGTCTGCACCCGGCCGAACTCGAAGGGCGGCAGGACTTCGGTATAGGTCTTGCCCACCACCGCGTCCTTGTCGTCCAGCTTGGCGTCGGCCAGGCTCTTGAAGGCGTAGGTGTTCTCGATCTCTTCGTCGTCGGAGACCACGGTGACCCAGCGGGTGATGGTGGTCTCGCCGGTCTTCGGATCGATGTGGACGCGGATGTCGTGTTCAGCGCCGTAACGCGAGCGGGCGGCCTTCTGCACCGCCTCCTCGATCGCCTCGATGACGATCTCCTTCTCGATCGACTTCTCGCGGGCGACCGCCTCGGCGATCTGCAAAAGTTCTTGCCGGTTGGCGGAAATGCCTGAAAGGGCCATCGCACTACTCCAGTTTGGCGTCTTGTTCGGGTTGGACACGGGCCGCGCGTTGATCGGCGCCCCGCTTCATCAGATCGTCGGTGAGGATCAGCTTGGCTTCGATGATCCAGGCGAAGGGGATGAGAGCCGTCTCGGCCTCCTCCTCTTCCAGGTTGATGGCGACCATGTCGCCCTCGATCCCGGCCAGTTCGCCCTTGAACCGCTTGCGGCCGTCGGCGAGCCGGTCGAGCTCGATGCGCGCCGACAGGCCCTCGTAATTTTCGAAATCCTTCAGCCGGGTCAACGGCCGGTCGACGCCGGGGCTGGAGACTTCCAGCAGATAATCGCCGTCGATCGGGTCGGCGGCGTCCATCACCTCCGACACCACCCGCGACAAACGGGCGCAATCGTCGACGTTCATTTCGCCGTGGGCGTCCTCGGCCATGATCTGCAGCCGGCGCGACTTGGTCCCGCTCATCAGGCGCAGACGCACAATCTCGTACCCCGCCGCCTCCGCGACCGGGTCCAGAATCTCCAGCAATGAGCGGTCTTCCGCTGTCTTGCCGCGCAAGGGGACCTCGAAACCAATAAAAAAGCGGCGGGCCTTTTGGGCCGCCGCTCGTAAACGCCATCCAGCGCTAACGATCGATGTGAGGACCTATATAGCGCGGTTGTGGGGGCGTGTCAGCCCCCGGAGCCTATTTGGCGGAAGCTATGTTCTCCGGGCGACCCGCCCAACGCCCGCGAGGCGGCCATTTTCCGAAGCGTATAGCCAAGGCTGTCCTTGAACATGGACATTAACTTTGCTTGGAGCGCCGACCTCTGTTCGTCGGTGGCGTCGGCCCATTTTCCCGGCCAAGACGTATCAGTTAGCTCCATTGGAACATAGGAGGACATAAATTGACCGTGCTTGTCGTGCGTCCCTTGTTCCTGGGCGATCACCTCGCCGGTCTTAGCGTCGACCAGATATACGACGGTGTAGTTGAGATGTATCGCTGCGGGCAGATCGCGCCGAGCAAACCCTTTTATGACACCAAGGCCGACCCTGCTCCGACCGTTCAATGGGTACTGAAGCACTTCGACATCCGGCAGAAAAATCAGGTAGGCGTCGATACCAGCGGGCGGCAAAGCTCGAACCGCTTTTCCCAGCGAGGGTGCAACGCCGCCGAATAGACTGTCATGAACGTCCGCAAGGGCGACTGGGTTCAAATCGGTCGGTTTCAACACGAAGCTGCCAGACAACGCGCTTTCGGCCTCTGCCTCTACGACCTGATCGATACCCCATTCGGCGCCGTTTACCTGGATCGACGAATCCCCGAGCGCAAATACGCCGAGGCTTTTCACCTCGATGCTATCTAAGGGTCTGGAGTAAACTCCGACCACATGAACCGTTTCGGCACGAAATGGCGTTGCGGCGAGGGTCGGGCTTTCAACGCCAGCCAGTAGCGATGACAGGCCAATCAGAAGCGCCAGCTGTCGAATTCCGGACATGCACGCCCCGCCCTTAAGATCCTGGCGAGATTGGAGCTTTGGCGGTCGGCGCTGTCAAGGATTGGCCCCTTGGGCCAACCGCTACGCGGCGAGGCCAATGGCCTCGTCCTTGACTGCGTCGAACGCCAAAGCAGACTCCGCATTCGGGACTTAAGGGGTGAAATGGGCGTGCTCGATACGATGAGAGCCAACCAAACCTCCTCATCCTGAGGTGCTCGGCGCAAAGCGGCGAGCCTCGAAGGACGCACTTGGCCGCCGCTGCGTCCTTCGAGGCCCGCTGCGCGGGCGCCTCAGAATGAGGGAGTTTGTAGAGGGGTCCTCTGATTAGCCACCGCCAACGCCCCCTTCAAATCCGCCAGCTGATAAGGCTTGGCCAGCACCGGAAACTCGTCGCCGATGGCCTGGGCCGCGCGGCTGTAGCCGGTGGTCAGCAGGATGGGCAGGTCGGGCCAGCGTTCGCGGACGTAGCGCGCCAGGCCGAGGCCATCCATGTCGCCCGCCATGACGATGTCGCTGAAGATCAGGTCCGGCAGCGGGCCGCTTTCCAGCAGCCGGATCGCCTCGTCAGCCGAGTTGACGGGCCGCACGCGGTTTCCAAGTTGGGCCATCATTCCGGCCGTCACCTCGGCGACCTCGACATTGTCCTCGACGCAAAGGATGTCCAGGCCGACCGCCGCGGGCGCCGCCTGGGGCTCCGCGTCGGGGACATGGGCGGCCAGGCTGCGCGGCAGGTAGAGGGAAATGGTCGTGCCCTGGCCCAATTCGCTCTCGATCGCCATCCGCCCGCCGGACTGCTGGACGAAGCCATAGACCTGCGACAGGCCAAGGCCGGTGCCCTTGTTGACCGCCTTGGTGGTGAAGAAGGGCTCCATCACCTTGGGCAGGATGTCGGACGGAATGCCCTGGCCGGTGTCGGCGACGACGATCTTGACGAACTCGCCCTCGATGTCGGCCTCGCCATCCTGCCGCGCCAGGGCCACATTGGCCGCTGAGATCGTCAGCCGCCCGCCCTTCGGCATGGCGTCGCGGGCGTTCACCGCCATGTTCAGGATCGCCAGCTCGAACTCGTTGGCGTCGATCTCGACCGTCCAGACCGCCGGCGGAAAATCGATTTCCAACGCCACGCCGCTATCGAGGCTCGATCTCAAAAGGTCGTGAATGTCTGATGCGCGGCGGGCCAGCGAAACCGGCGCGGGGTTCAGACGCTGGCGGCGGGCGAAGGCCAGCAAGTGTCGCGTCAGGCCCTGGCCGCGCTTGGCCGCCGAGATGATCGCCTCGAGGGAGCGGACCGCCCGGGGCTCGTCGCCGATCCGCCCGCGCAACAGCTCGGCCTGGCCGCCCATCACCATCAGCAGATTGTTGAAGTCGTGCGCGACGCCCCCGGTCAGCTGGCCGAGCGCCTCCATCTTCTGCGCCTGGGCCAGCCGCTCGTTGGCGCGCTGCAACTCGATCTGGGCGTTTCGCCGTTCGGTGATGTCGCGGGTGATTTTGGCGAAGCCGATCAGCTTGCCGTCTTCGTCGTGGATGGCGTCGATCACCACATTGGCCCAGAACAGACGGCCGTCCTTGCGGACCCGCCACGCCTCGGCCTCGTAGCGGCCTTGGGCCGCCGCGGTGGCGAGCGCATGGGCGGGAGCGCCAGCCTCCCGGTCACCATCGGTATAGAAGGCCGCGATATGCCGGCCGACGATCTCGTCCGCCGAATAGCCCTTGATGCGCTCGGCCCCGGCGTTCCAGGTGGCGACGATGCCGTCCGGCGTGAGCATGAACAGGGCGTAGTCGACCACACCGGCGACCAGCAGCCGAAATTCCCGCTCGTTCCGGCTCAGGCTATCCTGCGCGCGCTTCTCATGGGTGATGTCGCGGCCGTTGCAGTAGATCTGGCCCTGATCCCGGGCGACATTCCACGATAGCCAGACGATGCCGCCATCGCGCCGGACGTAGCGGTTCTCGAACCCGAAATAGGCCTTTTCCGTGAGCTGGGTTTGGCGTGTCGCCACGGTTCGCTCCCGATCGTCGGGATGCACGAAATCCAACAGCGGTCTGCCGATGATCTCGTCCGCGGAATAGCCAAGCGTCTCGCGCCAGGCGTGTTCATTGATGAGGCGGGCTACGCCATCAGTTTCGGAGGCGATGGCGAACAGATCTCGGGACGCGTCCCAGAAATGGCTGAGCTGCCGTTCCGCCTCGTCGGCTCTCGCCGCCAGGGCCGAACGTTCGAGTTCATCCGCGCGCCGGCGCGCCGAGACATCGCGGGCCACGCCAAGACGGCGGCCATCGGAGAGCCTGCGGCTGCTGACTTCGACCTCGACGAAGGTCCCGTCCTTTCGGTGGACTTTCCAGTCCCGGGTCGACTGATCCTGCTCGCGCGCAACGGTGAGGTCCGCCTGCTCGTCCGGACCGATCAAGTCCTGGACCTTGCGCCCGAGCAATTCCGCCCGCGAATAGAGGGTCAGGGCGCAGGCCGCCGGGTTCACGTCGACAAAGCGGCCCTCGGCGTCGGCGATGAAGACCGCGTCGGCGGCGCGGTCGAACACCTCCCGCAGCTGTTCCTGGCTGGACCTGAGTCGGGCCTCGGTCTGGGTTGTCGCCGAGATGTCGGTATTGGTGCCGAACCAGTGGATGATCTTGCCGGCGGGATCGCGGATCGGCGCGACACGGGTCAGAAACGGCCTGAACTGGCCATCCTTGCCGCGCAGGGGAAAGACCATCTCGGCGGCTTCGCCGGCGGCCCGGACCTCGATCCATCTCGACAGCACGGATTCGTAGAGTTCGGGGTCGTGCAGGCTCTTCAGGCCCTGCGCCTGAATGTCATCGACCCCCGCGCCGGTGTAGGCCACCCAGGCGCTGTTGACCCAGACGATCTGGCCCTCGGGATCGGATATCCAACAGGGTGTCGGAAGCGCTTCAGCCAGCTGTTGAAACGGCAGGCTGGCGTCAAAAACCCCTGCATCGGGCGACGCAGCCTTTTCGATCACCCCATCCATCCGAAATCTTCCCCAAGCGCGCTAAAACGCCTGCTGGTTCGATTGGTTCCGAGTTCACTCCCCGAGCGAGCGGCGCCAGCCTCACTCGCCGTCCCAGTAGTCCTTCACCGCCCTGCGATCGAACAGCTTGTCGACGGCGCAGACCAGGATCTTGCCTGAGTCGGGATAGACCACGACGTCGTTCGGGTTGCGGTCGCCGATCATCAGGAAGCGGAACACCGTATCGCCCTCGTTGATCAGGTGGTGGCCGACCTCCTGGCCGGCGGGAAAGCAGGCGTGGTCGCCGGCCTTCAGCGGGATGCGTTCGTCGCCGAGCAGCAGGGTCGCCTCGCCGTCCAGCACATAGAGGTGCTCTTCTTCCAGGTAGTGATAATGCGATGGGCAGGACTTCATGCCCGGCGGCAACTCCTCGATATGGACGCCGATCCGCACACCGCCAGCGGCGTCGCCGGTGTCTTTGGTCCGGCCGCCATAACGGCCGCCGTGCTCCCAGTCCTTCCAGGGGACGTCCGCCGAGGAGACGGGGCGTTTGGGGGCGGTGGCGTCTTCAGTCATGGCGGGCTCGGAAGTGGCGACTTACCATTGCTTAGGCGCACCGCGATCCACGGCCAAAGGCCTATTGTCAGCGCGACGAGGAGTGCGATGGCGCCGGCGATCACCCAAAACACAAAGAAGGGAAAGGACGCCTGCTCCCGTCCTACCTCGGGCCTACCCGGCATATACCGAACGGCTTCGGTGTCGCCGACCTTGTAAGTCCCGGAGCCGAGCAGTGAATCCAGCGTGTAGCTGTTTCCACCCACGGCATACCGCACGATGGCGTGGTTGGCGGAAGTGCTGCCAACAATGCGGCCCTGGACGACCGCCCCATGCATCATGAAATCGAGGTCGGTGCGCAAACCAATCAGGCCGACTGTAAACCCAGCGCCACCCCACAGAGTTAGAAACGCGGCTACGAAAAGTGCTCGGGCCCCGTGACGCAGTACAGGTTTTGTCGCGACCCGCGCGTTCGAAGCGCCTTTCAGGGCAAGCAGCAGTCCGTTCCTATCTCGAAGCCGTAGCTCAAAGGACGGGCGAAAGCCCATGTGGAAATCTATCTGAACGGTCGGGCCGAATAGGCCATCCTTGATGTGCGCCTCAATCTCTTTAATCGGCGCGCGAACCTCCAATCCGTAGATCTCCGGCAAGAACATCAGCGTGAAGGGAAAGGTCGGGCTGACCACCAATTCGCCGTCCCTGACATAGACCAAGAGGCAATTTCGGGCGCCGCCAATCCTTGTAATTACGTTCGCAAGCGAGCGTCCCGAGCATCCGGTTTCGATGAAGCTGGCATCCGCAGGGGCGCGCGGAATGATCGGTTTCGACGAATTGCGTCGGAACAACACCGACGCGCCAATCCAGAAGGCGAGCCACGCAAGGCCACCGGCGAGCGGCCCCCAGATTGAAAGTTCATTTGCCACTTCCTTACCGCCCCACACACCCCGCAAGGCCATCGTCACGCACGGTCCCGATCGCGCCGTCGATCCTGCGGCTGCGGCGGGCCACATAGGCGCCGGGGGCGGCGACGCGCCATTTCAGCGGGTCGGGCAGCACCGAGATCAGGTGAGCGGCCTGGGCGGGTGAGAGTTGCGAGGCGTCTTCGTGGAAGAAATGCTGGCTGGCCGCCTGGGCGCCGTAAACGCCTGGGCCGAACTCCACCACGTTCAGATAGACCTCCATGATCCGCCGCTTGCCCCACAGGGCCTCGATCAGCACCGTGTACCAGGCCTCTATCCCCTTGCGGACGTAGGAGCGGCCGGGCCAGAGGAAGACGTTCTTGGCGGTCTGCTGGCTGATGGTCGAGCCGCCCTTGACCTTGCCGTTCGGCCGCCGCTCGTTGTGGCGCAGGGCCGCCTCCATCGCCTGGAAGTCGAAGCCATGGTGGCTGCAGAAGCGGGCGTCCTCGGAGGCGACGGCGGCCTGAACCATGTCCCGCGAAATCTGTGACAGCGGCCGCCATTGATAATCCCAGCCGTACCCCTGGATCAGCCGCTGGACCATCAGTTCGGTGAACAGGGGCGGGACGATGCGCAGGATCACGACCTGCAGCGGCGGGCCGGCGATGATGAGGATCAGCAGCAGGGCCAGTAGCCGGCGCAGGCGGCTCGGTCGGCGCCTTGGCGTGGGGCCCGGCGAACTGACGGCGGGTTCAGGCGGGGCGGGCTCGATGAGAGGCGGCGCCGGAACGATAGTCTCGGGTTCGGGGGTTGGCGGCCCGACAGGCTCTTGATCGATCGAGTCCAGGTCGCTCGGCTCGGCCTCGGGTTCTGCGTCGGGCTCGGCTGCCTCGGCGTCCTCGATCGCAGGCGCCTCTGACTCGACCGGCTCCGGCTCAAGTTCAGCGTTGTCGGCCGGCGCTGCGGCGTTCTGCGGGTCGAGGTCTTCAGCGGACACGGACGGAAACGCGGCTCCTCTTGCCTTGACGCGGCGATGGGATGCTAACCAAGCCCCTGGCGTCTGTCGCGCCTCCAAAGCGCCCAGAGGAGACTTCAAGCGTGACCATGACCGTATCCGAAGCCGTCGACCGGCGCATTTCCATTCGCGCCTTCAAGGCCGATCCCGTGTCCGGCGCGGTGGTGCGCGAGATTTTGCAGGCGGCGGCGCGGGCGCCATCGGGCGGCAACCTGCAGCCCTGGCGGGTCTATGCCCTGACCGGCGCGCCGCTGGAGGCGCTTAAGGCCAAGGCGAGAGAGACAATGGCCAGCGGCCTGGAGGAGGGCGAATACGACGTCTATCCGCCCAATCTTTGGGACCCTTTCCGCACGCGCCGGTTCCAGTGCGGCGAGGACCTCTACGCCACCATCGACATCCCCCGCGACAATCGCTCCGGCCGCCTGGCCCAGCTGGCGCAGAACCTGAACTTCTTCGGCGCGCCGGTGGGCCTGTTCTTCACCCTCGACCGCAAGCTCGGCCCGCCGCAGTGGTCGGATGTAGGCATGTTTATGCAGACGGTGATGCTGCTGGCGGTCGAGCGCGGCCTCGACACCTGCGCCCAGGAATTCTGGGCCAGGCTGCCGAAGACGGTGGGGGCGTTCGTCGATCTGCCCGAAGACCACATGCTGTTTTCGGGCATGGCGCTCGGCTATCGCGACGAGGCGCACGCCATCAACACCCTGAGGACCCGTCGCGAGGCGGTGGATGATTTCGCCGAGCTGCGAGGGTTTTAATCCTCCCCTCTGGACGAAAGCCCTGTGACGTAAGAGCTTGCGGCCCTGCCTCGGGGAGTTTTCATGTCGACGTTCAGTGAGCTGCGTACGCTTGACCGCCACCAGTGGAGCGCGGTCGCCGCCAGCTTCCTGGGCTGGACCCTGGACGCTTTCGACTTCTTCCTGATGGTCTTCATGTTCAAGGCCATCGCCGCCGAGTTCCATGCCGAGCTGCCGTCGGTGGTGGTGGCCAGCACCCTGACCCTGGCCGCCCGGCCCTTTGGCGCCCTGCTGTTCGGCATGCTGGCCGACCGTTACGGCCGCCGTCCGGTGCTGATGACCAATGTGGTGCTCTATTCGGCGGTGGAGTTGGCCTCCGCCTTCGCGCCAAGCCTGGCGGTGCTGCTGATCCTGCGCGCGGCGTTCGGTTTCGCCATGGGCGGGGTCTGGGGCGTGGGCGCATCCCTGGCCCTGGAATCGGTGCCGGTGAAGACCCGAGGCCTGATCTCCGGCCTGCTGCAGGAAGGCTATGCCGCCGGCTATCTGATCGCCTCGGTGGTCTTCTTCTTCCTGTTCGACCGCATCGGCTGGCGCGGCATGTTCATCGTCGGCGCGGTTCCGGCGCTGCTGGCCCTGTTCATCCAGTTCTCGGTCAAGGAATCGCCCGCGTTCGAGTCGGAGACGGCCGCCATTCCCGGACGCGGACCGCTGTTCCTGCTGGGCATGGGGCTGCTGGCCCTCGCGGTGGCGATCGGACCGGCGGTGGCGGGCGCCTTCATCAAGGTGCCGATTATCAACTGGATCTACTTCATCGACGCCCCGATCGGCTTTGCCGGCCTGTGGCTATTCCGCAAACACTGGAAGATGGCCCTCTATGTCATCGCCATGATGACCGCCTTCAACTTCATCAGCCACGGCACCCAGGACCTCTATCCAACCTTCCTGCAGACCAATGGCGGCTTCGGCACCCAGGCGACCGGAATGCTCACCGCCATCGGCAATGTCGGGGCCATCTTCGGCGGCCTGCTGTTCGGCGCCTGGTCGGAGACCTTTGGCCGACGGCGCGCCATCGTCGTCGCCAGCCTGCTGTCGCTGCTGGTGATCCCCCTGTGGACCTTCTCCCACACGGCGGCCTTGCTGGGCCTCGGCGCCTTCTTCATGCAGCTGATGGTGCAGGGGGCGTTCGGCGTCCTGCCGGTGCATCTGAACGAGCTGGCGCCCGCCGACGCGCGGGGCGCCTTCCCGGGCTACGCCTACCAGATGGGCAATCTGCTCGCTTCGGGCTGCGGCGTCTGGCAGGCGCAGATCGCGGCCGGCCACAAGATATCGGGTCATCCCAACTACGGCCTGGCGCTGGCGATCGTCGCCGGTTGCGCCGCCGTCTCCATGGCCCTGATCACGGGGTTTGGTCCCGAGCGGCGGAACATTGCGTTCGGCGGGAAGCAACAGGCCGCGGCGGACTAGCGGCCGCGTCGCTCAGACAACGATATTGACCAGCGACCCCGGACGCAGGGGCCGGTCGGGGGAGGGCTCGGCGGCGGGGGCGGGGGCGGCGTTCAGGATCGGCGAGGGTCTCGCCGGGGCCGCGGTCGCCGGCGCCGCGCGCTGGACGGCGGCTGGCGCCTGGACCTTGCCCAAGGCGGCGTCGAAGAAGGCGCGCTGAGCCGCCCGCGCATCGGACACCGAACGCGTCGGCAGGGTCTGAGGCGAGATGGCCTGACCGGAGATCGGCGGGAGGGCCACGGCGGGGTCCTTGGAAGCGACGAGGTGTGGAAACCTTACCTCGCCAAAACATGGTTAGCGATAGGTTAAAGCGCGCGTCAGCCGTTAACGATTCTTATCGACCTGCTCGCTCAGGGCTTCCGCCGTCTGGGCGTTCAGCGGTTCGGCGTATTTGGCGACGATCTTGCCGCCTTGCCCGACCACGAAGGTTTCGGGCACCCCGGAGACGCCGAAATCCAGCGTCGCCTTGCCCTCTGGGTCGAGCAGGATTTCGGAATAGGGGTTGCCTCGCGCCAACATGGCGCTGGTCGCGGCGGGATCATAGCGCCAGGGCGAGA
>Ga0302314_10015650_pt1 | contig 12878 bp, 14 predicted proteins | sample III_Palsa_N2_3_FD_200533 | JGI IMG/M metagenome (GOLD analysis project Ga0302314, IMG submission 200533) | Peat permafrost microbial communities from Stordalen Mire near Abisko, Sweden - III_Palsa_N2_3 | ecosystem: Environmental > Terrestrial > Soil > Palsa > Peat permafrost | place: Sweden...
ACTTGGCCAGCTTGTCGGCGCCGCGCTTGGTGCGGGTGAAGACCAGGGCGCGGCTGACGTCCTTGAGCGCCAGCATGTCGAGCAGCACGTCCTTCTTGCGGTCGGCCTCGATGTGGATGACCCGCTGATCGACGCGCTCCACCGTGGTCGCCTGCGGCGTGACCCGCACCTCGGCCGGGTTGCGCAGGATCTCGCCGGCGAGGGTCGCGATGCTGGGCGGCATGGTGGCGGAGAAGAACAGGTTCTGGCGCGCGTGCGGCAGCTTGCGCACGATCTTGCGGATCGGCTCCAGGAAGCCGAGGTCGAGCATCTGGTCGGCCTCGTCGAGCACGAACACCTCGGTCTCGTCGAGCCGGATCATGCCCTGGCCGAGGTGGTCGATCAGGCGGCCGGGAGTGGCCACCAGCACGTCGACGCCGCCGGCGACGCTGCGCATCTGGGCGCCGTATTTGACCCCGCCGATGAAGACGGCGGTGGAGACGCCGGACTTGGCGCCGTAGGTGCGGAAGCTTTCGGCGATCTGCTGGGCGAGCTCGCGGGTGGGCGAGAGCACCAGCACCCGGCAGGCGCGGCGGCCGGCCGGACGGCGGTCGGCGGCGAGGCGGTGCAGGATCGGCAGGGCGAAGGCCGCGGTCTTGCCGGTGCCGGTCTGGGCGACGCCCAGCAGGTCCTTGCCGGCCATGATCGGGGGAATGGCCTGGGCCTGGATCGGGGTCGGGGTTTCGTAGCCCTCGGTGCGAAGCGCCGAGAGCAGGCTGGCCGCGAGGCCGAAGTCGGTGAATTGAGTCACTGTGGGTAGGTCTTTCAATGCGAAGACGCGCGCGGCGCGGCCGCCTTACGGGCGCGCTCGTGGCGTCTGGGCTGCCGAACGCCCCGCATGTCGGGCGTTCTTGGATCGGAGGATCGGGCGCGGCGGGCGAACAACCCCGGAAGGGACATCCACACGCGGCCGCAGCGCCAAATAACGCCCGCTTATTCAGGCGTAGGCCGCATATGGCGGCTTAAGGCGTTAAAGTCCAGTTGCGATTGTGCGGTGCGGCGAAGAGGCGGGCGCAGCTAGTGGTGGCGGTCTGCAAATAGTACAATCTTGTATGGGCGAAATGGGAGTGCCGAGGCGCGAACCCACATTCGCGGGTGAGACGGTCCGCGGCCTATCAGTTTGGGCTGGAGCCGCCGTCGATCGCTTGGCGGAGCTTGATTCCGAGGCTCAGGATCGCCTTCGGCGACCGCGAAGCGGCGGCGCTTCGCGCCGTCCTTGACCCGGACCTGAACTCGGAAAAACTGGCCTACACGCGATTGACGGCGATTCTGAGCGCTGCCGGTTTGGCGCTTACTGACGCGCGCGCCCGCCAATTCCCCCTATATCCGTCATCGCCGGGCGTAAGTCCCGGCGACCCACGCACACCCACATCTGGGGTGGCCGTGCCAGAGCACGGCCACGGTAAGCCGTGGTCATCTTCGAGGGATGGCCGCGCTCTGGCGCGGCCACGGCCCGCATCGTGTTCATGGGTCACCGGGACTTACGCCCGGTGATGACGGGTTTGGGGGGTGAGAAGTTAGGTTAGCGCCGCCCCTACACCCGCGCCAGCACCAAACACCCATTCGTCCCGCCGAACCCGAAGCTGTTGGACATCACCGTCTCCAGCGGCCGGTCGAGGCGTTTGCGGACGATGGGGAGGTCGGCGAAGGCGGGGTCGAGGGTGTCGATGTGGGCGCTCTCGGCGACGAAATCATTGCCCATCATCATCAGGCAGTAGATCGCCTCCTGGGCGCCGGCGGCGCCGAGGCTGTGGCCGGTGAGCGATTTGGTGGACGAGATCAGCGGCGCGGCGTCGCCGAACACGGCGCGCACCGCCTCCATCTCCTTCACGTCGCCGATCGGCGTGCCGGTGCCGTGGGGGTTGAGGTAGTCGATCTTGCGGTCGCCGGCGTCGGCCATGGCCAGGCGCATGCAGCGCGCCGCGCCCTCGCCGGAGGGGGCGACCATGTCGTGGCCGTCGGAATTGGCCGCGTAGCCGACGATCTCGCCGTAGATCTTCGCGCCGCGGGCCTTGGCGTGGTCCAGCGCCTCCAGCACCAATATGCCCGCGCCGCCGGCGATGACGAAGCCGTCGCGGGCGGCGTCATAGGCGCGGCTGGCGACGGCCGGGGTGTCGTTGAACTTGCTCGACATGGCGCCCATGGCGTCGAACATCGACGACATCGTCCAGTCCACCTCCTCGCAGCCGCCGGCGAAGACGATGTCCTGGCGGCCCAGCGCGATGTCGCCGGCCGCGATCCCGATGCAGTGGGTGGAAGTGGCGCAGGCCGAAGTGACGGAGAAATTGAGGCCGCGGATCTTGAACCAGGTCGAGAGCGTCGCCGAAGGGCCCGAGCTCATCGCCTTGGGCACCGCGAACGGCCCGATGCGCTTGACGCCTTTCTCGCGGGCGATGTCGGCCGCCTCGACGATGGCGCGGGTGGAAGGTCCGCCGGCGCCGACCACCAGGCCGGTGCGCTCGTTGGAGACCTCGGCCTCGGTCAGGCCCGCGTCGGCGATCGCCTGTTCCATGGCGATGTGGGCGTAGCCGGTGCCGGCGGCGAGGAACCGCGCCGCGCGGCGGTCGACCATGGTCTCCCACTCGATCTGCGGCTTGCCGTGCACCTGGCAGCGGAAGCCCATCTGCGCATATTCCGTCGCGGCGGTGATGCCGGACCTTGCCTCACGCAAGGAGGCGATGACCTCGTTGGCGCCGAGGCCGATGGACGAGACGATGCCGTAACCTGTGACGACGACGCGGCGCATGAACGTGTCTCCGGACTCCAGCTGTCAGGTCCGCTGGTAGAGCCCCACGCGCAGATCCTCCGCCCAATAGATGGGGGTCCCGTCCGCTTCGAGCACCCCATCGCCGATGCCCACGACGAGGCGGCGGTTGATCACGCGTTTCATGTTGATCTTATAGGTGACGCGACGAATCTCCGGCGTGACCTCGCCGGTGAAACGCACCGCGCTGCAGCCCACGGCGCGCCCGCGGCCCTTGCCGCCGATCCAGCCGAGGAAAAATCCCACGATCTGCCACATGGCGTCCAGCCCCAGGCTGCCGGGCATCACCGGATCGCCGAGGAAGTGGCAGGCGAAGAACCAGAGCTCGGGATTGATGTCGAGTTCGGCCTCGATGTAGCCCAGGCCATGCTCGCCGCCGTCCTTATTGATCTGGGTGATGCGATCGAACAGCAGCATCGGCGGGGCCGGCAATTGCGCATTGCCCGGCCCGAACATCTCGCCGCGGGCGCAGGCGAGCAGATCGTCCTTGTCGAAGCGGCTTTGAAGCGTCATGCGACCGCCGTTAGCAGGGTGCGCGCGCTGGCTCAACGACATTGGCGCTGCGGCTCCAGGCCCCAGACCTCGGAGGTTTTCACCCAGCCGCTGGCGTCGTCGACGCTCACCTGGCACCAGTCGCCCTTGCAATGACCGAGCGAAGCGACGGCGCGGGGCCGCAAAAAGGCCACCGCCGGCGAGGCGTCGGCGGGGTCGCGGCGCAAGGTCACGGGGCCCGTGGCGGGGGCCATCACGGTGCGGCGGCCGTCCAGCATCGGGCTCGCCACCCAGACCGCACCGCCGTCCGGATCGCAGATGCGCCGCCACTCGCTGGTCTCGTCGATCACCTGCACCGGCAGGCCGCGGGCATGGTAGACGAAGGCCGTGGGATAGTCCTTGCCGGGACCCTTGCGGCCGAACACCTCGCCGCGCTTGAGGCTGAGGTAGCGGGGCACGCAGTAGCCGGAGGGCGTCGTCTGCCTGACGCCGTCCGGACAATCCGCGCCTTCGCCGCCCCGTCCCCCGCAGGCGCCGAGCATCAAGGCGACGGCGAGTGAAACGATGGCGAGCGAACCCGCAACCAGGCCATTGGACGTCCGTGTCATCCCAGCCTTGCTTGGCCCATCCCGCCCCCTTTGCTAGAGGTCGTCCATGGCCATCCGCAAGCCGAAAGTCGTCGTCACCCGCAGGCTCCCCGATCCGGTGGAGACCCGCATGCGTGAATTGTTCGACACCGAGCTCAATCTCGACGACGCGCCGATGAGCGCCGAGGCCCTGGCGAGCGCGGTGGGACGGGCCGAAGTGCTGGTTTCGACCATCACCGACCGGATCGATTCGAAGGTGATCGCCGCGGCCGGCGAGCAACTGAAGCTGATCGCCAATTTCGGCGCCGGCGTCGACCATATCGATGTTACGGCCGCCACCGACCGGGGGATCACCGTCACCAATACGCCGGGCGTGCTCACCGACGACACCGCCGACCTGACCATGGGCCTGATCATGGCGGTCTCACGCCGGGTGGTGGAGGGCGCGGCGGTGATCCACGACGGCGGCTTCCACGGCTGGTCGCCGACCTGGATGCTGGGCCGGCGGATCGGCGGCAAGCGGCTGGGGATCATCGGCATGGGTCGGATCGGCCAGGCGCTGGCCCGCCGCGCCCGCGCCTTCGGCCTCTCGATCCACTACCATAACCGCAAGCCGGTCAGCCCACGCATCGCCGAGGAGCTGGAGGCGACCTACTGGGAGAGCCTCGACCAGATGCTGGCCCGGATGGACTTCATCTCGGTCAATTGCCCGCACACGCCCGGCACCTACCACCTGCTCTCGGCCCGGCGGCTGAAGCTGATCCGGCCGCACGCCATCCTGATCAACACCGCGCGCGGCGAGATCATCGACGAGGCCGCGCTGGCGACGATGCTGGAGGCCGGCGAAATCGCCGGCGCCGGCCTCGACGTGTTCGAGCACGAGCCGGCGGTGAACCCGAAGTTGCTGAAGCTACCCAATGTGGTGCTGCTGCCGCACATGAGCTCGGCCACCATCGAGGGCCGCATCGACATGGGCGATAAGGTGATCGTCAACATCCGCACCTGGATGGACGGTCACAAGCCGCCGGACCGGGTGATTCCGTCGATGCTCTGACAGGGTCAGCTCAGTCTATCTTCCGCGCCTCGATCAACGAGGCCAACCAGGGGGAGGGCGGATCATCTATGTCGCATCCAAGCCGGCGTTCGATATCGGCGTAGATTGCGTCGTCCATCCATCCGGGCCGCTCCGAGACAATTTCCAGCTCGGGGTATTTGCCGCTCACGTCCTGGGCGTTTTCGGCGCGAATGACCGCCCAAACTCCGCCCATGCCGTAGTCATGGACAACCAGGAAGGCCGTTTTCGTAGACATCTTATCCCCGCAAACCGGGCATTCGGGGTCGGCGCCGATCCGCACCGTGCGCGTCTCGGCCGCCAGCGCGTCGTAGATCAGCAGGCGGCCGGTGAGCGGCTGGCCGGCGTCGGTCAGCAGCTTCATCGCCTCCAGCGCCATCATCGAACCCACGACGCCGGCCAGGGCGCCGACCACGCCGACCGCGGCGCAGGTTTCGGCGTCGGGGGGGATGTCGGGGACGAAGCAGCGGTAGCAGGGGCGCACCGAGAAGACGCCGACCTGGCCGGTCCAGCGGCCGATGGCGCCGGAGACCAGCGTCACGCCCTCGGCGACTGAGGCGGCGTTAACGGCGAAGCGGGTGGCGAAGTCGTCGGTCCCGTCCAGCACGAGGTCGTGGCCGGCGATCAGGGCGCGGGCATTGGCCTCGGTGAGGTATTCGGCGATGGGCGTGACGCGGACGTGTGGATTGAGCGCCGCCAACCGCGCGGCGGCGGCCTCGACCTTGATCCGACCCTCGTCGCCGGTGGCGTAGAGCACCTGGCGCTGCAGGTTGGAGAGCGCGACGGTGTCGGCGTCGACCAGGGTCAGCGCGCCGACGCCCGCCGCCGCCAGGTAGAGCGCGGCGGGCGCGCCGAGGCCGCCGGCGCCCACGATCAGCACCCGCGCCGCCTTCAGCCGCTGCTGGCCGGGGCCGCCGATCTCGCGCAGCACCAGGTGGCGGGCGTAGCGGTCTACCTCATCGTCCGAAAAGCTCATTTCGGTCCCTGGCTTGACCCTGGCGGGGCGGGCGGCCACATCGCGGCCATGTCGAATTTTCCCAACTGGCATGGGACCACGATCGTGGCGGTGCGCAAGGGCGGTTCCACCGTCATCGCCGGCGACGGCCAGGTCTCCATGGGCCAGACCATCGTCAAGAGCGCCGCGCGCAAGGTGCGCCGGCTGGCCGAGGGCCGCGTGCTGGCGGGTTTCGCGGGCGCCACCGCCGACGCCTTCACCCTGATCGAGCGGCTGGAGAGCAAGCTGGAGCAGTATCCCGAGCAGCTCGCCCGCGCCTGCGTCGACCTGGCCAAGGACTGGCGCACCGACCGCTACCTGCGCCGGCTGGAAGCGATGCTGCTGGTGGCCGACAAGGGCGCAATCTTCACCGTCACCGGGGTCGGCGACGTGCTGGAGCCGGATTCCGGCGTGGCCGCCATCGGCTCCGGCGGCAACTATGCGCTGGCCGCCGCCACCGCCCTGATGGACACCGACCGCTCGGCCGAAGAGGTGGCGCGCCGGGCGATGGGGATCGCGGCGGACATCTGCGTCTACACCAACCGCGAACTCGTGGTGGAGGTGCTGTGAGCGAGTTCTCTCCCCGCGAGATCGTCTCCGAGCTCGACCGGTTCGTGGTCGGGCACACGGAGGCCAAGCGCGCGGTCGCGGTGGCGCTGCGCAACCGCTGGCGGCGGCGGCGGACGCCGGAGAATCTGCGCGACGAGATCACCCCGAAGAACATCCTGATGATCGGGCCCACCGGCGTCGGCAAGACCGAGATCGCGCGGCGGCTGGCGCGGCTGGCGCAGGCGCCGTTCCTGAAGGTGGAGGCGACCAAGTTCACCGAGGTGGGCTACGTCGGCCGCGACGTCGACCAGATCGTCCGCGACCTGGTGGAGATCGCCATCGGCATGATCCGCGACAAGCGCCGCGCCGGAGTCGAGGCCAAGGCCGAGTCCGCCGCCGAGGAACGGTTGCTCGACGCCCTGGTGGGGCCGAACGCCGGCGCCGCGACGCGGGACGCGTTCCGCAAGCGGCTGCGCGCCGGCGAACTGGACGACAAGGAGGTCGAGCTCAGCCTCGCCGACACCGGCTCGCCGTTCCAGGGCATCGACATTCCGGGCCAGCCGGGCGCCTCGATGGGGGTGCTCAATCTGTCCGAGATGATGGGCAAGGCGTTCGGCCAGCGCACCAAGGCGCTGAAGACCACCGTCAAGGCCGCCTGGGCGCCGCTGATCGCCGAGGAGGGCGACAAGCTGGTCGACCAGGAGGCGGCGACGCGCGAGGCGGTGTCCCTGGCCGAGAACGCCGGCATCGTCTTCATCGACGAGATCGACAAGGTGGCGGCCCGCTCCGACCGCGCCGGCGCCGACATCTCCCGCGAGGGGGTGCAGCGCGACCTGCTGCCGCTGATCGAGGGCACCACGGTCTCGACCAAGCACGGGCCGGTGAAGACCGACCACATCCTCTTCATCGCCTCGGGCGCCTTCCACATCGCCAAGCCCTCCGACCTGCTGCCGGAGCTGCAGGGCCGGCTGCCGATCCGGGTGGAGCTGAAGGCGCTGACCCGCGACGACCTGCGCCGCATCCTGACCGAGCCGGAAGCCAATCTGATCCGCCAGCAACAGGCCCTGCTGGCCACCGAGAACGTCACCCTGATCTTCACCGACGACGCCATCGACGCCCTGGCCGACGCCGCCGTGGCGGTGAACGGCGCGGTGGAGAACATCGGCGCGCGGCGGCTGCAGACGGTGCTGGAAAAGGTGGTGGAAGAGATCAGCTTCACCGCCGGCGACCGCTCCGGCGAAACCCTGACCATCGACGGGGCCTATGTGAACGCCAGGGTCGGTGAGCTGTCGAAGAACGCGGACCTGTCGCGGTTCATTCTGTGAGGGGTTTCGGCGCATGAGAAAGCCCCTCAAGCCGCGTAAGCGGCGACTTTCCCCCGCCGAGGCGGCGCGGATCGCCGAGATCTTCGCGCGGTTCGAGGCCGCAAGCCCCGACCCGCGCACCGAGCTGGGCTACGCCTCGCCGTTTACGCTGCTGGTGGCGGTGGTGTTGTCGGCCCAGGCGACGGACAAGTCGGTGAACAAGGCGACAGAGCGGCTCTACAAGGTCGCCGACACGCCGGCGAAGATGCTGGCGCTCGGCGAGGCGGGGCTGATCCCTTTCATCGCCTCGATCGGCCTCTTCCGCACCAAGGCCAAGAACGTCATCGCCCTCTCGCGCATCCTGATCGAGCAGCATGGCGGCGAGGTTCCGCTCGAGCGCGCGGCGCTGCAGGCGCTGCCGGGGGTCGGGCGCAAGACCGCCAGCGTGGTGCTGAACGAGCTGGGCGTCGAGCCGGCGATCGCGGTCGACACCCACGTCTTCCGCGTCGCCCACCGCTTGCGGCTATCGCGCGGCAAGACCCCGGACGAGGTCGAGCGCGACCTGATGGCCATCGTCCCCGAAGCCGGCCGCACCCGCGCCCACCACTGGCTGATCCTGCACGGCCGCTATGTGTGCGTGGCGAGGAAGCCGAAGTGCGGCGAGTGCGTGGTGGCGGACCTCTGCCCGTCGCGGGAGCTGTTCGTCGGGGGGTAGGGTTTGACATCGCGGGCGCCTCGACCCATACGCCGCGCCATGAACCGGACGGCGGACGTGAGCCGCAACACCAAGGAGACCCAGGTTCGGGTCGCCGTCGATCTCGACGGGACCGGGGAGGCGCACGTCTCCACCGGCATCGGCTTCTACGACCACATGCTGGAGAGCTTCGCCCGCCACGGCGGCTTCGACCTGACGGTCGAGACCAAGGGCGACCTGCACATCGACATGCACCACACGGTCGAGGACACCGGCATCGTGCTCGGCCAGGCGTTCAAGCAGGCGCTGGCGGGCTTCGCCGGCGTGCGCCGCTTCGGCCACGCCTACATCCCGATGGACGAGACCCTAACCCGCTGCGCGGTCGATCTCTCCAACCGGCCCTATTTGATCTGGCGAGTCGTTTTCAACCGACCCAAGGTCGGCGAGATGGACACCGAGCTGTTCAAGGAATTCCACCACGCCTTCGCGATGAACGCCGGGGCCTGCGTGCACCTGGAGACGCTCTACGGCGACAATTCCCACCACATCGCCGAGAGCGGCTTCAAGGCCCTGGCCCGGGCCCTGCGCCAGGCGGTCGAGCCCGACCCCAAGACTCACGGCCACGCCCCCTCCACCAAGGGCGTGCTCTAGGATCCCCCTGATGCAGAGCGTCGCCCTGATCGACTACGGGTCGGGCAACCTGCGCTCGGCCGAGAAAGCCTTGCAGAAGGCCGCCGCCGGCCTGGCGCGGCCGGCCGAGGTCGTGACCACCGACGATCCGGACCGGATCGCCCGCGCCGACCTCATCGTGCTGCCCGGCGTCGGCGCCTTCGCCGCCTGCATGGGGGCGCTCAAGGCGCGGTCCGGCGTCATCGAGGCCATGACCGAGGCGGTGAAGGGCCGTGGCCAGCCGTTCCTCGGCATCTGCGTCGGCCTGCAGCTGCTGGCCGAGCGCGGGCTCGAGTTCGGCGAGACGCCGGGCCTGGGCTGGATCGAGGGCGACGTGCGCCGCATCGAGCCGCTGGATCCGCGCTGCAAGGTCCCCCACATGGGCTGGAACGCGCTGGACGGCGCGCTGCCGGCGGAGATGTTCGCCGGCCTGGGGCCGCATCCGCACATGTATTTCACCCACTCGTTCGCCATCTTCCCGCGCTTCGCCGACGACGTGGCCGCCTCGGTGGATCACGGCGGCCCGTTCACCGCGGCGGTGGTTCGCGACAATGTGGCGGGCGTACAGTTCCACCCCGAGAAATCGCAAGGCGCCGGCGCTCGGCTGCTGGCCAACATGCTGGAGTGGCGGCCGTGATCCTCTATCCCGCCATCGACCTGAAGGACGGCCAGTGCGTGCGCGTGGTGCGCGGCGACTTCGCCACCGCGACGGTGTTCAACGACAGTCCGGCCGACCAGGCGCGGACCTGGGCGGCGGCCGGGTTCGAGTGGCTGCACGTCGTCGACCTGAACGGCTCGGCCGAGGGCAAGGCGGTGAACGGCGCGGCGGTCGAGGCGATCCTGCACACCGTCTCGATCCCGGTGCAGCTCGGCGGCGGGGTGCGCTCATTGGCCAATATCGAGGCCTGGATCGAAGCCGGGGTCAGCCGGGTGATCCTCGGCACCGCCGCGGTGCGCGATCCGGAGCTGGTGAAGACCGCGGCGCGGGCCTGGCCGGAGCAGATCGCGGTCAGCGTCGATGTGCGCAAGGGTCAGGTCGCGGTGCAGGGCTGGCTGGAGGATTCCGGCCTCGACGCGCTGACCGTGGCGCGCCGGTTCGAGGACGCCGGCGTCTCGGCCCTGATCGTCACCGACATCGACCGCGACGGGGCGCTTGCCGGCTTCAACACCGAGGTGTTCGGCGCCGTGGCCGACGCCGTGCACATCCCGGTGATCGCCGCGGGGGGACTAGCCAGCGTGGCGGACATCGAGAACCTGCGCGAGCGGCCGGGCACGCCGATCGCCGGCGCGGTCCTCGGCCGCGCCCTCTATGTCGGCGCGATCCGGCCGGCCGAAGCCCTGGCGGCGGCGGCCTAGCGATGCTCAAGGTCCGCGTCATCCCGTGCCTGGACGTCAAGGACGGGCGCGTGGTGAAGGGCGTCCAGTTCCTCGAGCTGCGCGACGCCGGCGATCCGGTGGAGCAGGCTAGAGCCTATGACGCGGCCGGCGCCGACGAGCTGATGTTCCTCGACATCACCGCCAGCCACGAGGGCCGCGACGCGATCTTCGACGTGATCGCCCGCACCGCCGACGTCTGCTTCATGCCGGTCTCGGTGGGCGGCGGCATCCGCAACGTCGAGACCGCGCGGCGGCTGCTGCGCGCCGGCGCCGACAAGATCTCGATCAACACCTCGGCGGTCGAGGACCCTGACCTGGTCAGCCGCTGCGCCGACGCCTTCGGCTCGCAGGCGGTCGTGGTGGCGATCGACGCCAAGCGGGCCGGAGAGCGCTGGGAGGTGTTCACCTACGGCGGGCGCAAGGCGACGGGACTCGATGTGGTCGACTACGCCCGAGGGGCGACCGAACGGGGCGCGGGCGAGATCCTGCTCACCTCGATGGACCGCGACGGCGCCAAGACCGGCTACGACACCGCTCTGTTGGCGGCGGTGACCTCGGCGGTGGGCGTGCCGGTGATCGCCAGCGGCGGGGCGGGGACGGCGGCGCACATGATCGAGGCGGTGAAGAGCGGCGGCGCCGACGCGGTGCTGGCGGCCTCGATCTTCCACTTCGGCGAGCTGTCGATCGGCGAGGTCAAGGCCGCTATGGCCGCCGCCGGCGTGCCGGTGCGGCCGACGGAGCTGGTGGGGGCATGAGCCGGTTCTCGGAAGTGGTTGAACGACTTGCCGCCGTGATCGAATCCCGCCGTGGCGGCGATCCGGCGGCGAGCTGGTCGGCGAAGCTGCTGGCGGATCCGGCGCTCGCGGCCAAGAAGCTGGCCGAGGAGGCGGTGGAAACAGCCCTGGCCGCGGTGCAGCAGGATCGCGAGGCCCTGACGGCGGAGAGCGCCGACCTGGTCTACCACTGGCTCGCGTTGCTGGCGGCGTGCGGTGTCAGCCTGGACGAGGTGGCGGCCAGGCTGGAAGCGCGCGAGGGGCGGTCGGGGGTGGACGAAAAGGCGAGCCGGCCGGGCTAGCGCCGGCGGCCGGCGCCAAAAAAGGCTGGACGATTCAAAACACCTCAAGTAACGCGTCCGGGCCCTGCCTTTCCGTGGCGCGGGCCGGTCTTTGACATCGTGGATCGTACCAGGCAGCGCGGCCGGCCCCGCCGCGCGTCAAGATATGTCGAACACCGTAAACTACGGTGAATCTACGGTGGCCACTGCCCGCCGACACCCCCCACGCCCGATCATCCCGGCGAAGGCCGGTACCCCGGAAAGAGCCTTCATGTAGCCGCGCCCTGGCGACGGCGTCTTTCCTGGGCCTTCGCCGGGATGAGCGAGTTTGGGGGAATTGGGGCTCGAACATCGCCACGGCCGCAATTCGGGCGCCGTAGTTATCGGCGAATATCGGTGGCGCCGGCCGTCAGCCGCGCCGTTTCAGCGCCACATAGAGCGCCCCTTCGCCGCCGTGGCGGCGGTGGGCCTCCGAGACGCCGGCGACGTGGGCGCGGATCGGGGGTTCGGCGAGCCACTCCGGCGCGCGGCGGCGCAGCACGCCGTCGCCGCTGACGCCCTTGCCAGTGATCACCAGCACCGCGCGCCAGCCTTCCTCCGTCGAGCGCGCGATGAACCGGGTGAGAGCCGCGCGGGCGGCGTCCTGGGTCATGCCGTGCAGGTCGATCCGCGCCGCGACCAGCTCACGGTCGCGGCTCAGGCGGCGATGCAGGCCGGCTTCGACATCGGCCGGCGCCTTGTTTGTCTTCATGGGGAGGGCAGATCGTTGCGGCGTGACGGTCGGGTGGGAATGTTTGGGCGGGAGCTTCGATTTTGCTGGGCTCGGCTTTGTCGACGCACCCGACTCGCTCCCCACGAGCGGGAGGGAGGGTCTGAGCGGCCTAACGGTGGAGGCGATCACCGACCAGAGCCGCAGGTCTTCGACGTCGGGGCCGCGCTTCATGGCGCCGGCTCGTCGTTGGGGACGATGCGATAGAGCCGCAGGCGGTGGCGGACCCGCGCCGCCTCGTCGCCGGCCGCCGCCCCGCGGCCGAGGTAGAGATCGGCGCGCACCGGGCCCTTGATCGCGCCGCCGGTGTCGAGGGCGACCACGAGGCGGCGATAGTCTGCCTGCGCGCCGGTGAGCGTCGGGGCGTCGGCGTCGAGCCAGAGCAGCTCGAAATAGGGGTGGTCGGCGGGATCGATCGCGACGCTGCGACCGGGCAGCAGCGGCGCGCCGGCCGCGCCGCGCGGCGCGGCGCCGGCGTCCGGGGCGAGGCGGAAGAAGACGTAGCGCGGGTCGA
>Ga0302314_10015654_pt1 | contig 12876 bp, 11 predicted proteins | sample III_Palsa_N2_3_FD_200533 | JGI IMG/M metagenome (GOLD analysis project Ga0302314, IMG submission 200533) | Peat permafrost microbial communities from Stordalen Mire near Abisko, Sweden - III_Palsa_N2_3 | ecosystem: Environmental > Terrestrial > Soil > Palsa > Peat permafrost | place: Sweden...
CCACGGCAGCGAGTATCTCGAGAACGGCCGCCTCGATCCGCTTCGTGTCGACGCTCATCGTCCGTTCACCTCTCCAGTCGTCAGTCGGCCTACCTTCGGGCGTTGGTGCCCCGTTCTACCTGGTGGCGGCGGAGGCCGCTCCGGGTGAGGCCGATCCGCACCCGGTACTACCGCCAGCCGCCTACGGCTTCGGTCCCAGGTAGTTGTGGATGGCGGGCAGGTTGCGGTAGCGCTCGGCCACGTCGAGGCCGTAGCCGATGACGAAGTCGGCCGGGATGGTGAACCCGACGTAGCGGAGGTCGAGCGCGGTGCGCTGCTGGCCCTCCTTGACCAGGAGGGCACAGACCTCGAGGCTGGCGGGCTGGCGGGCCAGGAGGTAGCGCTGCAGGTAGCTGAGGGTGAGGCCGCTGTCGACGATGTCCTCCACCACCAGCACATGGCGATCGACCAGGTCGACATCGAGGTCCTTGACGATTCGCACGACGCCCGACGTGCGGGTGGCGGTCCCGTAGGACGAGACGGCCATGAAGTCCACCTCGGAAGTCAGCGCGATGGCCCGGGACAGGTCACTCATGAACATGAATGCGCCCTTGAGGACACCGACCAGCAACGGGGGCCGCCCGGCGTAGTCGGCGGTGATGGAGGCACCCAATTCGGCGATCCGGGCCCGCAGTTCGGCCTCGGACACGATCACCGGACCCACCTCGTCACCGTCCTCGAGGCGCGCACCGTCGGTAGGGCGGGGGCTGTCGAGGCTGGTCACGTCATGACTGTACCGGAGCGTCGGCGCCCCTCTCCTCCTCGGAATCCTCCCCGTGAGGGCCGATGGCCACGCGGGACAGCCGTCCCCGGGAGCGGGCGACCCGCAAGCCCCCCGGCACTTCGGTGGCCCGGCGTTCCTTTCGAGCCACCTCCAGCACCCGCTCGACGGCGTCGGCCGGGGGCGGATAGGTACCGCTTCCGATGAGCCACTGTCGGACCGCTCGACGGGCCCCGGACTCCGGAGCGTCGGCCAGCGCGGCCGCGTCGGTCGGATCGACCAGGTCACCCAACCCATCGAGGAGGTCGGCGTCGCCGGCCAGCAGTTCGGCCTGGCGGGCCAACACCGGCACGATGTCCCGGCCGGCGATCTCGGCGCACAGCGGGAGCAACTCGGCCCGGACCCGGTTGCGAAGGAACCGTGGGTCCCCGTTGGTCGGGTCGCGCACCACCTCCAGTCCCAGGTGGGCGCACAGCGACTCGGTCTCGGCTCTTCTCAGGTCGAGGATCGGATGGGTGGTCCCGGCCCGCATCCCCGCCAGCCCGTGGACGCCGGCCCCCCGGAGCAGGTTGCCCAGGACGGTCTCGGCCTGGTCGTCCATGGTGTGACCGGTCGCCGCACCGGACCCGAGCGTCCGATGCCGGGCATCTCGGGCCCGGGCCTCCAGATTGGGGCCATCGTCGACGACCACCCTCTCGGCACGGAACCCGCACCCCAACCGGGAAGCAGCCGCCGCCACCACCTCGGCCTCGGCGGCCGAGCCCGGGCGCAGGCCGTGGTCCACGTGCACCGCCGTCGCCACACAACCGGCAGCGACCGCCAGCACCAGCAGGGCCAGCGAGTCCGGCCCGCCCGAGACGCCACAGACCAACGGGCTGCCGGCGGGGGGAAAGGTGCAACGGGCCAGCAGTTCCACGATCACGGGGTCCGCTCCCGTGCCCGCAGCCCCGTTCAGGCCGTCGGCCGACTCCCCGGTCGGCGGGTCGGTCACCGGGTCAGGGCACCAGGGTGGCGGCTGCGCCGACCCGCGAGATCCAATGGTTGGGTTCGCGGATCTCCTCGAGCGTAGGGAGCCACTCGGGACCGCGCCAGGCGTTGTCCAACAGCTCCGTACCGCCGACACCTTCGACGGCGGTGATGAATCGCTCACCCTCCTCGTACTGGCGCAGCTTGGCCTCGATCCCGATCAGCTGCTGCAGGATCCGTGACAGGCCGTGCGCCTGCTTCCTCCGCTGGCGGAGCACGGACGAGAAGTGGGCGGCACTCGGGATGTCGGCAGCACCGGCCCGGTCCATGGTCACGTCCCCGTGCCCTTCCAGAAGGCTCATCAGCGCCTGGATCCGGTGGAGCCCTTCGAGCTGCTGGGGTGTGGCCACCAGTCCGAGCGCACCGTTGTCCTCGAGCGGATTGCGCCCGGCGCGGATCTGTTCGGTCATCCTGCGCAGGGCGGCGGCCAGACGGGCCGGGTCCGGCTCGAGCGAACCGATCCCTTCCTCCACCAGCGAGACGAAGTAGTCGCGCATCCACGGGATGGCGGTGAACTGGCAACGATGGGTGACCTCGTGGAGGGCGAGCCACAAGCGGAACTCCCGCGGCTCGAATCCGTGCTGGCGCTCGAGGGCCACCACGTTGGGACCCACGAAGTAGACGAGGTCCTGGTCATCGGTGGCCTCCTCGGTGAGCAGGAGGTCGTACTGGCCGAGGACCCGGGTCGAGAGCCAGCCGAGCACCACACCCATCTGGGCCCCGGTGGCGGCGCGTCCCGCCGTGGCCAGAGGTCCGGCCAGACGGGACAGCGCGGGATTGGCCCCGGCCAGTCGACTCGGGTCGAGGCGGTCCAGGTGCGGACCGAGAAGGCGCTGGAAGCTGGCGACATTGGCGTGCACCCAACCGGCACGATCGGTCACCCGGGCCCGGGCAGGCCCGGCGGCTGAACGGAGCCCGGTGGAGGCGGCGACGAGCTCCTCCGCCTGCGTCGTCAGCTCGGCGAACTCCGCCTGGAGCAGGTCCGGTCGGTACGGCGCCGGCACCCGGCTGCGGCTCCCCACCCAGTCGGCCACCCGTTCGGCGGTGTCCCATCCGACCGCGCCCGGGGCGGGGCGGGGCGCGTCCTCGGGCGTCTCCTTCTTGGGGGGCTGGCCGGCGTCGAGCAGGGTCACTTGGTCCAGTGTAGGTACGCCCGGCCCGCCAGGGGTCCCGGGAGCCGCCGGGACGTCAGTCGGCCGCGGCGGCGCTCTCGTCGCGGAGCGCCTCGGCGACCCGCTGGCGCAGCGCGTCCGGCACCCGGTCGTGGCAACGGCTGGCCACCAGCTTGCGGAGCTCGGACTCGAACCCGTAGGCACCCACGCACGGTCCGCACAGATCCAGATGGCGGGTGATCTCGATCCGTCGCTGCTCGGTCAGCTCACCGTCCAGGTAGAAATAGAGCCTTTCGATGGTCTCGTCGCAACCGACGAACCCGGCCAGCGGCTCGGGTGCACTGACGGTGGCTGCGGCGTCATCTACGCCGTCTCCCTTTTGTCCCATCGTCGGTCTCCCTACCTCGCCTCGTCGGATGCCCCGACGAGGCCGCGAGCTCTTCCCACATCGACCAACGCCTTCTGCAGGGCTTTTCTTCCTCGGTGGATCCTGCTCATCACCGTGCCGATGGGCACGTCGGTGATATCGGCGATCTCCTTGTACGAGAATCCCTCGACGTCGGCCAGCAGCACCGCGATGCGGAACGAGTCCGGGAGGGACTCGATCGCCGCCTTGACGTCGGTGTCGGTGAACCGGTCGAGCGCCTCGTCTTCGGCGCTGCGGCCCAGGCCGGCCGACCCGTCACCCGACAGGTGGTGGTAGAGGTACAGGTCCTCCACGTCCTCCACGTCGGCTATCTCGGGCCGCCGCTTCTTGGCCCGGTAGGAGTTGATGTAGGTGTTGGTCAGGATCCGGTAGAGCCACGCCTTTAGATTGGTCCCGGTCTCGAAGGAGCCGAAAGCCCGGTACGCCTTCAGATATGTCTCCTGGACCAGGTCCTCGGCATCGGCCGGGTTCCGGGTCATGCGCAGGGCGGCCGTGTAGAGCGCCGACATGTACTCCATGGCGAGGTCGGAGAATTGCTCCTGGTCAGCCATGCAGCCACCCTACACAGCGGGGCAGACCCCTCGGGCAGGCGTGGGATCGTCCCCGAGGAGGCCCGAGTCATCCGACTGCAATGCCCACGACGGGCTCGCCGGGGGTCGCCGCCGCCGAGCCGTAGAACCGGGCGTCACCGAAGGTGAAGATGCCACCGTCGGAGGCGACCAGCCAGTAGCCCTTGCCGTCGGGGTTCGCCGCCATGCCCACGATCGGCTTGTTCAACGTCATGGCGCCGGTCGAACCGTAGAAGTGGGCGTCACCGAAGGCGAAGATGCCGCCGTCGGAGGCAACCAGCCAATAACCCTTGCCGTCCGGGGTCGCCGCCATGCCCACGATCGGCTTGTTCAACGTCATGGCGCCGGTCGAGCCGTAGAAGCCGGCGTCACCGAAGGCGAAGATGCCGCCGTCGGAGGCGACCAGCCAGTAGCCCTTGCCGTCGGGGGTGGCCGCCATACCGACCACCGGCTTGTTCAAGGTCATCCCTCCGGTGGAACCCAGGTACTGGGCGTCCCCCGAGGAGAAGATGCCACCGTCGGATCCGACCAGCCAGTAGCCGGCGTCGTCTGCGGTGGCAGCCATGCCGACGATCGGGGCGTTGAGGCCGAGGGCGCCGATGGACCCGTAGAAGCCGGCGTCGCCGAAGTTGAAGACTCCGCCGTCGGACCCGACCAGCCAGTAACCCTGTCCGTCGGAGGTAGCGGTCATTCCGACGATCGGACGGTTGAGGGTCATCGCACCGTCGGGGCCGAAGGAGGTGTCGGACCCGAAGGCGGTGACCTGGGCGGCCGAGGTGACCATCCGGTAGCCGCCCGACGGCGACGTGGGTCCCGGTAGTGATGTGGTGGTCGTCGTCGTGGTGGTGGTCGGCGGCGTGACGACCTGGGCCAGCAGCGGAGCGAGGCCGCTCCCGTCGACCACCGAGGGCCCGCCGGATCCGGCGTACACCTGGATGGTGTGCAGGAAGGCCGTCGCCCCCTGGTCCGACGGCCACCACGGAGGTATGCCCCCGCCGTAGTAACCGCCGAAGTTGATCTCGTCGATGGTGATCTGCACGGCGTCCACCGTCACCGGGTCCAGCGCGAACTGCAGTTGGTGGTCCCGGAACTGGCCGGCCTCGGTGGCCACCGTGACCCATCCGGTCCCCGGCTCGTGTGCCGACAAGGTGTAGTCACGTATCCCCGACGCGGTCGAGCCGACGGACTGGGTGTCGACGATCACCCGGTCGATGGTGGCCGGGGCGGCCAGGTTCACGGTCAGCGACGGGGTGGTGTCCCCCGCCTCTGATGACCAGCCCTGCCCGTAGCCGACGGTCAGGCCGGCGATGGCGGCCGAGGCGTTGCCGCTCGACGCGGTGGCGGTCGCTCCGGCGGCCGCCGAAGCGAGGTCGGTGCCGTAGGTCTCGGTCGGACCGACCGAGAGGGTGTCACCGGCCGGGTAGGTCAGATACTCGACCTGGTCGGACAGCGGGAGGCTGTAGGCGGTGCCGGACGTCGCCTGGACGGCGGTGGTCCCGCCGTACTCGTTGGTCACGGTGATCGGATCGGTGGTCCCGTTCGGGTCGGTCAGGGTCACCGTTGCGGTCAACGGAATATCGCCACTGCCGGCGACACCGTCCGTCCACACCGCCGCCATGTCGGTGCTACCGCCTGATGTCGGACCGAAGTCGGCCTGGTACGACTGGGGGATCCCGGTGTCGGGCATCGACAAGTAGGGCCGGCCGGCTAGCGCGCCCGAGGCGGTCATGGTGGCCAGTGCCGCCGGCTTCACGTAGTCGTCGCTGCTGGTCGACTGGATGAGTGAGAACGAGACGCCGTCGTTGCCGAAGCTCCCCTCGTCGATGAAGTAGTTCTCGACAGGCACCCCGAGCACCTTCTGCCAGATCAGTGACCGGGCCACGTTGTTGGCCTGGCTGAGGAAGTCGTAGTCGCCGTTGCTCCACCAGCCGATCTCGCTGAACCACAGCGGCGTCGACCCGATGATCGCCTGGACCTGGCGGATCTGGGTCGGCATGCCGTCTTCTTCGTAGGAGTCGTTGGAGCCGGGGTAGGGATGAATAGCGGCCACGTCCATGTCGGCCAGACCGCCGGCCGCCACCAGCTCCTGCCACCACGGAGCCGAGGGGCCAAGGGTGGAGCCACCGATGACGGTCGACGACGAGCCCGGCTCCACCGACTTCACCGCGGCGTAGAACGGCGCCAGTACCTTTGCGGTGTACGTCGCCCCGTCGGGCCAACCGGTGTTGTTCGGCTCGTTCCACGGCTCCCAGTTGGTCACCGGGGCACAGTTGCCGCACCCGGCCGGCACCGTGGCGTAGTGGGCCACCAAGGTGGCCACGTCGCGTTGCCAGAGCCCGGAATCGACGAGGGCCGTGGCCACGGGCTCGCCGCCGCTGATCTGCATCCAGTAGGTGACGTTGTCCCGGTTGGCCAGGTATGCGGCCTGGTACGGGTCATCACTCGACGAGGCGAACGTCATGGCTGAGGGGCCGCAGGTCGCCGCCGTCGGGGCCGCCGCGTTGCAGTCGGGGAGCACCGAGGACCAGTCGACGGTGGTGAGGCTGCGCAGACCGGACAGACCGAGTTGGCTGTTGAGGGCGACACCCCGGGGGTCCGCGGGCCCACCTGACCCGGCGCCGGCCGGCAGGGAGGCGAAGTCGAGGCGGTCACCCGAGGCGCCGACGGTGTAGGGCATGCAGGTCGTACCCAGGATCGTCGGCGGGTCGGTCGAGGTGTCGAGCAAGGTGGCCTGCACCTGATAAGGGCCTGGCGCGGTGTCCTCGATCGGGATGGTGAGTGGCACGCTAGCCAGGCCACCGGCCGTTGTCGGCAGCGGGACGACCGTCGGTGTCGGCATGGTGTCGGCGTCGAGCGAGGTCGTGTCCTCGACGAGGTACGAAAGGTTCAGGTGGGAGGCGTCGGCGGTCCACCACGGTTCGAAGGAGGCGTCGACGGTCGGCGTGGTGCCGGGGGCGAAATAGTTCCCGGTCACCGGAGTCGACAGTCCGGCCCCCCATCCGAGCGAGTCGGAAGGAGCCTGGATCGAGTCCAGATAGGTCTGCAGGGTGGCCAGTGTGAAGGCGGAGATCGAATCGGCCGACGCGTCGAACGGGGCGCCGCTCTGGTAGTAGAAGGTGGAGCCGACCAGAGCGAAGTTCCATCCACCGAAGGAGAGGGCACCGCCGAGAGTGGTCGAGGATTGGAGGTACCCGGCGGGCGACGTCGCCTGGACCGTATAGAGCGGATCGGCCGTGTAGATCGTGCCGTCCGGGCCCTGGGCCGCCTGGGCCGGGTAGTAGAACTGCGTACCCGATCCGGTGTGGACCCCGGCACCCTCGATGTGGGAGGACCCGAAGCTCGACAACTCCTGGCCGGACGGGCTGACCGTCTCTACGTAGCCGTTGGCCGAGTACAGAAGGTTTCCGTCCGACTCCTGGGTGACGAAGCCGTGGTCGACGAGAGCGAACGTCCCGGCCACCGAGCCGTTCGCCTGATCCAGCACGAGACTCGACTTCGAGTCCTGCACCAAGCTGACGACCAGCTGGAAATGTGCGCCGGTCCCGACGGAGAACAGCCCGATCGGGTTACCGCCCTGGGGGTCCGCTGACCACAGCAGTGTGCCCGAGGGCGAGAACTTGTCCACCAGCTGGCCGTAGTACGACGAGAGGTAGATGTCGCCGGACGGATCGACCACAGGTGATGACGACGAGTTGCCGGTGAAGTGGGCGGGCAGGGCGAACGAGGCGACCTTGGACCCCGAGAGGGTGTAGGTGACCAGTTGCGTGCCGGTGTCCACGTAGAGATCCGACGATGTGGCGGCGAAGTTGACGACCCCTCCCGACGGGTTCACCAGTGTGGAGGTCGGGTCCGCCGGGAGCGTCGAGGACGGGCCGAGAACCGCCGCCGGTGTGGTGGTGGTGCATATCGGGGTGATCTCGTCGGCGGTGGGAGCAGCCGGGCTACCGGGGATCTGGGGGACGGGAGGCGACGTGGCCGCGCCCGGCCACAGCACCGTCGTGACGCCCGCCAGCACGGCCAGGACGCAGACGCCTACCGCTATCAGTGCGCGCGTGGACGCGAAGGTGCCCGGGGCCGTCGTTCGCAGTGCACGGGTGCCCATCGCGCCACCATGATGACTCGCGCGGCGACCTGCGTGCAGGAAGCCGCCGGGACCTGGTACGACGCGTCCGCGCCGGTCCGGGCGGCGTCGCCGGCCGGCGGGATCAGACGGCGACGACCACCTTTCCGGTGTTGCCGCCGCTGAAGAGGAGGTTCAGCGCGTCGCCGGCATGCTCCAGGCCGGAGACGACGTGCTCACGGTGCTGGATCTTGCCTTCCATCACCCAGCCCGCCATCTCCACCTGGGCGGTGGGGAATCGATCCAGGTAGTCGAGGATCAAGAAGCCCTCCATCCGGGCGCGCTTCACGATGAGCTGGAGGTAGTTCCGGGGCCCGACCGGCCGTTCCTCGTTGTACTGGGAGATGGCGCCGCACAGGACGACCCGGGCGTGCATGGCCAGATTGGCCAAACAGGCGTCGAGGATGTCTCCGCCGACATTGTCGAAGAACACGTCGATGCCCTTCGGGCACGTCTCCCGGATCCGGGCCGGTACGTCCTCGGTCCGGTAGTCGATGGCGTGGTCGAAGCCCAGACCGTCGACCAGCCACGCGCACTTGTCAGCCGAGCCGGCGATGCCCACGATGGTGCCCGCCCCCTCGATCCGGGCCAACTGGCCGACCACCGATCCCGTGGCGCCGGCCGCTCCGGACACCACCACGGTGTCCCCGGGCCGTGGCCGTCCGATGTCCTTCAGACCGAAGTAGGCGGTCATGCCGGTCACCCCGAGCACACCGAGTACGACACCCGGGTCGATCCCGGGCGGGACGACGGTCATGGCGCTCTCGGCCCCGTCGGCCAGTGCGTACTCCTGCCACCCGAGCATGCCGAATACGGTGGCGCCCACCGGAAGGTTGTCGGCCCTGCTGGCCACGACCTCGCCGATACCACCGCTGCGGACCACCTCGCCGATCCCGATCGGTGGCAGGTACCCGGGAGCGTCGTCCATCCAGGTGCGTATGGTCGGGTCGATCGAGAGATAGCCGACCTTCACCAGAGCCTGGCCCTCTGCCGGTTCGGGAACGGTCGCACTGTCATCGATACTGAGCGTGGTGTCGTCGACCAGTCCGCGGGGGCGGGCAGCCAGCAGGATGCGTCGGTAGGTATCGGTCACCCGGCCAGTCAAGCAGAGCACCCTGGCCTGGCGTATGGGCGGCTCGGAAGTGGCCGAGCCAGCCGGTGGGATTTAATTCTTGACTAAATCTATGGTCTTTCTATAGATTGTCTCTCGGTGCCGATCGTCCGGACGGACGTCGACCGAGGAGACCACCCATGACTCACTCCCCCGTAGTCGCCCCCCGGCAGGTGGAACTCCTGGTCAGCCCGATGTCCGGCACGATCGGTGCCGCGATCGACCACCTGTTCCCGCCTGAGGGCCACGACGCGGCGCGTTGGCCACAGGCCCGGAGCACAAAGGCTCAGGCCGGGCGGTGAGGCCGATCCTCGACGTGAAGCCGGTCCTCGTGACCGTTCATGCCCATCCCGACGACGAGGCCATCTTCACCGGTGGGACGATCGTCCGAGCCGTCGAGGCCGGGTGGCTGGTCGTCCTGGTGGTGGCGACTGACGGCGACCGTGGTGCCGGAAAAGGGTCCACCCGGGCCGAGATCGCCACCCGTAGGCGCGCCGAGACCCGCCAGGCCGCCGCCGTCCTCGGCGTCGAGCGGATCGTGTTCCTCGGTTACGGCGACTCCGGCTATGGCGAGCGGGCCGACGGCCTTCGACCGGAGGCGGCCATCGGGCGTGGGATCGGCCCCGGCACGCTGTCTGCCGCCCACCTCGACGATGTGGTGGCGGAGGTCCGGAGGATCGTGATCGAGGAGAACGCGGTCGCCGTGACCAGCTACGACGACAACGGCATCTACGGCCACGTCGACCACGTGCTGGTACATGAGGTGGCGGCGCGCTGCATCGTGGGCACCGGCTGCGAGCTCTACGAGTCGACCATGGATCGGGGTGCGATGCGCTCGCTCCGCGATCGATTGGTCGGGCGCGGCCTCGTGCCCGAGCTCTGGCCCCGTTCACTGATCGAGCGGTTGGGGGTCGAGTCAGGTGCGGATGTGATCTCGGTCGACGTCTCGGGCCAGCTCGACCGGAAGCTCCTGGCCATTGCCGCACACTCCAGCCAGGTCATGGAGGCGACTTCGTTCATGGGCCTTCCCGCCGGCGCCTTCCACCACCTACTCGGATCGGAGTGGTTCCGGGTCGCCCGGCGCGGTGAAGGGCGGTTCTTCGACATGCTGTGCAGCACCGGCGGAGACGGACCGCCATCGATTCCGGGATCATTGGCTGACGACGCCACCGGGGCGGAACGGGGACCGTTCGGCCAGTCACCGGTTCCCGCCTGATGAGGACCGGCCGACGGCCCGGTGGATGCGACGGATCAGCCCGAAGCGGGCTCGGTCCACATTTCGGAGCCCAACAGCTCGAATAGCCTGCGATTGTGCGGCTCGAAGTGTTCGTGCAGCCGAGCGATCACCTGGGGGGTCGCTTCGTCCAACCGCTCGGCCTGATTGGTGGACGGGAATGCCTGGTGGTGCGACGGGAGCTCGAGCCAGTCGAGGATACGGTCGGTGGCGCCCGCCCGCGAGTACATCTGTTCGCTCTCGACCACCAGGATCCGGTCACGGCCGACGGCATCGAACCAGGTCTCGAGCTGCGAGGCATACTCGCTCCTCGCCACATACGACTGATTCTCGTGCCCGAAGCCCCGTTCGCCCCGTAGGACACGAGGCGTGTCCTCGGCCAGTCGGGCCGGCTCCAGGTCGATGGCCCGCTCGAGCGTCTCGGTCTCCCACTGCTTCTGCCGCGAGCGCCAGTAGTGCGAGACGGTGCGCTGGACGGGCTCACGCAGGACCACGATGAACTTCGTCCGTTCGGGGAGATCCCGGGCCGCACGGGCCGGCGACAGGGGGTGGAACAGCATGTACGGACTGGCCTCGCCGGTGACGCGTCCGGGCCGGGCGATCGGGTAGTGCCACCGGTACCAGCGCGGCCCCAGGTCGTAGTGGTTGTCGAAGTAGTGGATCTCCTTGCGGATGGCAGGGGACACCTGTGGGTGGGAGCTCAGCCATGTGTAGAGCGAAGTGGTGCCGCCCCGCTGCGCCCCCAGGATCACGAAATCGGGACGTGCGCGGAGGTCGGACGTGGCGTATCGCCATGCCACTTGGAACGACGACGGCCACCGCAATGCCCGCTTGACGGGCGGCGGCGAGCGGTCGGGTCCGAGCGTGGCCGAGAGTTCCGCGGGAGCCGGGTTGTCCGACGGGTCGACCATTGCAACGATGGTAGGGCAAACGATTGCGTGCTCCGCCATTGTCTGCTCGGGCGCGAACGCGATCTCGGTCGACGTGTCGGGCCGGCTCGACACGTTGCTCGTGGCCTGTGCCGTGCGCTCGAGTCGCGATCAGCGACGAGTGGGCCACCGGGCCAGAGCCGATCCGACAAGGCGGTCGTGTAGACGCCACGTCCGGGTAGCCCGGGTCGCGTCCAACATCTCCTGGGTCTGTCGGGCTTTCGCCTCGGCGGTGTCTGATCTCGCCTCGGCCGCCTCCAGGGCCGATTGCATGGACGCCAACTGGGCCTCCAGTTCCTCCTCCAGAGAGAGGAGGACCGTCCGCTCTGCGTCCCAAGCCCGCCATTTGTCGTGCACCTCATCGGTGAGCGCAAACAGGTCGAGGCGCGACCGGAGCGCATAGCGCCGATAGGCCCCGGCCACCTCGGCCGCCAGCCACGCCTCGAAGCCGGGTTGCACGGTGCGATCGATCCATTCGAGCAATTCGTCGCGCCGCTCATCGGCGCTCATGTCCGGACGGGCCTCGGCCCCGAACTTGAGAACCGTCAGTCGATCTCCGGTGCTGAAGCGCAACGATGGGACGCTGAGCCACTGCTGCCACATGTAGTGGTCGGACCACGACCCGGCCGGTGGCACCTGCCAACATCCGGGTAAGCGCCGATAGGCGTCGAGGCGGTGCCCGGTGCCGGTCAGGGAGATGGCGTTCCGCTGAGGATGCATGTGCCACGCCACACACTCGGGGTCAGCGATGTCTGCCGGGTGGGCGCGAAGCGAGCCGCCTCGATCGATGTTCACCGGCAGTGGATGGGTGAAATCGGCTGACTGCAGCCTGCACACGGTCGACTCGACGTGATCGGCGAGCATCAGGTCATCGTCACCCATGTAGCAGACGTAGGATGCGGTCGCCTCGGTCAATACCTTGTGTCGCACAGGCTCTGCCCGGCTGGGACTCTTCGGAGTATCCAGGAAACGGACCCGGTCGTCGGCGAGGAGTCCAGCCACGACATCGCGGGTGTCGTCGTTCACGCCGTCGCCGATGATCACCACGTCGAGGGCGTCGACGGTTTGGGCGAGGACGCTGGCAACCGCCAGATCGAGGGTCGCCGGGTGATCGTGCGTGGGGATGAGCACGGTCACCAGCGGAGCCGCGGTGTCTGACTTCACCACCTAAACGGGACGACCTCTTCTGCGCCAGGGGCGTCGTAGGGGAGGTCGAGAGCATCTGGTCGTGCGTGGGTGTACTGGCTCGAGGGCATGTTGATGATGAAGGCCTCGTCGACGCCGATGTTCTTCCACCCATGGAACAGATTCGGTGGGATCACCAAGAGCCCCGGATTGCGCTCGCTCAGCTTTATCTCGTTGCAGACTCCGGCGGTCGGCGAGTCGATGCGCCCGTCGTACACCGCGATCGAGACGAGCCCCTTCACCACGAAGAGTCGATCCGTCGACTCCTGGTGCAGACCCCAGGCCCGGATCCTGCCCGGGTAGGTCGTGGTGATATGGACCTGGACGATCGGCAGGTCCACTTCGTCCCATGCGATTCGAGCCACCTCGGCAAGAGTTCCATCTTCGTGGGGTACCGGACGGG
>Ga0302314_10015656_pt1 | contig 12875 bp, 11 predicted proteins | sample III_Palsa_N2_3_FD_200533 | JGI IMG/M metagenome (GOLD analysis project Ga0302314, IMG submission 200533) | Peat permafrost microbial communities from Stordalen Mire near Abisko, Sweden - III_Palsa_N2_3 | ecosystem: Environmental > Terrestrial > Soil > Palsa > Peat permafrost | place: Sweden...
TGTCACGCCGCAGCCCTGCAGTACCTGGTCGGCAAGAACAAGGCCGAGGCGCCGGCGCCGGTCGATCCGTCCCGGCGGCGCGTCTACTGCTCGACCTGCGCCGTCACCCTCGACTACCGGCCCGACCGGCTCGACATCGAGTTCGACAAGGACACTGGCGTGATCACGGCCGTGAAGTGCGGCTAGGTCTGGCCGAAGGCGCGTCCGCTTGACCATCCTCTACATCGACGCGGACGCCTGCCCGGTGAAGGATGAGGTCTTCCGGGTGGCCGAGCGCTATGCGCTGCAGGTGTTCGTGGTCTCCAACAGCTGGATCCGCATCCCCAAGGACCCGCGCCTGACCTCGGTGGTGGTCGACGCCGGCCCAGACATCGCCGACGACTGGATCGCCGAGCGGGCGGGGCCGGGCGACGTGGTCATCACCGCCGACATCCCGCTGGCCGACCGGTCGCTGAAGGCCGGCGCCCAGGCCCTGCACCCCACCGGCCGCGCGTTCACGCCCGACAGCATCGGCGGCGCCCTGGCCTCCCGCGGCGTCGGCGAACACTTGCGCTCCATGGGCGAGATCACCGGCGGCCCCAAACCCTTCGCCCCGGCCGACCGCTCACGATTCCTGCAGGCGCTGGATACGGCGGTGGTGAAGGCGCAGCGGGGGGGTAGGCTTCTCCTCTCCCAGGCGCGCAGCGCCGTGGGAGAGGCCGGGTGAGGGCGGCGCTGCCATCGAAACATCCGCTCCCATTGGACCCGTTAGAGCCTGAGTACGACCGGGTCCAATGCCGCACTAATCTCAACCGTTGGCGCCGCCCTCACCCAGCCTCTCCCACGGCGCTGCGCGCCTGGGAGAGGAGCCCTCCTAAACCCCCGCCGACACCGCGTCGTAGGCCTCCGCCGCGGCGATCCATTCGGCTTCGGCCTTGTCGAGCCGGCCCTGGGCTTTTTCGCGCTTGGCGGCGAGTTCGGTGGCGCGGGCGGCGTCGCGCAGGTAGATCGCGGTGTCCGACAGGGCGTGGTCGATCTCGGCCACTTCCGAGGTGCAGCGCGCCAGGGTCGCCTCGGCCGCCTCCAGCTTGCGCTTCAAGGGCCCGACCTGGCCGGGGTTGGCGGCGGGCTTGGGCGGCGGGGGCGCGGCGGCCTCGGCCGGCTTTTCCTTCGGCGGATTTCTGGCCGCCTCGCGGACGCGGCCCAGCACCAGCTTGGCGTAGTCGTCCATGTCGCCGTCGAACGGCTTTACCCCGCCGTCCATGGCCAGCCACAGCCGGTCGGCCACCAGCTCCATCAGCGAGCGGTCGTGGGTGATCAGGATCACCGCCCCCGAATAGTCGTTCAGCGCGTCGAGCAGGGCCCGGCGGCTGTCGATATCCAGGTGGTTGGTCGGTTCGTCGAGGATCAGGAGGTGCGGCGCCGACATGGCGACGAGGTTCAGCAGCAGTCGCGCCCGCTCGCCGCCCGACAGGTTGGCGACGGTGGTCTCCTGCTTGTCGAAGCCGAGGCCCCATTGCGCCAGTTTCGACCGGCGCGAGCTTTCCGACGCCTCGGGCATGGCCCGGCGCGCGATCTCCAGCGGTGTGTCGGTGGGGTCCAGCGCCTCGATCTGGTGCTGGTGGAACCAGCCCACCTGCAGCCTCCGGTCGCGGTGCATGTGGCCGGCCATGGGATCCAGCGCGCCGGCGATCAGCTTGGCGAAGGTCGATTTGCCGGCGCCATTGACGCCCAGGAGACCGATACGGTCGTCGAGGTCGAGGCGGAGATTCAGCTTCCGGAGGATCGCCTTGCCGTCATAGCCGACGGCCACGTCCTCGAGCCGGATCAGCGGCGGGGGCAGCGGCCGGAGTGGCGAGGGCAGGGTGAAGGGCGCCACGCGCTCCTCGATCGAGACGCTGGTCGGCGGCAGCTTGGCCAGCATCTTCAGCCGCGACTGGGCCTGCGCGGCCTTGGACGCCTTGGCGCGGAAGCGGTCGACGAAGGCCTGCATGTGGGCGCGCTGGGCTTCGATCTTGACCCGGGTGGCGGCGGCCAGGCGGGCCTTCTCGCCGCGCAGCCGCTCGAAGTCGTTGTAGCCGCCGGTATAGAGGTCGAGCTTCCCCTCGCGGACGTGCAGGATGTAGTCGACCGAATTGTTCAGCAGTTCGCGGTCGTGGCTGATGATGATGGCGCTGTAGGGGTATTTCTGCAGCCGGGCCTCGAGCCACAGGGCCCCCTCCATGTCGAGGTAGTTGGTCGGCTCGTCGAGCAACAGGAAGTCGGGCTCGGAGAACAGGGCCGCGGCCAGCGCGACGCGCATGCGCCAGCCGCCGGAGAAGTGGGACATCGGCCGGCTGAGGTCCTCCTGGCTGAACGACAGGCCGATCAGGATTTCGGCGGCGCGCGCCGGCGCGCTGTCGGCGTCGATCTCGATCAGCCGGGCCCAGATCTCGCCCATCTCCTCGGGCTCGGCGGTCTCCAGCCGGGTCAACAGGTCATGGCGTTCGAGGTCGGCCTCCAGCACGGTGTCGAGCAGGGTGACCGGCGTCGCCGGATGCTCCTGCGCCACCTGGCCGACGCGGGCGTTGCGGGGGATGCCGATCTCGCCGCCGCCGGGGACCAGCTCGCCCATGATCAGCTTGAACAGGGTCGACTTGCCGATACCGTTGCGGCCGACCAGCCCCACCTTGGCGTTCTGCGGCAGGGTCACTGTGGCCGAGTCGAAGAATCGTCTCCCCCAGGCGTCGAACGTCAGGTCCTTGATCTGCAGCATTTAGAAAATTGGCCGGGTTGGCGTGCGGGGAGGGCGCCGCTATAAGCCCGCGACCTCTTCCGAGCCATAGACAAAAAGACCCTCCCCCAAATGACCGAACGCACCTTCTCCATCCTGAAGCCGGACGCGACGCGCCGGAACCTCACCGGCAAGATCAATGCGGTGATCGAAGGCGCGGGCCTGCGCATCGTGGCTCAGCGCCGCCTGAAACTGACCGAGGCCCAGGCCAAGACCTTCTATGAGGTGCACAAGGAACGCCCGTTCTACGGCGAGCTCGTCGCGCAGATGACCGCCGAGCCGGTGGTGGTGCAGGTGCTGGAAGGGGATAACGCCGTGGCCAGGTACCGCGAAGTCATGGGCGCCACCAATCCCGAGCAGGCCGCCGACGGCACCATCCGCAAGCAGTTCGCCCTGTCGATCGGCGAGAACTCGGTGCACGGCTCCGACAGCCAGGACAACGCCAAGCTCGAAATCGCCCAGTTCTTCACGGATGCGGATATTCCGGGCTAAGCCCCGAACCAATATTTGTCGTCATCCTGGAAGCCGCAAAGCGGCTGTCCGGGACCCAGGCGGCGCGGCGCGTGAAGCTCCGGCGTTCGCAGCCGATAACTCTGAGCTGATGGGTCCCGGATAAGCGCTACGCGCTTTCCGGGATGACGACGTTTGCAGGCTACCCCAACGCTCCCCCATGCTTGCCCACCGCCCCCGGCCAGGCTTCGCCGGGCGGCGGATAGCCGTCTTCCTGCAGCGCCCGCGCCACGTCGGCGAGACAGGCGGGGTAGAGCTTGTGCTCCTCCACCAGCACCCGGGCGGCGAGGGCGTCCTCGGTGTCGCCGGGCAGGATCGGTACGCGGGCCTGGCCCAGCGTCGGGCCATCGTCGAGCGTGGGTGTGACCAGATGGACGGTGACGCCGGCCTCCGTGTCGCCGGCCTCCAGCGCGCGCCGGTGGGTGTGCAGCCCCGGATAGAGCGGCAGCAGCGACGGGTGGATGTTCAGCATCCTGCCGGTCCAGGCGCGCACCAGGAAGGGCGTCAGGATCCGCATATAGCCGGCCAGGGCCACCAGCTCGGTCCCGGCCCTCTCCAGCGCCGCCTGGATCGCGAACTCATGCGATTCGCGGTCCTTGCCGAACGGGCGGTGGTCGATGGCCAGGGCTTCGACGCCGGCCGCGCGCGCCTTGTCGAGGCCGGCGGCGTCCGGGTTGTTGGAGATCGCCAGCACGATCTCGGCCGGATAGTCTGCGGCCTTCGACGCCGCGATCAGCGCCGCCATGTTCGAGCCCGAACCCGAGATCAGGACGGCGGTACGGACTTTTCTCACGGTCAAAGCCTCATGCGGCGCGGAGTTCGCCGATCACCCAGGCCTCTTCGCCGGCGTCGAGCAGGGCCGCCAGGGCCTCGTGCGCCTGGTCCTGGCCGGCGATGACCACGAAGCCGATGCCGCAGTTGAAGGTGCGGCGGAGCTCATGGTCGGCGATGCCGCCGGTCTGCTGCAGCCACTGGAACACAGGGGGCAGGGGCCAGGCGTCCCAGTCGAAGTGCGGGACCAGGCCCTCGGCGATGGCGCGGGGCGGGTTCTCGATCAGGCCGCCGCCGGTGATGTGCGCGCCGCCCTTGATCAGCCCGGCCTTGGCCAGGGGCAACACCGAGCGCACGTAGATGCGGGTCGGGGCCATCAGCGCCTCGGCCAGGGTCTTGCCCGGCGCGAACGGCGCGGGCGCGTCCCAGCCCAGGCCTGAGCGCTCCACCACCTTGCGCACCAGGGAGTAGCCGTTGGAGTGCGGTCCGTTCGAGCCGACGCCGATCAGCACGTCGCCGGGCGTCTGCGCCTCCAGCACCGGCAGGGTCGCGCCGCGCTCGACGGCGCCGAGGGCGAAACCGGCCAGGTCGTAGTCGCCCTGGCCGTACATGCCGGGCATCTCGGCGGTCTCGCCGCCGGCGAGGGCGCAGTGCGCCTGGCGGCAACCCTCGGCGATGCCGGCCACCACGCGGGCGGCCACCTCGACCTCCAGTTTGGCGGTCGCATAGTAGTCCAGGAACAGCAGGGGCTCGGCCCCCTGGGCCAGCAGGTCGTTGACGCACATGGCCACGAGGTCGATGCCCACCGTGTCGTGCAGGCCGGTCTCGATGGCGATCTTCAGCTTGGTGCCGACGCCGTCGGTGGTGGCGACGATCAGGGGGTCCTCGAATCCGGCGGCCTTCAGGTCGAACAGGGCGCCGAAGCCGCCGAGGCCGGCGTCGGAGCCCGGCCGGCGCGTGGACTTCGCCAGCGGCTTGATCGCCTCCACCAGGGCCTCGCCCGCGTCGATATCCACGCCGGCGTCGCGGTAGGTCAGGCCGTTGGGCCGGTGAGGGATCGGGGCGGTCATCGTCATATTCCAGACTCAAAGGGGAAGCGCGGGTCTTTAACCCGCGCCGAAGCGGGCTATAGCTAGCCCATGACTCCGATCACCGACAACGCCGCACTGGAGGCGTTCTGCAAACGGATCGACGCCGAGCCCTTCATCGCCGTCGATACCGAATTCATGCGCGAGACCACCTACTGGCCAAAATTGTGCCTGATCCAGGTGGCCAGCGAGACCGACGCGGCCAATATCGATCCCCTGGCGCCGGGGCTCGATCTCAAACCGCTGCTCGACGTGCTGGCCGACCCCAAGGTGGTCAAGGTGTTCCATGCCGCCCGCCAGGACGTGGAGATCTTCAACAACCTCGGCGTCATCCCCTCGCCCCTGTTCGACACCCAGGTGGCGGGCATGGCGGCCGGGTTCGGCGAGCAGATCGCCTACGACGCCCTGGTGCGCCAGATGCTGAAGATCGACCTCGACAAGTCGAGCCGGTTCACCGACTGGGCGCGCCGGCCGTTGTCGGACGCGCAGATGTCCTACGCCCTGGCCGATGTGACCCACCTGGCCGCGCTCTATCCCAAGCTCCGCGACCGGCTGGAGAGCGCCGGCCGGCTGGCGTGGGTGACCGAGGAGATGGCGGCGCTGACCGACAAGGCGGCCTACGACCTCGACCCGGAAAAGTCCTGGCGCCGGCTGAAGCCGCGCAAGTTCACCCCCAAATACCTGGCCGCCTTCAAGGCGGCGGCGGCCTGGCGCGAGCGCACGGCGCAGACCCGCGACCAGCCGCGCGGGCGGATCCTCAAGGACGAGGCGATCGACGAGATCGCCACCCAGGGTCCCACCGACGCCGAGGGGCTGAACCGGCTGCGTTCGGTGCCCAAAGGCTTTTCCGGATCGAAGTTCGGCCCGGACTTGCTGGACGCGCTGAAGACGGCGCTGAAGGATCCGGAGGCCTATGCGCCGAAGATCGAACGGGGTCCGGCGCCGGTGCAGGCCCAGGGCGCGGTGGTCGAGCTGCTGAAGGTGCTGCTGAAGGCGCGCTCGGAGGACGCTGGCGTGGCGGCCAAGCTGATCGCCACCGTCTCGGATCTCGAAAAGCTCGCCGTGGACGACAAGGCCGACGTGGCCGCCCTCAATGGCTGGCGGCGCAAGCTGTTCGGCGAGGACGCCCTGAAGCTCAAGCGCGGCGAACTGGCCCTGGTGCTCGAAGGCGCCCGCGTGCGGGTGGTGGAGCTCGAGCCGGAGGAGTAGCGGCCTACCGCACCTTCACCTTCAGCTCGAGCCCTAGCGTGCGGGCGACGGCCTCGGCGCGCTTGGTGGTCTGTTCGCCGAGCAGCAGGTCCGCGGCGTCCTTGTCGATACCCAACACCAGATCGTTCTTCGACCGCGACAGGCTGGAGGCCGCCAGGAGTTCGGGGCTGCGGCCCGACAGCTGACAGCCCAGACGGATCGCCGCGCCGAGGGTCTCGGCCCGCTGCAGCCGATCGGGGGTCAGCACCCGCTCGACGGTGGCCTGTTCGGGCGAGCGGTCTCCGCCGTAGCGGTAGAGCGCGGTGGTGGCCAGGAAGGCGCGCTCGGCGTGCGACTGGCCGGGAATCGGCGCGCGCAGCACCTCTTCGAACACCAGGTCGGCGCGGTGGTCCGGATGCAGGCGGGCGCCGACGTCGGCGAGCCGCGCGGCGGCGGCCACCAGCACCGGTTCGCGGCCTTCGGGGAAGACCGGGTCGAGCTTGTCCCACAAGGGCTTGAGCCAGGTCTCCAGCGCCGGCCCCAGCCGTTCGGCCACGCCGTTGCGGGCGCCGAGCGAGGCGCATCCTTCGATCAGCGGGTCCAGCGCGCGCACCTCGTCGGACATGGCGTCGAACAGCAGGCCTTCGCGCAGGCCAAAGGCGGAGATGACGATCCGTTCGAAGCCGAGCCGCTCGACCAGGGCCCGCAGCACCACCGCGGCATAAGGCAGGGTCTCGGCCCGCTTGCGCGACACGCCCGCCAGCCGGTCGAACGAGCCCCGCGACAGGAAGGCGACCAGGCCGGCGGTCTCGATCGCCTCGGCCGCGCTCATCTCGAACCCCTGCACCACCTGCAGCGGATAGTTGGCCCGGTTCATGCGCACGATGGCCAGGTTGCGCCAGGCGCCGCCCACCGCATGGAAGGTCTTGCCCTTGAACCGGTCGGCCACCGTCCCGAGGATCGCCTCGCAGGCCTCGCCGAGGGCGTGCGGGTCCACCAGGCCAGGCGCGCCCAGAGCAAAGGGGCCGAGCGGCAGGGTGACGCCCTCGCCGGGGACGCCGTCGTTCAGCCGGACCAGCTCGAGGCTCGACCCGCCGAGGTCGCCGACCACGCCGTCGGCGCGCGGCGAGCCGGCGGCGACGCCCAGCGCCGAATAGTGGGCCTCCTCCTCGCCGGACAGCACCCGCAACACGAAGCCGGTTTCGGCCTGCACCCGGGCCAGGAAGGCCGCGCGATCGCGCGCCTCGCGCACCGCGGCGGTGGCGGCGGTGAACACCTGCGCCGGCTTCACCGCGTCGAGTAGGGCCCGGAAGCGGCGCAGCGCGCCCAGGGCCGCGGTCACCCCGTCCGGCGACAGGTAGCCGGTCCGCGCCAGATCGCGGCCGAGGCCGGCCAGGACCTTTTCGTTGAACACGGTCCAGATCGCCCGCCCCTCCACCCGGTAAAGCACCAGGCGGACGGAGTTGGAGCCGACGTCGATCACCGCCACGTCGCGGGGCGTCGCCTCGGCCTCGCTTTCAGGCGAGACCGGGACCAATCTGAGCCTATCGGTTCGAGCCCACATCGAGCGCGCGCGGGAAGTTCTTCACGCCGCGACCGCGACCGGAAAGACTGGGGTTGGTCATGAAATACTCATGGGCGGAAAACGGCTTGGCGCCCTTGGGGACCACGCGGGTATAACGGCCGTCGGCGGCCATGTTCCAGCTCGACGCCTCGTCGTTCAGATTGGCGACCATGATCTGGTTCAGCACCTGCTGGTGGACGGTCGGGTTCTCCAGGGGGACCAGCGATTCGACCCGCCGGTCCAGGTTGCGCGGCATCCAGTCGGCCGACGACAGGAAGACCTTGGCCTCCTGGCTCGGCATCGGCTTGCCGTTGGCGAAGCAGACGATCCGCGCGTGCTCAAGAAACCGGCCGACGATCGACTTGACCCGGATGTTGTCCGACAGACCGGGGACGCCCGGCCTGAGGCAGCAGATGCCGCGCACCACCAGGTCGATCTGCACCCCGTCCTGGCTGGCGCGGTAGAGGGCGTCGATCACCTCAGGATCCACCAGCGAGTTCAGCTTGGCCCAGATGGCGGCCGGCAGGCCGGCGCGCGCGTTGTTCGCCTCCTGGGCGATCAGGGCGAGCAGGGTGGGTTTCAGGCTGATCGGCGAGAAGGCCAGCTTCTCCAGCGCCTCCGGCTTGGCGTAGCCGGTGATGTAGTTGAAGATTCGCGAGGTATCGCGCCCCAGCGCCGCGTCGCAGGTGAACAGCGACAGGTCGGTGTAGATCTTGGCCGTGATCGGATGATAGTTGCCGGTGCCGAAGTGGCAGTAGGTCTTCAGCGCTGAGCCCTCGCGCCGCACCACCATCGAGAGCTTGGCGTGGGTCTTGTACTCCACGAAGCCATAGACCACGTGCACGCCGGCGCGCTCCAGGTCGCGCGCCCACTTCAGATTGGCCGCCTCGTCGAAGCGCGCCTTCAGCTCGACCAGGGCGGTGACGCTCTTGCCGTTGTCGGCCGCCTCGATCAGGGCGGCGACGATCGGACTGTCGTGGCTGGTGCGATAGAGGGTCTGCTTGATCGCCACCACGTCCGGGTCGCGCGCGGCCTGGCGGATGAACTGCACCACGGCGTCGAAGCTTTCGAACGGGTGGTGGACCAGTATGTCCTTCTCGGTGATGGCGGCGAAGCAGTCGCCGGCGTGCTCGCGGATCCGCTCGGGGAAGCGCGCCTCGAACGCCGGGAACTTCAGGTCGGCGCGATCGGACGGGATCAGGGCCCCGAGCTGAGACACGCCCAGGACGCCGTTCACCAGCACGATATCCTGGGGTTCGGCGTGCAGGTTCTTGAGGATGAATTCCCGAAGGTCGCCCGGCATGTCGCCGTCGACGGTCACCCGCACCACCGAGCCGAAGCGGCGCTGGCGCAGCATGGCCTCGAACTCGCGGACCAGGTCTTCGGCCTCTTCCTCGAGCTCCACATCCGAGTCGCGGATCACCCGGAACACGCCCTTGGCCTCGACGTCGCAATCGGGAAACAACCGCTCGATGAACAGGGCCAGCACGTCCTCGATGGCGATGGAGCGTGCGGGCTTGCGCTTGGCCCGGCTGGCGGCCGTGGGCAGGGGCCAGAACCGCCGCGCCTGGCTCGGCACCGGCACGAGGGCGTAGAAGGTCTTCACGTCCGACCGGCGGCGCAGCTTCAGCGCCAGGGTGAAGGCCAGGTTGGGGATGAAGGGGAACGGATGCGCCGGATCGATCGCCAGCGGCGTCAGGATCGGGAACAGCTGCTCCATGAACATCGGCTCCAGCGCGTCGAGATCCGCGTTGGTCGCCTGGGCGCCTGAGATCACATGGATCCCCTCGCCCTTGAGTTTGGCCTTCAGCTCGCGCCACACCGACTGCTGGCGGCGCATCAGCGCCTTGGCCCCGGCGATCACCTGGTCGAGCTGTTCGGACGGGGTCAGGCCGTCCTGGCTGACCACCCGCACGCCTTCGCGCACCTGGCCCCGCAGGCCGGCCACGCGCACCATGTAGAATTCGTCGAGGTTGTTGGCCGAGATCGACAGGAAACGCAGCCGCTCCAGCAGCGGATGGCGCAGGTTCTCCGCCTCGTCGAGCACCCGATCGTTGAAGGCAAGCCATGACATCTCGCGGTTGATGAACCGGTTGGGCGAGGCCAGCAGGGCGCGGTCGAGCTTCAGCGCCGGCGCAGCGGTCGCCGGGTCCCTGTGCAGGTCGTTGGCGACCTCCGCCGGCAGGACGTCGGTCATCGCGGATTCGGGCGTGTCCATCGGGTCCCGTTGTGGCGCCACGGCCAGATCGTCACAAGCGCGGAACGATGACAGTCATGTGGCAAGCTCCTCCTGGCCGTCTTCGACCGCGAGAACCTCCCGGGCCAGGCTCCGGTTGAGCGGACGCCGTTGCCCGGACGAGGCCGCCTCCAGACGATCCACCAGCGCCGTCGCCGCGGGCACGGATCGCTCCATGCGCGCGACCAGATAGGCGATCAGCTCGGGCGAGGGCCGGATCAGCCGCTCAGCGAACAGCCGGCGCAGGGCTCCGCCCAGCACCCCGTCGTCGGGCTGGTCGAGCTCGATCACGGGCAGGGCGTTCAGCCGCGAGCGAAGATCGGGCAGGGCTGCGGGCCAGGTGGCGGGCCGGCTGCGGGCGGTGATCAGCAGCGCGCGCTCGGGATCGGCCGCGCGGTTGAGCAAGTGGAACAACCGCTCCTCGGTGAAGCCGCGGTCGGCGTCCTCGATCAGCAGCGGCCCTTCGGCGCCGGCCTGGCTGTCGAGGGTCTCGAAGGTGGCGACGTGCGCGCCGGCCCGTTCGGCCCAGGCGAGGGCCAGATGGGTCTTGCCGGCGCCGGCGGGGCCGACCAGGGCCAGGGCGCCCAGAGTCCAGCGCGGCCAGGCGTCGATCCGCCCGGCGGCTTCGGCGTTGCACGCGGACACGACGAAGCTTTCGCGCCGAAAGGTCTGCGCCTGACGCAGGTTCAGGCGAAGCTGCTCGCCCAAGGCCTTGATCCCGTTGAAACCATGGCCGGCTGGTAGCACGGGCGGGGCTCCGGGTCGACGGTAGGCGGGGCATTCATTGTGCAGCGCGAAGACGAGGTTCGTATTGTGGGGCTGGCGCCTTTGCTGTTCGTTGGCCGTACGGGCGCCGTCCTTCGGCCGTCGCCAGACATTCCGGAGCACCCTATGGATCGCCGCGCCTTCCTGTCTGCCTCGCTGACCGTAGGCGCCGCGCTGGAGGCGTCGGAGGTCCTGGCGCAAAGCTACGCGCCCAAGTCGTCCGCTCCCTCACCTGCCCCGGCGTTTCCGCCGCCGGATGCGCGGAGCGTCTGGCTGGTGGGCGACACAGGGCCGCTGACGCCCGCCGCCTATGCGGCGCGGCTGGCGGAGCTGACGGCCGGTCCCGACGGCGCCGACATCCGCGACGGCTATCTCAAGGGCGGGGCGGTGGAGGCGCTGGAGCGGGCGTTCGCGGAGTTCCTCGGCAAGGAGGACTGCGCCTTCTTCCCCACCGGGACCCTGGCCAACAACGTGGCCCTGCGCGTGCTGTGCGGCGACAACCACCACGCCGTCTGCCACCATGAGAGCCACCTCTATCTCGACGAGAGCGACGCGTCCCAGCGGCTGTCGGGGCTGAACCTGATCCCGCTCGGCGCCGGCCGGCCGTACGTCACCGCCGAGGAGACCGCCGCGGCGATCCACGAGGCGGAGAACGGCCCCTATCCGCTGAAGGTCGGGGCGATCACCATCGAGAGCCCGGTGCGCCGCCAGCACGGCGGGGTGGTCCCGTTCGAGACGGTGACGGCCGTCGCCGCCCTGGCCAGGACGCACGGCTGCGGCTTGCACCTTGACGCCGCGCGCCTGATGCTGGCGCCGCCGACGCTGGACCTGAAGCGCTATGTCGCGCCGTTCGATACGGTCTACGCCTCGCTGTACAAGTTCCTGGACGCGCCGTTCGGAGCGGTGCTGGCCGGCTCCAAGGCGCGGATCGAGACCGCGCGCGAGTTCCGTCACCTCTTCGGCGGACTGATCTACCAAGGCTGGCCCGAGGCCCTGGTCGCGCTGGACTCGCTGAAGACCTTCCCGGAGCGGATCGCCCGTGCGCACGGGGCGGCGGCGCAACTGATCTCGACCCTGACCGCCAGCGGCAAGGTCCAGCCGGCGCCCGCGGCCGACGCCTCGAACATCTACGGATTGAAGATGAGCCAGACCCTGGCCGAGGCCGCGTTCGAGCGAGGCCGCCTGGCGGGCGTGAGGATCGCGCGCTGGGATCCGGAGCTGGGCGGGATCAGTCTCTGGGTCAACGACACGATCAACCGCCGGCCCGTGGACGAGTACGTGAAGCTGTTCCTGGGTTAGGCCAATTGCAGCGCCATGCCCGGGTCGCCCTTGGCCATCGCCCGCTGGTAGGCCGGGCGTTCGCCGATCCGCTTGAGGTAGGCCAGGGTGTTGGGCAGTCCGCTGAGGTCCTGCGGCGAGAATATGCGCATGGTGCTGAGGGTGAACACCATCATGATGTCGGCGGCGGTCAGTTCGTCGCCGGCGAAATAGGGCGCCCGGCCGAGGCGCGCCTCCACCTGGGCGTAGGCGCGCTGCGAGCGGTCGTTGATGAAACGCATCGCCGGATGATCGGCGCCGGCGCCCACGAAGGCGGCCACCATGCGGATCATCTCGCTGGCGCCCATGGAGGCGTTGGCGAAGTGAAGCCAGAACAGATAGTTGGCGAACTCGGCATCGGACGGCGACAGCGACAGCCGGCCGCGTCCGTATTTGGCGATGATGTATTCGACGATGGCCCCGGACTCGGCCATCACCGTCTCGCCGTCTTCGATCACCGGCGCCGTGCCCGCCGGGTGCAGGGCCTTGTATTCGGCGGGCGCGAGCCGCGTGACCGGGTCGCGGTCATAGCGTTTCAGGGTGTAGGGGATGCCCAGCTCCTCGCAGAGCCAGACGATCCGTTCCGATTGCGATACGCCAAGGTGATGGACGATGAGCATGGGGCAGCCTCCCGCGCCTCGTCACATCGGCGGCGCCTTGCCGTTCTCACCGACCGCGATGGCG